>Ga0116129_1001426_pt1 | contig 13216 bp, 10 predicted proteins | sample June2015DPH_17_2_FD_89732 | JGI IMG/M metagenome (GOLD analysis project Ga0116129, IMG submission 89732) | Peatland microbial communities from SPRUCE experiment site at the Marcell Experimental Forest, Minnesota, USA - June2015DPH_17_10 | ecosystem: Environmental > Terrestrial > Soil > Wetlands...
ACGCCCGGCACGGGCGATCTGTTCTATGGCGGGGCGTGGCATACCTGGCTGGTGGGCGGTCTGGGAGCGGGGGGCTCCGGAATCTATGCGCTCGATATCACCAACCCCACCGCAACCGCCACCGCTTTCAGCGAAGCGAATGCGGCGGCCCTCGTCAAAGGGGATTGGAGTTCGGCCACCATTACCTGCAGCGGCGTGTCGAACTGCGGAAATCACCTGGGCAACACCTACGGTACGCCGCTGATCCGTCGCTTCCACAACGGCACGTGGGGCGCGATTTTCGGCAACGGCTACGGGAGTGCTTCCGGCGATGCCGGTATCTTCGTCATGACCGTCAATCAGACCACCGGTGCCGAAACCTTTTACTACCTCAGCGCCGGCGCCAGCACCGGCAGCGCCTCCAATCCCAATGGCATCGCTTATGTCACGGCGGTGGACCTCGATGGCGATCACATCACCGACTACGTCTATGCCGGCGATTTGCAGGGTAACCTGTGGCGATTCGACCTCACCTCCTGCGCCCCGGTCCTCCCGGCGACGACCCCGTGTGCGGCAACGACGGCATGGGGCGTGACCCCCGGACCGCTATTCAAGACACAGACCGGGCAACCCATCACGACCCCGGTCGTCGTGGCGTCCGGACTGGTGGTCGGCGCTGCGCCCTCCGTCATCGTCTCGTTCGGCACGGGGCAGCGCACGTACCTGACCGTGGCGAGCAGCACGACTTACGCCAGCGGGACTCAGAGTCTTTACGGTGTCTGGGATTGGAACTTCAGCACCTGGAACGCACTTTCGCCGACCCAGTACGCGAGTCTGACTGCCGCGCAGATGGCCGTGGCGAATCCTGCCTTGACATCTCCTTTCACCATGTCCGTGACGAACCTGCAAGCGCAATCGTTCACCGCCGGAGCCACGGCAGGCACCATCGACAGCAGCAATAATACGGTGACCTGGGCGCAGTGCACGACCGCGCCCGTCGCCTGCACTGCGGGCAAGTTCGGCTGGTATGCCAATCTGGCCGCTAGTTCCACAACCGCCGGTTTCGAACAAATCGTCTCTAGTCCTTCGTTGTTTCAGCAGGCGCTGCTCGTGAACTCGACCGTACCGGCGACCAATGCGCCGCTGGCTTGCACGACCAATTCCGACACCGGGAATACCTATGTCATTTCGGTGCTATCCGGCGGCACTTTCACCACCGGCGGGACGACCGGCAGCACTGGGTCGACAAACAAAACGAGCGGCTTCCTCAACAACAACGATGTCAACATGGTGGGATTGGCGACGAATGAGAACGGGGCTTTGTCGGTGGTGACCACGCAAGCGGGCACTACCTACCTCATGGGCCAGTCCATCAGCCCTGTCCCTGGACAAGCGCCGGGAGTGCTCACGCCGATTAGTCTACCGACGAACATCCAGGTCAATCGGGTTACATGGACACAGCTGCGGTAACGTGAGGAGAATTCGAACATGCCGATGAACCCTACATCCAAACGAAACCACTCGGGGTTCACGTTGGTGGAACTCATGGTGACGATCGTCATTGTGAGCATTCTGATCGCGGTCGCCGTGCCGACATATAAAAGCCAGATTCGCAAATCACGCCGTACCGACGCCAAGACTGCGTTGCTCGATCTGGCGGCACGCGAAGAGCGCTACTACAGCACCGGCGGTACGTCGTCTTACACCGGCGTGGCGGCCAACTTGGGGTATAGCGGCGCGTGGCCCATTCAAGTGGGTAGCGGCTACTACCAGATCAGCAACCCAACCGGCACCATAACCCCGGCGACGGCCACGGCTCCTGCATCCTTTACGCTCACCGCGGTCCCCGTGCCGGGCAGCGATCAAGCGAAAGACCTTGCGTGTGCGCAATTTTTGTTGACCTCGACCGGCGTGCAGACCGCCACCGGCAGTGATCCCAACGCTAATACCGACTGCTGGCAATAGAGTTTGGAGCTTCTACGGTCGAACTGAACCGCTGGCTGGTTGCACTTGATGAGCCAAACAAGCGCATCCGGTTCGGTTCATGCAAGCGGACGGCATCGGCGCACGACGCAACGGCGCTGGCGAAGTTCGAAAAACACATCGAGGCGTTCTTGGCGCACCTAAAAAAAAACGGCGCGGCTTTGATTCGCCGCGCCGCTTGATTCAGGCTTTCTAGATCTTAGGCTTCAGTCGCGTCCGTTAATTGGCGCTATAACCGCGTCCCTCGACGCAGGCCATCATCGCGCGGGTGAAGTTCGGGCCATTCTGCGCCACCGAACCCGCCTGTTCCGTGGCCCACTTCTGACACTCGGCCTTATCGGTCGCCTGCTGCTGCGCGTTCTGGCCGTTCTTCGGATACATGAAGATCTGTGGCGGCGCGCCATCGATCGGCCCGCTGGGATCACCCTGCGCGTTCTGGGCCGCGTTCTGGGCGCCATCGGGCGGCGGAGCGGCATTGGCATCGCTCGGCGCGGCGCTGGCGTCACCGCCGCTCGAATCCGCGACCGGCGGCGGATCGGTGGCGACATAACCCTGATAATTCGGGTCATAGGTGTAGTAGACGTCGTTGGCGTAATAGTAGGGCACCCCGCCCCACCAATAGGTCGCGTACGCCAACGGCAGAATCGGCAGGAACCAAGCGTATCCTAAGCCGTAGTTGGCACGCGGCCAGAAACCGCCGCGCCAGTAGCCGCCGCCCCAGAACCTTCCGGTGGAGTAGCCGTGACCAAAGCCATAGGCGCCATAGTGGCCCGGGTAGCCATAGTTGGCACGACCTTGATAGCCGCCGCGATAGCCGCCCGCCGTGTAGTGTGCGCCTCCGCCGGCGTAGCCGCGCCCGCCCGCGTAGTGGGCGCCACCGGAGAAATGCGCACCCCCCCCGACCGCCGCATGACCGCCGCCTCCGACGTGTCCGCCGCCGCCCACGTGTCCGCCGCCGCCACCACCATGTCCGCCGCCACCACCACCATGCTGGGCCAGCGCAGGCATCGCAAGGATCGACCCCAGCACACCGGCCGCGAGAAATATACCCTTGCTCTTGGTAATCATGACTGTCTCCTTAAACTGTCGCGTTTGCATCGCGACCCATTCGACCATACAAATATAGACCTTCATTACACAACGCGGTTCATGACATTCGGTGCACATCATCCGTACACCTAACGCCGCCTTAATCCAGGGTTAATCCCGCATTGACGCATTGAACATTATGTAGGCCATCCGGCCGGTGCCGGCTCGTAGAAGCGCTGTTGGTGTCGTTGATGATCATGGAACCTAGATAAGCCCGATTTGCCAGGTTATCAAGGCGCCCCTATTCCTCGAACCGCCAGGGAGCTGTGAACCTCGACGGCAGCAGGACCACGTAAGCCCAGCATAAAAAGAATTCATGGGCACAGCCGGCAGGTGGGCGCCGGCGCCCACGAAGCGGTAGCTGGCGGGCAACGGTGTGGCGGGATTCAACCAACTGGGCATCGGGTCGCAAGGGCGCGTGGTCTCCCCGATGTTCTGATCCACGGTGCGGGCGGCTTCAAACCTTCTCGAGCGCGGCCTCGAGGTCCGCGATCAGGTCGTCGGCATCCTCGATGCCCACGGAGATGCGAATCAGGGCATCGGTGATGCCCAATCGATCGCGCGTTTCTTTCGCCACGCCCGAGTGCGTGGTGCTCGCCGGATGCGACATCAGCGTCTCGGTCCCGCCCAAGCTCACCGCCAGTTTGATCACTTGCAAGCCGTCGAGCGCGCGAAACGCCTGCGCCTCGCCGCCTTTCACTGCGAAGCCGAAGGTCGAGCCCGCGCTCTCGCACTGCCTCAAGAAAAGCTCGCGGCGTGGATCATCCGGCTGCAGGAAGCCAAGATAATTGACGGCGGCGACCTTCGGATGCCGGCTCAGGTACTGCGCCACCAACGCGGCGTTTTCGGCCGATTTACGCATGCGCAGCGACAGAGTCTCCATGGAACGCATGATCATCCAGGCCGTATTGGGATCCAACTGCGTGCCGAGCGCGCCGCGCAGCTTCTTGATGGGTCCGACCGCATCGCGCGAGCCGATGACGCCGCCGGCCACCAGATCGGAATGGCCGCCGACATACTTGGTCAAGGAATACATCACCAGATCGACGCCCAAATTCAACGGCCGTTGGAACACCGGACCCAGAAAAGTATTATCCACGGCCACCGGCGGCCGCCCGCCTTTTTGCCGGGCACCGATCTGTTCGGAGATTTCCCGCATGAGCTTCAGGTCCACCAAGCTGTTGGTGGGATTGGCCGGGGTCTCGACCATGATCAGACACACGCGCCCGCCCTGCTCGGCGGCCAGCTTGGAGGCTTGCGCCGCCGCCTCGGTGACGATCTTGCGATCATGTCCCGCGCTGAAGCCGACCGCCCTCACGCCGAACGCCGGCAAGGTCTTCTCGATCAAGGTCTCCGTGCCGCCGTACAACGGCTGGCTCATCAGGATCACATCGCCGGGTCGCACGTGCGCCCACAGCACCGTGGAGATGGCCGCCATGCCACTGGAGAATACCGCGGCCGTTTCCCCTTCCTCCCACAACGCCAAGCGATCCTCGAGAACCTCGAGGTTGGGGTTGTTGAAGCGCGAGTAAACCAATCCCGACGCTTGTCCCGCCTGTGGCTCGCGTCTGCCGGAGGTATAGTCGAAAAAATCCTTGCCGTCCTGCGCGCTCTTGAAGACGAATGTGGATGTCAGAAAAATAGGCGGCTTCAGCGCGCCCTCCGACAAACTTGGGTCGAACCCGTAGCCCATCATTTGAGTCTCGGCCTTGAGCACGTGCTTGCCGATTTTGCGTTTATGATACGTGTCGTAACTCACGCTGCCCCCAACGAATTTCTGAAATTGGACGCCAATATAACCCCTTCGGCCGCGAGCCGTGGAGTGAAACCGCGCGGTACCCGGTGTTGCTGACGATAATCGCTGCTGCAGCATTCTTGAGCACCCTGCTCGGTGGTCTGCTGGCGCTGCGGCTGCGCGACAAATTGCATCTCATCTTGGGATTCAGCGCCGGCGCGGTCATTGGTGTCGCGTTCTTCGATTTGCTGCCCGAATCGATCCACTTCGGCGAACGCTTCCATTCTCCGGCGACGATACTGACATGTTCGGCTGTGGGTTTTTTGTTTTACCTGGTCATCGATAGGATCATGCTGTTTCAAGGGCGTGCGCTGCCCCGCGGCGGCTTCACCGCCGCCGTACTGTGCGTACATAGCCTGCTCGACGGCGTGTCCGTCGGCCTCGCGTTTCAGGCCTCGCACGAGGTCGGCATCATCGTCGCGATCGCCGTATTGACGCACGATTTCTCCGACGGCATCAATACCATGAACGTGGTGCTGAAGAATCGCGGCGACCGCTCGCAGGCGTTTCGCTGGCTGCTGGCGGATGCGCTGGCGCCGGTCGCAGGCGTGGTCTCCACCGCGTTCTTTACGCTGCCAGGCAGCGCCTTCGGCATCGCGCTGGCGCTATTCGCGGGATTTTTCCTGTACATAGGCGCAAGCGATTTGATTCCGGAAAGCTATCACGCGCATCCCAAATTTCTGACGACCGCGATGACGCTGGCGGGCGCGGCGCTGCTGTACGCCGCGATATCCCTAATTGGGTAGCGGCTGCGCGGCGTGGCTGGCGGCGCTGCCGGCGGATGCCGCCATGATGCAGAGGATCGCCGCCCATTGCAGCCAGGTCAAAGATTCGCCCAGGAACAACAGGCCCGAGACGGCGCCCAACGCCGGGTCCAGACTCATGAGCACTCCCAAGGTGCGCGTGGGAATGCGCGGCATGGCGATCATCTCCAGCGAATAAGGTAACGCGCTCGACACCACCGCCACACCGATGCCCGCCGGCAGTACCGCCGCTGAGAATAAATGCAGGCCGTTCTGCGCAAGGCCGATCGGCACGATCATGAGTGCGCCCACCAGCATGCCGAGCGCCGTGGTCTGTCCACCGTGCGCGGCTCCCGCTTTGCGGCCGAATACGATGTACATCGCCCAGCAGGCGCCGGCGCCGAGCGCAAGCGCGATCCCGCCCGCAGCCAGCGGCTGCGCTCCGGCATGCAGCGGCAACAATGCCAGCAAACCGCCGATGGCCATCGCGATCCAGAGAAAATCGACCGGCCGCCGCGATGCCGCCACCGCGACGGCGAGCGGGCCGGTGAATTCGAGTGCCACCGCGATACCCAATGGAATGGTTTTGAGCGACAGGTAGAAGCAGAAATTCATCCACCCCATCGACAGCCCGTAGATGACGATGGTGCGTGCCTCGCGCCACGTGCAGCGCAGGCGCCAAGGCCGCCAAACGGCAAACAGCATCACCGCGGCCAGTCCGGTGCGCAGCGCCGTGGCGCCGGAGGCGCCCACCAGGGGGAACAGCCCTTTGGCGAGCGCAGCGCCCGCTTGGAAGCACACCATGGCCACCAGCAAGACGGCAATGGCAGCCACGGCCGAGGGCTGGACCGCTTTCACGTAATGGGCGATGCTAAAATCTCCGTATGTCAGCGCAAGTCATCATCGAGCCGCGGGTCGAGCGTATCGCCCGCAGCCGCGTGCCGCGCGACACGATAGCATTGGCGCGCTGGCTGCTCGGCAAAGTGTTGGTGTCGAAGGTGCGCGGTGCGCAAATCACGGGAAGGATTGTCGAAACCGAAGCCTACCTGCAGCATGAAGCGGCATGTCACGGCTTCCGCGGCATGACGCCGCGCAATCGCTCGTTGTTTCTGGAACGTGGCCATGCCTACGTTTACCTGTGCTATGGAACTTCCTACATGCTGAACGTCTCGAGCGAGGTTGCCGGCGTCGGCTCAGGTGTCCTGCTGCGCGCACTGCAGCCGCTGACGGGAATCGCGCAGATGCGGCGCGGACGCGAGCATGTTCGGCTTGCCGATCTGGCCCGGGGCCCCGGTCGTCTCGCTGCCGCGATGCACGTGGATCTGCGCCACGACGGGCTGGATCTTTTCACCGATCCCCGGCTTTGGATCGGCAGCGACGCACACCCGGTGGGCAGCATCGGCGTCAGCGTACGCATCGGGCTGACCAAGGCGGCGGATGAACGCCTGCGATTTTTCGTCGCCGCCAGCCCCCACCTCAGCGGCCCGCGGCTTCTCAACATTGGGCGCCCGCCGCACGCATGCTGAAAGCGCTGCCGCTCTTGGGCCTCGCCTGGGCACTGTGCCGCAGCGCCGCCGCGGCCGATTGCCCGCAGCCTGCGAACGAGACCTTGAAGGTCGAAGCCGCGACGCTTTGCATCGTCTTGGCCGATGCCGATCTCGCCGCGCGGCAAGCCCTCCTGCACGAGTGGATCGCTCGATCCGCACGCATCGTCGCCGATTATTACGGACGGTTTCCGGCGACCCCGGTGGTGCTGAAGCTGCGCAGCATGGACGGCGATGGCGTGGGCGGCGGCCGCACCACCAATGAGGACGGTCTCATGATTCAAGTGCGCGTCGGGCGCGATGCCTCCGCGGCCAGCTTGCGGCAAGATTGGGTCTTGGTGCACGAAATGGTGCATCTGGCGCTGCCTGAGATCGGCCGCACGCACAACTGGTTGGCCGAGGGTTTGGCGACTTACGTGGAGGGCGTGGCACGCGCGCAGGCCGGCAACCGCGACATCGCGGATGTATGGGCGGAGGATCGGCATTCCATGCCCCTGGGCCAGCCGCGAAGTGGCGAGGGCGGCATGGACCAAACGCCGACCTGGGGACGTACCTACTGGGGTGGCGCACTGTTTTGCCTGCAGGCCGACATCGCCCTGCGCCGGCAAACCTCCAACCGCTTGGGGTTGCAATCGGCATTGCAGGCCATTTTGCGGGACACGGGCGGTTATGCGAATGAACGCGACATAGACTCGGTGCTACGCCTGGGCGATGCCGCCACCGGAACCCATGTACTCGAGGATTTGTATCAGCGCAGCAAGGCGACCGCGATGACGACGGATCTCGATGCGCTATGGCAACAGCTCGGCGTGCCGTCCGATCCGAAGACTCAACCCTTCGACGATCGCGCGCCTCTCGCGCCGATCCGCATCGCGATCACCGCCAAGCCCGCGCAGCCCCCGCCGAGGTAAGCTACCAATACCCTCCAGCAGGCTCAGTGCTCGGAGAAGTTCGGCTCGCGCTTTTCGAAGAACGCGCGCACACCCTCGACGCAGTCGTGAGTCTCCAGGGTCATTTCCTGTGCGCTGCGTTCGGCCCGCAATTGCTCCTGCAGCGAATTGTCGAAGGTCGAGGCGTGCAGGGCGCGAATCTGCCCCAGTACCGCGCACGGTCCCGTGGCCAGCCGATGCGCCACGGCCTGCGCGCGGCTCACGACTTCGGCCAGCGGCACCACCGCATAGGCAAGGCCCCAGTCGAGCGCGGTCTTCGCGCAGATCTTCTCCGCCAGCATCAGCGAGGACAGCGAGCGCCCCGCACCGATGCGGCGCGCCAGGTGAAACGTGATGCCGGCGTCCGGCACCAAGCCCAAACGCGCGAAAGACGGCAGGAAGTAAGCGGTGTCGGCGGCGATGATGATGTCGCTGGCCAATGCCAGGCTCATGCCGGCGCCGACCGCGGCGCCGTTCACGGCCGCGACGATGGGAAAGCGAAAGCCGCTGAGGCGCAGAATCAAAGGGTCCATGAAGCGCCGCATCTCAAAATGCGCGCGTTGCCTCGCTTCCAGCGTCTTCAGATCCACGGAGTGCAAATCCAGGCCGCTGCAGAACACGTCGTTGCTGCCGGTGATCACCACCGCCTTCGCGCCGCCTTCGCCTTTTTGTATTTGATCGAGCGCCAGATGAATGGCTCGGATGATGCTGATGTCGATGGCATTGCTGGTTGCCGAGCGCTGCAGCGTCAGAGTTGCAACTCCGTCGGCAACCGTGAAAGACAATGAGTTGTTCATACGCTCCCCTCCTTTACTACTCGCCAGCCCGCGGTCGTCCTGCCATGGGGGGATCATGCCCCGTGTCGGCCGGCGCCGCAAGACGAGGTCCTCCTACAGCCAGCGGCTTGCGAGGCGGATGCCGATCAGGTCACCGTTCGCCGGGCGTTATGACATGCTATGGCCTTTTTCCCGGAGTTCAACGATGTTCCCATACAGTCGGCGCCGAGACGCGCGCCGTGCCCCTGACCGGCCCGCCCATGGCATGGCGGTGCGGCTGGCATCGATGCTGGCCGCCCTCGTTGCCGCGGCCGCCGCCGGCCAGACCCTGCCGAGCGAATCCCCCGCAGCGTTCGTGCCGCACGTCGACACCTTCGACTATGTCGAGCGCGAGGTCATGATCCCGATGCGCGATGGCGTCAAGCTGCAAACGGTCATACTCATTCCGCGCGGCGCGCATCGTGCCCCGATACTGCTGAGCCGCACGCCGTACGGCGCCACGGCGCGCATCGCCGGCCACAACAGCGCGCATTTATCGGAGGTCATTGCCGACAACGACGTGGCCGATGATGCGGTGCTGAACGGCGGCTACATACGCGTGACCCAGGATGTGCGCGGCAAGCATGGCTCCGAAGGCGATTACGTGATGACGCGGCCGCTGCACGGGCCGCTAAATCCCACCAATGTCGATCACTCCACCGATACTTACGACACCATCGACTGGCTGGTGAAGAACGTTCCCGAATCGAACGGCAAGGTGGGAATTCTCGGCATTTCCTACGACGGATTCACCTCGCTGATGGCCCTCGTGAACCCTCATCCCGCGCTGCGCGCGGCGGTGCCCATCAACGCCATGGTCGACGGCTGGCGGGGCGATGACTGGTTCCACAACGGCGCCTTTCGCCAGGACAGCCTGGTCTATGCGCACGATCAGGAGGCGACGCGCGGCAGCGACATCGAATGGTGGACCGATCATTACGACGACTACGACACCTGGCTGTCCGCCGGCTCGGCCGGCGACATGGCCAAGCTGCATGGATTGGAACAGGTTGGGTTCGCGGGCAAGTTGATGAGCCACCCGGCCTATGACGAATTCTGGCAGGACCAGGCGCTCGACAAGATCCTGGCCAAGCAGGGCATCACGGTGCCCACGATGTTGGTGCACAGCCTTTGGGACCAGGAAGACATCTACGGCAACATGGCCCTGTACCGCGCGGTCAAGGCGCAGCAAGCCGATACCTCGAATTTATTTCTGGTGATCGGCCCGTGGTTTCACCATCAGCAGCGCCTCGACGGCAGCGCGATCGGGGCGATTCGCTTCGGCAGCGATACGGCTGAATACTTCCGCAAGCAAGTATTGAGGCCCTTCCTCGATCACTATTTGAAGGACGAAGCTCCGCCCCTCAAGGTCGCAGCGGTGACCGCTTTCGAAACCGGCGTAAATCGGTGGCTGTCCTTGAAAACCTGGCCCAGCGGCTGCCAGGGGAGCGGCTGCAGCATCGTGCCGCAGCAGCTGTATCTGCGCACCGGCGGCGGCTTGAGTTTTGGGACCGCGACAACCAGCGGTGCCCCGGCCCCCCGCGCCGGTTCAACCGACTTCGATGCCTATGTCTCCGATCCCGCCAAGCCGATTCCCTATATACCTCGTCCCATTCACATCGGCGGCTCGCAAGGGCAGTCCAGCTGGCAAACGTGGTTGGTGAGCGATCAACGCGATGTCGCCTCACGCACCGACGTGTTGAGCTTCTCGACGCCGGCGTTGACGGCGCCGCTCAAGATCAGCGGCGAACCCATTGCCAACCTGGTCGCGGCCACCAGCGGCAGCGACGGTGATTTCGTGGTCAAATTGATCGACGTCTATCCGGACGAAGTCGGCCGGGAACCCAAGCTGGGCGGCTATCAATTGATGGTGGCGGCCGATATTTTCCGCGGCCGCTATCGCAATTCCTTCAGCAAACCGCAGCCCATTCCCACGGACCAGAGGCAGACCTACCGCTTCGCACTGCCCACCAGCAATCATGTATTCCTGCCCGGTCACCGCATCATGGTTCAGGTGCAGTCCAGCTGGTTCCCTCTGTATGACCGCAATCCGCAGACCTACGTGGAGAATATCTTTTTCGCCAAGCCGGCCGATTACAAAAAAGCGACCATCAAGATCTTCGACGCCGGACCGAATGCGAGTTTCATCGAGCTGCCGGTGGTACAGGGCCCGACATGAGAGCGCGGCTGACACCCCCCGCTTCGAGGAGTGCAGCCGCGCCATTGGCGCTTAGCGGTCGCCCTCTTCGCGCTTGCGCTCCTCGGGCCTCGCCGGCGGCTTCTTCGCAGGAGCCTTCGCTCCTGGCGCCCCCGGATGCGCCCCGTTGGCCGCGGCACGGACCGGCGCAGCTCCGCGCGCGCCGACGACTCCCGGCCCGCTGAATGCCCCCGCCCTGGGCGTCGCTGCGATTGCCGGGTGACCGCCGTTGGCCCGGGCCGACAGCGCGGGATTGCGCTGCGCCTCCTGGACATGCTGGCGCTGCATCGCAGTGGCAGGCACATGCCGCTCGGCCGCCACCGCCCGCTCCTCCGCCGTCGGCCGTGCGTCGATCCCGCCCGGCCCGCCGTTGAAACTCGCCCGGTTGACGGCGACATTCCTCACCACGGTCTCGTTGTAGGTGTTGTGTATGACGGTGACATTGATGTTGGTGACGACGGCGCGGTTGTACGCAAACGAATTGCCCACCCAATGGCCGCCGACAAAGCCGACGCCGACGTAACCGAAGCCATAATTGACGCCGCCGTAGAACCCGACGTGGGGCCCCCAATAGCCGGCATGGAAGGCGTATACACCGCCCACGAAGCCCCAGTAGCCCGGCGTCCACAGCAAGCCGACCTGCGGCGGCTGCACCCAGGTGCCGGGCACCCAATAATACCCACCGCCGCCCCAGGCCCAGTACCCGGGCGTCCATAGGTAGCCGTCATCGGGGGGCGGCGGCTGGTCGTAATCCGGCAACGGAGGCGGCGCTTCGCTCGACTGCACTTCCATGTCGGTCGCGGGTAGCGCGTAAGCCGGCGGTGGTGGCGGGGGCGGCGGCGGCGCGTACACCACGCGCGGCGGCGGGGGTGGTGGGGGCGGCGGGGGCGCGGTCACGCGCACGACGCAGCCTCCCAACAGGCTGAAAGCCGCGAGCCCCACACCTAAACTCAAGGATCCGGGTGCCAATATTCGGTATGTCATAGTCGTCCGCCACGTTATAGAGGTTTACGCATCAGCGTAGGCACGGCCACGCTGTCTATAAACATATAACGTCACATTTCGAACATCGGCTACTCCCGTGAACGGAATGTAACCTGTCGGCGGTTGGCTACATGCGGCTGGCTACATCAAGTATCGATGCTGCGCCTGTAAGTCTCCGGCAGCGCGACGAATCCGACGATCAAAGTGACCCCGGCCACCACGATCGGATACCACAGTCCGTAGTAGATATCGCCGGTGGCGGCCACCATGGCGAAGGCCGTGGTGGGCAGGAATCCGCCGAACCAGCCATTGCCGATGTGATAAGGCAAGGACATGGCGCTGTAGCGTATGCGGGCGGGAAACAATTCCACCAGCAGCGCCGCCAGCGGCGCGTACACCATGGTCACGAACAACACCAGCACCAACAGCACCAACACCACCATGGGTTTGTCGATGGCCGCCGGATCCGCCTTGTCGGGGTAGCCGGCCGCGCGCAGCGCGGCCTTGACTTGTTTTTGAAAATCCGCGATGGCGCTCTTGCGCGCGCTGCCCGACAACACCTTTGGATCCGGAGCCGTGAAGATCGCGCTGCCGCTGCGGATCTGCGCCAGCGCGCCCGCCGGCGCATCTTCGCGGCCATAGGAAACGCTGGCCTTGGCGAGAAAGCTTTTGGCGATGTCGCAGGAAGTCGAATCGAAGGCATTCTTGCCGACGGGATCGAACTGAAACGAACAACTCTGCGGATCCGCGATCACCGTGACGGGTGCCGTGCGTTGCGCGATGTACAGCGCCGGATTGGCATAGCGCGTCAAGGCGTGGAACAGCGGGAAGTAGCTTAAGACCGCCAACAGGCATCCGGCGAGAATGATCGGTTTGCGGCCGATCTTGTCGGAAAGCCATCCGAACAGCACGAACGCCGGCGTCCCGAGCAGCAATGCGATCGCCGTCAATATGTTGGTCGTGGCACCGTCGACCTTCAGGGTGCGCTCCAGAAAGAACAGCGCGTAGAACTGCCCGGTGTACCAAACGACCGCTTCGCCCATGACCGCGCCCACCAGACAGACGATGACGATCTTCAGGTTGGACCAGTGCCCGAACGACTCCGCGAGCGGCGCCTTCGACGTGGTGCCTTGTGCCTTCATCTTGGTAAAGACCGGG
>Ga0116129_1001427_pt1 | contig 13207 bp, 13 predicted proteins | sample June2015DPH_17_2_FD_89732 | JGI IMG/M metagenome (GOLD analysis project Ga0116129, IMG submission 89732) | Peatland microbial communities from SPRUCE experiment site at the Marcell Experimental Forest, Minnesota, USA - June2015DPH_17_10 | ecosystem: Environmental > Terrestrial > Soil > Wetlands...
GTAATTCTTGGTGATGGTGGTTTCGTTCAAGTTCTGGCGCATGCGTTCGAGCGCGAACTGCAGGTCGCCGAGTTCATCCCGGCGCACCACCGCGAGCGGGCGGGTGTAATCGCCCTCGCCGATCTGGTCCGCGCTCTTCACCAAGGCGGCGATCGGCGAGGCCAGCTGGCGGGCGAGAAACCGGGCGCCGAAAAGCGCCAGAATCAACAGCGGCACGGTGATGAAGAGGAACGCACCGCTTATGCGTTTGCTCTGCACGCCTTGCTTGCTGAGCAGCTGCGAGCGGATGCTCTGCAGCGTTGCCTGCATCTGAGCACGGCTCATGGTGATCTGCAGGCTGCCGACCTTGGGGGCATTGGGCTGGCCAAGATTCGAGCGCACGATCGTCTGTAGAAAGTACGCCCCGCCGGCTGCGGGCTGGTCGGTGGAATTGCCGCCGCTGAACACCACCATGTCGTGCGCATCGAGCACCGCGACCCGGGCAATATCGCGTTCGTCGAGCAACTTCTCGGCAATGGCGGCGATCGCCACGGTGTTACCGGCGGCCAAGGCGGGCGCCAGCGACGAGCTGGTGATCTTGCTCAAGCTGCTGGCGCGCTGCTCGAGGTCGGCCTCGAGACTTTGGGCCACCGTTGCGTAGGTCAGTTGATTGGCGTCAGCCGTGTTGACCCGATGTTCGTAGTAGGCAAATCCGCCGAGCAGCAGGGCCAGCACCGCGCTTACGGCCACTGCAATCAGCAAATACTTGGTTTTCAGGCTCCGAGCCATTCACGTCCCGCCACTTAATGCCAGGGACTATACCTGTTCATGCCAAACCCCATAAGGGGCGAGGTTACAATCGGCGAGGATTAAAGGGTGGAAGCATGCGAATAGACGTTTATTCCGATACGGTGTGCCCCTGGTGCTTCCTGGGAAAGAGGCGTCTGGAGCTGGCGGTGGCTTCGCGGCCGCAATATGACATCCAGATACGCTGGCGACCGTTCGAGCTCAACCCCGAGCTGCCCACGGATGGTCTGTCACGGAGTGCCTTCCTCGCCATGCGGGGCATAACGGCGGAACGGGCCGCGGAAACCGACGCCGAGCTCAAGCTGCTGGGCGCAGCCAGCGGCATTCAATTCCGATTCGACCTGATCCGGTGCATGCCGAACACGCGCTGGTCGCACTTGCTGCTGGCCTACGCCGGGCGCTACGGCCGGCAGAGCGAGGTCAAGGACCGCATCATGCAGGGCTATTTCGAGGAGGGAATCAATATCGGGGATGTGGAGGAGCTGGTGCGCCTGGGTGTCCAGGCCGGTTTGCCCGAAAGCGAAGCTCGCCATGCGCTCATCGTACGCCTGGGGCAGGACGGCGTGGTCGCCGCGGAGCGCCATGCGACCGTGCTCGGCATCGCCGGCGTGCCGAGCTTTATATTCGACGGCCAATACACCATTTCCGGGGCACAGGAGGTGGCGATATTTGCCCAGGTTCTGGATCAGGTCGCGCAGTTTGCCTCCGCCAAGGAAACCTCCCCTTGAACGCCCAGGAGCTCACCGGGCAGGTGCGCACGCACATCGTCGATCTGCCCGAGCCAGCGTGTCTGCTGCACGCTCACGTGCTTACGGCGTTCTTGGCGTTGCGACGCGCCGCCGCCGCGGCGGGCATGGATCTGGCCGCGCAGAGCAGTTTTCGGGATTTTCAGCGCCAACTGGCAATCTGGAATGGAAAATTCAGCGGCACGCGGCCGATGAACGATGCCGCGGGCGCCCGCATCGATGCGGCCGCGCTGACGCCGGCCGAGCGTGTCGATGCCATCCTGCTCTGGTCGGCGCTGCCCGGCGCCAGCCGCCATCATTGGGGTACGGATGTGGACCTCATCGACCGCCACGCCACTGCATCCGGCTACCAAGTGCAATTGACGCAGGCCGAGTTCAGCGCCGGCGGCCCGTTCGCGGCGCTTGGCGTGTGGCTCGAGGCCAATGCCCCGCGTTTCGGCTTCTTTCGCCCCTACCGGGGCGTGCGCTCCGGCGTGCAGCCGGAACCCTGGCACTTCAGCTTTGCCCCCGTGGCGGAAAATGCCCGGCGCGATCTCACCCCGCAGATCCTACGTACCGCGATCGAAGCGGCGCCGCTCGAGGGAAAAGAGCTGGTGCTGGCGCGGCTGGAGGAATTGCACGAGCGCTACGTCACGCGGATCGATCCGCCCTAGAACTTAAGCCCAGAGCGTCTTCAGGCGATTCAACATCAAGCCGCGAACCTGGCCGATGGGCGCGTCGTCGGAGGTGAACAGCGGCGGACTGCGGCGTAGCATCGGCCAGCGCTCGGTGCGCAGCACGCGATGCAAATACTGCAAGTTGCGGTCGATGGCCTCGAGGTAGGGGTTCTTGCCGTCGAACAAGGGCTCGACATAGCGATAGGCGTGTTCGAACTCGCCATCGAGCCGTTCGACGCGGGTTTCGCGCACGAACTCGGGAGTCTGGCGCAGCAGATCCACGCCGGAGCTATAACGCACCTGCAAGCTGCCGTCGGTGGCCTGGGCGGCGGCGATTCCCCCCAGCACGAATTCCGGGTAGAGCCGGTCGCGGCACTTCTCCAAGTAGCAGCGATCGGCCATTTGCGCGATCAGATCCGCGGTGCCGAGCAAATGACCCAGCTTGCGGTCGCGCGGATCGAGGAGCTGGATTTGGCTGGGCTTGATTTCGTAGCCGGTGAAATGCACCACGCGTGTGGCGATCGGCACCCAAGCTTCCATGCCGATCCTGGGCAGATAACCGGCCAGGTAGCGGGCGCTGCGCGTCACATGATAGAGCGTGTATTCGGCGCCGTTACGATGCTGTACATCGCCGAATTCGCGTATGTAGCCTGCATCGTGCAGCAGCGATGTGACCAGCGCCATGGCGGCGCGCTCGGCACCGAAGCGCAGACGCGCTTCCACGGTGCGCTCGTAGCCCACCATCATGCGGGCGGCCGCCAGCGTCATGTCGAGCGAGTGCTGCCGGTCGTGATAAATGGTGTCGACAGCGTGGTAACCAGGCATGCGGCCCGTGAACAGCTTGTCAAAATCCTCGAAGGCGACGCCTATCCTTTCGAGGGACTCGCCCGGCCAAGTCGCGGCAAATAGATCGCGCACCGCCGCGCTCACCGCCGCGGTGGAGCTGACTTGGACGGAATTCGTCACGTCATAGTCGTTACGGCGTAGGTCGTACATCCAACCAATAGTAAGCTCTTAAGCCGCGCAGCGCCATTGCACACGTCGTCTTTGCGCGGCAGGTCCGCTATTAAGTTAAGTCGCGGAATCTGCAGCGATTTTATGTCCGTGAAATGTCGCATCGAGGGCGGCGTTCAATAGACCTTGAGGCCGCCGAATCTGGAGCGTACGCGCCGCGCCAGGGTTGCATAGCCGAGCCAGAATCCTGCTGCGAGCGCCGCTATAACGGCTGTGCCCGCGAGCCAGGCCGATACGGGACCCGGCCTGGGCAGAGTCGACGCGGCAGCCACCGCGCCCGGTGCTGCCGCGCTCAGCGCCGCGGCACCGGCCGCCGCGCGCGCCTCGTCGAGTGCGCGCCTGAGCTGCAGGACTTCGTTGCGCGCGGCCGCTTCGGCGAGCGCGGGAGTGGTCGCACGGGAGCGATCCAATTCCTCCTCCAATTGCTTGACCCTGACAACGGCGGGTTCCTTGGCGGTCAGGTAGCTGGACTTGACCCAACCGGTGATGCCGTCGGGCAGGCGCACCTGCGTGAACTCGCCGCTGACGCTGAGCGTCTCAAGGGCCGCTCCCGAGTGCAGCGTCGCCAGCCGCTGGCCTTGGCTGTTCTCTTCCGAATACACCCCGAGCACCAGCTCGTCGCTCACATAGGCGGTAGCCGCCATTGCCTGGACTGCTGTCATCGTCAACAGCAGACCGGCACCGCGCTTCACGCGGCGATTCCGGTTTGCTTGAGCAAGGGCCGAACGTCGGGCTGCCGTCCGCGGAAGCGCACGAAGGCGTCCATCGCGTCGATGCTGCCGCCGCGCGCCAGAATGGAATCGCGAAAGCGCGCGGCAGTCTGCGCGTCGAAAACCCCGGCCTGTTCGAACGCCTCGAAGGCGTCCGCGGCGAGCACCTCGGCCCATTTGTAGCTGTAGTAGCCGGCCGCATAGCCGCCGGCAAATATATGCGCGAAGCTCGACGGCATGCGGTTGAACGGCGCCGCAGGAACGACCGCAACGCGCGCGCGCACGCCGGCGAGCGTCTCGGCCACGCGTGCGCCCTGCGCCGGATCGAAATTCGCGTGCAACTCGAAATCGAAGCTCGCCAGCTCGATTTGGCGCAGCGTGTCGAGCGCGGCATTGAAGGTGCGCGTGCCGAGCAGACGCTGCAGCATGTCCGCGGGCAGCGTCTCGCCGCTGTCGACGTGGGCGGAGATGAGCGGCAGCACTTCCGCGCGCCACACGAAGTTCTCCATGAACTGGCTCGGCAACTCGACCGCGTCCCAGGCGACCCCGTTGATGCCGGCGATGCTGGGGTAGGCCACGCGGGTCAGCATGTGATGCAATCCGTGGCCGAACTCGTGAAACAGCGTCGTCACCTCGTCATGGGTCAGCAGCGACGGTGCCGCGCCGACGGGCGCGGTGAAGTTGCACACCAGCTGCGCCACCGGGATCGCCGTGCCGGAGGGCAGGGATTTGGCGATGACGCATTCGTCCATCCAGGCGCCGCTGCGCTTCTCGTCGCGCGAATAAGGATCCAGGAAGAAGCCCGCCACGACGCGTGCGTCGGCGTCGAGCAAATCGTAATAGCGCACGCTGGGATGCCAGACGCTCACGTTGGGGCGTTCGCGCACACCGATGCCGTACAGCCGCTGGACCACGGTGAACAAACCCTGCAGTACCTGGGGCAGGGGGAAATACGGCCGCAGCGCTTCCTGCGACACTTTGAAACGACTCTCCTGCAGGCGCTCGCCGTAGAAGGCCATGTCCCATGCATTGAGCTTGCGGCCGGCGAACTCTTCCAGGTCGGAGAATTCCTGGCGCGCCGCGGGCATGCAACGCCGCGCCAGATCCTCGAGGAAGCCGAGCACCTGCTTGCTGCTCTTCGCCATGCGCGTCGCCAGCGCATAGTCCGCGTAGTTCTTGAATCCCAGAAGCTGGCTGAGCTCGTGGCGCAGCGGCAAAATCTGCGCAATGATGGCTTGGTTGTCGAACCGTACCGCACTCGGACCCAGATCCGAGGCGCGCGTCACCCATGCCTCGTAAATGTCGTGGCGCAGCTGTTCGTTTTCCGCGCTCGCCATGATGGTGACGTAGGTCGGCTGATCGAGCTTGAACAACCAGCCAGGTTGATTGGCCTCGTGCGCATCCGCGGCCGCGCGATCGATGGTGTTCGGCGGCAGGCCGGCGAGCACCGCGCCGTTGGTTACATGGCGCGTGTAGGCGCGGCCGGCGTCGAGCACGTTTTCGGCGAATTTGGTCCCGAGCTGCGCCAGGCACTGCACGACCTCGCGATAGCGCGCCTGCTTCGCGGGCGGCAAATCCACGCCGGCGAGACGAAAATCGCGCAGCGCGTTTTCCAGCACCTTGCGTTGCTGCGGATCGAGCGCATCGCCCTCGGATTTCAACACGCTCGCGTAAGCCGCCTGCAATGCCGCGTTCTGCCCCAACTCGGAGGAGTACTCGGTGAGCAGGGGCACGCACTGATTGTAGGCCTCGCGCATTGCCGCGGAATTCGCCACCGCATTCAAGTGCCCGATCGGGCTCCACACGCGGCTCAATCGGTAGCTCAGCTCCTCCACCGGAATCACCAGGGAGGCGAAGGTCGGCGCGGGCTGGGACGTCAATTGCGCGAGCCGGGCGCGATTTTCGGCCAGCACCTTTTCCAGGGCCGGGCGCGCATCGGCGGCCGCGATGCGGTCGAAAGCGGGCAGGGAGTCGATATCCAGCAACGGGTTGTTCACGCGCCGATTCTAGCAGACGCCCGGAATCTGCCGAGGCGAATGCCCGCGCGCCAACTAGGTATCATTGCGGTCTCGCTCGAAATTCGCGACGGAGTTAACAGTGTCGACCTCAAGCTTCGATCTCATCACAGTCGGTGGCGGCAGCGGCGGCTTGGCCTGCGCGCAGCGCGCGGCCGAATACGGGGCCAAGGTGGCCGTCATCGAACCGAAGCCTCTGGGCGGCACCTGCGTGAATGTCGGCTGCGTTCCAAAGAAGGTGATGTGGAACGCCGCGGGGCTCGCGCTCGGCGTCGCGGACGCCAAGGACTATGCCTTCGATGTGGCAGCCGGTGCCGGCGACTGGGGTCTGCTCAAGACCAAGCGCGACGCCTATGTGCTGCGCCTGAACGGCATCTACGAGCGTAATCTGCAGGCCAAGGGCGTGGCCTACGTACGCGGCGCGGCACGCTTTCTGGACGCGCACAGCGTCGAGGTAAACGGCGAAACCTTGCGCGCGCGGCACATCGTGATCGCGACCGGGGGCCAGCCGCGCGTGCCTCAATTGCCCGGGGCGCAGCTGGGCATCACCTCGGACGGGTTTTTCGCGCTCGATGCACGGCCGGTGCGCGTCGCGGTCATCGGCAGCGGCTATATCGCCTGCGAGCTGGCCGCATCGTTTCACGAGTTGGGGAGCGCGGTCGAGCTGTTCGTCCGCAAGCAGCGTCTGCTGACGCACTTCGACGTCATGCTCGGCAGATCGCTGATGCGTGAGATGCGCTCCGCGGGCATAGGGATCCATGAGAGCGTCGACCCGGCCGCGGTGCGCGAATCCTCGGGCAAGAAAATTCTCGTGGCGCAGGATGGGCGCGAGTTCGCGGACTTCGATTGCCTGCTATGGGCGATTGGACGCGATCCGAATGTCGCGCAGCTCGATCTGGCCAAGGCCGGCGTGCTGCTCGACGACGGCCAGCACGTGCGCACCGACAAATTTCAGAATACCAACGTGCCGAACGTCTACGCGATCGGGGATGTCACGGGGCGTGCGGCCTTGACGCCGGTGGCGATCGCCGCCGGCAGGCGCCTGAGCGATCGCCTGTTCGGCGGCAAGCTCGACCGCCACCTGGACTACTCCATGATTCCGACCGTGATCTTCACGCATCCACCCATCGGTACCGTGGGCTTGACAGAGGCTGATGCCCGGGCGCAGTACGGCCACGCCGTGAAGGTGTACGTCGCGGATTTCACGCCCATGTACCATGCGTTGACGACGCGCAAGACCCATACCGACATGAAGCTGGTGTGCGTCGGACCGGAGCAACGCGTCGTCGGCTGCCACATCATCGGCGCCGGCGCCGATGAGATGCTGCAGGGATTCGCGGTTGCGGTGCGCATGGGCGCGACGAAACGCGACTTCGACGACACCGTGGCAATACATCCGACCAGCGCCGAAGAGCTGGTCACGATGCGCTGAGCGAGCCTACGTGTGCTGGGCGAGCGCCGCGAGCACGGGCTTGGTATCGGGACGTATGCCGCGCCACAACAGGAACGATTCCGCGGCCTGCTCGACCAACATGCCCCAGCCCTTGGTGGCCCGTGCGGCGTGCTGCGATTTTGCCCACAAGGTGAAAGGCGTGTGGCCGCGGCCATAGGCCATGTCGTAGCAAACCGTCTGCTCGTTCACCAAGCCGGCGGGCATCACCGGCACTTCGCCCTGCAGGCTCGCCGCGGTGGCATTGATGATCAGATCGAAGGGCGGACCGCCCACCTCGGAGAAGCCGCACGGCTTGATCTCGCCCAGGTCGGCGAAGTCGGTTGCCAATTGACGCGCGCGCCCCGGCGTACGGTTGGCAATCACGCACTCGGCCAGCTCCCGTTCCAACAAGGGGCCGAGAACGCCGCGCACCGCGCCGCCCGCTCCCATGAGCAGCACGCGCTTGCCGGCGAGCACCAGTCCCAAATTGCGCTCCAGATCCGCCATCAACCCTAAGCCGTCGGTGTTGTCGCCGAGCAGCGAGGTATCCTCGAAATACGCGATGGTGTTGACCGCCTGCGCGCGCTCGGCCCGCGGCGTGAGTTCGTTCACCAGTTCCGCGGCGGCCTGCTTGTGCGGCAGCGTGACATTGAGGCCGCGGACGCCGGAGGCGAACAGGCGCAGCGACTCGCGCCGAAAACTGGCCGGCGCTACATCGAACAGCCGGTACACCAGATTCTGGGCGGTTTCCTTGGCGAACATGCCGTGAATGAACGGCGACCAGCTGTGCGTCACGGGGTGACCCACCACGCCGTATTGGTCAGGCGCTTCGGCGCCGATTGCCGTGCTCATTGCGCAAGCCACTCCGCGGCGCGTTTTGCATAGTAGGTCAGTATGCCATCTGCGCCGGCGCGTTTGATGCAGGCCAACGATTCCAGCGCGACGGCGCGCTCATCGAGCCAGCCGTTGCCGGCGGCGGCCTTGATCATGGCGTATTCTCCGCTTACCTGGTAGACGAAGGTGGGCATGGCGAACTCAACCTTCACGCGCCGCACGATATCCAAATACGGCAGTCCGGGCTTGATCATGACCATGTCGGCGCCCTCGCCGATGTCGAGCGCCACCTCCCGCAACGCCTCATCGGAGTTGCCGACGTCCATCTGATAGGTGTGCTTGCTGCCCTTGCCCAGCTGCGCCGCGGAACCGACGGCTTCACGGTACGGTCCATAGAAACTCGACGCGTATTTGGCCGCATAGGCGAGAATTCTCGTGTGCACCAGATTCGCGCTTTCAAAGGCGGCGCGAATCGCACCGATTCGCCCGTCCATCATGTCCGAAGGGGCCACCACATCGGCGCCAGCATCCGCATGCGAGCGCGCCTGGCGTACCAGGGTCTCCACGGTCAAATCGTTGATGATGTGGCCGTTTTCATCGATGAGACCATCCTGGCCGTGCGTCGTGAACGGATCGAGGGCCACGTCGGTGATCACGCCGAGTTCGGGAAATTCCTTCTTGAGCGCGCGGACGGCTTGCTGGGCGATTCCCTCGGGATTCCAGGCTTCGCGCGCATCCGGCGTCTTCTTGGCCGCGGGTGTGAAGGGGAACAGAGCGACCGCCGGAATCTTCAGGCGCATCAAGGCCTCGCCCTCGCGCAGCAGCTGGTCGACCGAATAGCGCTCGATTCCCGGCATGGAGTCGACCGGCTGGCGCTGATTGCGGCCCTCGACCACGAACATCGGATAAATCAGCGAATCCACGCTCAAGCGGGTTTCCCGCATGAGCCGGCGAGAAAACTCGTCGCGCCGCATGCGCCGCATGCGGACCTGCGGAAATGTATTGCCGGCGATCCCGGTCATCTTCGTTGTGACTCCTATTCCCATTACAGGCACCATCGCACCGCGCCGTCGGTACCGCCGGCGTAACGCTGTAATATCGCGTCCACGAATCGTGCTGCCGGATGCTGATTTAACCATGAAGGATCGTTTTGGCGGAAATCAAAAACGCGCCCGGTTTCAGGCGCTGTGCCAATCGCTGCGCCCGGATTTGCTGCGCTTCGCATTTTGGTTGTCCCGGAATCGCGCCGTGGCCGAGGATGTGGTGCAGGAAAGCATGCTGAGGGCCTGGAAGGCGCAGGATTCGCTGCTGGACGAGGCGGCCGCGAAGCCATGGTTTCTTACCATCATTCGCCGCGAATTCGCCCGCACCTTCGAACGCAAGCGCTTCCCGGTCGTGGATATCGACCAACTCATACGGTCCGAGGAGCCCTCGTTGGCGGCCGCCGAGGAACACGATCTTGCCGAAATGCGCGCCGCCATCTTCAAGCTGCCCGACGAGTACCGCGAGCCGTTGGTACTGCAGGTGCTGATGGGCTATTCGACCGCGGAAATCGCCCGTGAGCTGGGCTTGTCGGGTGCCGCGGTGCTGACGCGCCTGTTTCGCGCCCGTAATCAGCTGCGCGCCCTGTGCGGCGAGGATACGGCGCAGGATCCAAGAGAATGATGGATCACGAGGCATACCGGCGCGCGCTGCTTGCCGATCCGCGCAGCGACGATGCCGAATTGGGCGCGCACCGCGCAGCCTGTCCGGAGTGCAATGCTTACACCGAGAGCTTGCTGCGCTTCGAGTCGCGGCTGGAGCGCGCCTTGAAACTAAACATCCCGGTGCCGGCGAGAAGCTTGCGGCCAAGCCGCCTTGCCCTGGCCGCCAGCCTGCTGCTGGCGCTGGTCGTGGCCGGCACGGTGTGGCTGGCGGCGCCGCGCGCCAGTCTCGCCGCGGATGTCGTGGCGCACGTGGTGGACGAGCCGCAGTCCTGGATTTCGCAAGGGCCGGTGGCGGATCCGAAGCTCGCCGCGGTGCTCAAGGATGCTCACATGCGTCTCCGCGCCGGCGCGGGCGCCGTCAGCTATGCCAGCAGCTGTGAATTCCGCGGCCATATCGTGCCGCACCTGGTGGTGCAATCCGCCGCGGGACCCGTCACCGTCATGGTGCTGGTGCACGAAGCCGCCGCCGAACAAGTGCAATTCGATGAGCACGGATACCGCGGCGTCATCGTGCCGGTCGCGGGCCGTGGCAGCATCGCGCTGCTCATGCGCAAGTCCGACGCGCAAATCAAGGACGTCGAAGACATTGCCGCCCGGGTACGCGCCGCCATCGTGTGGTCGCCCTAGGCCGGTCCAGGCTCCTAGATGCCGACCTCGCCCAAAAGATCGACGATGCGCCGCACGTTGCCCGCCAGCGCCGGGTGATCGGCCTCGAATTGCACGGCGACTCGTTCCAAGCGCCGCGACAGCGAGGCGTCGGATGAAGTCGAGCCGAATGCTTCCGGTTGCTCGGCCAGCCGCTTGATATCCGGAAGAATCTCGCCGAGCGGTCGATGCGCCTCCGGATCGTCGCGGTGCGCTGCGCTCAATTCGGCGTGCAGCTTGGCGATGCGTTCACGCAGTGATTTTTTGTCCATGGGATCATCCTGTCGGTGAAGTGCCTCTATTGTGCCATTCGCTCGGGAGTAAGTCGGGCTACTTCCACGTAACCGGCGCCGGGCACGGCTAACCCCTCGTGAATCGACGCGTAAGCGTCGCGCAGGTGCTGGTCCGCGCCGTAAGGTGGATTCACGATCATGACGCCGCTGCCGGCCAGACCGACGCCCGCATCGTCCGGATGGATGGCCAGATCGGCGCACAGCATCTTGGGTATTCCCAGAGCCTCGAAGCGCGCATGCACCAGGGTACGCTGCGTTGCGCTGCGGATCGGATACCACATGAGAAATATGCCGGTGGGCCAACGCCGATGCGCATCGACGAATGCCTGCAGCATGGCCTTCAATTCGTCCAGACTCTCATAAGGCGGGTCGATCAGCACCAAGCCGCGCCGCTCCGGCGGCGGCAGTTGCGCCTTGAGCGCGGCATAGCCATCGTCGATCTGGGTAAAGATGCGCCCGGCCGATTCGATCTCGCGATCGATGACGCGCGCCTCCGCCGGCATCAATTCCACGAACAGCGCGCGGTCTTGGGGTCGAAGGCATTGCGCGATCAGCGCCGGCGATCCTGGGTAGCGCGCCAGGCGCTTGCCGGGCCGCGCGTGAATGGCGCCGAAGTAATCGCGCAAGCTCGCCGCGCGCGACGCATTGACGATCAGGCGCTGGACGCCGCGTTCGGCTTCGCCGGACTTGGCCGCTTCGGCCGCCTGCAAATCGTAGTAGCCGCGGCCGGCATGCGTGTCGAGAACGAAGAACGGCGAATCCTTGCGGCAAAGCGCCTGCAGGCAGTACAGCAGAGCGATGTGCTTCGCCACATCGGCGAAGTTGCCGGCGTGATAGATGTGCTTGTAGTTCATCGCGCCTGATTCATTGCACCGGCAGGGTGCCTGCACGCAGCGCGTCCACGTAGTTGTGGATGACATCGGTGTGGGCATCTTCCTGCCACCCGCCGGCTGCCGGATTGGTGTGGACGTCGCGTGGCCGGCCGTCGGCATCGATCGAGTACAGCGTGAAGTTGAGAGCGCGCTGCGCCTCGTCGGCGAGCGTGCGCGACCCCGCTGCCGCGGCATACATGGCGAGAACCGCACCATAGGTGGAGTTGACGCCGCCCCATGCCTGCGGGTCTTCGTCCTGCTCGTGACATACGGTCGTGCCGAATTCCAGGTGGGTGAAGTTGCGACGGGTAAAATCGATCAGCAGCCCGGCATCGTCGAGCCAGGACGGCTGTGCGGAGCCTCGGCGCTCGAGCAAATAACGCGCCAAGTTCAGCGGCGCCCAAGCGGATCGATTGGTCGGCGTATCGTGATCTTCGAAGAACTGGGCGAACAGGGCGCCGTCCGAGGCGGCACTGGCCAGCTGATAGCGGCTGATCCACGACCACAGCAGATCACGCGGCGCGCGAAATTCCCTGAATTCGAGTGCCAACAAGGCTTCATATAGCCGCAGGATGAAGCTCATGTTGCCGGACACCGGGCCGCGAGATTCGCCGCTGCGGTAGTCGACCCGAAACGGCCAGGGTGAGCAGCCGGCATCGCCCGGTTGTTGATTCGCGGCCAGGACCCTGGCGTTGCGCAGCGCCTGGTCCAGGTAGCGGCCCGCCCGGCCGGGGTCGCGGCTGCGCGCGGCCTCGTACAGCTGCGTCAATGCGTAGCCTGCGATGCCGCCCTTGTCGGGTTCGATTTCGTAGGGGCGGTCGGACTGCGAGCCCGAATCCGCGGCCAACGGAAATTGCTGGCGCAATCCCGTGGAACGGGTGAATCGCGGGTACGCGCCGGCGCCCGGAGTCAGCGTTTCGCCGACCAGGTAGTCGCCCATCGACATGGCGGTGTCGAGCAGCCAGGGATCCTGCCTAGCCGTGAAATCGAAGTACTTGAGGTAGGAGAGAATACCCGTGCCGTTCTGCGTCGCGGGAATGATGTCGCTGCGGCCGTTGCTGGGATTCCAGCCGGCGTCCAGAAACGTCTCGCAGACGAATCTGGGGTAGCCATGATCGGTGGGGCAGGTGCGATAGAACCGCATCTCCAGGGCAAGCGCTTCGCGCCAGGAGGTCCAGGGCTGCAGGCGCCCCGCGGCGTCGCGGACAACGGCGTGTCCGGCAATTTCGTCGGTCTTGGTCATTAGGCGACGATCTCGACGGCCGAATCAGTAGGTCTTGTACGGCAAAAATTTACCGGAGAAATTGATATGCACGCGATCACCCTTTGGATCGGCCTCGCGCTTGATATCCATTTTGAAATCGATCGCGCTCATGATGCCGTCGCCGAATTCTTCGTGGATCAGCTCCTTGAAAGTGGTGCCGTACACGTTCACCAGTTCGTAGAACCGATAGATCAGAGGATCCGTGGGAATGCTGGTGGGCAGCGAGCCCTTGTA
>Ga0116129_1001428_pt1 | contig 13200 bp, 11 predicted proteins | sample June2015DPH_17_2_FD_89732 | JGI IMG/M metagenome (GOLD analysis project Ga0116129, IMG submission 89732) | Peatland microbial communities from SPRUCE experiment site at the Marcell Experimental Forest, Minnesota, USA - June2015DPH_17_10 | ecosystem: Environmental > Terrestrial > Soil > Wetlands...
ATGATCTCCGGTATTCTCGGCGAGATCGACGATCGCTGGACTGAGATTTTCCAGGCCGCGGGCCAAACCTATACCGGCCCGAAGATCGTGCTGTTTCGCAATTCGACCAATGGCGGTCGCTGCGGCATGGCGCAGTCGGCGATGGGGCCGTTCTATTGTCCGCCGGACCGGCAGATATTTCTCGATACCGGCTTCTTCCGTGAAGTCGAAACCCGCTTCCACGGCTGTCAGGGATCGGCGTGCAAGTTCACCGCGGCCTATATCATCGCGCATGAAGCCGGGCATCACGTGCAGAACCTGCTGGGCATCCTGCCGCGCGTGACGGCGCAGCAGCAGGCGGCCGGCAGCAAGGCGGCGGCCAACGCGCTTCAGGTGAGGGTTGAATTGCAGGCGGATTGTCTCTCCGGCATCTGGGCCAATCGCGAGGAGAAGAAGCGTCCGGGCTTTATCGAGGCGGGCGATATCGAGGGCGCGCTCGCCACTGCGTCGGCGATCGGCGACGATACCTTGCAGCGGCAGGCCACGGGGCGCGTGGTGCCGGACTCTTTCACGCATGGTTCGGCAGAACAACGCAAGCGCTGGTTCATGACCGGCTATCAGCAGGGAACCTTGAAGGCGTGCGACACGTTTAGCGCTGCGAGTTTGTAAGGTGGTTTCTTGCCCCGGATGCAGCGACGCAGCGCAGGCGCTACGCCGCGTCCGGGACACGAGGTGGAAACGATGTCAATCGACGAAACCAAACAATTCGTGCCGCTCAACATCGCGGTGTTGACGATCTCGGACACGCGCTCGCTCGCCGACGACAAGTCCGGCGCGACGCTGGCGGAGCGGATCGTGGCAGCCGGCCACAAGCTGGTGGCGAGGGAGATCATCGTCGATGACGTCGAGGCGATTCGCGTCATTATCAAACGCTGGATTACCGATCCCGCCGTCGATGCCATCATCACCACCGGCGGCACCGGCTTTACCGGCCGCGACGTGACGCCGGAAGCGATCGAGCCGTTGTTCGAAAAACGGATGGACGGCTTCTCCATCGCCTTTCACATGTTGAGCCATGCCAAGATCGGCACCTCGACGATCCAGAGTCGCGCCACGGCGGGCGTGGCCGGCGCCACCTTCATCTTTTGCCTGCCGGGTTCGCCCGGCGCCTGCCGCGACGGATGGGACGGGATTCTCGCGGCGCAGCTCGACTATCGCACGCAGCCCTGCAATTTCGTCGAGATCATGCCGCGGCTTGATGAGCATCTGCGCCGGCCGAAAGCGCGCGCATTTTCCGGCGAAGTGGATACCGGTTCGGCGTAAGAAAATGCGCTAATTTTAAACTGCGCGTATTCTGATCGCAAAACCGGTGCCCACTTTTGCGGAATACGCGCTGGAATCACGGTCTGATTTCGGCAAGGTCAAATCGATAACGTCTAAATTTCAAAACAAAGTCCTAACGAAACCTTACGAGGTCGCCGAGAAACTGGGCCAGCCTCGATATTGCCGGGGCTTTCAGGCGTGCAACGACTGGTGACCTCGATGACTGTTGTTGAGCTGAGGGCAAGGGTGCAGCGCGAAGAGCGACGGCAACTGCACAAACGGCTGGCCTGGATCAGCGTCGACAACGGCGCGACCGAACACGAGTGCCATGTACTGGATGTGTCGTCCGGCGGCGCGCGGCTCGCGATGGACGATGCGATGGATGTGAGGGACCGTTTCGAGCTGACGCTCGTCAAGGGCCATCACAAGGTTGAGCTGTGCGAAGTCGTCTGGCGGCGCGGCAAGACTTACGGCGTCAAATTTCTCACGCTTCCTCCGGAAGTCACGCCGCCGGCTACCGATCCGACAGAGGCATCAGTCCAGCCTTCGTGATCGCCGCCGCGGCCTCGCGCGAGGAGAGAAACGCCAACAGCGCCCGCGCGGCGTCCGGCTCCTGCGCCGTCCTGGTGAGGACGCCGGCGAAGGAAAACATCGGCTGCACCTCGGCTGGCAATGTGCCGACGAAGCTGATACCGCGAACATGAATGAGCTCGGCGACCTGCTGGAAACCGATCTCCGCCTCGCCGCGCGCGATCACGGCGGCTACCGGCTCGCCGGAGGGCGGTCCCCGCACCTTCCGGCTCTTGGCCGCGATCTGGTCGGCAACGCCCAGTTTCTGGAACAAGGTCGTCGATAAATAAGTGCCGCTGCCGCTGTCGGAGTACGCGATCGATTTGGCCGACAGCAGCGTGTTGCGGAGCGCGGCGACGCTGCTGATGTCGGGCTTTTCGGCGCCTTCGCGCACCACCATGCCGATCAGCGAGCGCGCCAGTTCGACCTTGCTTTCCGCATTCACCAATCCCCGCTTGCCGAGTTCATCGGCGGCCCCGCCGTCGAGGATCACGACATCGGCGGTCTCGCCGTGCGAAAGCCGCGCCGGGATCGCTTCGGGCGAATCCCCCATCGAGGGGCCGCGGATCGTAATCAGATGATTTCCGGTCGCGCGCTCGAACGCCGGTCCCAACTCGGAATAGGCGCCATGAAAGCCGGATGAGATCATCACATGTATATCGGCGGCAAACGCCGTGTGGGCCGCCAACGTGATGGCCGTAACGGCAATGAAGATCGATCGAAGGTGGAGTGATAAGCAAGGCACTAGAGTTTCATCTCCCAAAGAGTTTCATCTCCCAAGTCTCACCAATCAGGCTTTGCCCGAAACTTCGGTGTGGCTCGGTTGCCTCCAGCACGAAGCCAGCATCCACGTAAATTCTGCGGGCGGCAATCAGAATGCTCTGAGTCCATAGCGTGATCTTGCGATAGCCGCGGGCTCGCGCAAACGCAATGCATTCTGCAACCAGCCCCAGGCCGTGGCCGCGCCCGGCCGGTTCGACCAGCAGCAGACGCAACTTGGCGACCTCACGTCACGACATGACGATCCGGCTGTGCAGCAGGGTCAGCGAGGAGCGGCCGAGCCGGCGAAGCAACCGCGCTTCGGGGTGGCGGGCATTCAGCGCGTGGCCGCCAAGCCGCTCGTAATGATCGCGCGCAATTAACAGTCCCTGGTCGGCGAAGGGCCCTGCGATCGTTCGTCCGATGAATCTCAAGCCGTCGCGAAAGGTGCGATCGGAGTAGGGGGAGCGGGCGTAGCGGAATACGCCGGCGCGGGCACGTTCCGAGTTCGAGACACGCTGGATGAATTGCACGGTCTCGTCGATCCAGCCGTGATCGAGCACTGCGCCCGCATGCAGGAACATCAGCCAGGGTGAGCGCGCCTGGCGTGCGCCTGCCGTGAGCGCCTCTGCGCACGACCCTTCGAAGGCAAGAAACCGGCATCCGGCGACGTCGGCAACCCGTTCGATCACGCCGTTGTTGGCGCGATCGATCAACAGCACCTCGCGCACCACGCCGGTGGCTGCGCCCGGCACCAGCGCGGCCAGCGTGGCAACGGCAGGTCCCTCGATGCCTTCTGTCGGAATAATGATGCTCAGCATGATCTCAACGGTGAAAACTGCCGGAACCGTTATCACCTTGTCATATTCAAATCAGCCTGGCTTTTTGCGGCAGGCCGGCATGGATGGTCCTTGCGAACGTTTTTCGATTGCCTGCGTTGTGGATCAAAGCATCTTGTTCTTGATTTGTTCTTTTTTGATGCTATGTTCGAACCATGAGCAGAGCATCCTCACATGCGCTCAAGCACCCGCCGGTCAAGGCGCCCTCCGAGCCGGCGGGTGCGCCTTCGGCCTTTCCGGAGCTTGCGGTCGCGATCGAAAGCGGGCGGCGGCGCGGCCGGGGCGCGCAATCCAATGCCAGTGGCCGCTATGAGGCCGAGGCGCGGGTTGCGTTCGACGACGGCTGGCAGAGCCTGGAGGAATTGCCGCCATTCAAGACCACTGTGACGCTCGATACCTCGCGCAAGGTCATCGCCCGCAACGATTCCCCTGATATCGGCTTCGACCGCTCCATCAATCCATACCGCGGTTGCGAGCACGGCTGCGTGTATTGTTTTGCGCGGCCGACGCATGCCTATCTCGGCCTGTCACCGGGGCTCGATTTCGAATCGAAACTGCTGGCCAAACCCGACGCGCCGCAGCTTCTGGAAAAGGAACTTGCGGCGGAGAATTACGAGCCGCGCATGATCGCGATCGGAACCAACACCGATCCGTATCAGCCGATCGAGCGCGACCACAATATCATGCGCGGCATTCTCGAAGTGCTGGAGCGTGCCTCGCACCCGGTCGGCATCGTCACGAAGTCGGCGCTGGTCGTCCGTGACATCGACATCCTGGCGCGCATGGCCAAGCGTAATCTCGCCAAGGTGGCGATTTCGGTGACGACACTGGATGCGGGGTTGGCCCGCACCATGGAACCACGCGCCTCGACGCCGCCGCGGCGGCTGGAGGCGCTGCGCCGATTGTCGGATGCGGGAATTCCGACCACCGTGATGGTCGCTCCCGTCATTCCCGCGTTGAACGACAGCGAAATCGAGCGAATTCTCGATGCGGCGGCCCATGCCGGGGTCAAGGAGGCGAGCTACGTCTTGTTGCGCCTGCCGCTCGAGGTGCGTGACCTCTTTCGCGAATGGTTGATGGCGAATTATCCGGATCGATATCGTCATGTCTTTACCCTGATCCGCGACATGCGCGGCGGCCGCGACTACGATTCGCAGTGGGGAACTCGGATGAAGGGCACGGGGCCGATGGCCTGGATGATCGGGCGGAGGTTTGAAATCGCCTGCGAAAAGCTCGGGCTCAACAAGCGCCGGTCGAAATTGACCACGGATCATTTTGCGAAGCCCAAGTGTAGCGGCGAGCAGCTCAGCCTGTTCTGACGTTTAAGTGTCGATCGACCGGATCGGCCTCTGTTGAGAGCGGTGATAAGGAGCGGGGTCGCATAAAGTTCCGGGTTGCGCAGGTTGCTGTGCTTGCGCACGATCCGCGCATGATTCGAGACAAGTCCGGAAAAAAGCAAATTAAACTGCCGAAAGGCGTTATCGCAATTACGCCGCCGAGCTTTCGCCGTGAGCGGGCGCTGATCAAGCGCGGCGTATGGCCGGTCGCGGGTTGCGATGAAGCGGGGCGTGGCCCGCTCGCAGGTCCGGTCGTGGCGGCCGCAGTCGTGCTCGACCCGAAGCGGATTCCGAAAGGAATCGACGATTCCAAGCGTCTGACGGCAGAACGCCGCGAAGAACTGTTCGAAGAGATTTGCGCGACCGCATCATTTTCGGTCGCCTTTGCCTCGCGGGCACGGATCGACCGTGACAATATCCTGCGCGCCTCGTTATGGGCGCTCAAGCGTGCGGTCGAAGGTTTGGCGGAAGCGCCGAAACACGTCTTTGTCGACGGCCGCGATCGGCTCAACACGTCGTGCGACTGCGAGGCCGTGATCGGCGGTGACGGCATTGTCATGTCGATCGCGGCGGCGTCCATCATCGCCAAGGTGACCCGCGATCGTCTGATGTGCGCGCTGGCCGAGGAATGTCCCGGTTACGGCTTTGAGTCCCACAAGGGCTACGGCGTGCCGGAGCATCTCGAGGCGCTTGACCGGCTTGGTCCCTCGATTCATCACCGCAGCTTCTTTGCGCCCGTCGTGGCCGCTCGGGAAAAGCACCAGCCGTGGACGGTCCAACGCGAATCCGACCTGTTTGTGCCGAAGGGCGAAATAACCGCAATCTCCACTGCGGAGTGAGAGTGTCACTGGAGTTGCCTCCGCGCCCGACCGCCTTTAAGACCATGTTTCGATCAGGGCAAAATGTCGTCGCGTAGATACAAGCTGCGCTGAACAGCTCTGTTGAAAGCGACCCGGCTTCCGCATGCGCTTCACCTCTCTGGTTATCGAACTGATCCGCGCCCGGCCGAGGCTGGTCGTGTGGCTTGTGGTGGTGTTGCAGGCGCTTCTGTGGCTGCTGGTATCGCTTATTCTATACCGCAGTCCTCCCGGTGATCTGGCCAGTGTGCTTGCGCTCGGCCGTGAATATCGCGTGGGAACCGATCTTGGTCCGCCGCTGGCATTCTGGCTCGCCGATATCGCGTTTCGCGCCGCGGGCAATCACATGTTCGGCGTCTATCTGTTGGCGCAACTCTGCTCGATCGCGACGTTCTGGGCATTGTATCTTTTGGCGCGCGCCGCTGTCGGCGGGCAACAGGCGGTGCTCGCGGTCCTTCTGACGATGACGGTGCTGGCGTTCAGCGCGCCCGGCCTCGAGTTTGGTCCCCTGATTTTGGCACGTCCGCTGTGGGCGCTGCTTCTGCTGCATTCCTGGCAATTGATCGCCCAAAACCGGCGTAATGCCTGGTTCGCCTGGTCCATCGAAGCCGGTCTCTTGCTGCTCACGACCTCGGCTGGAATCGCGCTGCTTGCCCTTGTGTTTGGATTTGGGCTGGCGACTGCGCGGGGCAGGCGCGCCCTGATGTCGTTCGATGCACTGTTCGCGCTTCTTGTGATCATCGTTTTGGCGCTGCCTTATCTGATCTGGCTGATCCGCGCCGACGTATCGATCCTGCCGCATTTGCCGGCAGTCGCCGACTTGAGTGGCCGGGCGGTGCACGGAACTGAATTGCTCGGCGGGCTGCTGTTGGCCTCGTTGGGAATCGCGATCGTGTCGGCATTCAATTCCGGATGGTTCGATCGTGCCCAGGAAGAAGCGCCGGTCATTTTCCGGCCTCCCGTCGATACGGCGGCGCGCGATTTCGTCTATTTCTTTGCCTTCGCGCCTGCGCTGCTCGGATGCCTGATATCCGGCCTGTATGGTCTGGATCATGTCGTAGGCGGGGCGGGTATCGTCCTTCTGATGTCGGGGCTGGCGACCATCATTGCGTGCGGCGATCTCATTCGTCTGCGGCGCCAGCGGACATTGCGAACGGTGTGGGCCGCCATCATTTTGGCGCCGGCGTTCGCGGTCATCCTGGCGACGCTCTTTATCCCATGGACCACGACCAGCGAGGTGACGACATCGTTGCCGGCAGCTGCAATCGGACAATTTTTCGATGACAGTTTCCAGCGGCGAACCAACCAGCGTCTGTCGGCGGTGAGCGGCGATGCCCAGCTCGCGACCTTGATCAGCTTGAGTCCGGCGCGTCCGCATCTGCTTCTTGCGGCTCAGCCGGAACGGACGCCGTGGCTCAATCTGGACAAGTTCAATCAAACCGGTGGCGTCGTGGTTTGGCGAGCCTCCGATACTGACGGCACGCCTCCGCCCGAGATCGCCCGCCTGTTTCCCGGTCTTGCGCCAGAAGTGCCGCAGGTCTTCGAGCGGCTGGTGAATGGTCGGCTGCCATTGTTGCGGATCGGCTGGGCGATCGTGCGGCCGAAGGGGCCGTAGCCGTTGCGGTGTCATTTATGCCAACGCTTTGGCGATCGTACGCAGGTCCTGCCATGACAGGCGCTTGTAGGACGGCGAACGCAACAGATACGCCGGATGGAACGTCGCCATCGCCGGGATCGCGCGTGTTCCGGTGTCGTAGTTGAACCAGCGCCCGCGCGTTTTCATGATGCCTTCGCGCGTCGACAGCAGCGTCTGCGTCGAAGGATTGCCAAGCGTCACCAGAATGTCCGGATCGACCAGTTCGATCTGGCGCTGGATGAACGGCAGGCAGATCTGGGTTTCCTGTGGTGTCGGTGTCCGGTTGCCCGGCGGTCGCCATGGAATGACGTTGGCGATGTAAACCCTGGTGCGGTCTAATCCGATCGAGGCGATCATCCGGTCGAGCAGCTTGCCCGAACGTCCAACGAAGGGCAGGCCTTCGATGTCTTCGTCGCGTCCCGGCGCCTCGCCGACGAACATGATGCGGGCCTTTGGGTTGCCGTCGGCAAACACCAGGCGCGTGGCGGTAGATTTCAACGCGCAGCCGTCGAACTTCTCCAGCATGTCTCGCAGGATTTCGAGCGAGGCCGCGGTGCGGGCAGCCTCCCGAGCCGTTGCGATGGCGGCATCGGGCGTCGGCAGCGGTTCGGGGGCCTGGCGGGAAAGGACGGCCCGCGTTTCTCTGAGCAATGGGGGAGGGGAGTTGACCTCTCGGGACGCAGCAGGAATTTTGACGTCCGCCGGCCGCTCGGCCTCGGCCAGCCTGTTAGCGGGTTCTTCGGAGAGCGCGCAGTCGACCCCGGCCTCCAGATAGAAGGTCAGCAATTGCGAAACGGTGGGCGCAGGCTCGGGCGTCAACTTGTTGATCTCGTATGGCTTTGGTGAGCAATTCCGCGTGGCGAACATGCCTTCGCATCGATGCGGAATTCCACGCCACCATACTAGGCCGGATTGCGCCGCAACGAAACGGTCTAGTACCGCCGATCTGAAGTCCCTGCACCACAAGCGGCGAGTTCTTCCCAGGGACTTCAGATCGATAAGCGGTACTAGGACGATTTAGTTTGCCAGTGCCTATGCCTTTCCGAAGTTCGCAAAAGGTGTTGCTGAGGCAGAGTGCGAACTTCGGAAAGTAGGCACCAGGCGGCATTTCCATGTTGTTCTTCGCGCGAAAATCGGAAACAAACACCGTGACGACGCATTTGTACGAAGCCTGAGATCAGACCATGAGCACCGAAGAATTGCCGCCGCGCGAATCCATGGAGTTTGACGTCGTGATCGTCGGCGCCGGGCCGTCGGGGCTCGGTGCGGCGATCCGGCTGAAGCAACTTAACCCCGAACTTTCGGTGGTGGTGGTCGAGAAAGGTTCGGAGGTAGGCGCGCATATTTTGTCAGGCGCGGTGATGGATCCAATCGCGCTCGACAAGCTCATTCCCGATTGGCGCGAGGATGCGGATTGTCCGCTCAAGAGTCAGGTCAAGGATGACCGCTTCTACTGGATGACAAAAGCCGGTGCGATCCGGTTGCCGAATTTCATGATGCCGCCGCTGATGAACAACCATCATTGCTACATCGGCTCGCTCGGGCAACTCTGCCGCTGGCTGGCCGGCAAGGCGGAGGCACTTAGCGTTGAAATTTATCCGGGCTTTGCAGCGACCGAAGTGCTTTACGACGACAAGGGCGCCGTGCGCGGGATTGCGACCGGCGATATGGGCATCGCCAAGGACGGATCGCACAAGGCTTCGTTCACCCGCGGTATGGAGCTGTGCGGCAAGTATACGCTGTTCGCCGAGGGAGCGCGCGGCAGCCTGACCAAGCAGCTCATCGCGAAGTTCGCGCTCGATGCCAAGAGCGAACCGGGCAAATTCGGTATCGGCCTGAAGGAGGTCTGGCAGATCGACCCCTCGAAGCATCAGAAAGGCCTGGTCCAGCATTCCTTCGGCTGGCCGTTGAACAACAAGACCGGCGGCGGTTCCTTTCTCTATCACTACGACGACAATCTCGTCGCGGTCGGCTTCGTGGTGCATCTCAACTACGACGATCCTTACCTCTCACCGTTCGACGAGTTTCAGCGCTTCAAGACCCATCCTGCGATCAGTCCCGTATTCGAGGGTGGCAAGCGGCTGGCCTATGGCGCTCGCGCCATCACCGAGGGCGGCTATCAATCGGTGCCGCGACTCTCTTTTGCCGGCGGCGCGCTGATCGGCTGTGCGGCGGGTTTTGTGAACGTGCCGCGCATCAAGGGCGTTCATAACGCGCTCGGCAGCGGCATGCTGGCGGCCGAACATGTCCATTCGGCGCTTGGCGCCGGACGCGCCAACGACGAGCTCGTTGACTACGAAAATGCCTGGCGGTCCTCGGCGGTTGGCAAGGACCTGTTCCAGGTTCGCAACGTCAAGCCGCTGTGGTCGAAATTCGGCACCATCCTTGGCGTCGTGCTCGGCGGCTTCGACATGTGGTGCAACACGCTCGGCTTCTCGCTGTTCGGAACCCAGTCGCATGCCAAACCCGACCGCAAGACCCTCGATCCGGCGAAGGTCCACGTGCCGATTACCGCGATAAAGCCGGACGGCAAGCTGACCTTCGACCGGCTGTCGTCGGTGTTTCTGTCGAATACCAACCACGAGGAGGACCAGCCGGTTCACCTGAAGGTCGCCGACATGAACCTGCAAAAGACCTCTGAGCACGACGTCTATGCCGGTCCATCCAACCGTTATTGCCCGGCAGGCGTCTACGAGTGGGTAGAGGAAACGTCAGGCCCGCGCTTCGTGATCAATGCCCAGAACTGCGTCCACTGCAAAACCTGCGACATCAAGGATCCGAACGGCAACATCACCTGGGTTCCACCGGAGGGTGGCGGCGGGCCTAATTACGAGGCAATGTGACCACGATTGCGTGACTGGCGGCGGTCCTCGGCCACGATACCGCCATACTGAAAGCCTTTTGAGGCGCTGTGGCATGACTGGGATAGTCCCACCAATCAATTTGCCACCCCGTATCCTTGCGGTTAGCCGCCAAAAGCGGCATTGTCGCACGGCATGATGCTTGACGCGCCGATTGGGCTTGCATTCGAGATTGTCAAACGATCCTGCCGTAAATCCTGGAGCCAAGGCGAACCGTGATGCTTTCTTTCCAATTCAATCGTTCGACGATTGCCGCTATCGCTTTCCTCGCTCTGCCGGTTGCTGCTGCCGCGCAGACGCCCGAGCATCCCGCCGACAACTCCGCGCAATTCCCCTCCGTTCACGACCTGAAGGTGTTGACGACGTCCGGCAGCTACCTTGCCGCCCGTCATGCCAGCGTGGAGCGGGACGCCGCTTCGGCTGCGACCTTCTATCGGTCGGCGCTCCGCACCGATCCTAAAAACAACGAGCTTTTGGATCGCGCGTTCATCTCCTCGCTCGCGGACGGCGATATCGACGAGGCCGTCAGGCTCGCCGACCGGATTCTCTCTGTCGACAAGACCAATCGCGTGGCGCGGCTCGTGATCGGCGTGCGCGACCTCAAGCAGAAGAAATACGCAAGCGCGCAGACCAACCTCAACCAGTCGATCCGCGGGCCGATCACGGACCTCGTGGCCACGCTGTTGTCCAGCTGGGCGGCCTACGGCGCCGGCGACGCCAAGGGCGCGGTCTCCTCGATCGACAAGCTCGCCGGTCCTGAGTGGTATCCGATCTTCAAGGATCTGCATGCCGGAATGATCCTCGAACTGGCGGGCAAGGAGAAGGACGCCGGCGTCCGGCTCGAGCGCGCTTACAAGCTCGAAGATTCCATGCTGCGCGTTTCGGACGATTATGCCCGCTGGCTGTCGCGCAACAAGGATGCGGCTTCGGCGACGGCGGTCTACGAGGCCTTCGACAAGAAATTGCCGCGGCATCCCTTGATTCAGGACGCGATGCGCGAAGTCGGGGCGGGCAAAAAGTTGCAGCCGATCGTCGATTCGCCGCAGGCCGGCGCCGCGGAGGCGCTCTACGGCATCGGCGCGACGCTAACCCGCCGCGGCGGCGAGGATCTCGCGCTGGTGTACTTGCAGCTTGCGCTCTATCTGGTGCCGAACCATCCGATGGCGCTGCTGTCGCTCGCCGATCTCTATGAATCGGTGAAGAAGCCGCAGATGGCGATCAAGGCCTACGAGCGCGTGCCGGCAAGCTCGCCGCTCCGGCGCAACGCCCAAATCCAGCTCGCCATCGATCTCGATGCGGCCGACCGCACCGACGAAGCGATCAAGATCCTGAAGGGCGTGACGGCGGACGATCCCAAGGACATCGAGGCGGTGATGGCGCTCGGCAATATCGAGCGCGGCCGCAAGAAATTTGCCGATTGCGTTGCCACCTACTCGCAAGGCATCGATATCCTGCCGAAGGCCGCCGACAAGAACACCTGGGTTTATTACTATTACCGGGGCATTTGCGAAGAGCGGGACAAGCAGTGGAACAAGGCGGAAGCCGACATGCGCAAGGCGCTCGAACTGCAGCCCGAGCAGCCGCACGTGCTCAACTATCTCGGCTATTCGTGGATCGATCAGGGCATCAATCTCGACGAAGGCATGAAGATGATCAAGCGTGCCGTCGATCAGCGTCCGGATGACGGATACATCGTCGACTCCCTGGGCTGGGCCTACTATCGCATCGGCAATTACGAAGATGCGGTGAAGAATCTGGAGCGGGCGATCGATCTCAAGCCTGAGGATCCCACCATCAACGATCACCTCGGCGATGCCTATTGGCGCGTTGGCCGTACGCTTGAGGCTAAATTCCAGTGGGCGCACGCCCGTGATCTGAAGCCGGAGCCGGAAGATCTGCCGAAGATCGAGGCCAAGATCGCGAACGGCATGCCCGACGATACGTCTTCGGCGGCCTCCGCCGACAAGAAGAAAGAGGATGACAAGGGCGGCTAGGTTAAGACGGCGTCTGGGCCGATCCGGCCTTGACGCCACGCCCGTGTGATGTCTCCGGCCAGCTGAAAATTTTGCCACATCGTTTTCTGCATCATCTGCTTTCGGCTTTATTGGATTTGCATTCGCTATGACCTCGGGTGAAACGACCGATGCGGCTGCCAAATCCTCCGCCGGCGAGCTTGTCGAAGACGCGCGTGCCAAGGTCAATCTGACGCTTCGGGTGGTGGGACGGCGCGTCGACGGCTACCACGATCTGGAAAGCGTGGTTGCGTTTGCCGATTGCGCCGACCGGCTGAGCCTGAGGCCCGGCGCGGAGCTGCAACTCAAGACCATTGGCCCACTGGCGGACGCTTGTGGCGAGACGGACGACAATCTCGTGCTCAAGGCTGCCCGGTTGCTGGCCGAGCGCGTGCCGGGCCTGAAAAGCGGTACTTTCACACTCCACAAGGAATTGCCGGTCGCGGCCGGAATCGGTGGCGGTTCGGCGGATGCCGCGGCGGCATTGCGGCTGCTTGCGCGGGCCAATGGTCTACCGACGGACGATGAGCGCCTGACTGCAGTCGCGAAATTGACCGGCGCCGACGTTCCGGTCTGTGTCGCCTCGCGCCCCTGCGTCATGACAGGGGTCGGCGAGAGCCTCTTGCCGCTGGAATTGCCGAAGCTTCCTTGTGTGCTGGTCAATCCGCGCGTGGCGGTTGCGACCAAGGACGTGTTCGCGGCGTTGGGCCTGCGCAGCGGCGAATTGCTCGTAGGCTTTGCCGACGTCATCCGGGCGATCGTCTGGCCGGAAGCGGGCGCTTCGCTCGAGGAATGGGTCGAAGCGTTTGCCGCCAGCTCGAATGATCTGGAAGGTCCGGCAATGCGGATTCAACCTGTCATTGGCGAAGTGATCTCGGCGTTGAATGCGACCAACGGCGCGTGGCTGGCGCGGATGTCCGGCTCCGGCGCCACCTGTTTTGCGATCTACGAGAACACCGCCGAGGCCGGCCGCGCAGCGGAAAAGATCCGCCGCGATCACCCGGAGTGGTGGGTGCATGCGGGCGTG
>Ga0116129_1001429_pt1 | contig 13200 bp, 14 predicted proteins | sample June2015DPH_17_2_FD_89732 | JGI IMG/M metagenome (GOLD analysis project Ga0116129, IMG submission 89732) | Peatland microbial communities from SPRUCE experiment site at the Marcell Experimental Forest, Minnesota, USA - June2015DPH_17_10 | ecosystem: Environmental > Terrestrial > Soil > Wetlands...
ATTCAATCGCACAGTGGCGCTGAAAGATACCTGGGCGAAGGTGGAGAAGAAGCACGGCGGGAAGGGCTGACCCGTGTCGCAGGGTGAATCAAAGAACGAAACCCCGAGCGAAAACTCAACTTGGGGACGCAAGCCGGTCCAGCTACAACGCAATTATCGGCAACGATCCCGATAACTTCACCCCCGCATTGCCGATTTTTGGCGGACTATTCACATTTGTCATACTGAGGCGCGGCTTTTGCGACGAGGCTGTACTCGTCGGCAGCGCCCGTTTTGCAAGTGAGTGCACAGGTCCTTCGCTTCGCCAAGGATTACAAGGTTCCATTGGGCAAAAGCAACCGAGCGCCGCTCTCAGTGTGCTCTGGCGGCTTTCTCCACTCCCGCCAGCATCTTGTCTAAATCAGTACGCGACAGGTAGCGGCCGTTGACGACCACTGCGGCAATCTTCTGGGTGTTGCGGATGTCGTCGAGCGGATTCGCATCGAGCAGCACAAGATCTGCCAGTTTACCCTGCTCGATCGTTCCCAGTCGATCCTCCATCCCGAGAAACTTCGCGGGGTTGAGAGTTGCGGTTTGCAGCGCTTCCATTGGCGTGAATCCGGCGGCTACGAAGCGCTGGAGCTCTTCGTGCAGGCTGAAGCCGGGGAAAACGAAGACGCCGGGAGGCGTATCTGTTCCCGCAAGAAACGGAATGCCAGCGTGGTGCATTGCGTTCACGAGCTCCAGTTCTTTTTCGATGAAGCGCTTTCGGGTGGCCAGATCGTCGGTGTTGAATTCGTGAATGATCTGATCGGTGAATCGTTTCCAGGTCACGTCTTTCCAGTAGGCCGGCACATATTTGGCGCGGCCATCATGGGCGAAGTCGGTTTCGTCGATCAGATTGCCGCCGCGCTCCCAAACCAGGGTGGGGCACTGCCAGGTGTGGTTCTTGGCCAGAAGCGCGAACAATGCTGCGGCTCGCGCGGGATCGTAGGTGGAGAGAAATTTACTCTCTGTCTTCGAGCCTTTCAGGAATTCGTCTTCAAGGGGCGAGCTGCCCTCAAAAATTCCGATCAGGTGCTCAAAGCTCTTTTGTCCCGCATTCGATGCCTCGGAAGCGCGCACAGCATCCGGCACATGTCCGACAAAAGTAATATTCTGTTTGCGCGCCTCATCTGCGATGGCGAAGACAGCATCGCGAGGGATTAGCGATTGCAGCTTGATAAAATCCACGCCGCGTTGCTTTAGATCATCCACCGCGCGGCGACCATCTTCGGGCGTCGTGATCGCAACTGAGCTGGGGAAACGCGGCTTGGGGCCATCGAGCATCGGACCAGAGATCCACATGCGCGGTCCGATCAAAGTCCCGGCGGCAATCTCTTTGCGCCATTCCTGAAGCCCATCGAGTTCCCCACCCATATCGCGCACTCCAGTGATCCCGTTGGCGATAAAGAGCGACAGAGCGATTTTTTTTCCGCGGGGGAACCAATCCCCGAAGATCATGTGGACGTGCATGTCCCAGAGGCCAGGGATGAGGAACTTTCCTCGGCCATCGACGTGAATTGCCGCGATTTTTGGGGCATGCACATCCTCAGGCTTTGTAATCTCAAGAATGTGTCCATCGCGCACGACTACGGTCCGGTGAGGCAGTGCCGGAGCGCCCGTCGCGTCAATTACCGTGACATCGTCGATGACAACCGTCGCAGCGGAAAGGGCCGATTGGGCGCAGCTAATCGCTGCCATGCTGGCGAATGCAAATATCCAAAAGATGAGCCGTTTCATGGGGCTGCAATCTTAGGCGCGCACGGCGCCGTTCGTCAAAGCGGTTTCGAATTGGACGAGAGCGCCCGGCAAAACGCGGGCGCTGACAACTGAAAACTAATTATGAATGTGCGGGCTCTGCGCCGGATTGGCATGGTGCTCGGGCGGTTCTTTCACAACTTTCACTTCGAAACTCACCGGCAAAGTTTTCGGCGGATAACAGGCGGCGTTGTCGCAAGCCTGGTAGCGCAGCATGCCATGCATCACATATTTTCCCGGTACCACCGAGTGCAGGGGATGGACAGCTACGGCGATGGTGAAATCGCCGGTGTACACGCTCAACTTTTCATCGGGGGAGAAGGGAAAACTCGCGTCTTCGCCGGCAGGATACGCAATCTTTCCCAGGATAATGTCGGTGGGCAGGTCCATCTTCAGGTTGGTTGGAATCAGGAACTCCGACTTGGGAGTGTTCGAATTGATGTGGTAACCGGGAGGGACGCGAAAATTCAGGTCGACCATGGTCGCCTTGGCGCGTTGGGTTGTGGTCAAGGGTACTGGGGCGATCGTAAGCGACGGGGCTTTTCCGGGCACTTGCGCCGAGTAGAGACTGGTTGTGGTCAGCAGAAGCAGTGCCAGGAAAGTGCGCAACCTCGTCGTGTGGCCAGATTTCAAATTCTGCGGGTCGACCTTCATAGGATCGATCGTCATAGAGTCGATCGTCATAGGGTCGATCGTCATCGTGGAATCGTATTCTTCTCTGCCACGGATGCCTGGGTCGCGCCTGCCTTGGTATCCAGCGCCTTCTTGATCGAATCTTCTATCTCCGCCTTGCCCCGCAATCCAATGATTTTATCGACGATCTTGCCATCGCGGCTGATCAGGAAGCTTTCGGGCAATGCGGGGACGCCGCCATATTCGTCGCCGACTGATTCTTTTCCAATCAGAATGGGATAGTTCACGCCCATGTCCTTGGCAAACTTGCCGATGTCTTCCTTGCTCGCGTCATCCATGGCGACGCCGACGATCTGAAAACCTTGCGAGGCATATTGCTGTTGCAATTCGACGAACCAAGGCATCTCGATTTTGCAGGGACCGCACCATGTTGCCCAAAAGTTGAGAAGGACGGCTTTGCCGCGAAGATCGGAAAGGCGCATGGTCTTGCCATCGAGCGCTTCGAGAGAAAAATCCGGAGCAATGCTGGATTGGGTGAAGCCGGGCGCGAACGATGGGCCAGAGCGGCGCGCCATGTGCAATCCAAAGTACAGCATTAGAGCGACCACGAACGCGACTACGACAAGAGCTAGAGGACTGCGGCTTCTTGCCTGGATTTTTGCTGGCGTCGTTGCCGGCAGCCGCGAGGCCGAGGCGTTCGCATCAGGTACTTCACCGCTATCAGTCTCCAGGTGGGGCGTTGCCTGCGCCGGCGCGCCCGAACGTCGCCTCTGGCGATAGAGAAGGTACAGCACCAGAGCAACCGCGACCGTCGCGACGGTGATTGCAGTCGTATTGCTGTGGGTGACAACTCCCTCTAGCCAAATCTCAAAGCGGCCCAGGAACGAAAGCTTGTCTGAGATCAAGGTGAACCGATCAAGAACGAGCAATTCTCCCAGGGCGATAAGTATGACTCCGCTGCCTACCTCAATGACATGCATGTGGCGCCGGAAACGACCGTAGAAACTGAGGAATTGTTCAATTCCCAGCGAGGTAAGCATGAAGGGCACGGCCAGCCCCAGGGAATAAGTGGCCAACAATAGGACGCCCTTTACTGCTGAAGCCTGAGCGCCCGCGAAGCCAAGAATCACTGACAGAATCGGCCCTACGCACGGCGTCCAGCCAAAAGCGAACGCGAAGCCGATCGCGAAGGATCCGCGCGCGGTGCTACTTCCCTTCACATTGTGCAGACGGGCGTCCGTGTAAAGCGCCTTTATGGTGACCAACCCCGTCATGTGCAAACCGAACAGGATGATCAACACGCCGGCTTCGCGAGCCAGTAGTGATCGGTACTGCCCGAGCGCCTGGCCGATCTCCGTAGCGGCGGCCCCGAGCCCGATGAAGACGACGGAAAACCCTAGAATAAATGCGAGGGAATTTATGATCACGCGGCGCCTGAGCTCGCCCTGGGCCGCTTTGAGCTCATCAAGAGCCGCTCCTGAGATCATGGAGACGTAGCCTGGCACCAGCGGCAGCACGCACGGCGATAGGAACGAAATCAGGCCGGCGAGAAAAGCGGCAATCGGAAGTGGAAGGCTTGACATGCGTCCTTATTGTACCTGCTGGAGTCGACTCCGTAACCAATCCTGATTTATCAGACGATCGGCGCGGCGTTAAGTTGCACGCATTTGTCGTATCCCGATTACTGTGACTTCGCAGGCGCCTGGGCCGAAGGAGTCTCGGGCTCGGTCAGCCCCGGCCCGGATTCCGCCAGCAGCTTCCGCAAAAAACCGAAAGGCAGGGCGGCGTTCAGTACGGCGCGATCGCCTTCCTGCTTTGCCTGAATGCTTTCGAAAAAAGTCTTCACATCAGGATCCGTTCCATGCATTCCTACGGACGCTTCGGCGGTATTGGTCAAGGCCACGAACAAGTCCACTTTATCGACGATCGCTCGCGCTTGCTCGGGGTTTTCGGTGAAAGCTTCGGCGCGCAGGCGGACCGCATCGGCTCTCAAATTCAGATGAAGAGGGCTCAGATAGCTTCCAGAGACGACGACCGTGGCGGGGTTGGAGAAGACAGAACTCCAGACGCTGCGGTCGCTGTGGGAAGGCTCGACGCGCGCTACCGCCCAAGCCAGACTCGCGAACTGAATATGCTTGTAATACTGGCGCAGCAGCGCCGGGCCTCCGAAGGGAGACGCCAGCCGCTTGGAGCGGTCGATCATTCCCCGGATGACGGCGGGGTCGTCATGATTGGAGGCGGCCACAGAATCGGCGCTCAACACGGCCACGCGCAATAGCCTGCCTTCTACGCGAATTGCGAAGATATCGACGGACTCGTAGTTTTCAACCGATTGGGCAATCTGCCGCAGATAAGCGGTCAGTTGTTCGCTGTGAAACTTTCCGACCAGCACCTCAGAAAATCGAGGCTCCGGGGCGGAGCCGCCGGTTCCGCCGCCGGGCCAATTGCGGGGATAGTGAATGGCAAAGGCGGCTTCATCGAGGTCGCGCTCGAACTGAAAGCCAGTCTCGCGAATGAAGCGCTCGTATTCCGGATCGTGGCTGACCGGAGGCAGCTCTTTCCCCAAGGTCGCTTTCCGCACCCAGCCCAGATTGGCGTAAACAAATGCGTCCGCTCCGGGCAATAAGCGGGCAGGCTCAGGCGGAGCATGTTTTCGCAGTTGAACGGCAAGAAATACCGCCGCCGCGATGACTACGACCCCGAGGGCAATAGGGAAAGTGCGCCTAATTCGCATGGAATGCGGACAGGGCTGCATCATACCATTGCTTGCGGATAGAGATGTGCGCCTTCCAGAAATGAAAGGCTTAATGATGGTTGCGCGAAATTTAACGCTTGTGATAACTTAACTAATTGTCCCGGACATCCGAAAGGGATCAGGGGTATACTTGTGCCTGTAGGTGCAGTCCCCGAATTGCTGGCGTAGCTCAGGTGGTAGAGCATCTGATTTGTAATCAGAGGGTCAGGGGTTCAAATCCCTTCGCCAGCTCCAGTACACGAAAGTCCGGAATCGAAATTCGGGAAGCGTAATTCCGGCAGACAGCGGGACTCGGTACGTGGCGCGCAACAGGTTTTTCCAACGCACTCCATTCGGAACATTATCCGGCGTGTAGTGATCTTCGCGTAGTAATCCGTAAGCGCGATTCTTGGTTTCCCTGATTTGCGAAAACGGTTTGCGAAAACTTGTTTTGCGAAAATCTGGCTGACGAAGGCAAAAGCTTGTTTGTGGATCGGTCGTTTGCCGGATAAAAGCGTCGACTGCATCGCCCGGAAGTTTCTGCACAGGTGGGTGAGTGGTTAAAGCCAACAGACTGTAAATCTGTCCCTCCTAGCGAGGTACGAAGGTTCGAATCCTTCCCTGTGCACCATATTTAGGTTGCACCAGAGTTGAGTGGCAGCGAGATTTGCGCGCGGCAGGATTTATGAGTCGCTTGGCAATGGCGTTGATTGCGTATTCGGTTTTGGGTGCGCTGGCGTTTGTAACGCTGAGTGATTTCAGGATTCGGTCGCTGACGCTGCTGATTCTTGTCATGTTTGCGTTCAAGAGCTGGGTGCGGCGCAAGGATGTATTGCACTCAGACGGGGACGGCGATTCGGAGTAGTTGAGCCGACTAGCGGGCGTGATCGAAGCGGGCGCCCGCCGGCGAAATCCCGAGTGTGGTTTGCCTGGGATCTCTTGATCGCGACGTAAGCGGTTTCGAGCCGATGTAGCTCAGTTGGTAGAGCACTCCCTTGGTAAGGGAGAGGTCACCAGTTCAATCCTGGTCATCGGCTCCATGAAAGTTTGGAAGCGAAGAAGTTTGGAATCACGAATGGCGCCAGCAGGCAAGGTTGAGCTGAATGCTGATCGCTGTTTTACGGGCGGGAGTAACTCAGTGGTAGAGTCACAGCCTTCCAAGCTGTTGGTCGCGGGTTCGATTCCCGTCTCCCGCTCCAGAGATTGAGGTAGCACGGGCAGGGCGGCGAGTATGGGCTTTGAACAAGCGACGATCAAGGTTCAGAAGGAACAGGAGTTTGCGCAACTGCATGCCGCGATACAGCGGGCGTTCTTGCCCGGAAAGGCGGAGTGGTTTCTGAAGCAGTTGAGTCGCAAGCGAATTCGCGTCCGGGATTTTGACGGAGTACTGGCAGCGCGGGTTTTGGATGATGATGCCGCATCGCAGGCAGGTTTGAGTGCCTGGCAGTTGTATCAGGTGCTGCCGGTTTCGGATCAGGCGCAGATGCGGGAGTTTTATCTCTCCAAGCTGGAGGGCATTGAGGCTGCGTTGCGGCACAAGTTTAAGAAGCTCTATCAATATTACTGAACGACTAACCAGCGAGGCACGGCGATTTTATGGCGAAAGAGAAATTTGATCGGAACAAGCCGCACTGCAACGTGGGGACGATTGGTCACATCGATCACGGCAAGACCACGTTGACGGCGGCGATCACGAAAGTTTTGCAGAAGCACAATCCGAAGATTGTCTTCCGGTCGTTTGATTCGATTGACAACGCTCCGGAAGAAAAAGCCCGTGGAATTACCATCGCGACGGCGCACGTGGAGTATGAGACGGCGAACCGGCACTACGCGCACGTGGATTGCCCGGGCCACGCGGACTACATCAAGAACATGATCACGGGCGCGGCGCAGATGGATGGCGCGATTCTGGTGGTGGCGGCGACCGATGGTCCGATGCCGCAGACCCGGGAGCACGTGCTGCTGGCGCGGCAGGTGGGGGTGCCCTACATCGTGGTGGCGCTGAATAAATGTGATGCCGTCGACGACCCTGAGCTGCTCGATCTGGTGGAACTGGAAGTGCGCGAGCTGCTGAAGGCCTATAAGTTTCCCGGCGACGATGTGCCGGTGGTCCGGTTGTCTGCTTTAGGGGCTTTGAACGGCGAAGAGAAGTGGGAGAAGCAGATTGATGCGCTGATGGAGGCGGTGGACAAGAGCGTGCCGCAGCCGGCGCGCGAGTTGGACAAGCCGTTCCTGATGCCGATTGAAGATATTTTTTCGATTCAGGGACGGGGCACGGTGGTCACCGGACGTATTGAGCGCGGCAAGGTGAAGGTGGGCGAGGAAGTGGAAATCGTCGGCTTCCGGGACACGCGCAAGACGGTGGTGACCGGGGTCGAAATGTTCAAGAAGCAGCTGGACGAAGGCATGGCGGGCGATAACGCCGGCCTGCTGCTGCGCGGGATTGCGAAAGAAGATGTGGAGCGGGGCATGGTGCTGGCCAAGGGTGGATCGATCACGCCGCACACCAAGTTCAAAGCGGAAGTCTACATTCTGACCAAAGAAGAAGGTGGGCGGCATACGCCGTTTTTCAAGGGATACCGTCCCCAGTTTTATCTGCGCACGACGGACGTGACCGGAGTCGCCGAGCTGCCTTCGGGCACGGAGATGGTGATGCCGGGAGACAACGTGAGCCTGGTCATTGAACTGATCACCCCGGTGGCGATGGAGAAAGGCCTGCGCTTCGCCATCCGCGAAGGCGGGCACACGGTAGGCGCGGGAACGATCAGCGAGATTGTGACCTAGTGGTAAAGCGCGGGCGCCCTCGCCCGCGGGCATGCAATATTGACGAGTTGCGGGCGAGGGTGCCCGCGCTACACGAAGCAGGGAGTGAGCGATGCCCCGAGAAATTGTTACGTTACAGTGCGGTGATTGCAAAGAGCGGAATTATTCGACGACCAAGAATCGCAAGACGACGACGGAACGGCTGGAGTTCAAGAAGTTTTGTAACCGTTGCCGCAAGCACACGCCGCATAAAGAAGTGAAGTAGCCAGTTGCTGGTGTCTAGTACCTGGCGGGCGGTTTCAGGCAGCCGGGTATTGGCAACTGTTTTAGGGGCGTAAGCTCAACGGTTAAACTGTCGGTCTCCAAAACCGAACTTGGGGGTTCGAATCCCTCCGCCCCTGCCAGATTTTGGAAGGAAGCCGGAAAGGGTCAGGAGCAGTATGGCAGTAGAAGCGAAAAAGAAGATGGCAAACTCAATCACAAGCGCCAGCGAGAATTTTGCAGATCGGCTCAAGTCCTGGCCGGAGCGGGTGAAGACGTTCTACAACGACGTGCGCACGGAAACGCGCAAGGTCACCGCGCCATCGTGGAAGGAAGTGCAGGCCACCACGGCCGTCGTCGTGGTCACGGTATTCATCTTTGGCGTTTATTTTTTTATCATCGATAACCTGATTCAGAAGGGTGTTTCATTCTTGTACAGCTATTTCGGAAAATAGGCCACAACGCGCAGGAAGCCGGAGTTTAACTTGATCATGCAGGACGAAGAAAAAAACGAAGCTGGCGCAAGCGGGGAGCAGCCACCCAACGGGGATGGCGCTGCCGCGAGCAGCGAGCCGCCTCGCAACCCGAACATGAAGTGGTACATCATCCACTCCTACTCAGGTTTTGAGCGCAAGGTGAAAGAGTCGTTGGAGTCGCGCGTTCAGGCCTTTGGGCTGCAGGAAAAGATTGGCAAGGTGCTGATCCCGACCGAGTCGGTCACCGAAGTGCGCGGCGGCAAGAAATATACCTCGGAGCGCATGTTCTATCCCGGCTACGTGCTGGTGGAAATGGACATGGACGACCATGTCTGGCATGTGGTGAAGTCCACGCCGCGCGTAACCGGATTCGTGGGCACGGGACAGCAGCCTACGCCGCTTTCGGACGAGGAAGTGCAGCACATCGTGTACAAAGTCGCCGACAGCCGCGAGAAGCCCAAGTTGAAGGTTAAGTTCGAGAAGAACGAAACGGTGCGCATTTCCGAGGGTCCGTTCGCGACGTTCCAGGGCATCGTGGATGAAGTGAACGAAGATCGCGAGACGCTTAAGGTGATGGTCACGATTTTCGGCCGCTCGACTCCGGTCGAGTTGGAATTCAACCAGGTGGAGAAAGTCGCGTAAGCAAGTTGTAATTCGGCAATCTTGTGATGCAGAGACTTCTTTAGCGATTTGAGCTGCAAATTACAAATTGCCCGATTACGAAATTACAAATTCGTAAGGGAAGTAAAGGAACGCATCGATGGCGAAGAAAGTTACTGGTTTCGTAAAGTTGCAGATCGCGGCCGGCAAGGCGACCCCGGCTCCTCCGGTTGGGCCGGCGCTCGGCCAGGCGCAGATCAACATCATGGAGTTTTGCAAGCAGTTCAACGCGCGCACCAATCAAAAGGAGATGGAAGGGTTGATCGTTCCGGTCGTGGTTTCGGTTTACAGCGACCGCTCCTTCACTTTCATCACGAAGACGCCGCCCGCCTCGATTCTGCTCAAGCGCGCAGCCGGTATCGCCAAGGGTTCGGGCACCCCGAATAAAGACAAAGTCGGTAAGGTTACGCTCAGGCAGGTCGAGGACATCGCCAAGCAGAAAATGCCGGACCTGAACGCCGCTTCGGTTGAGGCTGCGATCAAGAGCGTCCGTGGAACCGCAAGGTCGATGGGGATTGAGGTCGTCGGGTAATTGAGCGATTTTGTGATGGGGCGATTGAAAATCAAAAAGGGGTCGGTGATTTTTGAATCGCCCGATGGCTCAATCCCCAAATCGCGCAATGGAGTCAGTCGAAATCACCACGGTTTACCGGAACAGCGATAAACGGTGGAAGACAAGGGAAAAGAAAATGAAAAAAGAAGGAAAAAATATAACGAAGGCGCACGCGGCAGTGGAGAAGCGCCCGTACACTTTGCAGGATGCGGTTCCGCTGTTGCAGAAGGTTAAGTTTGCGAAATTTGACGAGACTGTCGAGGTCACGTTGCGGTTGGGAGTCGACCCCAAGCACGCCGACCAAATGGTGCGGGGCACGGTCGTGCTGCCCCACGGCTTGGGTAAATCGAAAAAAGTCCTGGTGATCGCCAGCGGCGATAAGATCAGAGAAGCGGAAGCTGCCGGCGCCGATTTCTTCGGCGGCGAAGAGATGGTCGAGAAGATTACCAAAGAAAACTGGACCGACTTCGACGCGCTGATTGCCACTCCCGACGTGATGAAGTCTGTCGGACGGCTGGGAAAGATCCTCGGTCCCAAAGGACTGATGCCGAATCCGAAGACCGGTACGGTCACCGTTGACGTGGCCAAGGCGGTGCAGGAAGTGAAGGCCGGCAAAGTGGAATTCCGCACCGACAAAACAGCGCTCGTGCATGTTCCCGTGGGAAAGATTTCGTTCTCGCCCGATAAGTTGATCGAGAACGCGACGGTGTTGATCACGAGCGTCATCAAAGCGAAGCCGTCGGTGGCCAAGGGTAAGTACATCAAGGGTTGCACGCTGAGTTCGACGATGGGGCCGGGGATTTTGCTCGACACGGCGCCGATTGAGACCGCGGCGAAAGCTTAACTGGGGAAGCGCGCCGAACCCGCTGCTTTGCATTCTCGCAAAGAACGCGAGAATGTTCGCGCGGCGCGCCCAGATCCTTCGGCGACCCAAAGCGGGCGCCTCAGGATGACAAACGACAACGAGGGATTGAACTATGGCGGTTACCAAAGCGCGAAAGAAAGAGCAGGTCGAGAAGCTGAGCGCGGACCTGAAGAATGTTTCCAATGCGGTCGTGGCGACTTATACAAAGATGACCGTTGCCCAAGACTACGAACTGCGCAAGGCTCTGCGTGGTGCCGGCGCGAAATATCAGGTTGTGAAGAATACGCTGGTTGAACGCGCCGCCAAAGGCACGAAGATCGAGGAAGGCCTAAAGAATCTGGCCGGGGTTACCTCGATTGCCTACACCACGGGAGATCCTGTGGCCATGGCCAAGGCGCTCACCAAGTGCGCCAAGGACATGCCGGAGTTTACCTTCAAGGTGGGCGTGGTTGAGGGCCGTGTAATTTCGCTCAAAGAGATTGAAGCGCTCGCCAGCCTGCCATCGAAGCAAGAGTTGATGTCCAAGTTATTGTTCCTGATCAATGCGCCGGCGCAGCGTCTGGTTACGGCGATGGGCGCGGTCGGGCGTAATCTGGCCGTGGTAGTCGATCAGGGCGTGCAGCAGAAGAAGTTCAAAGAAGCGTAGATGCTGCGATGGTGTGAAGCGGGCACTCCTGCCCGCTTTGCATGCAGCATCGATCGGGGTTCGCGGGCAAGAGTGCCCGGGCCACACAACAGTTCGGGATGGCGGAAGCCGTCCTCAAGGGATTTGGTTATCGGCGGTCAGGGGTTGCGCGGTTCGGATTCAGGCGTTGTCTGGCGCATGAAAGACGAGTCTGGCGCACTGGAAACCGGCTGGCGGTTAACGAAATCAAAAATTCATAACTAGAAAAGTGGAGAACTAACATGGCAGACCTGCAACAGTTGGAAGATTCAATCGTAGCCTTGTCGCTGCTGGACGCGGCACAGCTGGTAAAGAAACTCGAAGAGCGTCTCGGCGTGTCGGCAGCGGCAGCGGCCCCGGTTATGGTGGCGGGCGGCGGTGCGGTCGCTGGCGCGGCTCCGGCTGAGGAGAAGACAGAGTTCACCGTCCTTCTCAAAGAAGTCGGCGCCAACAAGATCAACGTGATCAAGGCCGTCCGCGAAGTCACCAGTCTGGGCTTGAAGGAAGCCAAGGAACTGGTGGACGGAGCGCCCAAGAACATCAAGGAAGGCGTTTCCAAGGACGAAGCTGAGACCATTAAGAAGAAGTTTACCGACGCTGGAGCTACGGTTGAAGTGAAGTGACCGCGTTTAGCGGGCCCGTTCGGCACTTCGCTTCGCTCAGTTTCTCAGGGCAGGCTAAGAGCTGAGCCGGCTGCGGTCATCCTGAGCGCTTTTTGCGAGGGATCTGGAGCCATCCGTATCTGATCAGTCTGCCACGGCTGATTCGGGCCGACTATGGACCAGATTCCGTGCAAGTCTCAGGAGATGTTCACGTTCTAGTTGTGAAGCCGAGAAGGTAGTGTTAGCATCTAACTTAACACCGCTTCCCTTGGCCTCACTCATCGCGGGCGAGACCCGCTGGGAAGCTTGGGCACTGTTCCGTGGGCAGGCGGAACGGAAACGGCCGAAGGAAACTGGCGCGAAAGATTGCAAATTTACATTGGCGAAACGCCTTGCATGGCGTCTGCGGGAATACTCGTCCCTGCGGGCGCCCGTCGTGTTTTCCACGCTTTACAATGATTTACACAGGTTCGAAACAGCTTAAGTAGCGCGGCGCGATTCTGCGCCCCACATTCCGCGGGTTGTCGCAGCACTCGGCTGCGCCTGACATTGGGAGTTTCTTGATGATGAAGAATAATGCCTTCCGTAAACGATTTGATTTTTCAAAAATTCCAGCCACCATCCAGATCCCGAACCTGATCGAGGTTCAGAAGCGCTCCTACGACCGCTTTTTGCAGATGGATAAGTTGCCCAGCGAGCGCGAAGATGGCGGATTGCAGGCGGTCTTCCAGTCCGTCTTCCCGATCACCGACTTCCGCAACGTATCACAACTTGAGTTTGTGGATTACGCCATTGGTAACTGGGAGTGCAAGTGTGGTCACCTCAAGGGCCTGCACCACCTGCGTACCACTTGTAAGAATTGCGGCAATACCGTTATTACGGATCCTTTCCATCCGGGTGACGTACTCTGCCAAAAGTGCGGAACGTACAACGCCAACACGCCTGATTTCTGCAATAAGTGCGGCGACCCGGTGGGATTGCAGTTGAAGTATGACGTGGCCGAGTGCGAAGAGCGTGGCATGACCTATTCCGCGCCGCTCAAGGTCACGATGCGCCTGACCATCTTCGACAAGGATGCCGAGACCGGCAACCGTTCCATTCGCGACATTAAGGAGCAGGAAGTCTTCTTCGGCGATGTGCCGCTGATGACGCAGAACGGGACTTTCATCATTAACGGTACCGAGCGCGTCATTGTCAGCCAGTTGCACCG
>Ga0116129_1001430_pt1 | contig 13199 bp, 10 predicted proteins | sample June2015DPH_17_2_FD_89732 | JGI IMG/M metagenome (GOLD analysis project Ga0116129, IMG submission 89732) | Peatland microbial communities from SPRUCE experiment site at the Marcell Experimental Forest, Minnesota, USA - June2015DPH_17_10 | ecosystem: Environmental > Terrestrial > Soil > Wetlands...
CGATCCACAGGCCTGGCTCACACAGACCCTCGAGCGTATCGCTCAAGGCTGGCCCATCTCTCAGATCGACCAGCTCATGCCGTGGAACTTCAAAGCCTGAACGGCATCAGCTACACGCTTACAAAGATTCCGTTCTGGTTCCGGCAACGACGTCCCTCCACGCTTGTTGATCTCCCTGACGATGAAAGGAGCAATCACATGCGAAAAATCATCCTGACGCTTGCAGCCGTCGCGGCTGTTGGAACAGCGGCCATGGCGCCGGCAGAAGCCCGTGGTTTTGGCAGAGGCGCTGCGATTGGTGCTGGCCTCGCAGCAGGCGCCATCGGCGCCGCCGCAGCCGGCGCGGCCTACAATAATGGCTACGGCTATGGCTATGACCCGGGCTATGGATACGCCCCTGGCGGATATGACGGATATTATGCCGACCCCGGCTACTACGATGATGCGCCGCTCGTTTACCAGCGTCGAGTCTATCGTAACTACTATAACTGGTAAGACAGAAAACCGGTAAGACAGAAAGAGCCCGGCTTCGGCCGGGCTCTTTTTTGATCAGGCGTCAGCACGTCAGCGCTCTCAGCCCGGCAACTGCTTTCAGGCGCGCTCGCGATTGCGAGCGCCCTTGAACGACAGTCTTGCCTAACCACCCGTCTCGGCGCTGATGATGTCGCCGAACAGCTCCCACACGCCGTTCTTGAACTGCATCATCTTCAACTGCTCGACCGGGGCGAAGTCGGTCGCGCTGGTGTTGATCCTGATGCCGGGGATCAGCGTGTCCGGCGTGAAGTCCCTCAAGCTCGCGGCCTGCTTCATCACGTTCTCGCGCGTGAGGTTGTCGCCGCATTGTTGCAGGGTCTGCACCATGGTTTGCGCCGCGGCGTAGCCATAGACCAGATTGGCATCGGTGATGTTGGCGCCCGGCATGTATTCGCCGACGAAGGCCATGAATTTCTTCATGCCGGGATCGTCCTTCCATTGCGGATCGCTGGCATCCTTGAGATAGCCGGCCGACAGCACGCCCTCGGAGGCCTCGAAACCAGCGGGCTTCATCACCGCGCCGATCGAGATCGAAACGTCGGTCATCACGTGCATTGGTTTCCAGCCGAGCTCGGCGATCTTCTTGATCGCTTGCGCGGCGAATTTCGGCGTCGAGATGTTGACGAACACGTCGGCGCCGGTGTCCTTCAGCTTCACGATGTGCGAATCGATCGACGGCTCCGAGGTCTCGTAGCTTTCTTCCGCGACGATCCTGGCGGAGGATTTGTCGAGGGTTTCCTTGAGACCCGCCAGGTAGTCCTTCCCGAAATCGTCATTGGCATAGAAGATGGCGACCTTGGCATCCGGCTTGATCTTCAGGATGTACTTTCCGAAGATCCGCGCTTCGACGCGATAGCTCGGCTGAAAGCCCATGCTCCAGGGGAATTCCTTCGGATCGTTCCATTTGCTGGCGCCGGTGGCGACGAACAGTTGCGGCACCTTCTTGGAGTTGTGATATTTCTGCACGGCGGTTTGTGTCGGCGTGCCCAGCGCGTTGAACACCAGGAAGACCTCGTCGCTTTCGATCAGCTTTCGGGTCTGCTCCACCGTCTTTGGCGGCGAGTAGCCGTCGTCATAAGTGATAAAGTTGATCTTGCGGCCGTTCACGCCGCCCCGATCGTTGATCATCTTGAAATAGGCTTCCTCGGTCTTGCCGATCATGCCATAGGCGGAAGCGGGGCCGCTATAGGCCTCGACGTTGCCGATCTTGATCTCGGTATCGCTGACGCCGGTGTCGTATTGTTTGTCGGCGGCCAGAGAAGAAGCGGCTGAAAGGCTAAGGGCGATTACCGCCACGACTGCGACGCAACGCATCATATTTCTCCCTATTTCTCCCTGTGGCGTCGCTGTTCGGCGCGACATACCCCGCAAATTATGATCCCGCTGGCCCATAATGTCGATATTTAAGTCGCGGTCCCACGCGGCCGCGGGGCTCATGGTCTGAGCAGGCAAGACCGCTTTTTCGTCGTCATCTATCCGACAGCCAGCTTTACATTTTCTCGTGCCCTGACAAGGATGGACGATTGATCGAGTGCTTTAAAATACCGGGACTGTTTCTGCTCTGATAATTCTGTTTGGCGAAGCCGCCGAAATTGACAAAGGCAGCAATCGTGAAGAAGTCAGTCGTTGTCTGTGCCACCGTCTCTGCGGCGGTGTTTTTGATCTACTGCGCCGCTCCTGTGTATGCGCAAAATTGTCCCCCCGGCACGTATCGAATGATGGGTGGGTATGGCCAGCCGTCAACTTGCGCTCCCTACGGTCAAGGGGGACCAAATAAGCCAGCGCCGCCTCGGCGTCCAAGCGACATCACGGGTCTCGGAGGAGATCAGCGTTCGAGCGGCGGATCCTCCGGCAGCAATTTGTCTGCGCCCGCGAAATAACCAGGCGACAGCTTCCCAAACCCGCACAGCTCCCGACACGAACCTGTCGGTCCCCACGCTCGAAGAGTTCAAGAGAATTGTTCATGACGGGGCGTCGGGAGACATCAGCCTAGACCTGGATCGACACAATCTTCGAAAACCGGTGATCGGCGCAAGGAGCCTCCCGAAAGGAAGCTCAAGCCGAGGCGTTCAAATCCCTGTCTCGACATGGCGGTGTCGCGCGCCCATAGACCGGCATCGAGATAGCGTTGCAAGGAAGAGGCGAGCAGTCCCTCGGGCACATCGGGAAAGAACGAAGCGACGACTTCGGCAAGCTCCGTTCCGCTGTGGGAATAGAGCCATCTTTGCATCCTTGCCAGCGCGCGGGTGACGGCAAGGAATTCATCGCGGTATGCGGCGACCTTGCTCCGGCTTGCGATAAAGGACGTGTAGACGGTAGGCCCGCGCGAACTGGCTGCGTAAAGTATTTCACCGCTTCCATCCATTTCGGCTTTTGAGGCAAAGGGCTCGAAGGCCTGCATCACATCAAGTTTTTTCCCGCGCAGAGCAGCGTAGTTATCCTGCATGGTCCGATCGGAAATTCTCGTGATCGCTGCCGGATCGATTCCGGCTTCGCGCAAGTCCTGCTGCAGGCACATCCAGGGTGTCGGCACCTCCGAGACGGTGGCGAAACGCAGGCGCGCAAGATCCGCAAGCCCAAACCCTTTGGAATTGCCGATGAGAAAAAACGGGTCGCGGGATACAACCTCACCAAAGCAGACCAGCGGACTTCGATCGTCCCGGTCGTGCGCCGTCATCACGCGCATCGGACCGCCCCATGTCAGATCAATCGTGCCACTTACAATGTGAGCAATCGCATCGCCTGGTGCATCGCTGGAGATCAATTCGACGTCGAGACCTTCGTTCGCGTAGAAGCCGAGCGCGCCAATGGCGTAATAGGGCGCATAGAAGATCGCGCGAAAGTTCTCCATCAGTCTGATCTTCACGTCGGTCTCCAGAAATCGATCGGTTACGGGCGTCGAATTAAAGTCTCAGTCCAAAACCAGGCCGGAGGACTTGATCGGCCCGGCCCATTTGGTGATTTCGTCGGTGACGAACTGGAGGAGATAGGCCGATGATCTCCGTTCATCACCGACGAGATCGATGCTGTTTTCCTCGAAGCGCTTCTGCACCGCCGGATCGCTCATGGCCGCAACGCTGGCATCGTGCAGCCTTTGGACAATAAAAGCAGGCGTATTTTTGGGCAGGAAGAATGCGCTCCAGTTGGATGCCTCGAAATCGGTCAGTCCCTGCTCATGCGCCGACGCCAGATTTGGCAAGCTTGGCGAACGGCCGTGGCTCAAGATGGCAATCGGCTTGATGGCGCCACTTTCAATTTGAGGAAGCGCGGTCGGCGTATCAATGCACAGATAGTCGACACGCCGGGCTATCAGGTCCTGCATCGCCAGCGCGCCGCCACGATACGGGACATGGGTCACATCGATGCCGATTCGCGCGTTGATCAATGCACAGCCGAGATGCGTGGCAGAGCCTGCGCCTGCCGAAGCAAATTGCATCGTCTTCTGGTTTGCTTTCGCATAGGCCATGAACTCCTGCAAATTGTTCGCAGGCAAATCCCTGCGCGCCACCATCACCAGCGACAGCTCTGCGACCAGCACGACCGGAGTGAAATCGGCCGTCGAACTGTAAAATGGCGTCTTGTACAGCGTTTGACTGACGGCGTGCGTGCCGACGTTGCCGAGCACGAATTGATATCCGTCCGGCGCGGATTTGGCGACGCGGGCGGCGCCAATCATGCCGCCGGCCCCGCCCACATTCTCGACAATCACCTGTTCATGCAGGGCGTCGCTTAAAGCCGGCTGTAAAATGCGGGCAACCGTGTCCATCGGACCACCCGTTGCGAACGGGACCACCATCGTGAGCGGCCGGCTCGGCCAGGTTTCGGCCGTGAGCGGTGTCGCGCAGACGGCCAGCATTGCGATCAGGACAAGGCGGCGCATTCTCGGGCTCGTGTGGGGCAGCGTGGTGTCGTACCAATTCAAATCATAAGCGGCTAAAAGCGGTCATGTAGCCTGTTTCTTGCATCAATTGGCCGAACAGACAAATAAGGGCAGGGTTGACCGTGCGTTGGATCGGGTTCGTTTTCGCAGTCTGGGTCGCGGTATTGTCCAATCCGGCGCAAGCCGAATACCCGGAGCGGCTGATCACGTTGATCGTCGCCGTACCTCCGGGAGGGGCGGGCGATCTGGTCGCGCGGCAGTTTGCGAAGCAGCTTTCCGAATTGCTGCATCAAAATGTCGTCATCGAAAACCGGAGTGGCGCGGCCGGCACGATTGCCGCTGCCGTCACGGCACGCGCGACGGCGGACGGTTATACGCTGCTTCTGTCGTCGATCGCGACCCACGGCACCGCTCCGGTCGTCTATAAGGACATAGCCTATGATCCATCCAGGGATTTCTCCCACATTGGCTTGATCGCGACCGCTCCGGCGATGCTCAGCGTGAATTCCGCGCTACCCGTCCATTCGGTCGCCGATCTCGTCACCTACGCGAGAGGCAAGCCTGGCGAGCTGAATTTCGGATCTTCCGGCAATGGCAGCGGGCCGCAGCTGTGGGGAGAGATGTTCATGGCGGCATCCGGCGTGAAGCTGACCCACGTGCCCTACAAAGGATCAGCTCCCGCGGTGGTCGATCTGATGGCGGGCAGAATTCAAATGATGTTCGACGCCGCGGCGGCGCAACTCTCAGGGCTGCAAACCGGGCAATTGCGCCCGCTGGCTGTCATGAGTGCGGAACGCTCTGTTTTCTTCCCCGACGTCCCAACGATGGCCGAAGCCGGCTATCCCGCGGTCACCGCTGACTTGTGGTACGGCCTTTCCGCTCCCGCGAAGCTGCCGCCGGAGATCGTGGCGCGGCTTGAAGCTGCCTTGCAAAAGATCGCCGCCACACCCGATTTTCAGGAAGCGTTGAAGCAAATCGACATGCTCTCAACACCGATGTCCGCACAAGCCTATTCCCGGTTCATTCTGGATGAGAACGACAAGTACCGGAAAATTGCACGCGCGGCCGATATTTCAGTCGAATAACTTCTCCTGCCGGACCCGCGCCAGGCTTCCGAAGCGGACCCATTGCCGGGAACAAATTTTCCAGAGCGACGACATCGATTTTCGCATCCGACGAAACACGCCGGAAACAAAGCTGCTGCAACTTTAGTAGCGTCATCGTTGAGAAGGCTGGTTCCCAAAACCCGCTAAAGGCCCGCAAACGGATCATCGCAGTTCTGGACACTTTTGTCAGACGGGGAGATACGCCATGCGTTTGATTTCGATCGCCATCGGTTGCGCAATTACGCTCGCGGGCGCGGCCGGTTCGGCCAGCGCCCGTCCGTTCGATGGGCTTTGGGTCTTCGGGGACAGTACCGTCGATACCGGCTGGTATAATTTCCGCCCGAGCGGTCAGAGCCAATTCGATCAGTACCTGTCGACCTACAATCTCGCGCGTCCGCGCCACGTTCCGCCGACGTATGGCATGGGCAAGCCGACCTCGAGTCCCGGCCCGGTCTCGGTCGAGGTGTTGGCTGGTTTGATCGGCACCGACGTGCTGCCCGCGGATACGCCGTTTCAGCTTGGCGTGTTTCCAGGCCTGGAATTGATCTTCCGTCTTCCGCCGCCACTCACCGGGATCATTAATTTTATCGGCACCAATTATGCGACCGGCGGCGCCCGCAACCACGATGTCAATACGCCCACCACCGGCCTGTTTCCGAACGCGGTACCGACGGAGACGCAGATCAGCAACTACCTCGATCGGCATACGCCGGATGGCGAATCCCTGTACCTCATCAGCTCTGGCGGTAATGACGTCGGAGTCGCGCCGAACATGACCGATCCGACAACCTACATAACCGGCGTTGCCGACTCACTCGCAGCATCGATCGCGACACTGCAGCAGCGCGGCGCGAAGCACATCATCGTGGCCGATCTTCCCGAAAGCTTCGGCACGACGGAAGAGCAAACTTATCGTCATCTCTACAACACCGAACTGATGAGCCAGCTCAACACGCTCGGCGTGCGCTATGCCTGGGGCGATTTGAACGGCCTTCGCCAGCAGATCGTCGCCAACCCAGCCGCCTTCGGCATCACGCACACGACGAATGATCTCGCCGATCGCGCCTGCACGACGCCGGACCCGAGCACCGGCATCACCTCGGCCTGGGCCTATCTGTGTTCGCCGATCTCGCCGGTGTCCCAGCCGATCAGCGCAACCTTTGCCGAGCAGGCGCTGTTCGCCGACAACGAGCATTGGGCGACGGGTGGGCAACAGATTCTCGGCACCTATTACTTCTGCCTCGCCGAAAAAACCTGGCCTCAGCAGTTCTTCGGAATCGGCCGCATCATCCCGCCGATCGTGGCGCTGCCACCGCCTTGTGGCGGCACGTCGATCGCGCGGGCGCCGTAAAAGGATACTTGTCTTGGCACCACCATCTGCGGGAATCGGAGCACAGCGGAATGCCATAAGCCAAGTCATTCAATCCGCTGCTACGCGTGGCGTTACCGTCAATCCAGTTATATTTCCGTGAGAACCAGCTTGAAGAAGGCTGCTGCTTATCCGGCGCAAGTCGAAGACCGTCAACGGCACGACGACGATCTTCGTGCAGGACCCTCAAGGGCGGGCGCTGCTCGACTATGACGGGAGCGCTGGCACGATCCAGAACTGGTATGCCTTCGGCTTGGGCCGAACGACGCGCTCAACCAGATCAACGTCGCAGGTTCAACTCGTGCGACCTACATCCCCGACATTCAAGGCTCGATTTTCGCCTCGCTCGATGCGAACTCCGGCGCGCTGACCAAGGCGGGATATCAGCCTTATGGCGAGAGCGGCACCACGGCCGGCGCCTTCCGCTACACCGGCGCCCGGATCGATGCGGAGACCAACGGGCTATATGATTTTCGTGCCCGGATTTATTCGCCGACGCTCGGGCGGTTTTTGCAAGTTGATCCGATTGGATATGGCAGCGGAATCCATCTCTATGCCTACGTCAATAATGATCCGCTGAATCTGGTCGACCCCTTTGGAAATTGCCCACAGTGTCTGATCGTGCCAGCCGCATACTATGGGGTCACGGCGCTGTTGGCGGTAGGCGCAGGTATAGTTTATTATGGAGCAAAGGCAGTAAATGAAACGGCAAAAATACTGTCCGGCACTCTAAACAACAATTCAACTGAGCCGACGCCCGTTTATGTCGATCCAGAAAAATATCCCGAAGCGGAAGGTCATATTCAAGACGCGCAAAACGCTGGTGCGCCTGATCGGCGCCGCCATCAGTGCAGTCGTCGTCGTCGGACTATCCGGGGGCAGTCTTAGCCAGGCATTGAAGGCGGGACTCATCGCAGGCGTAACCTCGTTCGCGTTCTTTGAGGTAGGAAATTTTACGCCAGGCGCAGGTAACGCTTTTACCGCTGATAACTTCAATCCTACTGCATATGCAGAGAACGTCGCTGGTCACGCCTTGGTTGGTTGTGCGCAATCGGCAGCCTCCGGCGGAGGCTGCGCATCCGGAGCACTTTCAGGTTCGATCGGTTCAGCGGTTACGCCCCTGACAAATAGTCTCTTTCCGCTAGCTGGGTCTGATTTGGGGCAGCGGATCGGCGGAACGATTCTCGAAGCGACAGCTGGCGGATTCGCACTAACTGAATTCCAATTTCCGGCGGGCACTGCGCCAGGAACCGTTTCTGGACCTAGGATAATCCCATGAATGACTCAAATGATCGATGTCCCTTTGCGGTCGGACAATACGTCGTTTACCGACCCAGTTCGCGAGGGATTGCACTTGACGTCATGTCATCGCCCTCTCAGAAATTAACTCCCGGGGCGGAATACAGAGTAGAGGCGATCCAAAAAGGTCTCTATGTTGTTGTTGAAGGCTATGATCACCCTGGCGGCGGAATTTATTGGACGAGTTCGAGAAGTTAAAATGATAGAGGCGCGCCGTGGCCGATGATCCGCAAAAATCTGTCGAGACTCTGTTGTTCGAGTAAATCCAAATCCGCGACTTCCGAGATAAGGCTCATGTTCACTGTGTTATTATGAAACGACCCCAATTCTACGTAGACTTCAACGAGCTGATTGAGAAAGATCTGGTCGCCCTATCGGCAACCAACGAAAAACTTTCCACCAATGGTGAGAAAATATTGCTTAGAGATGGCATGATGATCGACGTCTATTCTGACGATTTGGATGACAATGGTAAACCGGATAATTTAATTGCTTCGGGAATGGTCGAGCGCAATCGTTCGTTAGGATGGGCGAAAGAAATAAAATGGTGTTGTCGAATTGATGAACAAGGCATTCGACATAAGTCGGAGAGCGAAAAATAAGCTCGCAGCACCATTGCGCGCGATATAACCACAACATGAGGCTGAAAATTCTATTTTGGATCAATGTCCTCTTTAGGATTTTGATTCCGCCATTCGGGGGTTCCCGCAATAATATTTTGCGCATCATGGCGAATACGCAGTCTCCCGGCGGAATTACGGTGACAGTGCATTTAATTAAGGAGCCTGAAAGCCGTTAACAACTCTTTGCTTTCGACTGGCTATTAAATGCACTGTCACCGTAATCCTGTGACAACAGGTACTTTGGCATTAGGCGCCGCGGTCGTAGGAGTCGCGCTACTCGCAACAACAACTTCGACCGCTGATCCAACGGTAGACCAACTTCAATACGTAATTCGGGGGGCTTGGCGGCGCCCACGAATCTTCAGGGGGGGTAAGGGCCCGGTCAAAGGTTTTGCGCCGTTGACTGGCTTTTCGGTTACGTCAGCTCCTGGCTTGACTGTCGATCAGCTTGATCAATATGCTCAGTATCCTAACGGAACGATAAGCTACACGACGACCGATGCTCTTGCTGCTTTGGGTGCTCCAGTGGTTGCTACGCCTCAGCCAAATGATCCACTGCATTCCACCGTTGTTGTTCCCAACCCGCTATCTGACGCTCGGGCGCAAGCCATTAGTGGCGCGTTCTCTGCGAAGCTTGATAATCTATATCGCGACCCTTAGGGAAAAAACCTCTCTGTGATAGGCCAATGATTGTGCCATGCTAGCTTTGTATGTCGATTATAACGCACGTGAACGTTTTCCAGATGGGGCCAAGCGGTCTCAATCAAAATCGGGGGAATGAATCCGGACGCTATTGAGGGCAAATTCCAACAAGGAACGCGCGTCATACTCTATGACGAGGAACTGCGGTGTGAAGGTATCTTGCGGCAGGGAAACTGGATAGAGGGTTGGGTTGCTGACATTATCCCGGAAACAATCAGGGACATTCATCGAGATGAAGTTGAGCGCCTGAAAGCAGCAACGAAACGAGCGGCCTTGCGGAAAGTGATCTGACAAGCAAATCAAACGAAGAGCCGTCTAGCCTTCGTTCGAAAAAATTTCCCCTTGTGCCGTCGGGCAAATCAGTGGTTGTTCTTCGCCCGTCTCGCGCCCACAAGAGGGGCGTATCGCGATCGTCACGGACGTTGGGTGCGGGATGCGATGGACGCTTTTAGTGCGCGAGACGAGCGACCTGAAAGCGGACGGCGAAGTCGTGTGGTCTTGATGCCTCGACGCTGGCATCAACCGGCCGCTGATGCTGACGCGTCACGGCGGGGATGGTGGCAAGAAAGCCCGATCACCAGAGAGAGCGCGAAGGAAGCCGTTAAAACCATTGCGCAGGGAAGGCCGGGCACGTCCGGCAAACCTGTAGTGACTAACTTGCGTGTTTTCTATTTCTACACGCAAGGCTGCGGGTGCGTCGCGCGCCCGGCTTTCCCGCGCCCTCGGCTTTGAGGGGCACCATTCCAGCACAGCTCGGGCATGATCTGCCGCGGGAATACGCAAGCGTGCCTGGTCAGCAGGCGGGCGCGTCATGGCGATCGGGTCACGCCGTCGTGAGCGCCGGTTTCATCCGCGTGCAATTTGCTTCCGGCCATATATAGGGTAGTCCGTCCGCCGGGTTTCGTCGGCCCGCAAACGAGACAACCTCGCTCCCTTTATTGTCGCTCCCCCTATTATCGTGATTGGAAGGACTTCGCATGATCTTGAGATTGATGGCTTGCTTGTTGGCGGGTACGGCACTTGCCGGCGTTGCTCATGCGGCGGAGCCTGCGCCGATCCGCATCACCGTGATCGCGGATCTGAATGATGATCTGTACGACGCGCGGGCAGGCCGCGGCGGAGTGGACGCAACCCGGATGGCGGTTGCCGATTTCGGCGGTTCGGTGCTGGGCCGTCCGATCTTGGTCGACGCCCTCAACGATCACAACAAGGCGGCCGAGGCACCTGCGCTCGCCACGCAAGCCTATGATGCCGGCGCCGACCTGCTGATGGATGTGCAGAACTCGCCGATCGCAACCGCGATCTCCAAGATCGCCACCGAGCGGCGAAAGCTCGCGATCACCACCGGTTCGGCGAGTCCGGCCCTGACGCGGGCGGCTTGCAGCAAGTACTTCTATCACTACTCGTTCGACCTGACGTCGATCACGGCCGCGACCGCGAACTACCTGATGGCCCAGCCGCAGAACAAGCGATGGGCCACGATTGCCGAGGACACCGGCTTCGGCAAGACCGGCTCGGCTTTCATGTCGGGCATCATTGCCGCGCATGGCGGCGAGGTTGTCAAATCCGTCGTCATACCCCAGCAGAACACCGAGGCCGATTTCTCGGGCGCGCTGGGCGATATCAAGGGCGCCAACCCCGACGTGGTCGCGGTGTTCGATGATGCGGCAAAGGGCGATGCCGGCATTGCTTTCCTCACCAAGGCCGGGCTGAAAGCGACCACCACCACGGCGCTGCTGTATCTTTCCGACGTCGATCGGGTGAAGGAGGGATATGCCGGGGTTGTGGCGGCTGTGCCGTGGTACTGGAATCTGGATCCCGCGGCGCGCGCCTGGGCCGACCGGTTTGCCGCCAGCCATAACGGGCTTCGGCCGACGGAGGCTCAGGCCGCCGACTACTCCGCGACGACGCAATGGTTGAACGCGGTCAAGACCGCGGGCACGACGGACGCCGATGCGGTCGTTCACGCGCTGGACGGGCACAAATTCAACGACATGTTCGCTCATGGCGGCGAATTCCGCGCCAGCGACCATATGGTGGTGCACGACCTCTATATCGCCAAGGTCAGGAGCCCGGCGCAGGTCACCGAGCCGCATGCGTGGTTCGAGATCCTTTCAACGATCCCGGCTGCGACCGCATTCCCTGTCGGCACCGAGTGCAAAATGCCGGGGTAGTCTCACTCGCCTGGCAATGCGCGGACGCTGACGTTCCGCGCATTGCAATAGGTGTTGATCCAGACGGTGCCTGCGCGGGCGCGTTTGGCAAAGCGCTGCGCGCGGCCCTCCCAACCGTTCATGCGCTCTACAACGAGCGGACCAAACAAAGTATGGTCGCTCCCCGTGAAGGGCAGTCCATCGCCGCCTGATGGCGCCCAATTACCCGCGCCAGACGGGAAAAGGGAGCGATATCATGACCCGGCAGATGAAACTGATCGGCTTTCTACAGGCCCAGAACTGCTCGAACTATCCGGCGTCATGGCGGCATCCGACCTCAAAACCGAACTGGTTTTCGCGCGAGTATTACGAGGATATCGGCCGCACGCTGGAGCAGGGAAAGTTTCATCTCGCTTTCTTTGACGACCGGCTCGCCATCCCGGACCGCTATGGCGACGACTTCAGGGAAACGGTCCGCCACGGCATACGCGCGGCCAAGCTCGATCCGATCGCGGTCGCGCTGACGATGGGGCTGGTGACCAGGCGGCTTGGCATCGGCGTCACCTATTCGACGACCTACTATGAGCCGTTCCATGTCGCGCGCGTATTCGCAACGGTCGATCTTCTTTTGGGCGGCCGCGCCGCCTGGAACGTCGTGACGTCGCTGAACGATTCGGAAGCGGCCAATTTCGGCGCGTCAAAACACCTCGATCACGATCTGAGATATGACCGCGCCGACGAATTCATGGAGGTGGTGCTCGGGCACTGGAATAGCTGGGAAGAAGATGCGCTCGTCTCCGACCGCGAGAGCGGACTGTTTGCCGATCCAGCGAAAGTGCACCGCCTCGATCATCAAGGCAACTTCTTCAAATCGCGCGGGCCCTTCACCGTACCGCGCTCCGCGCAGGGGCATCCTGTCATCATCCAGGCCGGGCAAAGCGGCCGCGGCAAACAGTTCGCCGCGCAATGGGGCGAGCTGATCTTCCTGGTCTACCCGAACCTCGACGTCGCCAAAAGGCAGTACCCGGATTTCAAGCGCGCACTTGCCGAGCAAGGGCGAGATGCCTGCATCGCGCCCGCGGTCTATCCGGTCGTGGCGGAAACGCAGAGTGAGGCGGAAGACAAGTTCGCCGCCATCGACAGGCTGGCCAAGCCGATCGACGCGCTGGTGCTGCTGTCGGAGGTGCTCAATTTCGACTTTGCCACGAAGCAAATGGACGAGCCGTTTACGTCAGAGGAATTACAGGCGATCAGCGGCATGCAGGCGCTGCGGGATCGCGTCGTTCAGGTCAGCGGCAAACCGAACCCGACGGTGCGCGATCTCGTCGAGTTGAGCGGGCGAGGAACGGTGCGGGAGATGCCGACGTTCGTCGGTTCGCCCAAGACGGTCGCCGACAAGTTCGAGCAGTGGTTCACGGACGGCGGTTGCGACGGTTTTGTGGTCGCGGCCACCCATGTACCCGGGACTTACGAAGACTTCGTGCGCTTTGTCGTGCCGGAACTGCAGCGCCGCGGTCTCTTCCACAAAGATTA
>Ga0116129_1001431_pt1 | contig 13193 bp, 11 predicted proteins | sample June2015DPH_17_2_FD_89732 | JGI IMG/M metagenome (GOLD analysis project Ga0116129, IMG submission 89732) | Peatland microbial communities from SPRUCE experiment site at the Marcell Experimental Forest, Minnesota, USA - June2015DPH_17_10 | ecosystem: Environmental > Terrestrial > Soil > Wetlands...
GAATTTCATCAACAAGGTGCGCCCCGATCAAAAGGTCAGCGCCAAACTCAACGCCTATCCCGATTGGCAGATTCCAGGGCATGTGATTGCGGTTATTCCCACGGCCGATCGAAGCAAGGGCACGGTGACCGTACGCATTGCCTTGGATCAGAAGGACTCCCGCGTGCTGCCCGAGATGGGTGTGCGCGTGTCATTTCTCGCCGAGCCTACGGAGGGCGCGGATAGTAAGCCGGCGGTCGGCGTCAATGTACCCGTCAGCGCAGTGCAGGCATCCGGTGAAACCGGCGTGGTTTACATCCTACGAGGCGATATAGTAGAGCGGCGTGCGGTGCGGCTTGGCGCAAGCAGCGGCGACAATGCCACCGTTTTGTCCGGATTAACCGCCGGCGATCGCGTGGCCATAGGTGATTTCACACAACTGAAGGACGGCGCAAAGGTTCGAGTCGAACAATAAAGGGATCGAAGTCATGAGCGAAGTCATCGTATCACTGCGCAATATCGACAAACGCTATGTCCGCGGCAAACAGACCGTCGACGTGTTGCAGGGACTTAGCTTGGATATCCCTAAGGGAGATTTTGTCGCGCTCATGGGACCCAGTGGTTCCGGAAAAACGACCCTGCTCAATCTCATCGGCGGCCTGGATACCGCAACCTCGGGTGAAATCACCGTAGCGGGTCAACGTCTCGATAAACTCTCCAGCGGCGGATTGTCGCGCTGGCGAGCCAATCACATTGGCTTCGTGTTCCAATTCTACAACTTGATGCCCATGCTCACGGCGCAACGCAATGTGGAACTGCCCTTGCTGTTGACGAACCTTTCTGCCGAGAAGCGCAAGGCAAACGCCCTGGCCGCCTTGACCTTGGTGGGCATTGCCGATCGCGCCAAGCACAAACCGAACGAACTATCCGGCGGCCAGGCGCAGCGTGTGGCGATCGCGCGCGCCCTGGTGGCCGATCCCATGCTCTTGGTATGCGACGAACCGACCGGAGACCTCGACCGAAAGTCGGCGGACGAAGTCCTGCATCTGCTGCAGATCCTGAATCGAGAGCATGGCAAGAGCATCGTCATGGTGACCCACGATCCCAAGGCGGCCGAGTTTGCCAGCCGTCAACTGCACATGGACAAGGGATCTCTGTTGGAAGCCGGGGCCCTGGTGTAACTGCGGGAAATATCAATGAAATACTTTCCCCTCATTTGGGCCACGTTGTGGCGCAAGAAGACACGGACGCTATTCACGCTGCTGTCCATCGTGGTCGCGTTTCTGCTGTTCGGAATGCTCGAGACCGTGGACTACGCATTTTCCCATCCGAACACCAGCACCACCGGCGCGGACAAGCTCATCTCGACGAACAAGTACTCGATCACGCTGCAGCTGCCTTTTGCGGACGTCCAGGAAATCCGTTCGGTACCGGGAGTCACGGACGCCACCTGGCTGACCTGGTTTGGCGCGTACTATCAGGAGTCGAAGAACTTCGTGTTCGCGCTTCCCATCGATACGGACAGCTATTTTAACGTGCACAAGGACGAATTGATCGTCAGCAACGAGCACATGACAGACTACCGCGGCACCCGCAGCGGGACACTGGTGAACGTGGCGCTGATGAAGAAATTTGGTTGGAAGGTAGGGGATAAAATTCCCCTTCATTCGACCATCCGGACGCAAAAGAACGGCTCGCTCGACTGGACCTTTGACATCGTTGGAACTTTCGATGTGAAGGATTCCACAGAGGCCGCTGCTCAGGCTACCACGGTGTTTTTTCACTACGATCTGTTCGACGAGGGCCGCAGCTTCGGCAAAGGCACCGTGGGTTGGGTCGAGGAGCGGATCGACAACCCCACGAATGGCGCCGCGATTGCCGGCAAAATTGACGCTTTGTTCGCGAATTCGCCGAACGAGACCAAGACGCAGCCGGCAAACGACTTCGCCATGACCTTCATCAAGCAAATCGGCGACATCGGCTTTGTGCTGCGGGCCATTCTGGGAGCAGTATTTTTCACTTTGCTGTTCTTGACGGGCAACACGATGATGCAGTCGGTGCGGGAACGCATCCCGGAACTTGCGGTACTAAAGACCCTGGGCTTCACGGACGGCAAAGTACTTGCCTTGGTGATTGCCGAGTCTCTGCTGCTGTGTCTGTTCGCAGCCGTCATTGGCCTCGGATTGAGTTACGCAACGTTGCCGATCATTGGCCAGGCCCTGCAGGGCGTGCAACTTGACCCGGTGGCACTCATTCCCGGAATCGGTGCCGCCGTGCTGCTCGCGCTGATCGTCGGCTTACCCCCGGCGTTGCGCGCGATGCGGCTGAATATCGTCGATGCGCTGTCGGGCATGCATTGAACCGGCATCTCAAGGAATCCACGTGCTCAAACAGCTGATCGCCGTCATCTCGATGAGTCTGCAAACGCTGCCGCAACGCCTGGGCGCTTCCAGCGTTATCGTCATCGGCATTGCCGGCGTGGTTGCCGTACTGGTGTCGGTGTTGGCAATGGGTGCGGGTTTTCAGCATACATTGGCGGACAGCGGCCGCGACGATCGCGTGATCATCTTACGCGGCGGCTCCGATGCTGAGCTGAACAGCAATTTGACCCGTACCGATATCGCCACCATCAGCAATGCGCCGGGCCTGGCCAAGGACGCCGACGGCAAAGCGCTGCTGTCGAGCGAATTGGTTACGGTCGTGAACGTACCGAAGTTCGATACCGGCACCGACGCCAATGTGACGATGCGGGGCGTCGGTCTAAAGGTCGCCGAGGTTCGTCCGGAACTGAAGATCGTGAGCGGAAGGATGTTTCGTCCGGCGGTGCGCGAGTTGATCGCCGGGGCCGGTGCCGCCAAACTGTTTCGTGGTCTCACCGTCGGCAGCGTGCTGCGTCTTCGCAATGCGGACTGGACCGTAACCGGTATATTTTCGAGTAACGGCGACGTGCGCGAATCAGAACTGCTGGCCGATGTCGACACAGTCGGCTCTTCCATCGAACGTACGGGGTACAGCTCGGCCGTGGGATTGTTGTCGAGCGCCGCCGCGTTCACGGCTTTCAAGGATTCTCTGACCAGCGACCCGCAGCTCACAGTCGATGTGCAGCGCGAGCGGGAGTACTACGCCAAGCAATCCGCGGGACTGACCAAAACCATCAACATTGTCGGTACCACGGTCGCTGTCATCATGGCTATCGGCGCCATGTTCGGCGCGCTCAATACCATGTATTCGGCCGTCGCGGCGCGAGGCTTGGAAATCGCCACCTTGCGGGCGATTGGTTTCGGCGCATTCCCCGTGCTATTCGGCGTGATGATCGAGTCATTGCTTCTGTCCCTGCTTGGCGGGGCGATCGGCGCGTCACTGGCCTGGTTGTTCTTCAATGGACACACCGTCAGCACCTTGGGCGCCGCATTCGCGCAAGTTGTTTTCCAACTTACCGTCACTCACACGCTGATCATTACCGGCATTGTTTGGGCCTGCATCATCGGCCTGCTTGGCGGCTTTTTTCCCGCCCTGCGCGCGGCCCGCTTGCCCATTGCCGAGGCATTGCGCGCCGGCTAACTAACCCAACAGCGCCCGCATCGCCGCGACCAGGGCCAGAGGCTGGTCCACCGGCACGTGGTGGTAGGCCGAGGGTATCACGATGGGCCCACGGCCATGACGCAGGGCCTTGCCGATGCGAGTCGCCAATACAGGCGGTACCACGGCGCTGAATTCACCGGCGATGAAATCCAACGGCACATCCATTTCCTTCAGCAGCTCGCCCTCCGCGATCCGCTCCCAGTCGATTTTGCTCAGCAGCTCTTCGTCATACTTCCAGACGAAGCCATCGCCCCGACGCTTGAGGGAATGCACCGCAAGATGCTGCATGATTCGCGGCAAGATGGGCGGTTCGTCGGGGATGAAGCGGAAGCGCGCGCAGGCGGACTCCAGATCGGGATAAACCCATTTGGGGCGCGGCGTAAAGCGATGGTGTGCGCGTTGGTCCGCAAACCCAATGTTGGAATCGATCACCAGTGCCCGCGTCAGGAACTGCGGATATTGATGCGCCGCGAGCACGGTGATGCGTCCGCCGAAACTGTGCCCTACCAGGGTAACCGTCCTCGAGGCTGTCATCTCGAGCACCGCGCGGACTTCAGCGACAAAACTGTTGGGCGTGTATTTGGGCTTCGGGCTGCTGTCGCCCATACCTGCGAAATCCGGCGCGATGACGCGATAATCGCGCGCAAACCACGGTGCGATGAAATCCCACCAGTGCGCGTGACCGCGAAAGCCGTGCAGCAACAGCATGACTCGCGGATTGGACGAGTCGCCCCACTCCAGGTAGTGCGTCAGGAAATCGCCGTCCTTCACGTGCCCGGACCTGCCGGGCGTGTCGATCATTCGCTGTACCCAGTCGTCGGCGACCGGCGCAATCTTCTCTTGAGAGGTCAACTTCTACTCCGGCGACACCCAGCGGCGTTCGAGCATTATGCCTTAGCCTCGCCGCCGGCTTAGCCAGAAGCCGGACGTTGGATTAGAATCGGCAGGGAAAATCCCACTACCGGAGCAAGCCATGCTGAAATCCGTTCCCGCCGCAAACGCCGGCGCGCGCTATTCCCCAGAAGAATGGGCCATTCGCGTCGACCTGGCTGCCGCCTATCGGTTGGTCGCACATTTTCACTGGGACGACCTGGTGTTCACGCACATTACCGCCCGCGTGCCGGGACCCGAGCATCATTTTCTCATCAATCCCTACGGCATGATGTTCGACGAAATCACCGCCTCGAGCCTGGTGAAAATCGACTTGCAGGGCAACAAGGTGGGTGAGAGCCCGTGGCCCATCAATCCGGCAGGGTTCACCATCCATAGCGCCATCCATGCGGCCCGCCACGACGTCGAATGTGTGCTGCATACCCACACCTTGAATGGGGTGGCGGTGTCCGCTCAGAAAAACGGCGTGCTGCCAATCTCGCAGCAGTCCATCTTCGTGCTGAGTAATCTTGCCTATCACGACTACGAAGGGGTGGCGCTGCGCGATGATGAGAAGCCGCGCCTGGTCGCCGACATGGGAAAAAAGAATCTCATGATGCTGCGCAATCACGGGCTGCTGACCGTGGGCCGCAGCGTCGCCGAAGCCTTTCAGCTGATGTACACCTTCGAGGCCACGTGCGCCATTCAGATACGTGCGCAGGCCGGCGGCGGAGAATTGATACCGATCCAGCAAGGAATCATCGGCACGGCGATGGAGCAGGCGCGCATGGTGTCGAACAACCAGGGGCCGCACCTGCTGGTCTGGCCGGGCTTGCTGCGGCGGCTGGATCGGGTCGATCCGTCCTATAGAACCTGACGCTCCCCGTGCGCGCGCCCTGCCGGGCGCACATTAAAAAAGGCCCTCTATGAGAGGGCCTTTGCAACATCGAATTATCCGGGATTCTCACGATCCCTTAGATCCGGTTTACTTCAGGCGGTACTGCACTTCCACGCCATAGGTACGCGGTGGCGTTAATCCCAACTGCTCGTCGCAGTAATAGGGAGATGCCCCATTGAAGCCGCAAGCCTTGGTGCCTGGCGCCGCCAGCAACACGGAAGTCGCCCCGACATTGTCAAACCCCAGCTTGTTTTGCAGGTTCTTGATGTAGGCGAAAATCGTGAAGCGATCCGCCGAATCGTTCCACGACAAGCGCGTGTCCACCTGGGTGTATGACGGCGCGGTGTAATACGATTCGCTGAAGATACTGTCGTGCGTCATGTCCTTCCAGACGTAGCTCAGCGAATAGTTCAACGAGCCCGGAGTGAAGTGCCAGGTATAGTTGCCATTGGCCGAAACCTTGCTGCGCGGCGATTCCGGCACGGTATCCCCGTTGGTATTCTCGAATTGGCCGCTGACCACGTTTTGATAGCACGAAGAGGCCGGCGTCGCGCCCGCGCAAGAGCCCGCTTGGCCCTTGATCGTCGCACTCAGGTACGAATAATCCAGGATGAACTGCACATTCGTCCACGGCTGCCAGATCGATTCGAATTCGGCGCCGTACGAATGCACCGTCGGCAGGTTGACGATGGTTGAAACGTTCGGGCCGCCGTTGACGCCGAGCGTGGTCAACGGGATCTGCAGGTCCTTGTAGTCGTAGAAGAACAGCGCACCGTTGATTTGCAGCTGCCGATTGAAGGTTTCCTTGCCGCCCAATTCGAAGGCATCGAGATGCTCGGCCTGCGACTCGGGATTCACGGCGATCACGGCGGCATTGAAGCCGCCGGATTTATAGCCGCGGCTGTACTTCAAATAGCCGAGGGTGTTCGGGTCAGGCGTCCATTCCAGGCCGAGGGTACCGGTGGGCGCGTGCCAGTCGGCACCCAAGTTGCGGTTCCACAAACCGTTGGCCAGCAGATTCGGGATTCCCTTCACGCCCGGATAGAGGCAGCCAACGCCGTTGAAGCAATTCGCAATGGCCGGGTTGGAGGCTGAGATGTCATTGACGGGTGTAAAGGCGCCCAACAACGCCGGACCGGTCACGACCTGGCCGGGCGCAGTGCCTGGGAGACTATTGACCGTGGGCAGGGCCAGACAGGTCGGCAATCCGAAGCACAGTTCCCGCCACTGCTCGCTGCCTTTGAGTATGTCGTACGTGTACCGCAATCCCGTGGTGAGCTTCCAGGTCGGCAGGAACTGCCAGTCGGTCTGCGCGAACGCCGCATAGGAGTTGTCGTGCATTTCCGCTTGCTGAATGTAGACCGCATTGGTCGGATTCGGCGCAGCCGGCCCGCTCACGTTGAGATTGGACGGCGTTGCGAGCTGCGGTTGATTGGGCTGATACAGGTCCCCGGGGGTTTGAAAATTCCGTTCGTTGTATTGAAACAGGCCGACTATCCATTGCAGCGATGAATCACTGTGCGAAGTGATATTGATTTCGTTGCTGAAGTATTTCTTGGACTCTACGTAGACCGAATAGGTCTCCGGAAACACCGTGAGCGGCGGACAATCAGCTCCACCGCACATAGCTGATCCAGGAATGACCGGGTATGTGTACTGCTCAATCGCGGTGTTGTCGTAGTCACCGACCAAACTGTAGTAGTACGACGTGTAGCCGCCGAGGTACTTCAAGTCAGCGGCCCAAGGCGTATGCCAGGTGAGTTGCGGAGTGATCGACCAAGTCCTGCTCAGCTTGGCGGTGTTGCCGGTGTCGTTGCAGTAAAGATTCACATTGACGTTGGCCGGATTCGTCGCACATTGCGGAGCATTCGGCAGGAAGCTCGTCGGTAGCAGCGGGTTCGGGCCAAATACCGTGCTGGCGGCGCCGAATGCGGCACCCGGCGTAAGTGCCGATGCGGGATAGGCCGAATAATCGTAGGAACCGATCGTGTTGGCGGGCACGCGATAGGAATCGTCGTATCCCAACTGGGAAAATTTCGTCCAAAATTCGACATCGGGAGTGATGTCCCACTCGATCTGACCTTCCCAATAAAAGTAATTACCCCTGCCTCCGTTGCTGCTCTCGGTCTGGCCGTTCAACAGATTCCTGTAGAAGCCGTCCTCCTGAGTGTTGCGATAGCCGCCAAACTTGAATCGCAGCGTGTCGGTGATCGGACCCGATACCACGCCTTCGAAATCGTCGGTGCCGAAATTGCCGACTTTGACGCGCACTTCGGCGGTCCAGTCCGCGGTCGGGCGCTTCGAAATGGAATCGATAGTGCCGGCGATGGCGTTGCGGCCGTACAAAGTGCCCTGTGGACCGCGCAGAACCTCGAGTCGATCTTCGAACAACTCATCGCCCGAAGCCGCTACGACACTGGAGTTGTAGACGCCGTCGGAGTAAGTCGCGACGCCGGGATTCGTGGACAGATTATTGGTCTCTCGACCGACGCCGCGGATGAAGGCGCGGTCCAGCGAGGTCGAGTATGCCAGGCCCGGCGTGAAATTCGTCACGTCCTGAATCGTGTCGATTCCGATCAGGTCGCGCGTTTTAGAGGTGTAGGCCGAAATGGCGACGGGTACCGTCTCCAGGCTTTCGTTGCGCTTTTCCGCCGTGACGACGATTTCCGCAATCGAGTTATCGTCGCTGGGCGATGCGGCGGGTGCGGCGGCGGGTGCGGCGGCTTGTGCCGGTGCCGGCGCGGGCGCGGGTTCGGGCGCCGGCGCGGGTTCGGCCAGAGCACCCAGTGCAAATGCCACGGACACTGCGCTTGAAAGCAACAGTGCCACTGTTCTTGTCGTCATTTTTAACTCCCCCGCAACGGTTAATAGACCGTTTGTCCACTAAAAAACGCCACTCCCATCCGTTCGGAACCGCGGCATCCCGTGGTCACCAACCTAAGCGATGCAACCCCATCGCTTCAGCCTTTTCAGATGGTCGCCCCGCCTCATTTCGGTGCGCTAAATAATCTAAAGTCGCACCGCGGCAACGCATTATTCGATTAGTTGATGTCGTAATGTCAATAGCTCACGTAGAAATGAGTTTGCCACGTAGCGAAAAAGCCACGACGGTTCGGCGCCGCCGTTTCCCTTATGTCAGCTCAAAATTCCAAAGACCATGCTTCGTGAGCAACGAGGTCGTGCCGGCTGTGCAGTTCGGGTTGTTGATATATCAACACAAATGGCAGGGAATTTCGGCTCTGCGATGCAGAGCGAGTGCTGCGAGTCGCAAGTAGACTCTTAGTACAATGGCGACGACATTCCAACCAGTGGACGATGGCTTGTGCGCGATCTTCACGAATCGCTGCTGCTGGAAGGACGAGGGATCAGTGCTGCCTGGGAGTGTCCCGCAACTTCAGGCTCACCTGCTCCGCGGCCGCCATCGTGCGCAGGAGATTCTCGCCGGCGAGTTTTGCAATATCCGCATCACTCCAACCTCGGCGCATCAGCTCCTCGAGGAGCGCCGGGTAGCGATCGACGCCTTCAAGGCCGACAGGCGCATCGGGGATGCCGTCGAAATCGGATCCCAGTCCGACATGGTCGATGCCGGCCACGCGGCGAATATGCTCGATGTGATCGGCCACTTGGGCCAGTGTGGTGACCGGCCGCGGATGCTGCGCATCCCACTGCGCGAGCGCTGCCTTGGCACGGTCCGGTTGACCGACGTAAAGGCCGGCGTACGGCGGACTGTTGAAGCGTGTCTGTTCCGCGGCGCGGTCCGCCTGCCACTGATTGCGCGCGGCAGAGACATAGATGGTGGCAAAATTCACCATCACGACGCCGCCGTTGGCCGCCAGGGCGCGCAGGACATCATCCGGCACATTTCGCGGATGATCAACGAGCGCGCGCGCCGAGGAATGCGAAAAAATCACCGGCGCCTGGCTCGCCGCCAGCGCGGCCTTCATCGTGTCCGGCGAAACGTGGCTCAGGTCCACGAGCATCCCCAATCGATTCATTTCCTTCACCACGTCCACGCCGAATGGTGTCAATCCGTGATGGGCAGGCGTATCGGTCGCCGAGTCCGCCCAGGGGGTATTGGTGGTGTGCGTGAGCGTCATATAGCGAGCGCCCGCGTCATACATCTGGCGCAGGACGGCGAGTGAACCGTTGATCTGATGACCGCCTTCAATGCCGATCAGGGAGGCGATCTTGCGGCTGTCGTGAATACGCCGGATATCCGCTGCGCTATAGGCCATCGCCAAATCGGCGGGATACCGTGCCGTCATGCGCTTGACCAGATCCATCTGCTCCAAGGTGACCTGCACGGCCTGGAATCCTGGAGTCTCGACCGGTATCCAAACGGACCAGAACTGCGCGCCGACGTGCCCGGCACGCAGGCGCGGAATATCGGTCATCAAGGCCGCTTGTCCCACATCCACCGGCAGGTGACGGGTATCGGATGCAAGATCGATGGTCGCGAGGTCGCTCTTGAAGCGTTCTCTGATCTCCCAGGGCAAATCATTGTGACCATCGATCAGCGGCGTGCGCACCAGCACTTGCTCGACGCGATGCTGATAGTCATCCGCAGCCACGGCACAGAGGGGAAAGCACAACATCAAACAGACGATGCGAAGCATATGGCGGTTGCTCACGGTTCAAAGGTTATTTCAATCGGCTCGGTTCCGACGATCATCCCGCGCACGGTTTCACCGCGACGAATGGCACCGACGCCGGCCGGCGTGCCGGTAAATATCAAGTCGCCGGCGGCGAGCTCGACGAACGTGGAGAGCGCCGCGATCACCTCGGCGACGCTCCAAATCATGTCCTTCAGATCTCCGCGCTGCCGCACATTGCCGTCGATCGTCAAGCTGATCGATCCGCTCGCAGGCGGAAGTCCCCGGGTCAATGCACCGATGGGCGCGGAGTGATCGAACCCCTTGGCCATATCCCAAGGGCGGCCGGTTTTTTTTGCCTCGGCCTGCAGATCTCGCCGCGTCAGATCGATCCCGACCGCGTAGCCGTAAATCATCGACGATGCGTCCGCGGCATGGATGTTTGCCCCGCCTTTGTGCAGCCCGACAACTAACTCCACTTCGTGATGCAGGTCTGAAGTCCTCGCCGGATACGGCAGCCGCCAACCGCTGGGGACCACCGCATCTGCGGGCTTGCTGAAAAAGAATGGAAGTTCGCGCTGCGGATCGCCGCCCATTTCCCTGGCGTGGTCGGCATAGTTGCGGCCGACGCAATAGATCCGGCGCACGGGGAATGGCTGTTCCGAACCCGAGATCGGGATACTGGGAACAGAGATCCGCGGGAGTTCAGCCATGGGAGCGCATTATGCCGAAGCCTTGGTAGAATGTTGATTTATTGGCTAAAAAGTTGGCCTATTGGCTAAAGGATTGAATCTCATATAAGCTCTTACGCGACCAAAATCACGTATCCGTTTGAGTTTCCAGTGCTTATTCCTTCTCCCCTCTCTTGACAAATCCGACCTAATGGACAGTGTGGGTCTCATCTGTCTATACTGTTTTCTTGAACATAATCTCTTCCCCGCCTGCCGATACAGGCGAACCTAAGGTTGCCGCATTGCTGGAAGCGGCCGTGGGAGTCTTTGCCCGCTTCGGATACAGAAAGGCCTCCATGGATGATGTCGCGCGCGCAGCCGGCGTATCCCGCCAAGGGCTGTATTTGTCGTTTGCCAACAAGGAAGAGTTGTTCCGGCGCGCGGTGGCACATTCCTTGCGCAACCAATTGGCGGCGGCGATCGGGGCGCTGTCGCGGGCCGATGATCCTTTGGAGGTCCGACTGATCGCCGCATGCGTCGAGTGGTCGGGGCGCTACGTGGGGTCTGTGGGCGTCGATGCCAGCGATCTCATGTGTGCCAGCACCTCATTGGCAGGCGCAACGCTCGGCGAGTACCAGTGGCAATTCGAGGAAGCACTCGCCTCGGCCATCGCCGCATCGCCGTTGGCCGAAGTCTGTGCCGCTGCGGACTTGGGTACCGAAGATCTGGCGCTGGCCCTGCATGCGACCGCGCAGGGGCTCAAGCAGAGTTGCAAGAGTCGAGAAGCCTTTGTCAAGGGTATGACGGCGGCAGTGCGAATGATCTGTCGCCCGTTGAATCAACGCGGTCAATCTTAAGGGTGTCATCGATGACCAAATCCGTCCACTTCGGCAGGCGCTCCACCGCGGATCAGGTTCTCGCCGGCATTGACCTGAGTGGTAAGCGCATTCTGGTGACGGGGTGCAACTCGGGCCTCGGACTCGAATCGATGAATGCGTTCGCGGCGAATGGCGCGGCGGTGATAGGACTGGCAAGGACACTCCCCGCCGCAACGACGAGCTGTGTGCAGGCAAGCGCTCTGTGCACGCCCGTCGCCTGTGATCTGACTGACTTGGAATCCATTGCCGGCGCCGTGCGCACGATCCGCGATACGGGAGAACCTCTCGATGCCGTCGTAGCCAATGCCGGCGTGGCGAACCTGCGCTCTCTGGATACCCGCTACGGCATTGAAATGCATTTTCTCGCCAATCACATCGGTCACTTTGCGCTGGTCAACGGCATCGCCGATCTGTTGCGCGACAAAAGCGGACGCATCGTCATCGTCAGCAGCAGCGCCGGTATCGAGCACGCACCCGGCGAGGGAATCATGTTCGACAATCTCGACGGCCATCGATTCTACGACCCCACGACGTTTTACGGCCAATCCAAGCTGGCCAACGCGCTCTACGCCAAGGAACTGTCCCGCCGCCTGAGCAGCCGCGGTATCGCCGTCAACGCGGTGGATCCGGGCGCGGCACGCACCCGCATTCGTAAAGGGTATTGGGCGCGGCTGTTCGCCAAATCAGCGGCCCAAGCAGCCTCTACCCAGGCGCTCGTGGCAGCCAGTCCGCAGGCTTCGGGGATTACGGGTCAATACTGGTCGGACTGCCGAATCGCGGCGGGCAGTCCCCTGCTCGAGGATAGCGTTCTGGCCAAGCGTCTGTGGGATGTCTCCCATGACATCGTGACCCGCCGACCCTCGCGCGATGAGCGGTCACTGCAGCGGGCAGCTTAGATCGGAGCGGCGGCTGGCGCGCTCGCCCCTAGCCGAGGTTTTCCGCGGCAAATTCCCAATTGGCCAACCGGTCGATGAGCGCGTTGACGTAATCCACTCGCCGATTCTGGTAGTCCAGATAGTACGCATGCTCCCAGACGTCAATGGTCAATAGGCACTTGACACCCTCGGTCATGGGCGTCTTGGCATCGGGAGTCTTGACGATTTTCAATTTCCCGCCGTCCTGAACCAGCCAAGCCCAACCGCTGCCGAATTCGGCGACGGCGGCCTTCGACAGTTCCTTCTTGCATTGCTCGACGCCGCCAAATGAATCCTGCATCAAGCTCTTCAGCTTCGCCGGCGGCTCGCCTCCGCCCTTAGGCTTGAGGCTTTTCCAATAAAAAGTATGATTCCACGCCTGCGCGCCATTGTTGAAGATGGCGACGTGTTCCGGCTGTCGCGCGGTCGCCTTGATGATCTCCTCCAGGGGCATGTCGGCGAATTCGGTTCCGGCAATCAATTTATTCAACGTGTCCACATAGGTCTTGTGGTGCTTTCCGTAATGAAAGCTCAACGTATTGGCCGATATGACGGGAGCCAATGCACCCTGATCAAACGGTAGCGGCGGTAGAGCAATAAGCCGAGATTCAACAGTTACGGTGTCCATGAACACTCCTATGCGCGGGCGGAAATAGTCGTGTTCAGCCTATCAATTCCTCACTCCCTAACCAGCAGCACCCGCCAGCACACCGCGTAGGCTCACGCTGACGGCGCTCATCGACTCGCTGTAGGACGGGGCGGCTCACTTTCTCGCGCACAGACGCACCTCACCGCTCTGGGTGGTGATC
>Ga0116129_1001432_pt1 | contig 13191 bp, 12 predicted proteins | sample June2015DPH_17_2_FD_89732 | JGI IMG/M metagenome (GOLD analysis project Ga0116129, IMG submission 89732) | Peatland microbial communities from SPRUCE experiment site at the Marcell Experimental Forest, Minnesota, USA - June2015DPH_17_10 | ecosystem: Environmental > Terrestrial > Soil > Wetlands...
CGCTGCTGATCGGGGATGCCGGCGGCACGCTCAACATGCCCAAAATCAAGGGCATCCATCAGGCCATCCGCTCCGGCATGACCGCGGCCGCGCATTATGTGGAAACCGGCACGAGCTTAGGGTTCGACAAGCGCTGGCGCGAATCGCCCGGCGGCCGCGAACTTTATAAAGTGCGCAACATCCGGCCCGGTTTCCGGCGTGGGCTTCTGCTCGGCACCGCAAACTTTGCCTTGGAAACCATCACCATGGGCAGGTTGCCGTGGACCCTGGCCAATCACGCGGACGACACGGCGCTCAAGCGGCTCGACAATTACGTCTCGCCCGACCGCGGATGGGGTGAGCGGGAACTGCCGCCCCGCGATCGAGTGGCCTCGGTGTTTTTTGCCGCCACCACGCACGACGAAAACCAGCCCGTGCACCTGCATGTGGCTGACACCGCGCTTTGCGCGACCCGCTGCATCGCCGATTTCGGCAACCCCTGTACGAATTTCTGCCCTGCGAATGTGTATGAAATGATTGCCGACGGTAAAGGCGGCCAAAGATTGCAGATCAACGCCTCGAACTGCGTGCATTGCAAGGCCTGCGACATCAAGGAGCCTTACCCTAACCAGATTACGTGGGTTCCTCCGGAAGGCAGTTCCGGTCCGAACTACCAGAGCCTCTAAGTCGTAAAGAGTCGGTTGGCCACAGAATTCAAGTCGATCGCCTCGCGCCTGCGGGAAGACACCGCGGCGCAACGGCTTGAATTCAACGCGGAGCAGCAACTGGCCGCCGTGCGTCTCGATGACTTGAGTGCCCGGCTTGCGCGGCAATCCCAATCCTTCGGCCACAAGCTGCGCGCGCAGTGGAACCGGCTCTCGGCGCAGGCGCCCGAAACGCCGCCACGCGGTCTGTACCTGTGGGGTTCCGTCGGCCGCGGCAAGACCATGCTGATGGACTGGTTCTACGCCTCGCTGCCTGCGGGCTCCGCTGAGCGCACGCATTTTTATCGCTTCATGCGTCAGGTGCACAACGAGTTGCGCAGCGTCAAGCAGCGCACCGACCCCTTAGGCACCGTCGCCGAGCGGCTGGCTGCCCGCGTCTCGGTGTTGTGCCTGGATGAATTCTTCGTTTCGGACATCGGCGACGCCATGATCCTGGCGGGACTCCTATCGAGTCTGTTCCGCCGCGGCGTTGTGCTCGTCGCCACCTCGAATATCGCACCGCAGGATCTGTACGCGGATGGCCTGCAGCGGCAGCGCTTTCTGCCGGCCATCGATCTGCTGACGAGCCATGCGGACATCGTGCATTTGGGCGGACCCGTCGACTATCGATTGCGGCGGCTGGGGCAGGCACGCACCTACTTTGATTCGACGTTGCCGGAAACCCCCGCGCAGCTGCAGCAGTGTTTCGCGGCGCTCGCCGGCAGCAGCGCCTCGGGTCCCACGACGCTGCTGGTGGAAGATCGGCCCATCAGCGCCCAGGCCGCCGGCGCAGGTCTGGTGTGGTTCGAGTTCGGCGACATCTGCGAAGGACCGCGTAGTCAGAATGACTACATAGAACTTGCGCGTCTATATCACACGGTGTTCATTTCCAACGTTCCGCAATTCACGCCGGACGACGAAAACGCCGCGCGCCGTTTCGTCATGCTGATCGATGAATTCTACGATCGCAATGTGAATGTCGTACTATCGGCCGCGGCCGCACCTCGGTCGCTCTATCACGGCGAAAGGTTGCAAGCGGAATTTTTGCGCACCGCGAGCCGGCTCATCGAAATGCAGACGCAGGCGTACCTCGCGGGCCAACACCGTCCCTGAAACTGGCATAATTCGCGCCTGACAGGCAAGAGACCAGACATGTACCAGGTTTTATCCGAACAACATCGCAGCATCGTCTCGGCGATTTTGCGAAGCCCCGTTCGTCCGCCGAAATTCATGCGCGGATTGGATTGGCGGCGCTTTCTACAGACTTACTTTGCCAACGTCGATTCGAAGGATCTTGCCGAGCATGACCCGAAGGACCTCGCCGGCGCCGCGCTGTCGCATCTGATGTTCGCGATGCGCAGGCGTAGAACGGCGCTGGTTCGCGTATTCAACCCCACATTGCGAGAACACGGATTTGTCTCGCCGCATACCATCATCGACGTGGTCAATGACGACATGCCCTTCCTGGTGGATTCCATCAGCCTGGCACTGACCGAACGCTCGCTCACGCTGCATTTCTTGGCGCATCCGATATTTGCCGTCACCCGCGACAGCTCCGGCACGTTGAGCGGTTTGCAGAGCCGCGGCGAGGCGAAGACGGCCAAGCAGCGCCTCGAGTCCTTCCAACACGTCGAAGTGGATCGAATCGTCGATCCTAAGGCGCTGAAGGCGCTCGCCGCGCAAATCGAGCGCAGCCTGCGCGATGTTCGCGTGGCCTGCGCGGATTGGGCGCGCATGCGCAGTGCCGTGCGCAGCACCGCGCAGGAACTGAGCACCACGAGTGCGCGGGTCGATGGGCCCGAATTGAGCGAGACTTGCGCCCTCCTCGAGTGGATGGAAAATCGCCATTTTACGTTTCTGGGTTATCGCGAATATCGGCTGCAGGGCCGTAAAGGCCGCGAAACGCTGCAAGCGATCAAGTCCACAGGGCTCGGCATCTTGCGGCCGGGTCACAGAAAGACGGAGAACACGACGCGCGTGCTGCCGAGCGACATCAGGCGCCAGAGCCGCTCCCGCAGCTTGACACTGGTCACCAAGGCAAATTCCCTGTCGACCGTCCATAGGCCGGGCTACCTCGACTATGTCGGCATCAAGCAGTTCGACGCCAAGGGCCGCTTGGCCGGCGAACGGCGCTTTTTGGGACTGTGGACTTCCGCTGCCTACAACAGCAACCCGCGGGAAATCCCCGTGTTGCGCCAGAAGGTCGCGCAAGTGGCGGAGCATTTCGCACTCGCGCCCGACAGCCACGACGGCAAGGCATTGCAGCATATTCTGGAATCTTTTCCGCGCGACGAATTGTTCCAAGCCGGCGTCGCGGAACTCAATCGCATCGTCACAGGGATATTCGGACTGCAGGAGCGGCCGCGGGTGCGAGTACTGTTGCGCCGCGATCCGTTTCACCGCTTCTACTCCTGCCTGGTATTCGTGCCCCGCGAGAAATACAACACGCAAGTGCGCCAGCGCATCGAGCGGGTGATTCGCGACGGGTTTTCGGCTTTCAGCATGGAGTCCCAGGTGCAGATCGCGGAATCCAATCTGGCGCGAATCCACATCGTTGCCCGAACCGCGCCGACCGACAAGTCCTTGGTGGATCCGCATATGCTGGAGCGGCGAGTCGCCGCGGCCGTTTGGTCGTGGCTGGACTCTTTCAAGGCGTCGCTGTTGGCCCGCTTCGACGAGGCGTACGCGCTGCAGCTTTTCGACCGCTATGCGCAGGCTTTTCCGGCGGCCTACACCGAGGATTTTTCTGCGGACGCCGCCGCGCTGGACGTCTCCTTCCTCGAGGCTCTGGAGAAGGAGCCTGCGCGGCTGCATCTGGATATCTACCGGCCGGATGCGAAACGCAAAGAAAAATTCTTTCTGAAGGTTTTCCGCGCCCAGGACGCCATCCCGATCTCCGACTTCCTGCCCATGCTCGAGAACATGGGACTGAAGGTGATCGCGGAACGGCCCTACGCATTGGATTTCCCCGGCGGGCGGCGCGCATGGATTCAAGATCTGGAACTGGTGATGCAGGCTTCGCCTGCGATCGCCTTCGACGCGTTGGACCGCGAGATCAAGAATGCCATCACCGCCGTATGGACCGGCCGCATGGACAGCGACAGTTTCAATCAGCTGACCCTCTCCGCCGGAATCCCATGGCGCATGGTCACGGTGCTGCGCGCGTACTGCCGCTACCTGCTGCAAACCGGGCTGCCCTTCAGCCAGGGCTACATTGCGCAAGTGCTCCAGAACAACGCGCACATTTCCAGGCTGCTGGCGGATCTGTTTACCACGCGCTTCGACCCGCAGCAGACCACGGCGACGCGGCTGAAATCCTTGGCGCGCCTCGGCCGGGACATTCTCTCGGCGCTCGAGGACGTGACGCGTTCGGATGAGGATCGGATCCTGCGCGCCCTGTGGAATGCGCTGTCCGCCACGGTGCGCACCAATGCTTACCAGCCCTACCCTTCCGGCCAGCTCAAGGAGTATTTGTCCTTCAAACTCGAAAGCCAGCAGCTGCGGGAACTCCCTCTACCTAAGCCGCTGTTCGAGATCTTCGTGTTCTCGCCGCGCATGGAGGGCGTGCACCTGCGCATGGGGTACGTCGCCCGCGGCGGCATTCGCTGGTCGGACCGCCGTGAAGATTTCCGCACGGAAGTCTTAGGGTTGATGAAGGCACAGCAAGTCAAGAACACCGTCATCGTCCCGGTGGGTGCCAAGGGCGGCTTCGTCGTCAGGCGCATGCCCGCGGAGCGCGAGGCACAACAGGCCGAGGTGATTGCTTGCTACCAGACGCTCATCCGCGGTCTGCTCGACATCACCGACAATATCGTCGACGAAAAAGTCATTCCGCCTCCGATGGTGATGCGCCACGATAAGGACGACGCGTATCTGGTGGTCGCCGCGGACAAGGGCACCGCCACGTTCTCCGACATCGCCAACGCCATATCCCAGGAATACGGCTTCTGGCTCGGCGACGCGTTCGCGTCCGGCGGTTCGGTCGGATACGACCACAAAAAGATGGCGATTACCGCGCGCGGCGCCTGGGAATGCGTCAAGCGCCATTTCCGAGAGATCGGCGTGAACATTCAGACCCAGAATTTCACGGTCTGCGGCATCGGCGACATGGCCGGAGACGTATTCGGCAACGGCATGCTGCAGTCGCCTTGCATCCGCCTGGTCGCAGCTTTCAACCATCAGCACATTTTCATCGATCCGCAGCCCGATCCTGAGCGCTCCTTTGCCGAGCGCGAGCGCCTGTTCAAGATGCCCCGCTCCTCCTGGGAGGATTATTCACGCGCGGCGATTTCCAAGGGCGGCGGCGTGTACTCGAGATCTGCAAAGAGCCTGACGCTTTCCCGCGAGGCGCAGACTCTGATGGAACTTCCGGCGCAGGTCACGCCCAACGAGATCATCAAGGCCATCTTGAAGTCGCATGTGGATCTGTTGTGGAACGGCGGCATCGGCACCTATGTCAAGGCAAGCACCGAAAGCCACAGCGACGTCGGCGATCGCAGCAACGACGCGGTGCGCATCGATGCGCGCGATTTGAATTGCAAAGTGATCGGCGAGGGCGGCAATTTGGGCCTTTCGCAGCTCGGCCGGATCGAGTTTGCGCGCCGCGGGGGCCGGCTCAATACCGATTTCATCGACAACTCCGCCGGCGTCAACACTTCGGACGTCGAAGTCAACTTGAAGATTCTGCTGAACGGCGCGGTGCGCGCCAAGGAAATCACGTCGGCCGCACGCAATCGATTGCTGGTGCAGATGACGGACGAGGTGGCGGGGCTGGTGCTGCGAAACAACTATTTGCAGGGTCAGGCGATCAGCACCAGCGAATTGCAGTCGAAGCAGCGCTTGAGCGAGAGCGCCTATGTGATCCGGGCGCTGGAACGCTCCGGGGACTTGAACCGTAGTTTGGAATTTCTGCCCAGCGATGAGGACCTTGCCGAGCGGCGCCAGGCCGGCGAAGGGCTGACCCGTCCGGAGCTTGCCATCACGTTGAGCTACGGCAAGATCTGGCTGTATCGCGCGCTCATCCATTCCGATGTGCCGGAAGATCCTTATCTGTCAGCCGAGCTCAACCGCTACTTTCCGACGCCCGTGCAGAAACGCTTTGCGAAGCGGATCAAGCGCCATCGCCTGCGCCGCGAAATCATCTCGACCGCGATCACCAACAGTTTGATCAACCGCATGGGGCCGGTGTTTCCGGTCCGAGCGCAAGATGACACCGGCGCGGATCCGGCGGCGATTGCGCGCGCCTACAGCATCGCACGCGAAGTATTCGCGGTGCGCAATATCTGGGCGCAGATCGAAGCGCTGGACAACCACATTCCGGCTGCCGTTCAGTATACGGCGATGTTTCAGACCACGCGGTTGCTGCGGCATATGACTTATTGGCTGTTGGAGAACCGGCGCAAAGATCTGGACATCGAGCGCGCGGTTTCCCGCTATGCCAGCAAGGTGACGGAGCTGTTCCACGAATTGCCCGGCGTGCTCAGCGTCACTCAAAAGGCGCGCATGGGCGCGCTGCGCTCGCAGCTGGTGGAGCAGCATGTCCCGGAACAGCTGGCCGCGCGCGTCGCCTCGCTCGAGGAATTGCACAGCGCCTTGGACCTGGCCGAAGTCGCCATGGCCGCGCGCGTCAGGATCGGCTATGCCGCCAAGGCTTATTTCGACCTCGGCGAGCGCATCGGCCTGACGTGGATCAAGGATCAGATCGAAGCCCTCACGGCCGACGGCCATTGGCAGGCGGTCGCTCGCGCTACACTGCGGGATAACCTGTATGCGCTGCAGAGCAAAATCACCTTGGCGGTACTGCGGGGCAAAGGCAGAGACGCGGAAGCGCGCGTCGAACAATGGCTTTCGCGTCATTCCGATCCCGTCGATGCCCTGAAACGGGTTGTCGTGGACCTGCGCACCGGCTCGCCCCCGGACTTCGCCACGATCTCGGTCGCGCTCCAGGCGGTCCGGCGCCTGGCACAGGATTGATCCGATGCTGCAGCCCGTCAAATACGGTGCGGAGTATTTGCAAACCCGCATCGATCGAGAAATCATGCTGGCAAAACCCATGGGGGTCATCGTCGAGTCCGCGGACGAAACGGCCTTGGTCCTGCGCGCGCCGCTGGCGCCCAATTCGAATCACAAAGGCACCGCTTTCGGCGGCAGCCTATATTCGCTCTCGGTGCTGACCGGCTGGGCGTGGATTACGCGCTTTCTGGCCACACGGCAAGTTGATGCCGATGCCGTCATCCAAGAGTCGAGCATGCGCTTTCTGGCGCCGGTGCATGGTGAGATGCGCGCCTGCATCGAGATTCCGACTGACGCCGACATCGACAAATTTCAAAGGATGCTGCTGCGCGCCGACCGCGGGCGCATACGTCTGCAAGTGAACTTGTATCATGGCCTCAAGCTGGGTACGGTTTTTGAAGGGTTGTTTGCGGCGGCGATGCGTCGTTAGGAGTCAACGTGACCGGAAAATTGATCTTGGTCCGCCACGGCCAAAGTATTTGGAATCTCGAAAATCTTTTCACCGGCTGGCACGACGTCGACCTGAGCGATCAGGGACGCATCGAGGCAGTTCAGGCGGGGCGCGAGCTGCAAAGCGCAAAGCTCCAGCCGCAGATTGCCTTCACCTCCGTGTTGACGCGTGCGATTCGCACGCTGTGGCTGATTCTGGATACGACCGACCGCATGTGGATTCCCATCGAGGGGAGCTGGCGGCTCAATGAGCGCCACTACGGCGCGCTGCAGGGGCTCAACAAGGCGCAAACCGTGGAACAGCACGGCGAAGCGCAGGTCAAGCTGTGGCGGCGCAGCTACGATATTCCGCCGCCGCCGCTTAAGTTGGATGATCCGCGCCATCCGCGCTTCGATCCGCGGTACGCCGATGTCGATCCGACCCGGCTGCCCGCGGCCGAATCGCTCAAAGATACGCTGTCGCGCGTTCTGCCTTATTGGGAGTCCCGAATAGTCCCGGAGCTGCGCGCCGACAAAACCGTTCTCATCGTCGCCCACGGCAATTCGCTGCGCGCACTGGTGAAAATGCTCGACATGATGTCCGAGACCGACATCGTCGAGTTCAATATCCCGACCGGCATTCCGATCCTATACGAGCTCGATGAGCAGCTGCAGCCGGTGTCGCGGCGCTTCCTCGCGGATCCTGGCGCCGTGTCGGCGGCGCAAGAAGCCGTGCGCCGACAGACGGAGAAGAAGTAGCTTGGCCCCTATGAATCGGCTGCCACGGTCACTTTGATGCCGGATAAGGCCTCGGTGAAATCAACCTGACAGGAGAGCCGGGACGTGGCCGGGCGAAAATCCGGCAGCTCATTGAGCAGCTCGAGTTCGTCGCTTTGCCGTTTCGGCAGCAACGGCACCCACGTTTCATCGACGTAGATGTGGCACGTGGCGCAGGAGCAAAGGCCACCGCAAATCGCTGCGACGCCGTAGTCGAGTTCGCGCAGAATTTCCATGAGCTTCAACCCGGTCTTTGCTTCGATCTCGTGTTCTTTTCCATCACGATCCACCACAGTCATCCGCGCCATCAAAACCTCCGTTGCCGCTCTTCAGGGACCGCGTAGTGTGCCGGAAGTCGCAGGCGCGCGTCGAGCTGTGTCGCGCGCCGCAAAATGCCGTTTACGCCGCCGCGGCGCACGCTCGAGTAGAGTTGGCTCCAGAGCAGGCAGACATAATCATACAGCCACATCAAGAGCCTCAAGCGCCGCCAATCGCTCGGAGAAGGTGCGCGGCCCAAGTACTGCGTCAGCAACTCACCTTGCGCGTGCGGCTCGAAATCATTGTTGGCGGCCCATCCGGCCAAATCCCAGAACGGATCGGATATATGGGCATACTCCCAGTCCAACAAGACCAAACTCTCATCCCGGGAGAGCAGATTCATGCTGTGCAAATCACTGTGGCACACGACGCCTGGGGCGGCCGGCAGCTGGTTGAACTCGTTCAGACGCGACTCCGCCGCCACGCGCAGGGCCGGGTCGGGAACGCCGCGTCCGCGCCGCGACAGCGCCGCGCCGTAGACCTGCACCCAGGAAAGGGGGTTCATGAGGCGCGCCGGCAGCGGAATCGGAAGCGCATGCACGCGGCGCAGGAGCGCGGCCATCTTGACGATATTCGCTTCCCCCTTCACCTCATCCGGCGACCATGAGCGGCCCTCGACCCACCGCGAGACCATGAAGGCGCGCTCAAGGTCGCAGTACACGAGCGCCGGTGCCAGAGCCGGTGCCAGGCTTGAGCTGCCTGCGCGCTCCAGCAGCCGCGCTTCCCAAGCCATATCCAAAGCGAATTCCGCGGCGTACGCAGCCGCAGCTTTCAGCGTGTACGCGATGTCATCGCGCACCAGCCGGTAGGTTTCGCTGATGAGGCCCTTCGCCAAGGGAAAAATCTCGATGGCGCCCGTGCCTGGCACGACCTCTTCGCAGAGCCGCTCGATATCACGCGGCGGCATACGTGTATGAGGGCAGGCTGCGGCGCCATTCGCGCATGCCGACCACGATCATGACGAGATACAGCGCAAAGAGCAGCATGGTCGCGTAGAGATGCCGCGTGAAAGACAGAAACAAGCTGACCGAATCGATCACCAGCCACCAGTGCCAGTTTTCGTACACTTTGCGGGCGACCAGAAATGTCGCGAAAGCACTGGACCACGTCACCATCGAATCGACGAACGGCCACGCCGCCGGCGTGAAGCGCCGCAAGAAAAAGTAACTGACCAGCGACAATGCGACCACACCAAGCAAGCCGGCGGCGTGCCGCACGACCGGCCAGCGCGTCACCGCCGGCGCGGCGCCTCCCCTGCCCCGCTGCCACTGCCAGAAACCGTACACCGCCATGGCGGCATAGAACACGTTCAGCACCGACTCCATGTACAGGTGTGCCGTAAAATACACCCACACGTACAGACATGAGCTGACGAAGGCCGCGAACCAGCAGCTCAAGAGCTGGCGAATCGCCAGAAGCAGGTAGGCGACCGCGAGCACGGCCGCCGTCAGTTCGATCCCGCTCGTATCGTGCCAGGCACTGACGAGCTGGACCGACAATTCATGAATCACGTTTTGCCTGGCTCCGGCGGCGCCAGACCGGGGAGCACTTTCATGACGAAAACCAACTGCGGAGCCTCTGCGGCTGAGCGAGTCATCTCTTCGGTGAGGATGCGCATCACTTGATCGAGCGGACCCCAGATTTGCGTGGCCAACGCATTGGTCTTCACGATGAGGCCCGGATGCCCGTTGAGGCGGTCGATGAAGGCCTGGATGGGCGGGCGATAATCGCCTGTCAAGGGATACATGCTGATGTCGACGGCGGCGCGCATATGATTCATTCAAGTGTAGCCTGCCGGCCGGATGCGTGCAAAACTCCGACCAAAGTCTTAGGAGACTGCTTTGCGCATTTTTCAAGTAGACGCCTTCACAGCGACCCGCTTCGCGGGCAATCCGGCCATCGTTGTGCTCGACGCCGACGGGCAAGATGAGACTACCCTGCGCGCGGTCGCACGCGAGTTCTCGCACGCCGAAGTGGCCTTCGTGCTCGCCGGCACCGGTGCGGATCACGACATTCGGCTGCGCTTCTTCAATGCGCGCAAGGAAGTCCCGTTCGTCGGACACGCCACCGTCGCAGCCCATGCGGTTCTGTTGACCTTGGGAAGGCGCACCATCGGCATCTGCCGCCAGCACTCGGGCACGGGGATCATCGAAGTCAGCGCCCAGATCGAACAGCGGGCGAGCGGACCGGAAACGGTCATCGAATTCCGCCAGGGCGTTGCGGAGCTCGACGCGCCTCTGCCGTTCAAGACCACGCTTCGGGTGGCCGAGGCCGTCAAGCTGCCCGCCACCCAGCTGCACGAAATCATGCCGGCGCGACTCGCGCGCAAAGGCAGCACCCGCCTGCTCGTGCCGATCGCGGACCCCCGTCATCTGGACAATCTTTCACCTAATTTCGACACGCTCGTCTCGCTCGGCAGCGAACTGGGAGCGGAAGGCTTTTTTCTATTTGGGTTGAATCGCGATTCCGACGAAATATGGACGGAATCTCGCATGTTCTGTCCCGCCTTGGGGATACCGGAGGACCCGGTCAGCGGCAATGCGCACGCCATGCTGGCCGCCTATCTCTGGGACTCGGGTCAATTCGGAAAGAAGTCGCCGACTTTCATGGGCCGACAGGGATACCAGATGAAGCGGCCCGGCCAGGTCAGGGTGCGTCTGGAGATCGACAAGAGCAGCTTGGCCGCGGTACGCATTGCGGGCACCGCGATCATCGTCAGTGAGGGCACCCTCGCCCTATGACCTTTATGACTGGAACGCTTATGACCTGGCGGCCGGAGCGGCGAGATCCAGCATCAGCGCCGCCGCCACGGCGTCGACCCGGCTCTTCACCGCCTGGGCCGTCTTCACAGCCTCATCCAGGCTGCCGCTGGCGAAGGCCGCTTGCGCCTTGGACCACAGCGAGCCGGCCGCATCGAGGCTCGACTTTGCCGCAACGAGATCCACGCCCGCCGCCGCCTTCTTGGCGGATTTTTTGCTCAACGTGTCGAGGCGATTCTGGACCGCGGTCATGTCCTCCGGCACGGTGCCGGCGAGGGCCGTCCACTCATCATTGAGTGCCTTCAGGATCTGGTCCTTCCTGGCGGCCGCGTTGGTGGCGAGTGTCTGCGCGGCGCCAAGTACCGCGGGCGCACCGCTCATCACGGCGGCGTAGTCCTGTTTGTCGAAGGAAGCCTTCAGTACGCCGAACTGGGTCTGCACGTCCTGAAGCTGATCAGGTACGTATTTCGCGGCCTCCGCCGACGCGGCCATCACAGTCGCATCAATGTCGCCGAGAAGCTTCTGGGCAGGCTGCTTCTGGCCGGCACACGCGGCCATCAAACCTAAGGCCAAAGAGATGAACGCGAAGCGGACGCAGTGCGCGGTGGACTTCATGGGATAGATTCTAGCTCAATTCCCGCCGCGCGCGATCCAGCCATTCCGCCTGCGCCCTGCGATAGTGGGCAGGCCCCAGTTTGGCGCCATCCAACAGGTCCTTGAGCACCCGCTGCGCTTCTTGCAGCTTGCCGCGCCGTTTCAGCAACAACCCATAACGCAGACGTGCTTCGGCGCCGGGGAATCCCGGCGCCAGTATGGCGTACTCGCGCTCGGCCTCGTCCAGGGCATCTTGCGCGTCGAGCGTACGGGCATACAGCAGCTGTGCATCCGCGGACTTGAAATCCGGATTGTTCCGCGCCAAAAGCTCCAGCGTCGCGCGCGCAGCCGCATAGTCCGGCTTGCTGAATTGTGCCCGGGCCAGGCCCAGCAGCAGGGTCGGATCATATTCAAAAATACCCTTCAGGCCGCCGCGGTACACGTCGATGGCCTCGTCATACTGACGCCGCTCGTAGAGTTCCTCTCCCAGCCGGCGGCGGGCGTCGACGTTGCCCGATATTTCCACCTCGGCGCTGGCGCGGCGCAATCCGCGGTCCGGGTCGATCATGCGCCGCACTCCGGCCCCCGCACGGCGCGCGGTTCTTCCGCCGAACAGCTCCGGCAGAATCTCCACCGCCAAGTAGGCAAGGGCGCCCAGCCCCGGAAGCAGAAAGATGGCCCATATCCACAGCATATTCCGCCCGGTCTTGATGACGTGCACGATGCAGGCTGCTTGGACGAGCAGTAAGAGGATGGATACTGGAAACAACGGCGACAAACTCCGAACGCGCAAAGCGCCATGCAGGCGCGAATCGTCTATTGTAACAATTCGAGTTAGCGCTGGGCGATGCGGATGCGGCGCTGCACGTCACCGCACGCGGACCAGCCGATGTTGGACAGCGAATAGCCCAAGATGCGCTGCGAATGGGCATCCACGGTGACTTCCATTTCGCAGCCCTGGAATCCGGACGACGCGCCTTCCTTCGGCTTCTGCGGAAGAAACCAGACGTACACCAGTTTCGTCGATGTCTTGTCGATCTTGCGCGGCTCGCCGAACGCTTCCTGCAGCACGCTCACCGGCTGTCCCACATTGTCGGCGGCAATTCGCGGCACCGGGCGAACCGCGTATCCGGATCCGCTGCAACCGGCCAAAATGACGCTACCCAAGATCCATGGCGCAGTGCCGAGACGCAACATAATCCTATTTCCATAAGGCCTTTAAGGGCAAGGAGTCTCGCTCGCGCGACGAGCCTTCGCCCTCGCTTACGTCGCAGAATCGCCATCTGAGAGACGCGCGTGTCCCTTATGTAAATGCAATCCGTGCGTCATGCCGCGCGGCAGGTCCTCGGGGTGGTGAACGGCCGCCACCAAGGTGAGCCCGCCGCGCATGAGACGTTCCAGCAATCGCTTCATCAGCGCACGTTGCCCAGGATCGAGGCCCGTGAGCGGCTCGTCCAGCAATAAAATGCGTGGATCCGCCGCCATGGCGCGGGCAATGAGTGCGCGGCGCAGCTGTCCATAGGACAATTCGCGCGGCCGATTCTTCGCCACACTCAACAGCTTGAAGAAGGCAAGCCAAGCACGCGTCGCCTTCAGGTCCGCCGCACTGGGCGCGTCCA
>Ga0116129_1001433_pt1 | contig 13179 bp, 12 predicted proteins | sample June2015DPH_17_2_FD_89732 | JGI IMG/M metagenome (GOLD analysis project Ga0116129, IMG submission 89732) | Peatland microbial communities from SPRUCE experiment site at the Marcell Experimental Forest, Minnesota, USA - June2015DPH_17_10 | ecosystem: Environmental > Terrestrial > Soil > Wetlands...
CACGCGAAAGTTCGGCGCTGAGCGAATTGCTGCTCTCGATCCGCGACCAGGGCACCTCGATTCTTCTGATCGAACACGACATGTCGGTGGTGATGGAAATCTCCGACCATATCGTGGTGATGGATTATGGCGTGAAAATCGCCGAAGGCGCGCCGAAGGCGGTGCGCGACGATCCCAAGGTCGTCGCCGCCTACCTCGGCGCGGACGAAGAGGAAGCCGCCGCCGTCATGGAGAGCGGGGCGTGACCCGGTCTCGGTACGTTTCCCGGATGCGGTGCAGCGCCACAAGCGCGTTCACGCGCGTCTTCAACGCGCTATGGCGATGCGCCGCTGATCCGGGATCCATAGCTCCACGCCATCTGGGTCCCGGTTCTGCACGGCGGCACGTTGTGCCGCAGTGGCCCCGGGACACGGGGGTCATCACATGAACCACCCCCTGCTCGCGATCCGAGACCTTCGCGCCGCCTATGGCAAGATCGAAGCGCTCAAGGGCGTCGATCTCGACATCCAGCCGGGCGAAATCGTCGCACTGATCGGCGCCAATGGCGCCGGCAAGTCGACGCTGATGATGACGATCTTCGGCAGGCCGAAGGCCAGAGCGGGCCAGATCCTGTTCGATGGCCGTGACATCACCGGCGAGCCCACCCACGAGATCGCGCGGCTGCGCATCGCGCAATCGCCGGAGGGCCGCCGGATTTTCCCGCGGATGAGCGTGGCGGAAAACCTGCAAATGGGCGCCGACGCCACCGATTCCGGCGAGGCGGAGCGAGCGGCCAGCCTCGAGCGGGTGCTGGCGTTGTTTCCCCGGCTGAAGGAGCGGCTGACCCAGCGCGGGGGCACGCTGTCGGGCGGCGAACAGCAAATGCTGGCAATCGGCCGTGCATTGATGAGCCGCCCCCGCCTTCTTTTGCTCGACGAGCCTTCGCTCGGGCTCGCGCCACTGATCGCCCGCCAGATTTTCGACGCCATTCGTGCGCTGAACCGGCAAGACGGTCTTACGGTCCTGATCGTCGAGCAAAACGCCAACCATGCGCTGAAGCTCGCCCATCGCGGTTATGTCATGGTCAATGGCTTGATCACGCTCCAGGGGACAGGTGCGGAACTGTTGCAGCGCCCGGAAATCCGCGCTGCCTATCTCGAAGGCGGCCGGCACGGGTAAAGAGTGTCATTTCCGGGATGGTGCGCAAGCACCAGACCCGGAATGACTGATTAGAGGGCTCGGTTTGGGCGAAATTTACCGATGACTTCGTCGCAAAATCAGCCGAGAATGCCGCTACACTTCTCAATCCGGCGGCCTGCCGGCGAAGTCCCATGGCGAACCACCCGCGAGGATCCCTCATGAAATCAGTAAAGCTCTTTGGCCTGGCAATCGGCGCATCGCTTGCTCTTTCGACGGCAGCATTTGCGCAAGACATCACCATCGCCGTGGCGGGCCCGATGACCGGCGGCGAATCCGCATTTGGCCGCCAGTTGAAGAACGGCGCCGAACAGGCGGTCAAGGACCTCAATGCCGCCGGCGGCGTGCTCGGCAAGAAGCTCGCGCTCGAAGTCGGCGATGACGCCTGCGATCCGAAGCAGGCCCGCTCAGTCGCCGAAAAGATCGCCAGCGAAAAAATCCCGTTTGTCGCCGGTCACTACTGCTCGTCGTCGTCGATCCCGGCCTCCGAAGCCTATGCCGACGGCAACGTGCTGCAAATCACGCCGGCCTCGACCAATCCGCTGTTCACCGAGCGCGGGCTCTGGAATGTCGCACGCGTCTGCGGCCGTGACGATCAGCAGGGCCTAGTCGCGGCGGACTACATCGTGAAGTTTTACAAGGGCAAGAACGTCGCCATCCTCAACGACAAGACCACCTACGGCAAGGGTCTCGCCGACGAGACCAAGAAGGCGCTCAACAAGGCCGGCTTCCAGGAAAAGATGTTCGAGTCCTACAACAAGGGCGACAAGGACTTCACCGCCATCGTTTCGCGCATGAAGCGCGAGAACATCGATCTGGTCTATGTCGGCGGTTACCATCAGGAATCCGGCCTGATCGTGCGCCAGATGCGGGACCAGGGCATGCAGACCGTCTTGATGGCGGGCGACGCGCTTGCCGACGCGGAATTTGCTTCCATCACCGGACCCGCCGGCGAAGGTACGCTGTTCACCTTCGGCCCCGACCCGCGCAACAAGCCGACCGCCAAGTCCATTGTCGAGAAGTTCAAGGCGAACAACATCGACCCCGAAGGCTACACCCTCTACACCTATGCGGCGATGCAGGTGTGGTCGCAAGCGGTGGCGAAGGCCGGCACGACCGATCCGAAGAAGGTGATGGACACGATCAAGGCCGGCACCTGGGATACGGTGATCGGCAAGATGGAGTTCGACGCCAAGGGCGACATCAAGCAGATCGACTATGTCGTCTACAAATGGGATGCCAAAGGCGGCTACGCCGAGATCAACCCGAAGGGCTCCTGATCCCTTAAACACAGCCTGCATTCAAACGCCCCGGCTTGCCGGGGCGTTTTCGGTTTCAGCGGATCTTTTTGGTCTCCGGCCGTTCCGGCAGGACAAACAGGCCGTAAGCGGTCAAATCAGTTTGGAAGTTTCGCAGCAACGGGGTAAGTTGACGTCAACCATCACCGTCGTGGCGTCAGTACCGGTCTTGGCCTCAATCAAAGAAGTATGTAGCTTTGGGTTGAATAGGCGAAATTCGTCAAGGAAACCTATGGCGAGCATTATCGTCATCGATGACGATCGGGCGGTTCTTGCCACCATCAAGATTCTGCTTGAGCGCGCGGCGCATACGGTCGAAGCCGTCGACAACAGTCAAACCGGCCTGCGCTTGCTTGAGGCGCGGAGCTTTGACCTGCTCATCGTCGACATCTTCATGCCCGGAATGGACGGTTTCGAAACGATGAAACTCGTTCATCGGTCGCGGCCGCAAATGCCGGTTATCGTGATTTCGGGACAGCAATTCCGGCTGGCCTCGGAGCGCCAACCGGACTTTTTGCACATGGCGACACGGCTCGGCGCCGTCTCGGGCCTGCAAAAGCCGTTCAGGCCTTCCGAGCTCCTGGTAGCGGTCGACGGCGGCCTGTCGAGTTCGCTGCTTCCTGCCGGCTTCAATCGAAAAATGCCGGCAGGCATTCCCTCCGAACGGCAATAAGTACAATATGTTCCCAGTTGCGTTCGCTGACGACGCAGCATGCGGGCGAGAGCCTTGAAGACGCGAGCATTAAAAGGCGCAGGGGCTGGAGACAAAAGTGGAAGCAGGCGACGACCGCAACATTTTTCTCTCGACACTTCCCGCCACCAGCCGCGACCGCAAGATTGCCTTCGGCGTTGTCGCGGCCTCGGCTATTTTCTTTGCCGCCGCCCTTCCCTTCGCCCGGGTGCCGCTGGCGCCGATCCCGGCATTTCTCGCCAGTTATCAATCCGCGCTCGCGATCAACGACCTGATCACGACAATCTTGTTGATTTCACAATTTTTACTGTTGCGATCACGGGCCCTGCTGTGCCTCGCCAGCGGATATCTGTTCGCCGCGGTCATAGCGGTCGTCCACGGCCTGACCTTTCCAAATCTGTTTGCCGCCGGTGGGCTCCTGAACGCCGGCCCGCAAACCACGGCCTGGCTTTACATGGTCTGGCACGGTGGTTTCCCGCTTTTCGTGCTCGGCTATGCCCTGCTCAAGGATGAGGCTGGCGGACGTACCATCAAGGGATCGGTCGGCGCATCGATTGTCTGGGCCGCAATTGGGGTCTTTGCGGTATTGGCGGCCGCGATTTTCGTGGCGACGGAAAAGCATCATCTTCTGCCGGTGCTGATCGCGGACAAAGGCTACGCGCCGGCGCTGTTTGCAACCGCCCTGGCGGTGTGCCTCCTCAACTTCGCAGCCCTGCTCGTCCTGTGGATACGCCGGCCGCATTCGGTCCTCGACATCTGGCTCATGGTGGTGCTGTGTGCGTGGCTTTTCGATGTAGCGTCGTCGTCGCTGCTCAACGCCAACCGGTACGATCTGGGTTTTTATATTGGCCGCCTCTATGGGCTTGTCGCCGCCTGTTTCGTATTGGGGGTTCTGCTTCTGCAAAATATCAATTTGCAAGCGCGGCTGTCCCGTCTGCTGCTTACGCTGCGACGCGAGAGCGCCTCCGAGCAACGGCGCCATTCCGAACGCGAACGTCTGTTCAGCGCGGTGGTCGAATCCTCAAACGACGCCATCATCACCAAAAAGCTCGACGGCACCATCACCGCCTGGAATCCGGCCGCCGAACACCTGTTCGGATATACAGCCGCCGAGGCGATCGGCCGCCACATCGATTTGATCGTTCCGCCCGAAAGGCTGGAGGAATTACACGACATTCTCACGCGCGTAGGCCTGGGCGAGACCGTCGCCCATCACGAGACACTGCGCGTGACCAGGGACGGCCGGCTGCTGACCGTTTCACTCTCGATCTCTCCGCTGCGCTCCCTTTCCGGCGAGATCATCGGCGCTTCCAAGATCGCGCGCGACATCACCGAAAGCAAAAGCACGCAAGCGGCGCTTACCCAGGAAATCGAGGAACGGCAACGCATCTTCGAGACGTCGCAGGATCTCATCCTGGTCACCGATACCAAGGGAACGTTCGTCCAGGTCAGTCCGAGTTCGATGACCATCCTGGGATTGAATCCGGACGAGATGATCGAACACAGCGCGATGGAGTTCATCCATCCGGACGATCTCGAAAGCACGCGGCAGGAGATGCGCTTGGCGCGTCGCGGGCACCTGATGCGCAATTTCGAAACCCGCTACGTCCACAAGGACGGGCATGCGGTGAATCTGAGCTGGATGGGGACGTGGTCGGAGCCGGTCCGGCGGCATTTCTTTGTCGGCCGTGATCTTACCGAAAAACAGACCGCCGAAGCGCAGATCCGTCAGGCGCAAAAAATGGACGCCGTCGGCCAACTGACCGGCGGCGTCGCCCACGACTTCAACAATATCCTGACCGTCATCACCGGCACGATCGGCATTCTGGCGGATGCTTTGGCGCACGACCCGCAGCTTTCGGCGATCGCCAAGATGATCGACGATGCCGCCGAACGCGGTGCAAGCCTGACCAAGCACCTGCTTGCCTTCGCGCGCAGGCAACCGCTGCAACCGCGCGAGATCGACGTCAACAAGCTGGTCTTCGAAACCATCAAGCTATTGCGGCCGACGCTCGGCGAGCAAATCCAGATCAATCCATTGCTGGCGGAGAACGCCTCGGCTGCCCTGGTCGATCCAAACCAGCTGACCACCGCAATCCTCAATCTGGCGCTCAATGCCCGAGACGCCATGCCATCCGGCGGCAAGCTCGTGATCGAGACCGGCAATGTCTATCTCGACGAGGACTACGCCGCGATGAACAGGGACGTGACCATCGGCCATTATGTCATGATCGCCGTGAGCGATACCGGCACCGGAATTCCGGCGGCAAATCTTGAGCGGGTGTTTGACCCCTTCTTCACCACCAAGGAGGTCGGCAAGGGCACGGGCCTTGGATTGAGCATGGTGTTCGGCTTCGTCAAGCAATCGAATGGTCACATCAAGATCTACAGCGAAGAAGGCCACGGAACCACGGTGAAAATCTATTTGCCGCGCGCGACCGGATTGTCGGACACGCCCGTGGAATCGCTGGCATCCAGGAGTATTGCCGTCGGCAACGAGACCATACTGGTTGTCGAGGATGACGCACTCGTGCGCCGTTATGTCGTCACCCAGATCGAAAGCCTCGGTTACAAGACGCTCGAGGCCAGCAAGGCGTCGGAGGCCCTCGAGGTCATCGACGGCCCCAACCACATCGATCTTCTGTTTACCGACGTCATCATGCCCGGCTCGATGAACGGCCGTCAATTGGTCGACGTGGCGCTGGTGCGGCGGCCCGGATTGAAGACGCTGTTCACGTCGGGGTATACGGAGAACGCCATCGTTCATCACGGGCGCCTCGATACCGGCGTTCTGCTGCTCGCCAAGCCGTACCGGAAGTCCGACCTGGCACGCATGATCAGACTGGCCCTTGAGAGCTGACGATCTGTTTCAGGTATACTCGATGCCCAAATCCGGTTGCCGACATGAACAGCACGCGATTGAATAATCTCCTCACCGACATTCCCGGCGTTCGCGTCGGCCACGCGGGCGACGCGGCTCTCGCTTCCGGCGTCACCGCGGTCATCTTCGACCAGCCCGCGGTCGCAGCGATGGATGTGCGCGGCGGCGGTCCCGGAACGCGCGAGGGCGCACTGCTCGATGTCGCCAACACCGTGGAGAAGATCGACGCGATCGCGCTGTCGGGCGGTTCGGCATTTGGACTGGAGGCCGGCGGCGGCGTGCAAGCCTGGCTGGCCGAACAAGGCCGCGGCCTTAACGTTCGCGGCGCCGTGATTCCGATCGTGCCCGGCGCGATCTGCTTCGACCTGCTTAACGGCGGCAACAAGAATTGGGGGCGCTTTGCGCCCTACCGCGATCTCGGCTTCGAGGCGGCAGCGGCAGCCGGTACCAGTTTCGCGCTCGGCAGCGTCGGCGCTGGGCTCGGCGCATTGACGGCTAATTTGAAGGGTGGTCTCGGCTCGGCCTCCGCCCAGACCAAAGACGGCACAAAAGTCGCGGCCCTAGCCGTGGTCAATGCGCTCGGCACCGTCACGGTCGGCGACGGGCCATGGTTCTGGGCCGCGCCCTTCGAAATCGACGGAGAATATGGCGGACGCGGTCTGCCGGCGTGGTTTACGCCCGACATGCTCAAGATGCGCATCAAGGGCGGGCCCGCGGCGACTGCCGTGGAGAACACGACGCTGGCCGTCGTCGTAACCGATGCCGCTCTCACCAAGACCCATGCCAAGCGGCTGGCCATGATGGCGCAGACCGGATTTGCGCGCGCGATCTATCCCGTACATGCCCCGATGGATGGCGACGTGGTGTTTGCGGCATCGACCAGCGAACGGCAGATCGATCCGCTTGCAGGCATCACCGAACTCGGCATGGTCGCGGCCAATGTCGTGGCCCGCGCGATCGCCCGCGGCGTTCATGAGGCAACGGCGCTGCCTTTGCCTGGCGCACTTCCGTCGTGGCGGGATCGCTTCGGATAGCGTCCGCCGACAACAACATGGGGTAGAGTCCGTCATTGCGAGGCGCAAAGCGCCGAAGCAATCCAGCCGGAGCCGCAGAAAGATTCTGGATTGCTTCGCTCCGCTCGCAATGACGGCCGAAACGCCCTGCCCTAGTGCGGTGAATTTGAACTTCCTATCAGTTTCGCGGTAACCTCGTCATAGGAACTTCAAATTCTAAACCGCACTAGAAACCTTAGTTTGCTAGTGCTCCTTGGATCCGAAGTTCGCATAAGGGGGTGCGGCCAATGCTGGCGAACTTCGGAATCGGAGCACTAGATCGCTTCGTTAGACGAAGACGAACGAGTTGCCTCAAGCGCTCAGGGAGAACGGATTGAACCCGAGCGGGACTGCCGTGGACTGGACGAGCTGGTTGATCGAATTATAGGCCGATGAGGCCGAGCCTGACACCGAGGCGGACTGATCACTCTGCGAGGAATCCGAACTGTTGGAATCGAGCGCCCCGGCAAGATCACCCGAAGTCAGGCTCTGGGCATCAATCAGTGCGTTGAAGTTATCTGCCGTAATCAGGGCGCTGCTGAATCCGGAAACGGCTGATGAGGCCGCCTGTGGCGTGGAGGAACTGTCTTCCGCGTCGGACAGGGCCGACCCAAAGCCGATCGACTGCGACGACGCCGGTTGGGGCGAGGTAAGCGACTGGATGGCATCCAGGGCGGCCGAGGCCGCGCCAATGGCAGGCAGCATGACAAAAGCTCCAAATGGTCGCCGCACGCTTGCGTGTGACCCTTCAATTTGGTTGAGCAAACGCCGTGCCATGGAAAAAAGGCCGTCGCCCAACGGGTTTCGAGTCGAACGGCTATCGCGCTAGCTTGTTGTTTAAGCATGATCTTTTCGGAAGACCGGTTCCCACTTTGCCGGATCATGCTTTGGTAAAATGATAGCTTTCGTGGTTCTGGAACACGGCCACTGATCGGCAATTGGTGCCGCTTGCGGCAGATTTTTCCACCGCTTCAGGTCTGCATTGCGGGCAGGAGGCCAGTACAGTGGATTTGACATTCGCTCGGCGCCGCCGCGAGTCCGTATAGCGAATGTCAAATCCGAAACTGTACTGCAAGACGACATTTGCTAGTGTTCCTTTGATTCTGACATTCGTAAAAGCGCTCGCGGCAACACGATACGAATGTCAGAATCGGAACACTAGTGCATGTTAGGCCGAAAAAGCGCGTTTTCCGCGCGTAGAAACAGCTTTCGAAAGACGGCGCAGATGTCCGCTTCCTTCGTCCCACGTCCCCTCGTCATTGCACCGTCGATCCTGGCGTCCGACTTTTCCAAACTCGGCGAGGAAGTGCGCGCGGTCGATGCGGCGGGCGCCGACTGGATTCATCTCGACGTGATGGACGGGCATTTTGTTCCCAACATTTCCTATGGGCCTGACGTCATCAAGGCGATCCGCCCGTACACCAAAAAGATATTCGACGCGCATCTGATGATTTCGCCGTGCGATCCGTATCTCGAAGCCTTCGCCAAGGCGGGGTGCGACCACATCACGGTGCATGCCGAGGCAGGTCCGCATCTGCATCGCTCGTTGCAGGCGATCCGCGCGCTCGGCAAGAAGGCCGGTGTCTCGATCAATCCGGCCACGCCGATTTCGGCGATCGAATATGTGATCGACAACATCGATCTGGTGCTGGTGATGTCGGTCAATCCCGGCTTCGGCGGACAGGCTTTCATTCCCTCCACCCTTGCCAAGGTCCGCGACTTGCGCGCGATGACGGCAGGCCGCCCGATCGACATCGAAGTCGACGGTGGGGTGGGCGCGGATGTTTCGGGTGAGTTAGCTGCCGCCGGCGCCAACGCCTTCGTGGCGGGCTCTGCCGTTTTCAAGGGTGGTACGATGGAAGCCTACAAGGCCAACATCTCCGCGATCCGAAACGCTGCGGCGGTCGCGCGGGGCGAAGCAATTTAAGCCGCGACGGGCTCACGAACTGGGTTCGCCTATCGTGAAGTTTCGATCAAGCCAGAATGCGCGGCGCCGCAGTCGCTTTATCACCCGTGTTCGGGGTACCGATTGGCTCGATTAGCAGGATGTGCACTTCCCCTCGCGCCACTGGCCTGTGCTCGACGCCCTTGGGTACAACAAAAATCTCGCCGGAGTTGAGGGTAACTGTGCGATCCCGTAACTCGATGTCGAGTGTACCCCGAAGCACAAGGAAGAAATCGTCCGTATCCTCATGCTTATGCCAATGGAACGGCCCTTCGAGCTTGGCCACCATGATGTCGTTGTTGTTGTAGGTCGCGACGGTTCGCGGGGAGAAACGGTCATTGAACGTCGCGAGCTTTTCGGCGAGATTTGCGGGCGCTGTCATACGTTTTGCCTCTGCTTCGAGAATTTCTCTCACCAACCGCAATGCAGGAAAAAATTCGGGAAGTCGTTAGCGACTACGCGGGGCCTCGATGCCTCTCAACAACAGCGCAATCAGCGCATCGATCCGCGCGGGCAGTTGCGGATCGTTCCATTCGTCGGAGTGCGCGGGATGGTGGAAACGGGTGGCGGCGTCGAAAATCGCCTTTGCGGTCGCGTTGACATCGGCGATCTCAAAGGCGCCCTGCTTCACGCCGTCTGACAGGATCAGCGCCAGTTGGTCGGTCAGGCAGGCCTTATGCCCGTTCACCGTCTTGCAGGCTTCCCGCGCGAGCGCCAGATAGGTCGCGAACATCTCGGGGTCTTCAAGATACCGTTGCTGTTTGGCCGCGAACAAGCCGCGCAGCCAACGATCGAGCCTCGCCGGCGCAGCCTCCGGGCTTTCGGCAATCTCGGAAAGGGGCGCGCTCACGCGCTCGAGCCAGCGTTTGGCAACGGCCTCACGCAGGGAGGCCTTGCTCGGGAAATGACGGTAGACGCTGCCGTGGCTCACATCGAGCGCGCGCGCAACGTCAACGACGGTCGCTTTTGCGAGACCAAAACGGCGCAGAACGTCTTCGGTGACTTCCAGAATGCGTTCGGGGGTCAAAACCACATTCTCGTTCATCAGCGCACCTCCTGCTGGCGTCAGCCTAGCTTATATATGGCGGGCGATCTCGGCACCTAGCGGGCGAGCCGTTCGGCCTGCTCGGCGAGATGGTGCGCAATTCGCCGGTTGAGCCAGCGCTGGATTTGGACGGTTAAGTGCAAAATTTCGAATGTCATGGCTTCAGTCCTTGCAACTAGCCCCGGCTTGCCGCCGATAGCGGCCTCGCCGGGGGACCCTGAAGTAGGCGTCGAAAGCAATATAGGGTATCTCGCTGACAGATTTCAATATCTGTCATTCAATATTCTGTGATTGGTGGGCATCCACAAGGTCTTCGGGGTGCCTGCGGACAGCGGTTTGTCACCCCTCGCCCGCTCTGCTAAAGCCCGGCGTAATCACTCAAAAAGGCCAGAGTCGCCAATGATCCCCCGCTATACCCGCCCGGAAATGGCCGCGATCTGGGAGGCCCAGACGCGCTTCAAGATATGGTTCGAGATCGAGGCGCATGCGGCTGATGCGCTGGCGGAATTGGGCGTCATTCCCAAGGAGGCTGCGAAAACGATCTGGGCCAAGGCCAGGGACGCGACCTTTGACGTGGCGCGGATCGACGAGATCGAGCGGGAAACCAAGCACGATGTCATCGCCTTCCTCACCCATCTGGCCGAAATCGTCGGCCCCGAGGCGCGCTTCGTCCACCAGGGCATGACGTCCTCGGACGTGCTCGACACCTGCCTCAATGTGCAGCTTGTGCGCGCGGCGGACCTTCTGGTCGCCGACATCGACAAGGTGCTAGCGGCGCTGAAGAAGCGCGCCTTCGAGCACAAGATGACGCCGACCATCGGCCGCTCGCACGGCATTCATGCCGAGCCGGTCACCTTCGGGCTGAAGCTTGCCTTTGCCTACGCCGAATTTTCCCGAGCCCGCGAGCGGCTGCTCGCGGCCCGCCATGAGGTTGCGACCTGCGCGATCTCGGGCGCGGTCGGCACCTTTGCCCAGATCGATCCGCGCGTGGAAGAGCACGTTGCGAAAGCGATGGGCTTGCGGCCCGAGCCGATCTCGACGCAAGTGATCCCGCGCGACCGCCACGCGATGTATTTTGCAACGCTTGGGGTGATCGCGTCCTCGGTCGAGCGTCTCGCCACCGAAATCCGCCATTTGCAGCGTACCGAAGTGCTGGAGGCCGAGGAGTTTTTCTCCGAGGGCCAGAAGGGTTCGTCGGCGATGCCCCACAAGCGCAACCCGGTGCTGTCGGAAAATCTCTCAGGCCTGGCGCGGATGGTGCGCGCCTACGTGACGCCGGCGCTGGAGAATGTCGTGCTCTGGCATGAGCGCGACATCTCGCACTCCTCCGCCGAGCGCATGATCGGACCCGACGCCACGGTGACGCTGGACTTTGCGCTTAACCGCCTCGCCGGTCTCGTCGAGAAGCTTCTGATCTATCCGGAGAACATGCAGAAGAATCTCGACCGCCTCGGCGGCCTCGTGCATTCGCAGCGGCTTCTGATTGCGCTGACGCAAAAGGGTGCGAGCAGAGAAGACGCCTACAAGCTCGTGCAGCGCAACGCGATGCCGGTATGGCGCGGCGAAGGCGACTTCCAGTCGCTATTGAAGAAGGACGCCGACGTCAGGAAATACCTGACGGACGCCGAGATCGAAGAACAATTCGACCTCGGCTATCACCTCAAGCACGTCGACACGATCTTCAAGCGCGTATTCGGCGAGGCCTGAAGAACAACTCAGCTCGCCTTGCCGTCCACCATCCGTGTGGCCACGCCGTCGCGCTTGATGAAGTGATGCCAGGCCGCGGCGCCCAGGTGAATGACGATCAGCGCGAGCAGCACATAGGCGGCGTAAATGTGCCGGTCCTCAAAGGCATCGGCGGTTGCCTTGTCGGGTGAGGTGAACTGCGGCACGTGGAACAGGCCGAAAAAGCTGCCATAGTCGCCCTGCGGTCGAGCTCCTGAATGAGCCCAACCGAGCATGATCACGAGGAACACCACGGCGTACAATGCAAAATGGCCCGCGCGCGCCGCGATGCGTTCCCATTTAGGCGTATCCGCCGGCATGGCAGGCACCGGATTGATCCAGCGCCAGACGAGACGCAGCACCATCAGCGCCAGAAGCAGATAGCCGATATCGGCGTGGATCGAACGGTAGAAGAAACGGTCAGGCCGAGCCGGGATATGGTTCATCCACCAGCCAAATGCCAGCATGCCAATAATGGTGAGGCCGAGAATCCAGTGAAACGCCCGTGCGACGCTGCCCCAGTTCGAAGTCGTATTCCGTATCATTCGCTATCCCGCAGTTTGAATTCGTGTTGCTTACATCAAAATGCCTGGTTGGTGACGCCTCAATGAAAGGCGTTTGCTTAGAACCATTTCAAAGCCATTTTCACCCCGCATTTCTTCCTCTCGCCCCCTTCCCGCCAGCGGCGGAGCCGCCAATCGCCCGCAAAGCAACTGATAGGTAACGCCGGATCGACTAAGATGGCTTTTGTGAAGAAACATCCGACGATACTTGTTATCGATTCCGGCCTTGGCGGCCTCACGGTGTTGCGCGAGGTCGTGCGGGCACGGGACGATGCGCATTATCTATATGTCGCTGATGACGCTTTTTTCCCCTATGGCCATCACAGCGAGAAAGAGATCATCGATCGCGTCGTGCCCCTGATCGGCGATTTGATATCGGCGCATCATCCCGATCTCGTCGTGATCGCCTGCAATACGATGTCCGTTTCGGTGATGGCCCATCTGCGCGCCGCCTACAGCGTGCCGTTCGTCGGCACCGTGCCGGCGATCAAGCCGGCCTGCGCGGCCTCGAAAACCAAACGTGTCTCGGTGCTCGGCACCAAGGGCACGGTTCAGCGCGAATACACCAGGGATCTGATCCGCGATTTCGCGCAAGGCTGCGAGGTGACGCTGGTCGGCTCTGCGGAGCTCGCGGCGCTGGCCGAGACGGCGCTCAGCGGCGGCGCTGTCAGCGACGAACAGATTTCGGCCGAACTGGCACCCTGTTTTGTCGGCGGCGGCGAGGATGCCTCGCGGCGCACCGACACGATCGTGCTCGCCTGCACGCATTATCCGTTGTTGCTGGACCGGCTGAACCGGCTGGC
>Ga0116129_1001434_pt1 | contig 13173 bp, 11 predicted proteins | sample June2015DPH_17_2_FD_89732 | JGI IMG/M metagenome (GOLD analysis project Ga0116129, IMG submission 89732) | Peatland microbial communities from SPRUCE experiment site at the Marcell Experimental Forest, Minnesota, USA - June2015DPH_17_10 | ecosystem: Environmental > Terrestrial > Soil > Wetlands...
ACGGGCGATTCTGCAGCTTCAGGCCGATATCAGCATCTCACCTCGCCCCGATTTCGAGCAATGTTGCGCGAGCTTTGCCAGACTGCAGCCGGAAACCGCCAGAAAGGCGATCCAGTTTTACCGCCTGCGCGAGCAGACCGCCAAGTAACCGCCTGCCAAGTAACCGCCCGTCAAGTAACCGCCCAACGAACGGGCGGGCGACCGCAGTGGCCGGCCTCCCAGGTCCGATGAATCGCAACGCGTCGGCGTCCCCACGCTTCCGGCATTTCCTGATTACTCAATATGCCCAGATCAACAGCACCACACCGATCACGATGACGACGATGCCGACAGCCTCCCGGACCGAGATCGGCTGCTTGAACACGAAGCGCGAAATCGCCTGGGCGAACAGCACCTCGACCAACGCCAGCGTCCGTACACTGGCAGCCGTCGCAAGCGCGAAAGCGAGGAACCAGAACTGCGAGGCGACCGCGCCCATGAAGCCCGCGAACAGAGACGGACGCCAAGCGCGGACGATCTCGGCCAACGTCGCTCGGTCGCGCAGGCCGAGATAAATCGACAGCAACACGGACTGGACCACGAGCCCGGCCGCCATGGTGAAGGTGGCCGCCATAGCGTAGCTCGGGTCGTGAAGGCTCAGGATCGCACCACGAAAGCCGATGGCTGAGAGCGCGAAGCAGGCGCCGGCTGATAGCCCTAGGATGGTCGGTCGCCAACCGCCGCCCGACGCGCCACCCTTGAGCGACATCACGATGACGCCCGCCGTCGCGATCAGGATCGCGGCGGCCATCATGGGAGTCACCACGTCGCCGAGAAACAGGAGCCCGAACAGCGCGACCTGCACCGGCTCGGTCTTGATGTACGCGATAGTAACGACGAACGACCGTTCGCCCATGGCGGCCAGCATGAGCGCGGTGGCGGCGATCTGGGCGAGCGCACCGTCAAGGAGCCAAGGCACGAAGTCGAGGCGCGGCCGCGGCAACGGGCCGCCGGCCGCCAGCACCGCCACGAGGAACACCAGCGCGAACGGACAACCGAACAGGAACCGCACATTGGTTGCCCCGACGGTACGGAGCCTGCCGGTGAGTTCGCGCTGCGCCGCGTTGCGTACGGTTTGCGCTGCCGCCGCCATGATGGTGAATACGGCCCAAAGCCACGGGGTGTCGGCCACGTTCAGCCCGTCCCGAGCCTTTCGGCCGTCATCATGTAATTCACGTCCAAATCGGTGGCGAGTTGCCAGCGGTCGGCCAGCGGATGGTAGATCACGCCGGTCCGCGCCGTGACTTGCAAACCGGCCTGCGCAAGCACAAGCTCAAGCTCGTTGGGGGTGACGAACTTGTCCCATTGATGGGTGCCTCGCGGCAGCCAGCGCAGTACATATTCGGCGCCGACGATCGTCAGCGCAAAACTCTTGAGCGTGCGGTTGATCGTTGCCGTGATCATCAGCCCGCCGGGTTTGACCATTTCGGCGCAGCGGCACATGAACAGCGCGACGTCGGCCACATGCTCGACCACTTCCATGGCGAGCACGACGTCGAAGCGCTCGCCGGCATCGGCCAGCGCCTCGGCGGCGGTGGTTCGGTAGTCGATCGCAAGCCCGTTGCCGGCGGCATGGAGCCTTGCAGCCTCGATATTGGCAGGCGATGGATCGGCCCCGACCACGGCGGCACCGAGCCGGGCCAGCGGCTCGCAAAGAATGCCGCCGCCGCAACCGATGTCGAGGATGCGAAGCGCATCGAGGCAAGGTGGCCGCGCGGCATCCCGCCCGAACTGCCGGCACGCCGCATCGCGAATATAGGCGAGACGAACCGGATTGAACTTGTGCAGCACCGCCATCTTGCCGCGGTGATCCCACCACTCCCCGGCCAGCCGGGAGAAGCGGTCGACCTCGGCGGCATCGACGGTCGGGTCGGAATGGATGGACTCTTGGACCATATTAACCTTTCGCCCCGCCCTTCCACCGCGATCGCGCGCCTTGTCCATCCGGACAAGCCAAACGGTTGCGGCATCGGCACCTCGCGGTTATGTATACGCGCCATTTCGCGCAGGCGCCCCCGCAATTTCATGACGGCACCGGCAGGGAGGATTTGATTTTTTCACATGGCTCGTCTGGTGATGAAATTCGGCGGCACATCGGTCGCCGATATCGAGTGCATTCGCAATGTGGCACGCCACATCAAGCGCGAGGTTGACGCCGGCCACGAGGTGGCGGCGGTGGTATCGGCCATGTCCGGGGCCACCAATCGCCTGGTGGAATGGTGCCGCGAGGCCTCAGTGCTCCACGATGCCCGTGAATACGACGCCGTGGTGGCGTCGGGCGAGCAGGTCACATCCGGGCTGCTTGCCATTGCGCTGCAGGCCGTCGGAGTGACGGCGCGCTCCTGGCAGGGCTGGCAATTGCCGATCCTGACCTCCGATGCCCATGCCTCCGCCCGCATCCTCGACGTCAATGGCGACGAGTTGATCAAGCGCTTCCGTGAGCGCAAGGAGGTCGCGGTGATTTCCGGCTTCCAGGGCATCCACCGCGACACCGGCCGAATCACCACGCTGGGTCGCGGCGGCTCCGACACCTCCGCGGTCGCGATCGCGGCGGCGATCAAGGCCGATCGGTGCGACATTTATACCGACGTCGACGGCGTCTATACCACTGACCCGCGGGTGGTGCCGAAGGCGCAGCGGCTCGATCGGATCTCGTTCGAGGAGATGCTCGAGCTTGCCTCGCTCGGCGCCAAAGTGCTGCAAGTCCGCTCGGTCGAGCTCGGTATGGTGCGCCGGGTACGGATTTTCGTTCGATCGAGCTTCCAACGGCCTGAGGATATCGACCCGCACGGGATCCCGCACGGCACCCTGATATGCGACGAGGAGGACATCGTGGAACAGCAGGTCGTCACCGGAATAGCCTTCTCCAAGGACGAAGCCCAGATATCGGTCCGCAATGCTCCGGACAAGCCGGGCGTCGCGGCCAGCATCTTCGGCCCCCTAGCCGACGCCAACATCAACGTGGACATGATCGTCCAGAACGTCTCCGCGGACGGCGCCACCACGGATCTCACCTTTACGGTGCCGTCGGCTGATTTCGAGCGCGCCAAGGACACCATTTCCAATGCCAGGGCGCAGATCGGCCATGCAAGGCTCGACGGCGCCACCGACGTCACGAAAGTGTCAGTCATCGGGGTCGGCATGCGCAGCCACGCCGGGGTCGCCGCAAAGGCCTTCCGCGCGCTGGCGGACCGCGGCATAAACATCCGCGCAATCACCACTTCCGAGATAAAATTTTCTCTGCTGATCGACGCCGCCTACACGGAACTTGCGGTCCGGACCCTGCATACGCTTTACGGTCTCGACAAATCCTAAGTTATGGCGCAGCGCAGCATGGCGTTTCGCCTTGCCGCACGCATGTTCCTTTCGCTATAGCCTTAGTCGGGTTCGACGCGGCTGAGCCGGGGCGCGCGTCACTCCCCATTCGCTTGAGCCTGGTTACGGGCGAGCCCGGCTTGGACATTCGGCCCGAAGGACCTCACGCCATGCGCGCCGCGCTGGGCGGTCCGCGCGTGCTGTTGCGCCGGCTTCGCGAAGTCATGGCGGAGCCGGTCAGCGCGCAGGATCGCCTCGACAAGATTGTGGTGCTGATTGCCGCCAACATGGTGGCGGAGGTGTGCTCCGTCTACGTGTTGCGGGTGGACGCCACGCTTGAGCTCTACGCAACCGAGGGCCTCAACCGGGAGGCCGTGCATCAGACCGTCATGCGTTCGGACGAGGGCCTCGTCGGCCTTGTTGCCACCGAAGCCAACGCCATCAACCTGTCCGACGCCCAGGCGCACCCGGCCTTCTCATACCGCCCCGAAACCGGCGAGGAAATCTACCACTCCTTCCTGGGCGTTCCGATCTTGCGGGCCGGCAACACGCTGGGCGTGCTGGTGGTGCAGAACCGCGCCCGCCGCACCTATTCGGACGAGGAAATCGAGGCGCTCCAGACCACCGCCATGGTGCTGGCCGAGATGATCGCATCGGGCGAGCTTTCCGCGCTCGCCCGCCCGGGGGCCGAGCCCGCGGTACGCCGCACCCTGCGCATGAAGGGCACGCCGCTCAATGACGGCATCGCGCTCGGCCATGTGGTGCTGCACGAGCCGCGCGTCGTCATCACCAACTTCATCGCCGACGACGTGCCGAAGGAACGCTCGCGGCTCGAAACCGCGATCGCGGCGCTGCGCGCCGATCTCGACGCCATGCTGGATCACGGCGATGTCGCCGAAGGCGGCGAGCACCGCGACGTGCTGGAAGCCTATCGCATGTTCGCCCATGACCGCGGCTGGGTGCACAAGCTCGAAGAGGCCGTGATGACGGGCCTCACGGCGGAAGCCGCCGTCGAGCGCGTGCAGTCGGATACCCGTGCCCGCATGCTGCGTCAGACCGACCCCTATATGCGCGAGCGCCTGCACGATCTCGACGATCTCGCCAACCGCCTGATGCGCCACCTGCTCGGCCACGACCATGCCCCGACCCGTGAGCAACTGCCGGAAAACGCTATCATCGTGGCCCGTTCCATGGGGCCGGCGGCACTGCTCGACTATGATCGCAAGCGCCTGCGCGGTCTGGTGCTGGAGGAAAGCGGGCCGACCTCCCATGTGGCAATCGTCGCCCGCGCGCTCGGCATCGCGGTGGTCGGTGAAGTCAGCAACGCCATCGGCCTGGTCGATCCGGGCGATGCCATCATCGTGGACGGCGTCGGGGGCGAGGTCCATATCCGCCCATCACCCGATCTCGAGGCCGCCTATGTCGAGCGCGTGCGCGTCAGGGCGCGACGACAGCTTCAGTATTACACTGTGCGCGACAAGCCCTGCGTCACCCGCGACGGCGAGCAGATCTCGCTCTTCCTCAATGCAGGCCTGCTGGTCGACCTACCTCATCTCGTCGAAACCGGCGCCGCCGGGATCGGACTGTTTCGCACCGAACTGCAGTTCATGGTGGCGGCACAGTTTCCGCGCACCGGTGAGCAGCTTGGGCTCTATCGCGCCGTGCTCGACGCCGCCGCCGGCCGCCCGGTCACGTTCCGCACCCTCGATATTGGCGGCGACAAGGTGCTGCCCTATATGCGCAACGTGGAGGAGGAGAACCCGGCGCTCGGCTGGCGCGCGATCCGGCTCGGCCTCGACCGCCCGGCGCTGCTGCGCAGCCAGATCCGGGCACTCCTGCGTGCGGCCTCCGGGCGCGAGCTCAAGGTGATGTTCCCGATGATCGCGGCGGTACAGGAATTCGAGGATGCCAAGGAACTGGTCGAGCGCGAATTGACATATCTGCGCCGCCATGGCCACAAGCTGCCCGAACGCGTCGAGGTCGGCACCATGGTGGAAGTGCCCTCGCTGCTCTATCAGCTCGACGAACTGCTCGATCGCGTCGATTTCCTGTCGGTAGGCACCAACGATCTGCTCCAGTTCCTGTTCGCCGCCGACCGCGGCAATTCGCGCGTCAACGCGCGGTTCGACGACCTGTCCATACCGATGCTGCGCGCCTTGAAGGACATCGCCGATCATGGCCACGCCCACGGCAAACCAGTGACGCTGTGCGGCGAGATGGCGTCGAAAACCCTGAGCGCGCTCGCCCTCATCGCGCTCGGCTTTCGCAAGCTGTCGCTCGTCCCCTCGGCGGTCGGCCCCGTGAAGGCGATGGCAATGGAGCTGGACGCCGGCAAGGCGCAGGCCTTGGTGAATGGCCTGATCGCGCGCAAGAATGGTGCCGGCTCGATTCGCGAAAAGCTGACGGCTTTCGCCGAAGCCGAGGGCATTCCCCTGTAACCCGTGCGATCCGATTATTCCGGCAACCATGCTTCCCGAGACCAAACTCGACGTCATACTGGCACGGCATGCCTCATTGCAGGCGGAGCTGTCGCGCCCGCTCGCGGCGGAAACCTACGTCAAGCTCAGCCGCGAACTCGCCGAGATCGATCCCATCGTGGAAAAGGTGAAAGCTTACCGCGGTGCCATCGCGGAAATCATCGACCTCGATCAGATCATCTCCGACCCCGCGACCGAGCCGGACATGCGCGCCTTCGCGACCGCGGAAAAGCCGGTGCTCGAAGCCAAGCGCGCCGCGCTCGAACACGACATCAAACTCGGCCTCATCCCCAAGGACGCCATGGATGACAAGAACGTCATCCTGGAAATCCGTGCCGGCACCGGCGGCGACGAGGCCTCGCTGTTTGCCGGCGACCTCTTGCGCATGTATGAGCGCTACGCGGCAAAGCACGGCTGGAAGACCGAGATCCTGTCCGCGAGCGAAGGCACCAAGGGCGGCTTCAAGGAAGTCATCGCGGAGATCGCCGGGCGCGGCGCCTTCGCGCGGCTCAAATTCGAATCGGGCGTCCATCGCGTCCAACGCGTGCCCGATACCGAGGCGTCGGGGCGTATCCACACCTCCGCCGCGACCGTCGCGGTGCTGCCGGAAGTCGAGGACGTCGACGTCGACATCGACGATACCGACCTGCGCATCGAAACCATGCGGTCGCAAGGTGCCGGGGGCCAGCACGTCAACAAGACCGAATCCGCGATACGCATCACCCATATCCCGTCCGGCATCGTGGTGATGATGCAGGAGGAACGCTCCCAGCACCGCAATCGCGCCAAGGCGATGTCGCTGTTGCGCACCAAGCTCTACGACGCCGAACAGCAGCGCCTCGACGCCGCGCGCGCCGCCGACCGGCGCGGCCAGGTCGGCAGCGGCGACCGCTCCGAACGCATCCGCACCTACAATTTTCCGCAGGGGCGCATTACCGATCATCGCATCAACCTCACGCTCTACAAGCTGCCCCAGGTGATCGACGGCGAAGCCCTCGACGAGGTCATCGACGCCCTCGTCACCGAGCACCAGGCGACGCTGCTCGCGGCCCAGGACGGGCCGCAGTCGGGGGCGCTGTTCGGGGCCCGGACATGAGGGCGGCCGTGGCATCCGGCCGGCGCATCGACACGGAGCGGCGCGACATCGCCCGGCGGTTGCGGGATTACGGCATCGATCGTCCCGATCTCGATGCCCGCCTGCTGGTCGGCCATGCGCTCGGGCTCGACCATGCCGGGCTCGTGCGCGCAAGCGACCGGCTGATCGAGGCCGCCGAGGCCGCCAGCATCGAGGTGCTGGTCGCCCGTCGGCTGGCCGGCGAGCCGATCGCCCGCATCACCGGCACCAAGGAATTCTGGAGCCTGCCGCTCGCGCTGTCACCGACCGTGCTGGTGCCGCGTCCCGAAACCGAAACCGTCGTCGAACAGGCGCTTGCCGCGATCGACCGTGACGGACCGCGCACGCGCGCGGTTCGCATTGCCGATCTCGGGGTCGGCTCGGGTGCCATTCTGCTCGCGCTTTTGTCCGAATTGCCGAATGCGTTCGGGGTCGGCACCGACCGCGATCCGGCGGCACTCGCGGTCGCGCGCCATAACGCGCGCTGGCTCGGCTTGGATACGCGCGCGGCCTTCATCGCCTGTGACTTCGGCACCGCGCTCGCATCCGGCTTCGACCTCGTGGTCACCAACCCGCCCTACATCGCGTCGGGCGAGATTGCGACGCTCGATGCCGACGTGCGCGACTACGATCCGCGCGGCGCACTCGACGGCGGTCCAGATGGCCTCGCGGCCTATCGCGCCATCGCTGCCGATGCCCCGCGGCTGGTCGCTCCAAAGGCGCACTTCATCGCCGAATTCGGCAATGGCCAGGGCGATGCGGTGGCGGCGCTATTCGCGACTGCCGGGTTCAGCAGCATCAGGATTGTGCCCGATCTGGCTGGCATAGCGAGAACCCTGACAGCGATCCGTGACCCATGACCTGCAGCCCGTGATCTGCGGCCAATCAACCTCAACCTATGACCTGCGCGCGGAGTGGAGGCGCGAAAAAACGGGAAAAAATCGCTTGGATTATCCATCAAGACCGACTAGGTTTGCGCTACGGAATCGATCTGAGTTCAATTGTCGCTGCCCTTACGGCCTGGAGCATGGCTCGGCGAGACGGGTGGCACAGATGAGACGGACGCCGGAAATCTACATGATGTGATCGCCGGTGCCTCACTCGCAATCGGGATGCTCGAGATCGCGATGTTTGATTCGAGAAGCTTGATTCGAGAGACTTGCGTCAAACGACTTGGGATCGAGATGCTTCATCGGTTGAACGCAAAAACGTCGCGGCGATCGTGATGGAAGGTGGGCAACATCGCAGCGGTTATGCGGGCAAGGTTTTAATTACGATTAATCGCGATCGATTTGGGCGATCCGTTGAGTTCGCCTCATGGGAATGTTCTTGCCATAGGCTTGGTGGCCGCCGGCAGGGGCGTCGGGCTGGCCGTGTTCCGTCCGGGAGGATGGCCGGGTGTTTAGGGCAATAGGCGGCGCAATCCGCCTCAATCGAGGGTTGGCGAACACGCAAGCCATGAGAAACGGACAGAACAAGCGCATGCGGGGGCGAAACCGCAAGAGCCATAATCCGCTCACACGGGTGTACGAATCCAATGGACCCGATGTCAAAATCCGCGGCACCGCGACCCACATTGCGGAAAAGTACATCCAGCTCGCACGCGATGCTCAGTCGTCCGGCGACCCGGTCTCGGCGGAGAATTACCACCAGCACGCCGAACATTATTTCCGTCTGATCGCCGCAGCGCAGGACCAGTTCCGCCAGACCGCGCCGTTCCTGCGCAATGGTGAAGGCGGCATGGACATGCGTGACGACATGGACGACGGCGACGACGAGTCGGCGGGGCAAGCCGAATCCGGCGAGCAGCCGTCCTTCGGCACCCGCGATCCGCAGCCCTATCTGCCGCGCGATGCGCAGTTCTACTCGCCGCGCGAACAACAGAATTTCGGCGGCCGCCATGCGCAGCAGAGCCAGCCGGCGCCAAGCGGCGATGACAATGGCAATGTGGAGCGCCTACCCTCCTTCATTACCGGCGGCGGCTCGCAGGCGCCTGCCCCGGCGCCCCAGGCGCCCAATCAGGGCTACGGGCAGAACGGCAATGGCTTCGAAGGCCAGCAGGGCGACCGCTTTCCGCTGCATCGCCGGCGACGTCGTCACCGTGGTCCACGCGGCGACATGGCGCAGGGCGGGGGGGGACATGGCGCGAGCGAGGGCGACGATGCCCCGCAAGGCCCGCGCCCGAACGGCGAATAATTCCTGATACCGCCGCTGCGAAATCGCTAACGCCGATCGCGCCGCTGCCGCCGGATCACCTGGTCCGCGCGGCGCCGCCCGGCGATGGCGCCAAGACCGGCTCCAGCACGGGCTTGAGGGTCGGCACCAGCTTCTTCTTGCGAGCCGGAATGGCGCGATAGACCTGCTTGGTCGCCTCGACCAGATGGACGCCCGCGAACGGTGCCGACACCGTGGCGCCTGTGCGCTCCCAGACCGACGCCGCACGCAGGAACCAGCGGCGATCGATCGGCGGAACGTAGAGCGCATCACCCCACGCGGTCGGCGTGAACCAAGTCTCGCGCAACAGATGCGTGACCTGGGAGCGCGAATAGGGTCGGCCATGGCCGAATGGCGTCGTGTCCATGCGCGCCCATAAACCACGCCGGTTCGGCACCACGGCAAGAATGCGGCCGCCGGCCGCAAGCACGCGCCACACCTCACGCAACAGCGCCGCGACGTCGGGGCTCGTCTCCAGGGCATGCACCAGGAGTATGCGATCGACCGAGCCGTCCGTGAGAGGCAATTCACATTCATCCACCAACGCCGTCAGCGTCGGCCGCGCCGAAGGCCATTTCACCACGCCCTGTGCCGCCGGCATGAAGGCGAGACAGCGCTCCGCATCCTCGCGGAACAACCCGAGATAAGGTGTCGCATACCCGACGCCGAGCACGCGAAGGCCGCCGCTTCCGGTCCATATCCGGCGAATGCTGCGGCCGATGAAGCGCCGTGCCACCGTGCCGAGCGGGTGAGCATAGAAATTGCGCAGATCGACGACATCCATGGCGTAAGCTATCACGAAGTATGGCCAACGACCGGCGTGCGGTAGCGAATCGCTGCGGCCGCCATGCTACAGATCTTCCTTGAACAAATGGTGGCTCAATCCATGAATCCCAACAGCGATCCCAAGCTCGCCCCCGCGAGCCGTGCCGAGACCCGGCTGTTCCTCTGCCTCAAGGACAATTACGGCGTGCTCGTCCACGACCCGTCGACCGGAGCAACCGCCGCGATCGACGCACCCGAAGCCGCCCCGGTCGAGGCGGCGCTCACGGCGTCGGGCTGGAAGCTCTCAGACATTCTCGTCACCCACCATCATGGCGACCACACGGCCGGCATCGGCGAGCTCAAACGACATCATCGTTGCCGGGTCGTGGCGCCGCGCCAGGAGGCGGCGAAGATCCCAGACGTGGATGTCGTGGTCGGCGAAGGCGACACCGTCGCGGTCGGCGCCCTCACGGCGCAAGTCATCGAAACGCCGGGTCATACGCTCGGCCAGATCAACTACTTCTTCCCGGGCGCCAAACTGCTGTTTGCCGGCGATACCCTGTTCTCGATCGGCTGCGGCCGGGTGATCGAAGGCACGCCCGAAATGATGTGGCAGTCGCTCCTCAAGCTGCGGGCGCTCCCGGACGACACCAGGATGTATTGCGGTCACGAATACACTGACGCGAATATCTGGTTCGCCATGACGATCGAGCCCGGCAATCCGGCACTTGCGGCGCGCGCTGGTGAAGCCAAACGCCAATTGGCCGCCGGTGCCCCCACCATCCCGACCCTGATGGGCGAGGAAAAACGCGCCAACGTGTTCTTGCGCGCCGACGATCCCGGGGTCGCGGCGGCAGTCGGCCTCGCCGGCAAGCCGGCGGCGCAAGTCTTCGCCGAAGTGCGGGCGCGCAAGAACAAGTTCTGATGCCGGATGGAAGTCGCCGACATCATCCGCCTGCTCGACCTCAAGCCGCATCCGGAAGGCGGCCGCTTCCGCGAGACGTTCCGCGACGACGCGAAACGCGGCGGACGCGCCGCTTCGACCGCGATCTACTTCCTGCTCGCGCGCGGTGAACGCTCGCACTGGCATCGGGTCGATGCCGCGGAGGTCTGGCACTATTACGCTGGCGCGCCGCTTGCGTTGCAAATCGCAGACACGGATAAAGGGCCGATCCGCCGCCTGCGTCTCGGCCCCGATCTCGCGGCCGGCGAGCGCCCGCAAGCCGTGGTACCGCCCGAGGCGTGGCAAGCCGCCGAAAGCCTCGGCGATTGGACGCTGGTCGGTTGCACGGTCGCACCGGGATTCGAATTCAGCGGTTTCGAAATGGCGCCGAAGGAATGGGCGCCGCAGCGGTAGCGCCTCCGGTCACACCATGACCTGCCCGCCATTGGCGGTGAGCGTGGAGCCGGTGATGAGACCGGCATTGTCGGAGGCCAGGAAAACGACGCAGCGCGCGACCTCCTCGGGCTCGCCGAGGCGCCCGATCGGGATCAACGGAAGGACCGATTTCTCCAGCACATCCTTGGACATGGCCTTCACCATATCGGTGTTGATATAACCCGGGCAGATGGCGTTCACCGTGATGCCGGCGCGGGCGTTTTCCAGCGCCAGCGCCTTAGTGAAGCCGATCTCGCCGGCCTTGGCGGCGGAGTAGTTGGTCTGGCCCATTTGGCCCTTCTGGCCGTTGATGGACGAGATATTGACGATGCGGCCGAACTTGCGCTCGCGCATGCCCTCGATCACGGGCCGGCACATGTTGAACAACGACACCAGGTTGGTGTTGATCACCGCGAGCCACTGCTCGGGCTTCATGCGGTGGAACATGCTGTCGCGGGTGATGCCGGCATTGTTGACCAACACCTCGACCGGACCGAGATCGGCGGCCACCTGCTTCAATCCCTCGACGCAGACTTCGTAGGACGAGACGTCCCATTTATAAACATTGATACCGGTCTCGGCCTTGAAATTCTGCGCGGCCTCGTCGTTGCCGCCATAGTTGGCGGCAACTTTGTAGCCCGCGGCCTTCAGTGCCTTGGCGACTGCCGCGCCGATTCCACGCGTCCCGCCCGTCACCACCGCAACCCGTGCCATCAAATCCTCCCTGCGCTCATCGGAGCGCTCTCGTTTCGATGTATATATGACCGGCGGCCAATATTTCTTCGATCGCGCACATGATGAGGCCAAAAAACCCTGCGCATTTTTGCGACTGTGCCCAGGTCTTCCGCAGGGGCCATGATTCACGATGGCAATCAAGCGGTCAAATAGTCGATGTCAGAAAAGCCGCACGTCATTGTGCATTGCGGTGGTGCGAGACAGGACATCCCTGCCGGCGACAAAAGCGTCTACCAATGAAATGGCCGGGACAAGCCCGGCCATATGAAATCAATCCGGATGACGGATCACGGGGCGTCGGATCAAGCCCCCGCCGTGTAGTTGCCGAACTTGATCAGGTTTTCTTTCTGTTTCTCGTTTCGCGGCTTGAGCTTGAACAGGCGCGCCGCGGTACCCCCGAGGATGTTGTGCTTGCCCTTCTCGGAGAGGAACGGCAGGTCGTAGATGGTGGACGGCAGGTCGAAGTCCCAATGCGGATAGTCAGAGGCGTAGAGCAGGTGGTCTTCCGCATCGATCATGCGGAAGGTCTGCTTCAAGGCCTCCATGTCCTGGATCTCCATCGGCTGCGAGGAATAGTACATGTCGCGCATGTACTCGCTCGGCTTTTTCTTGAGCAGCGGGCACTCCGACGGCCGCATCATGTATTCGTGGTCAAGCCGCTGCATCAGGAACGGCACCCAGGCAAGCCCGGACTCGATCCAGATCACCGGCAGCTTGGGGAAACGCTCGCCCATGCCGTTCACGACCCAGTTGGTGCAGTGAAGGATGTTGTAGAACGAGAAGCCGAGCGCATGCACCGCGAGGAAGCGGTTGCAGCCACGGAACACGTTTTCGTTCCAATTGAAGGCCGAGTGGAACGACAGCACGAGGCCGCGCTCCTCGATGGCGCGATAGACCTTCATGTAGGCGTTGTCGTGCACCGGCAACGTGCGCACCGTGGTAATCATGAAGCCACCGACATCCTTGCGGTGGCCGAAGGTTTCCACGTGCCGCAGCGACTCGTCGGGATCGGAGAACGGCAGGCACAGCATCGAATACATGCGCCCGCCGGATTCCGGCAGCACTTTTTCCGTGACCCAGCGGTTGTAAGCCCAGCACAGGTCCGATTCCATCTCCTTCTGGGGATGCAGGCCGAT
>Ga0116129_1001435_pt1 | contig 13173 bp, 11 predicted proteins | sample June2015DPH_17_2_FD_89732 | JGI IMG/M metagenome (GOLD analysis project Ga0116129, IMG submission 89732) | Peatland microbial communities from SPRUCE experiment site at the Marcell Experimental Forest, Minnesota, USA - June2015DPH_17_10 | ecosystem: Environmental > Terrestrial > Soil > Wetlands...
AAGGCTTGTAGCCACCGTAGCCCCACTCGCTCCTCGGTAAGCGTCAAGCGTTGCGCGGCACGGGCTCGTACTAGGGCGCGAGAGGCTTCGGCGAACGTCAGCGCCGATGTGACACGTCGCTGCTTGCCACGCAAAGCGTTGCGTGCAGCGACATCATGTTCAAGTAGAGCGGCCAGCAGGGCGCTCGTCTCCACGTACCGAAATGTGGGAGGCTCTCCCCTAGGAGTGGGTGAACGGCGGGCGGAGCGGCGACCCGCTCGGGTGCTGCCGCTACGGCTCGCCACGGTCGCTATCTATCAACTCGGCAACGGTACCGCGCGAAAGTCGGATATCCGGCCACTCGGGAGGCCCCTCATCGTCCTCTGTTGCGGGCACAATAATACCGGCGCCAACGAGTTCCTCGTACGGGCTCGCCCCCCCTGTCCCCGCGCCAGGCGGAACAAGCTGGGCGATAACTCGCCCGTGAGCCGTGACAGCCACACGCTTGCCGGCCTCAATCTGCCGCACATAGTGACTTAACTTGTTCTTCAGCTCACGGATTCCAGTCGAGATCATAAACACAATATAGCTACATGTAGCCACATTTACAAGTGACCCGCCCGGCTACCGCGACAGTAGAACTTGGCACCCTGCCAACAACCACGAGTGAGTCCAATCGGAATGCCTCAAGGCGGACACACAAATCAGCCTCTACCGTTTTGACGCCTTCGGCATCGCGATGGACGGCGGCCTTTAGGTAGATGGAAACAGCAACGGAAATATCCGTTCGACGATTCCTGGCGGAAAGCCGAGGCGAACTGGAACGCGTGGCCCCTGCGACACCAAAAGCCCAGCTTTAATGAGTTCCGCAAGGATCTCTCGGCCGCGTCGCACTTGATATCCGGTCAAATCCGCGGCCTTACCGCGCTCAAGTTCGCCTGACAGCAAAGCCTCCCGCAGCAGCTGCAAGCTACCCTTGGATAGACGATTGGCAGATATTTCGTCATCGACGTACAACTTCATGCGGCGTAAAAGCTCGGAAGGCTGCAGCAGGGACTCCATAAAATTGACTTGATCGATGCAAGTCTCCAGAAAATATCCACAAAACTCACTCAGTCGCAGCGTCGACAGCGCGCCACGCCCATCCAAATCGCCGTGACGCGGCTCATCGGCGGCCATCAGCGTCGATTTATATTGATCGACAGTTTTTGCCAGCCCCCGCGAAACTGACCACATGCTAGACCCTACCCCGTTTCGCAACAGGGTTGCATGCGAGACCAGGCGCGCGACGCGCCCGTTGCCGTCGAAAAATGGATGCATCCACACGAAGCGGTGATGCGCGGCAGCCACTGCGATCAGTCTGCGGGTCGCTGACAGCTTCTTGGAATCGTAGGCCTGTTCAAATCGTTTCAGAAGACGAGGTAAGCTGTCCGCCGGCGGAGCGATATGATTGCCAACAACCACATCACCCGTGCGCAACTCCCCGGGTATCACTATCTCTCGACGTCCGCCCGGACTCGTCGCAATCAAGAGCTCCGGTGGCAAGCGCCGACAGAATTCAAAGTGCACCCACCGCACATAATGTTCGCTGGTGGTCTCTTGCGCAGGATCCGTCCCCGCATCGATCATCCGTTGCACTTCAATGTGTGCCCGAGCCTCGAGCTGTAACTCTCGGCGCTTCGGGTCTTTCGAATACTCGTCATTAAGCGCCCGATCTATATCGCGCGGATGAGTATTGTGGCCCTCGATCAAATTCGAGTAGTAGCAGTTCATAGAGCGCACGAGGTCGCCGATCGTGGCCCTAACAACAGGGTGCAATTGTCCCGCCAGTTGATTGGAGCGAGCCACGAGTTGGACCGCCAATTCCTCAAGCTTGGCTTCCCCCTTTGGGGGCATCAAGGGTTCAAATGCTGGAGGGTCCATGCCGCATATTATGCCCGATATATTTCGGCTTTGTAATATGCAAAAACAACGACTTGGACGACTTTATGGAAAAATAATGCCCCTATTTGTGCCGGATAATCTGCCGGTAGGATCTTTGATCAGGCAGGAAGCTCCCGGTGGTTCGATCTGCATCGTGTCGCTTGCCGGTGAAGCACCGAGCAACCACAAAGCCGATCTACTGAGCTGACTGTCTGCGCAATCCCGCCACGTCCTTCTCCGTGAGCGAGGCACCTCTCGTGCCGAAGCGTGCAGTCACGTAGTTCGCGACGTCGGCGATTTCTTTGTTCGAATACGATGCGCCGAACGCCGGCATTTTTTCGAGCCCCGCGCTGCCGGCGGGACTGGAGCCCGACAGGATGACTTGGACGACATTTGTGCCTTTCGGATCGTTCACCGCACGCGAACCGGTAAGCGTGGCATAGGGTGAAACGTCGGCGACGCCCGTCCAGTTGTGACAGCTCACGCAAGCGCCCTCAAACATGCTCTTACCGTGCAGCGTGGCTGCGACGCCTTCCTTGTGCGACGGTGAGGACGGCGGCGCGAGCGATCCAGGCAGGTTGGACGGTGTCGCTGGTACGCTGCGCACATAGGCAACGATCGCCTTCATGTCTTCGGGCGTCAGGTAACGGAAGCTCTCGGCCACCGCCTCGCCCATCGGGCCTGAAGCGCTACCGCGACCCTCCGCGTGGCCGTTCGCCAGGTAGGCGACAAGATCGGCTTCGCTCCAACTACCGACGCCACCTCCCCTCTCGGTACTGATGTTATAGGCGTGCCAGCCGCCGGTCACCGCACCGCCGAATTTATGCCGATTGTCGAGCGCGAAGGCAAGGTTGCGCGGCGTGTGGCATTCACCGCAATGCGCAAGCGCCTCGGTGAGATATGCACCGCGGTTCCACTGTGGAGATTGCGACGTATTGGGTTGGAAACGCTTGTCGGCATTGAATACCACCGACCACATGCCTATCGCCCAACGCTGGTTGAATGGGAATGTCAGCGTGTTCGCGCGCGCGGGCGCGTGCACGGGCGCGAGACTAAACAGATACGCCTTGATCGCCAGTGCGTCTTCGTCGGTTATGTAGGTGTAGGAGGCAAATGGCATCGCCGGATAGAGATTCGCGCCGTCGGAACGCACACCGCGATGCATCGCTTTGAGAAAGTCCTGATCGGTATAGTTGCCGATGCCGGTTTCCTTGTCCGGTGTGATGTTGGTCGAATAGATCGTGCCGAACGGGAGCGTGAACGCAAAACCGCCCGCGTACTCGGTGCCGCCGCGGGCAGTGTGACAGACCATGCAATCCGCGGCCCGCGCGAGGTATTCGCCGCGGCTCAACAGATCGGCGCCCTGCATGGAGGACGGCACGGAAGTCGGGCTTGCTTCTTTGTAAGCGGCAAGGTCGACTTTGGGGCCGCCGGCGAAATCAATCGGCCCCGGCCCACGCAGGTAGAACGCAAACCCCGCGCAGAACACCAGCGCGAGCACGAGGACTATCAGGAGTTTGCGTACGGCGCCGCCGCGCTGCTTCATGTCCATGGTTGCTTCCGACCAGCAAGAACCTCACGGTCGATCGGCAGGCGCCGCAGCGCTATGCCAGTCGCGGCGTAGATTGCATTGCGCAACGCCGGTGGGCCGGCTGTCGTACCCGTCTCGCCAATGCCGCCGGGCGCTTCGCCGCTTGGCACGATATGCACATCGATGGCCGGAACTTGGTCGATACGCAACATTCTGTAGTTGTGAAAATTGGATTGCTGCACGCGGCCACCATTCATGGTCACCTCGCCGTACAGCGCTGCGGTCAGGCCAAAGACCAAGCCCCCCTGCAACTGCGCGATGACCGTATCGGGATTGACGGCGATGCCGGTGTCCACCGCGCTCGTGATCCGACGCAGCAGTACCTCACCCTGTTCATCGACTTCGACCTCGACGACGGTTGCGATGAAACTCGCGAACGCCGGTTGTAGGCAGACCCCGCGCCCAACGCGCTTGCCGAGCGGCTGCCCCCAGCCGGATTTCTCCGCGACAAGATCGAGCACGGCTTTGAAACGCGGCCCCTTGTCGAGCATACTCTTGCGGAATGCGATCGGATCCTTGCCGAGCTTCTTCGCTACTTCGTCGATGAACGACTCGATCGCGAATACATTGTTGTTCGGACCGACGCCGCGCCAGAAACCCGTATGCAGGCCGGCCGGCTCCGCTCGCACAAAACGCACTTCGAAATTCGGGAATTCGTAAGGCAGATCGATCGCACTATCGACCCCGTCGATGTCGACGCCTTTCTGAAATCCCGGCGGGAACCAGCGCGCCATCACCGACGAGCCGGATATCTTGTGCCTCCAGCCAACGATCTTGTCCTCGCTGATCGTTGCGGTAATTTCATCGCGATACGCGGGTCGATAATAGTCCTGCTGGATGTCCTCTTCGCGGGTCCAAACGACCTTCACCGGCGCGCCGTCGAGCTGTTGTGCAATACGCACGGCCTTGACCGCCATGTCCACCTCGAGGCGACGTCCGAAACCGCCACCGAGCCAGTGGTTGTGCACAGTCACCTTATCCGCCGCGAGACCGAGCAGCTTGGCAATTGTCTGCTGAACGCGCGCGATCACTTGTGTCCCCAGCCAGATTTCGCAACCGCCGGGCTTCAGCTGCACCGTGCAGTTCATCGGCTCCATCGTTGCATGCGCGAGCAGCGGCAGCTCGTAGATTGCGTCGAATTTCTCACCCGTTGCGGATGCTTTCGCAACGTCGCCGGCCGACTTCGCGACGGCGCCCTCCTGGGTGCTTTGCGCGCGCAAATCTGCCCAGATCGTATCCGTGCTGACTCCCACGTTGGCGCCGTGATCCCACGTGATCTTGAGCGCATCTAATCCCGATTTGGCCGCCCAGAAGTGATCGCCGACCACGGCGACGAGGTCGTCGAGAACGACGACCTTCTGCACGCCCGGAACTTGCTTGGCCGCGCCGTCATCTATTTTGCCGACCTTGCCGCCGAGCACGGGCGCGGCCACCAGCGTCGCGAACTTCATACCCGGCAAAATTGCATCGATGCCGTACACGGCGCTGCCGTCGACCTTGCCCGGCGTGTCAAAGCGCTTCTTCGCCTTGCCGATGAGCGTGAAGTTCTTTGGGTCTTTGAGCGGCGGGGTTTTCGGCGGCGTTTCCTTCGACGCCGCGTCGGCAAGGACGCCGTAACTCAAGCTTCGCCGCGTCGCAGTGTGCGTGACTTCACCGCTGCTCGTGGTGCAACTCGACGGATCGACTTTCCACTGTTTTGCGGCCGTCTGGACCAGCATCGCACGCGCACTCGCGCCGGCGGTCCGCAGCGGCTTCCAGAACGCGCGGATCGAATTCGAATTGCCGGTTGCCTGAATACCGAACGCCGGATTCGCGTATGCCTTTTCGTCGGGTGGCGCGTGTTCGAGCGCAATCGATGAGAAATCCGCATCCAATTCCTCGGCGAGAATCATCGCGATGGAGGTATACACCCCCTGCCCCATTTCCACTTGCGGCATGACAAGCGTGGTCTTGCCGGCCTTGTCGATGCGGATGAACGCGTTCGGCGAAAACTTCCCCGTTGTATCGTCCGGCGGTTGATTCGGTTCGTTGACGCCATATGCCGGCAGGTGGAACGCCAGCAGAAAGCCGCCGGCAACACTGCTCTTGATGAAGGCGCGGCGCGAGATGGCGACGGTCGAATGATGCGAGGGTACATTCATACCGACGGCTCCGATCCGGCGGCGCGTTTAATCGCTGCGCGAATGCGCACGTAGGTGCCACATCGGCAGATGTTACCGGCCATCGCGGCATCGATGTCTGAATCGTCGGGCCGAGGCGTCGAGGCCAGCAGAGCCGCCGCGGACATGATCTGGCCGCTCTGGCAGTATCCGCATTGCACGACTTCTTCGTCGAGCCATGCCTTCTGGATCTTGGCGCCGGCCGGCGTCTTGCCAATAGCTTCAATGGTCGTGACTGCCCGGCTGCCGACCGCGCTCACCGGCATCTGACAGGAGCGGATTGCGCGCCCGTCGAGATGCACGGTACATGCGCCGCATTGGGCGATTCCGCAACCGAATTTCGTGCCGGTCATGTTGAGCACGTCGCGCAGCACCCACAAGAGCGGAGTCGCGGCATCTACCGTTACGGTTCTCGCGTCGCCATTGATGTTCAGCGTGATATCCGTCGCCATCGGCATATCTCCTAACATTAGGTGCTCTTGCGAGACTTCTTGGTGACAGGGACTTTACGGACGGAAGGGCTGTAGCGATGATTCACTCGCGCCTTTATCTCCTTCAGGCTCTCCCCAGCGATGTCATTGAGTTTTTGCTCTACCTCGCGGTAGCGCTCAATGAGCAGAATCCCAAAAGGGGTAATGGTCGCGCCCCCACCTCCGCGCCCCCCCACACTATGGGTGGTCGCGGGGACATCAAAGGATTTATTAATGCTGTCAAGCAGCAGCCATGCTCGGCGATAGCTGATATCCATCCTTCGAGCCGCTTCTGACATCGACTCGTAGGTCCTAATACCCTCTAGGAGGGCAATTTTCCCAGGGCCGATGTTGGCGTTTTCCGAGAAATCGATTCGGAACCGAATCAGCGGCGCTCGCTTCATCCTCTGACCTCGCGTCTCCAGTTCGACAAATGTAGCACCGTTATACCAAATTCGTACAGCGCTTGTTAAGATGGGGAGGCCAAAGGATGCAACTCGCCGCCGTATTGCCGGTGATCGAGGCATTTATTCCGCTGAGAGTGGTCCATTCGTTAGCCAATGTGAGTTCACCGAATCGCTTTGATCGGATGGAGTGGGCCGGCGCCTTCGGCGACCTCGGCACCCTGATTCCATTCAGCGTCGCCTATATTGCCGTTCTGCGGATAGACCCGTTCGGGATTCTATTTACGTTCGGAGTCGCAACGATTGTTTGCGGGCTCTATTACCGTACACCTTTTCCCGTTCAGCCCATGAAAGCCATCGGTGCGGTGGCCGCGACCCAGGCCGCGCAAACGGTCGTGATCACTCAAGCGACCATCTTCAGTGCGGGGTTGGTTACAGGCGCGATCTGGTTAATTCTGGGGCTGACTGGTGCGGCAGGCCATGTTGCGAGATGGGTGCCACGATTCGTCGTTGTTGGCATCGTTCTTGGCCTCGGCATGGGTTTTATGTTGGAGGGCATCAAGATGATGAGCAGCGGCTGGGTGATTGCCGCTGTGGGCCTAGTTGGAACGCTTCTACTGCTTGCCAACCGGTCGATTCCCGCGATGTTTCTGCTTCTTATCTTTGGCATAATCTGTGGTGCGGCGCTCGACCCGGCGGCCCTGAAGGCCTTGTTTGCCGTGCGATTCGCGCTCCATATTCCAAGTTTCGCGCTCTCCGGGATCACCTGGCAGGACGTAGTCAAGGGAACGGCGTTCTTGGCCCTCCCTCAGTTGCCTCTGACCCTTGGCAATGCCGTCATTGCCATCCGCGAAGAAAACAACCGCCTTTTTCCCGATCGCGAAGTAACCGAGAATTCGGTTGCCGTATCCACTGGCATCATGAATCTGGCGAGTGCCACGTTTGGCGGCGTGCCGATGTGCCACGGCGCCGGCGGCATGGCCGGACACGTGGCGTTTGGAGCACGAACGGGCGGCGCGCCGATAATTCTCGGCATCCTTCTGCTGTGCTTGGCCTTTGGTTTCAGCGGCTCGATCGAATCAATCTTTAACGTCTTCCCCCGTGCCGTACTTGGCACAGTTCTGTTCCTCACCGGAGGGCAGCTTGCACTCGGCTCCTGTGACTTCAGCAAGGACAAAGCCGAGCGCTTCATCACGCTCGCGGTCGCCGCTTTCTCCATGTGGAATGTCGGGCTGGCTTTCGTGGCGGGATTGATTTTGGCCCAGATCCACAGACGTGGAAGGCTCCGGCTGTAGGCGTCAATCGCCGAGCCTGTTGTTTCGCGTCGACGCTTCCAGTCGGCATCGGCGCTGCTCAATCACACACAAGGTCTATCGCTAGGCCGATGTTTGATTTTTTAGTCGCGCACGAAGAGCCGAGAATCAAGAGGGTACGGCACGACGGCAACTCGCCGGATGCGTGCGGCCTCGGCGTGGCGTGGATTGATGATCACATTGTACGTCTCCGGCACCAACACAGAGCGGACAGTTAACAATGCGGTATGGCCTTCCCTGAGCCATCGATCTCCCCAGGCGCGTGTGATGGCGATTCGGCGCGACCAGTCTGTCGGAAGCTGCGCCTCGTCGACCGATTGCCGAGATAGGTTATCTGGTATATCCACTTTGATGAACCAATGGTGGGCAAGCGCCGTGGGTTCACGGACCTGACTGTGCACGAGAATCTCGAGTACTGCGGTGGCCGGATTCGGAGCACAATAGAGAACTTCTTTCCCTCGCGTGTGCCATCGCGCGGACGCAAGCAAGCCCCCTCGCCCATCGAGCGACTCGTGCTGCGAGAAGCGCCAGACAATCACCTTACGCGAACATACCGTGTTCGATGCCGACCAGGAGTTCCTCGACGGCGAGCGCGCCCGACTCCGTTACGAGTGCCTGCATAGGTGTGCGATCACCCAACGCCGATTTTGCAGTACGCAGCCAATCGGCCGCATAATCGGGCTTCCCCCCGAACGCCTGCTGCGCGCGAGCAGTGACGCGCGCGACGCGCACCGTCCTGTCGGCTTCTTCACGAGATAGCAATTGGCCTGACGCCTCGCGCCGGCTCAAGGTTCGGCGCGGTGCAATGAGGCCGAAAGTCTCCGCGTCGGTGAGACCAATTCGCTTTCGCAAATTCTGCACGGCAGTAACTGCCAGCCCCTTCTCCAAACGCTCCATCAAATCAACTTCCGAGTGGACCGCGGACTTCAATCCCAGCAGTACGCCGACGCGCGCGTAAAGAGACTCTTCGGGGAACTTGATGGCCGAGGGCCGATCGGGGGTTGCGGTCATCGGAAACTCCAATGGCAGATGCGCGAATTATAGGCGCGAATGGCCCACTGAATAAATCAAAAACCGGTGCACATTCAACGATTAGAATGAGAATTCGACGCATAACCTGGCTCCATCAAAAATATTATTTGTATAAAAATTAATTTGTTATGATCTTATTCTAGATCTAGACTCATCAGTCGCTCGCTTTATCGGCCGTTTTCAGCTATCGATTGGCCTGGTTTCCAGGCTCCGTTCGCCCAATTCGTCGCACCAGCACTAGTTGACTTCGACAGGGGCCGCATTGAGCCAGGATTTTACCGAGGGACGCACTTTTAATCGCAGCGTACGAGTGAGCCCGCCTGTGCCACGAGCGCGCCGTTATCGCTTGAGCGGATGCCTTGCTCGCGGGTCATCAGCCAAAGTTAGCATTAGCCACCCGCCGCCATACAGCTGCATATCTGCGCGTTTATTCAGAAATAGTCATCCTCAGCAGCGAGAACGAGAGCGGCCTGGAGCGGCATGATCCCACCGCAGCTCCTCTGCTACGCATCCGTCGCAGCGGGGTCAGCGCAGCCAATCCTTCCTGCAGGCCGGCGCGGCAGATTGCCGCTAGCGCGAATGCCACGCAGAAAACAAATATGTGTCTTTGCAGCATCGGCCTAATCCTTCCGTGATGTACAAGAAGCATTGTAGGACACTCACCCGACCGCACGCATATTTGCCACAATGAACGCCCGAACATGGCCGCGGGATGAGGAATGGCAGATCTCCGACCCGAAAGCGAAATGCCCCTGAAGCGCCCTATCCTCCCCTTTCTACTGGGCGGCGGCGAGATGGGCGCATTGATGCGGGCGCACGACTGGAAAGCCACGACTATCGGCGAGCCTGACACCTGGCCTGCATCCCTTCGAACCTGCGTGATGTTGCTGCTCAATGCAGAGCAGCCCATGTACATCTGGTGGGGGCCTGAGCTGCTGTGCTTCTACAACGATGCTTATCGCCTTTCGATCGGGCCTGAGCGCCATCCGGGCTCGATGGGGCGGCCGGGACGCGAAGTCTGGAGTGAGATCTGGGATGTCATCGGCCCGCAGATCGACTACGTGCTCGCCGGAAATGGCAGCGTTTCTCACGAAAATGCCTTGGTGCCGATTACCCGCAACGGGCGGCTCGAGCAGGTCTATTGGACGTACAGCTACAACCCGATCCTCGACCCCAACGCACCAGCTGGGGTCGGCGGCGTACTCGTCATCTGTACGGAGACCACCGAGAAAGTACTCTCCGGCCGACGCGAGGCAGCCGAACGTCGGCAACTAGCCGAACTATTCGAACAGAGCCCCTCCTTCATGACCATGTTGCGAGGACCCGAACATCGATTTGAGCTTGCCAATCCGAACTACCTAAACCTCATCGGCAACCGCGAGATCATCGGCCGTACCGTCGCCGAAGCACTCCCCGAGACGGTATCCCAGGGCTATGTTGAGCTGCTCGATGAGGTATTTCGCAGCGGTAAGCCCTACCGCGCGACCAGCGCCAAATACGCGTATCAAGCGAGCCCCGGCGATGCCGCCGAGCAACGCTATCTGGACTTCGTCTATCAGCCGATCCATGACGTATCGGGGGCGGTCACAGGCATCTTTGTCGAAGGCGCTGACGTCACGAATCGCTCGTTAGTCGAAGCGGCGCTCCGCGAGAGCGAAGCGCGATTTCGCGATATCGCGGATGCGACACCGGTCTTGATCTGGATCTCCGATATCAACAAGGCCTGCATTTGGTTCAACTCCCGTTGGCTGACCTTCACAGGCCGCTCGATCGAACGAGAAACCGGTTATGGATGGATCGATGGCATCCATCCGGATGATCTGAATCGGTGTATCACCGCGTACAACGCTTCTTTCGATCGCCGCGAGCCTTATCGAACCGAATATCGGCGCCGGCGCTTCGACGGCGAGTGGCGCATGCTGGATGCGAGCGGGGTGCCGCGCTTCATCGAGGGTGAGTTTGTCGGCTATATCGGCTGCTGTATTGACGTAACGGAACAAAGAGCCTCTGCAAGGGCTTTGAGTGAAAGCGAAGAGCAACTGCGTCTGGCGACCGAGGCTGCAGAGGTCGGTCTTTGGGACGTGGACATGGTAACGGATACGCTGTATTGGCCCGCCCGGGTCAAAGCCATGTTCGGTATTTCCGCGCAGGTGCCCGTGTCGATGGTGGATTTCTATGCGGGGCTTCACTCCGAAGATCGCGCACATACTGCCGCCGCCTTCATTGCCGCTTCGGACCCCCTGCGTCGCGCACTTTACGATGTCGAGTATAGAACGGTCGGCAAGGAGGATGGGGTCATTCGCTGGGTGGCGGCGAAGGGCCGAGGTATCTTCCGGGGTGATCAATGTGTCCGCGTCATCGGCACCGCCATCGACATCACGACGCGAAAGGCCGCCGAGGCTCAGTTGCGAGAACTCAACGAACGCCTCGAACATCGCGTGGCTGAGGCTCTGGCCGCGCGTAAAGTGCTCGTGGACATCGTCGAGTCGACCGATGCGCGAGTGCTGGTACTCGACCGCGACTTTCATATCCTTGCACTCAACCGTGCCACGGCCGATGATTTTGAGCGATTTCAGGGTGTGCGGCCCAAAGTGGGTGACCACTGGATCGATTTGTTGTCGGACCATTCGGCACACCAATCCCAGGTGCGCAAGTATTGGAGCCGTGCCCTTGCCGGGGAGGAGTTCACGGCTATCGATGAATTTGGGGATTCTGAACTCGATCAGCGCTACCATGAAATGAAATTCAATGTCCTGCGGGACCGCGACGGTGTGCAGATCGGCGCCTTTCAGTTCGTGTACGACGTCACCGCGCGGATCCGCGACCAGGCACGTCTCGCTGAGGCCGAAAAGCACATCAGGCATACGCAGAAGATCGATGCCATCGGACAGCTGACCGGTGGCGTCGCCCATGACTTTAACAATCTGCTCATGGTCATTTCCGGCGGCTTGAGCCTTTTGCAACGCTCGGAGGATGGCGGCCGACAGCAGCGCATCATCGATCAAATGCGCCAGGCGGCGGAACGGGGCGCCTCGCTGAGCCGACAGCTGCTTGCCTTTGCACGCCGCCAACCGCTCAACGCCGAACCACTCGATTTACATCGCCTAATCGATGGCATGCGCGAAATGTTGGACCGCACGCTTCGCGGCGACGTGCAGGTGAAGACCAAACTCGCCGATGACCTCTGGCCTATCAAGGTCGACCGGACCGAGTGCGGACTCGTGATCTTGAATTTATGCGTGAATGCGCGCGATGCGATGCCGAATGGCGGAATCATCACGATCTGCGCGAAGAATGTCGCCGGGCTGCGTGAGCACGAATTGTCCGGGGATTTCGTCGTGCTCACGGTCGAGGATACCGGCTCGGGCATGCCCCCCGACGTCCTGGCGCGAGTTTTTGAGCCCTTCTTCACCACCAAGGAAATCGGCAAGGGGTCCGGTTTAGGGCTCCCCCAGGTGTACGGGTTCGCACAACAATCCGGCGGGGCCGTCAAGATCGATAGTAAGGTAGGCGTAGGGACGACGGCCACGCTGTTCTTGCCGCGCTCGGACGTGGCTCCTGCGGCGCCCTCACCCGAAAACGATGGCCTTGATAGCACGGCGCGACGGCGGGCATTCCTGGGTTGCATTCTTCTCGTCGAGGACGATGATGAAGTGGCTGCGCTGGTGGCCGAAATGCTCAACAGCTTGGGCTATCGTGTCACTAGAGTCGCGAGCGCCCGAGCCGCGCTCGGCGCGCTCGCGGATGATCCGGGAATCGATCTGGTCTTTTCCGATGTATTGATGCCGGGTCCGATGAGCGGGGTGGATCTGGCCCGAGAGATACGACGCCGTCGTCCGGGGGCACCCATTCTGCTCACCACGGGTTATGCGGGCACTGCGCTCAAGGGCCCCGGCATCGACAATATACAAATACTATCCAAGCCCTATCAGATTGGGGCGCTCGATGCCGCCCTGCGGGAAGCGTTCGGCAAAACCAACGAGGTCCAGCTTACCAAGGGCCATTAGCCGCTACCTGTGAGGCCCTCAAGCTTTACGGCGGCTGCACAACGAGGCAACGGTTGCAATCAGCAGCTGGGGATCCAATGGCTTGACGAGATGTTCCTGGAAGCCGGCAGCCAAGGCCTGGGCGCGATCTTCCATTCGAGAATATGCCGTCAACGCAACGGCCGCCGAATCGAGCGTGCCGATCATCGGCAGAGCCAGTATGCCTTCCCAGATCTTGACGACCGGCGTGGATAACTCCAGAAGTTCCAGCTGTTGGCGGCTGATGACATCTTCGCGCGTCCTCTGGTAACTTTTG
>Ga0116129_1001436_pt1 | contig 13166 bp, 10 predicted proteins | sample June2015DPH_17_2_FD_89732 | JGI IMG/M metagenome (GOLD analysis project Ga0116129, IMG submission 89732) | Peatland microbial communities from SPRUCE experiment site at the Marcell Experimental Forest, Minnesota, USA - June2015DPH_17_10 | ecosystem: Environmental > Terrestrial > Soil > Wetlands...
CTGAAGAAGCGCACGCTCACCAACCTCTACAACGAGCGGCCAGCGTGGCTGGAGAATGCGCACCGGGCACTGGATCAACCGGTCTTTGCGGCCTACGGGTGGCCGTGGCCGTTGGGGCGGGAAGAGATTCTGGCGCGGCTGCTGGAGTTGAACCGGGAGCGGGCCGGAGAGTGATCCTCACCCCTTGCAAAGAACGGAACAGCCGGGGTGCCCCAGGTCCCCGGGTTTGAAGCGCCTGGAAGACCACAAAAGCCAGCCCGTCTTCTCGTCCCTTGTCCCTGTTCCCTCGTCCCTGGTTACTTTGGTCCAATGCCCCTTCGTAACGCCCATCCCACAAAATAGTTTTCATACAATTAAGGGGTATTGTGCTGTACTTGATTCAGCAGTAGAAAAATCACGGCCCGAACCTCCAAAGGTTCGGGCCGTAGTCGTTAAAGAGAGTTGAAGAGAACAGGGCCTCTGACAACAAAAGGAGATTAGCCCGGGCTTGTAAACAACATGCCCCTGCACAGTCTCGAAAGAAAGATCGCATGAAGATATCGCGCGCAAATCGTCTGGTTTTCCGCAACTCGCAGAAACAGACCCATTTTCCATCCAGCCAGATTGCACAGTTTCGAAATGAAGATCGTATAAAGATTTTTCCAGAAACTGTGCAATCTCCTGTAACCTGCGGAAACAAAACAGCTTCGGAAACAATGCTGCACAGGATAACTCCTGAAATCGCCTGGAATCGAAGACTGTGCAGCCAGCCGGAAGGAAGCCGGCGACGCTCTAAAGCGCAATCGTCACCGCTTTGGTTTCGAGGTAGTTGTGCAGAACCTCTTCGCCCATCTCGCGGCCCCAGCCGGATTGCTTGTAGCCGCCGAAGGCCAGTGAGGCGTCGAAGACGTTGTGGCAGTTGACCCAGACGGTTCCGGCGCGCAGGCCGCGGGCAACTTTGTGGGCGGTGGAGAGATTTTCCGTCCAGACGCTTGCCGCCAGGCCATAGATGGAATCATTGGCCTTTCTTAGAATCGCGTCGATGTCTTTGTCGGAAAAAGGCGTGGCGCAGACGACGGGTCCGAAGATCTCTTCATCGACGACCTTCATGCCGGGATGCGTGTTGGTGAGTACGGTGGGTTGCACAAAGTAGCCGTGGTCGGATTTCTTTGCGCCGCCCGCCGTTACTTTTGCGCCTTCATTTACGCCTGATTCGATGTACCCGAGAACCTTGCGGTACTGTTCATCGCTGACGAGCGGGCCCATCTGGCATGAGGGATCGAGGCCCGGTGCCACGTTGATGCCGGAGGCAACTCTGCTGACGCCTTCGACGACTTCGTCGTAGATTTTTTCATGCACAAAGAGACGTGAGCCAGCGCAGCAGCACTGGCCGTGGTTGAAGAAGATGGCTGACGCTGTTCCCTGAATGGCGTTGTCGATGCGCGCATCTGGGAAGACGAGAACGGGAGATTTGCCGCCGAGCTCGAGGGAAACTTTCTTGAGATTGCCTGTGGCGGCTTTGACGATGAGCTTGCCGACTTCGGTTGATCCGGTGAAGGCTACCTTATCTACATCGTCATGCGAGGCGAGCGGCGCGCCGGCTCCTTCACCGAAGCCGGTGAGGACGTTGACTGCGCCGGGAGGCACGCCGGCCTCATTGAGAATTTGCGCGAGGCGCAGGCCGGAGAGCGGAGTCTGCTCAGCGAGCTTCAATACGACGGTGCAGCCGCAGGCGAGCGCGGGTGCGAGTTTCCATGCGGCCATGAGCAGTGGAAAGTTCCAGGGAATGATTTGTGCGACGACGCCGATGGGCTGGCGGAGGGTGTAGGAGTGGAAGTCGCCGGGAAAGGAGATGGGAAAGGTTTTGCCGGCGATCTTGGTGGTCCAGCCGGCCATGTAGCGGAACATGTCTGCGGCGAGCGGAACGTCGGCGACACGAGCGACTGAGAAGGGCTTGCCATTGTCGAGCGATTCGATCTCGGCGAACTCGTCGTTGTGCTTTTCGAGCAGCTCCGCTACGCGCCAGAGAATGCGTCCGCGCTCAGAGGGCGAGATGCGCGGCCAGGGGCCTTCATCGAAGGCTCGGCGAGCTGCGGCGACGGCGCGGTTGACGTCTTCGGCCTCGGCTTCGGGGACGTGGGTGATGATCTCGCCGGTGGCGGGGTTGTAGACGGGGAAGGTTTTGCCGGAGGCGGCGGAGACGAAGCGGCCGTCAATGAGCATCTTGTGATCGGCAGTGACAAAGCCAGCTGTGGAGTGGCTGACGCGGGGGTCGATTGCAACAGTTGCCATGAAAATACCTCGTGTTTCCGGCTGCGGCGAGCCGGAGTTATGCACGGGGGAACATTAGCACCGGGCGCGGAGAGTTGGCCAGCGGGGGTGAGTAAATTTATGCCGAAGCGATGCAATGCTGCTGAAAACCGGGCAGTGGGTCCGTTTGAATCCACAGGGTTAGATCGGTAGCTTCCGAGTTGGCGGCGATACGCCCGCAGTTCATTCTGGCTTGCTTATTCCTCGCGCAACAGCATTGCGGGCATTGTCGCAAGGGCACGGCGCGCCGGACCAAATGCCGAAAGAAGCCCGATTCCAGACATGGTGAGAGCTACGGCTACGATGACGACCGGATCGAAAGCCGACGCCTGATACACAATGCTTGCAATGACGCGGCCGCTTGCGAGTCCCAACGCCAGACCTGCGATTGAACCGGAAGCGAGAAGCACAAACACACGCCCCAGAGCTGTCCGCACTACATCCCGATGCCTCGCTCCCAGTGCGACGCGAATGCCGAATTCGCGCATGCGCCGCGAAACCGTATAACTCGCAAGCCCGAAGATGCCCGTGATAGCCAACAGGATGGCGAACGCGCCGAGTATTCCCAGTGCAATGGTTGCGGCACGCTCAGGCAGCATCTGAAAACTCAGAGTATCCTGCCACGGCTCGATTCTGAGAATGGGCACTGCCGAATCGACATTAGCAATGGCGCGGCGCATGGCCGGGATCATGTCGGCAGACGGCCGAAGGGAGCGTAACAGCAGGACTGTGCTGGTGTCCGCGTTCTGTGCGAGCGGCCAGAAGATCGCCGGTGTGGGGTCTTCCATGAGAGTTACATATTTCCCGTTTTCCACCACTCCAACGACGAGCATGGGTTTGCCGTCGCCAGTGGGAAACGTTTTGCCCACGGCATCGGCGGTTCCAAAGAGTTGCTTGGCGAAAGTCTCATTCACAATGGCGACCGATGGCGCTTTGGCATTGTCGTTGGTGGTAAAGTCGCGACCGCGTAACAGGCGAGTTCCGGAGGTGTGGAGATAGCCGGGGCCCACGTGGTAATAGCGGGCGACGAATTTTTCCGATGCGGCATTAAAGGAGGTTGTGCCGGGAGCAAAGATGGACATGCTGCTCTGGTTGGCGCTCAGAGGGGTGCTATTCGAGAGCGACTCGCTTTCCACTCCCGGAATTTGCCGCATGGCATCGAGCATGCGCTGCTGTGCTGCGGCGGCATTGGCAAGGGTGTATCCAGCAAGCTGGAGATCGGTCTCCGCCAGCGTCACATTTTCAGGGTCGACGCCCAGGTTGATCTGAAATGTGCGCGCGAGCCCGCGCAGCGCGACGAACGACGATGTGACGAGCAGGCAGCAGAGAGCAATCTGGACGGCAAGTAGGATGTCGCGCAGGCTGAAGCGGCGACCGGCAGCGGGCGCAATTGCGGATTTGAGCGTGCGATTGGGATCGGTGCGCCAGATCTGGCGCGCGGGAAGCAGCCCGAAGAGGACTCCGGTGAAAAGCGCGAGTGTAAAGGAGAAGAGATACACCATCGCGCCCGGATTCATGGCGAACTCGAACGGGAAATCAGTGCTGGGACGCCAGGCGGTGAGGGCGCGCAGGATCATCATGGCCAGCAAAGATGCGGCGATGCCTCCCAGAAGCGCAATCACGACGGATTCGGTGAGAAGCTGCCGCAACAACCTTGCGCGGCTGGCTCCGATGGCGATGCGGATTCCGAGTTCGCGCGCGCGATCGGTCATGCGGGCAGTGAAGAATCCTGCCAGGTTCGCGCAGGCCGCAAACAGCACCAGCAATGCCATCAGCATGATGCCGATCAGGAACGCATGCACAGGGCCGCCGATGACATCCCCGAACAGGCCGGGCTGCGAAACACGCACCTCGAGGTCTTTATCGGAGTCGGGATATTGCTGCCGGATATGCGCGGCAACATCGGCCAGATCGGCATTGGCCTGTGCGGCTGTGACGCCTGGCTTCACGCGACCCGCAAGCCATCCGTTATGGTCGCTGCGATACTGGAGCCAGTTGTAACCTTCGATCTCCGGTTCGTCCGCAATTGGCAGCCAGATTTTCGACCAGATCAGGCGCTCCGTTCCGTAAAAGCCGCGCGGCGCAACGCCGATCACGACAAACGGGAGTTTGCTGATTCGGACAGTTTTGCCGATGATGCCGCGATCGCCGCCGAACTGCGTTTTCCAGCACTCATAACTGAGGACTGCGGATGGGTCGCCATTGATCTTCGTATCACTCGATGGAGTGAAGAAACGTCCCAGTGCCGGTTGGACTCCCAGCATTTGAAAATAATTGCTGGAAACCTCATAACCCCACACCGGCTCGGCGTGACCGCCGGAATCAAGGCCGACCCGTGCCAGGCGCATCAAGGCTATGCTGGAAAAGGCCTGGCTGCGGTCACGCATGTCTACATAGGTGGGAAAGGAGAACGAGAAGCTGTTAGCATTGCGACCCTGAAGGGAATAGACTTGCTCCGGCTGTGGCACGGGCAGCGGATTCAGGACGACGGCGTTGAGCACTCCGAATACGATGACATTGGCGCCGATTGCCATGGTGAGCGTGAGCAGCGCGGTGAGCGAAAATCCGGGTGAGCGAAGCAACTGCCGCAGCGCATAGCGTAAATCCTGCCATAAGGTCTCAATGCCGGTGCCGGCGCGATCTTTCCTCACTGACTGCTTCACATTCTCGATTCCGCCCATCTCTGCCAGCGAGATGCGCCTTGCCTCGGCCTCGGAATTGCCGGACGCGACTCTCTCATCGGTGAGCATCTCGGCATAGGCGCGCAATTCGGCATCCAACTCGCCTTCAACGCGCTGTTTGTGCAGCAGATTTCGCACGATTCCACGGATACGCGAGCCAGGTCTCATGGTGCTTCTCCTAAGTGGCTTTCAGGGCATTCGCCATCGCCTGGGCAATCGTTGCCCACTGTTCGGTTTCGATACCGAGTTGGCGTTCCCCTGCCTTTGTTCGCTTGTAGAATTTCGCTCGCCTATTATTTTCAGACTCGCCCCAGAACGCGCTCAGCCATCCGGCTTCTTCCATCCGGTGAAGGGCCGGAAAAAGCGATCCGGGCTTGACCTGGAATGTTCCATGCGTGATCTGCTCGATCCGACGCGAAATCCCCAGGCCATGAAATTCACCCTGCCCGAGAGCTTTCAGAATCAGAAGATCGAGAGTTCCCTGGAGGAGATTGGTTTGATTCTGTCCCATCTGATTGTTCCTATCGATTTTCTGTATGAGTATTGCTCTATCCTCTATAGAATGTCAATAGGAGAGCTGCAAGAGGTTTGCAGATTCTTTCCAATGCCTGCGGGCGCATTTTCCGAACGCGTTTGATTCGATGGGTTTCTGGCCGATCCCCTGAGATTCAGCACCCGCGCAATGCGGGAGGGAAAAGTTCATACGGCATGTCTTCGGTGCAGGGTACCAGCAGTGGTGCGTTGGCCTATGCACGCCTATGCTCTAGACTCGATAGGTGAGCTTCAGAGAATTTCTGGGCAATACGGCGACCGTGACGCGGCTGCGTGAGAGCATCGCGGCGGAGCGTGTTCCGCAGTCGATGATTCTGGCCGGGCCGCGCGGGGCGGGGAAGTATACGCTGGCGCTGATGCTGGCGCGGGCGGTGAATTGCAAGGGCGGCGCAGATGGCGGCCCGATCGAGACAGATGGACTGCCGGATTTCTGCGGGCGATGTCTCAATTGCGTGAAGATTGGCGAGGCGGCGAATCTGGACGAAAAGGTTGCCGAGGCCGTGGAGGCGCGCGAGGATCTGCGCGAGACGGATAAGAAGGAGACGAGGATTCTTATCCAGACGCATCCGGAAGTGTTGGTGATTCCGCCCGATCCTCCGCAGTTGCTGATTAAATTGGGACAGGTTCGGCAGGTGATTCATGCGGCGTATTATCGGCCTCCGGTGGAGGCGCGGCGCGCATTTTTCATTTTTACGAGTGCGGCGTTTATGAAGGAGGCGGCGAACAGTCTTCTTAAGGTGTTGGAGGAGCCGCCGGCCTACGTGACGTTGATTCTGCTGTCTGAAAATCCTCAGGAGCTGCTGCCGACGATTCGTTCGCGCGCGGTGACGCACCGGCTGGGTGCGTTGCCCAGTGCGGAACTGGAGGCACTCCTGAGTGCGCGCAGGCCGGAGCTGAAACCCGCGGAGCGCGCGCTGGTGGCACGGCTGGCTGAGGGCGCGGTGGGGCGAGCGCTGGGCTTCGATCTTGCGGCGTGGCTGCAGAGCAGGCAGGATGCGCTGATTCTTTTGCGGACTGCACTGAAGGAACCGGATTACTCCTCGCTGTTTCGCGCGACGGAGACGTATCGCGCCGGGGCCGAAGGTCAGGAGAAGACGATGAACCTGCTGCGAGCGCTGGGCAGTCTCTTTGAGGATTTGCTGCTGACGTATGCGGGTACGCCGCAGCTTGTGCGGAATATCGATATGGCGAGCGAGCTGGGGCAGCTTGCGCAATCCATCAGCGTGGATTGGCTGGACGGGGCGGCGTATGCGTTGGGGCAGGTGCAGAGCGGAATGCGCAGGAATCTGCTGCGGTCGCTGAGCCTGGATGCGATGGCGCTGAGCCTGCCGGAGCGCTGAGATTCCAATGAGCGCATCGTTAGTGCTGAAAACACAAGCGGCGGAAGGGATTGGTGCTCAGCGCGTTCGAGTGCAATGGAAGTTCGCGCTGTGGGAATTTTCACATGCCTGCGCGCAACCCGGCGTAACGCGTGGGCATCTCTTTTAGTAACAAGTTTTCCACGAATCGAGAGCATCATGAGGAGGCCTCAGCGCTGCCGCAGGTTTTCTTTGTCCTTGCTGCCGGTATTGGAGAGCGGGCTTTATCGATGCACGAGTTTGCACAGCCTGCGTTGGAACTATAGAACGCGATTTCCCGTCGATAGAGTAGAGGAAAGAAAGGATCAGCTTTATGAGCGGACAAGCTATTTTTCCCAGTGTTGTCGAGGACGGTATTGCAATCCAGCCGGAGATCGCTGCGCCGCGCAAGCGCCGTAGCATAGCACCGATTTCATTGCGGTTGCCCGAGTACCAGGAGCAGTTCGCGCCGTTGCATCACGCGGAGCTTTTTTACCTGCAGAAGCAGATTCAGTCGCAGACGCCGATGGTGATTGTGATGGACGATGGCGAGACGATTGAAGGCTGCATTGAGTGGTACGACCGTCATGCGCTCAAGGTGCGTGGGCGGTCAAGGATGCTGATTTACAAGTCGGCGATTAAATATATGTATAAGCAGGGCGAGAACGGCTAAAAGGCTGTATTTTTCAAACAGCGCTCTATACCGGTTCAATTTCATTAGATCGAATTTATTTCATACCATTATTTGCTATGAGGGCCTGTGCGGAAGTTGCGATTAAGTTATATGAAATGAGTTCTTTTGGGCTTAATTATACGCAGATTTTCTGAAAGAAATTTTGCATGAGGGGCTGTCGGGATTCACCGGATACTGCCTGGCGATTGCATCAGGTTACGGAGCTCGTCCGGGTCGTAGAAGAACGGATTGGAATCGCGTTCGGAAATTTTTTGTGGATTGACTTCGTCCGCCATCAGCCCATCTTTCATGATCGCTGCCCTCCGCTGGAGTTCGCCCATGTAATCCATGTCGAGGACAATATGCGCTGGTGTCGGTTCATTCAGCAACAAATCCCTGGGGCCAAGATAGAGATAAGCATCCACTTTTTTCGACAATTTAACTTCCGCTTCGGCCGGAATTTCTGAGAATGTACCTTTCACTGGAGCCGATGCTGCCGGAAGCTTACCGCTGGCTGCCGGGCCGAAGAAGAAGTTTCCGGTACTGTTCGTAATGTCCAGCAAGTCTGCGAGCCATGTGCCCTTCAACTCCAGCACAAGCGATGGAACGGTCCAGGACGCCATGCGCGCCTCAAACTGGTTGTTGTATTTCTCCAGAGGGCTCCAATTTCCGAACCCCGTGTGATCGGCAATCACCAGAGTCACGCCCGGATAATTCTGCTCATAGAGACTGACAGCCGTGTTGCCGACGTGATAGAGATGAGCCGTGCCAAAGAGCATGAGTGCTTTGCGGTGTTTTGAGAGCACTTCCTTTTCCATGACAGAGGCAATGCTGGGGTCTCGCATCAGGTATTGTCCGCGTCCGAAGTCAACAGGACTCTTGATTTTGCTCCAGTCAATGGGTGGATCGCACGCCAGCACGCGGAGCTTCTTCTCTGATGGCAGCGTTTGATTGATTCTGCGGATCAAAGGGAAAAGCTCCTCGTAAAAGCTGGACAAGCCGCACATCGACTGCGTGGTGTTACGCCAGACCTGCTGCACTTCCGACAAGGGGACATCGGCGCCCGCAATGTATCGATCAAGGGTAGGCTGATAGAGCGAATTGCCGCACTCCACGGCGATCATATTTATCTTGCCTGGAAAGGCAGGATTGCTGACGAGATGGAGAATGAAATCATCGAGATTCTTGTTGCCGTGCGCTGCGCCCATGGCAACAACTTCGTAGTTGTTGAATGCAGCGAGAAGAGTTTCTTCGGCATTCTGAGGCTTTGGATCGGTTCCCTTGGGATGCGGAGCTGGCATGTCGATCGGGCCCTGAAGCGGCAGCGCAATTTTGCCAGGCTCTTGCGCCGTCCCCGCCGCGCCTGGGAGCACCATCAAAGACAGAAGCACAAGAAGAGTGCCCGGCGTTACAAGTTTTTTCATTGAATCTCCTCTTCTTAATTTTATTCTGTGAGTAGAAGATATAACGAGATAAACTCTTGTGATATGGATAATTTTGTGAGTTTATTGCGAATATTGGCTTCAGGATCAGGACAAACTGCGGAAAATATTGGATTGGATGCATCAGACAGAACAATTCTCGGTGCCCTGTCCCGAAATGCCAGAACCAGTTATCGCGATTTGGCAGCGCTGGCGCATCTGAGTCCGAATGCAACGGCGGAGCGAGTACGACGCCTGCAGGAGCTGGGTGTGGTAAAGGGATTTTGCGTCGAGATCGAGCCTTCATCGCTTGGCCTGAACCTCCAAGCCTTCATCGACGTGAAATTGCAAAAGGGCACAACAATGAATTCCTTTGAGCGAACCCTGGCAAGGATCGCTGGTGTGGAAGAAGCTGTATCGATGACGGGGGCGTTTGATGTCCGTCTTCGCGTGGTCTGCAAAGACCCTCATCAATTGGGTGAATTGATCGAGCAGCTTCGCACTCTGGCGGGGGTTCAGGAGACCAGCGCGACTGTAATCGTGAAGCGGCTGAACTTGAGGACTGGGAATCGCGTGGTGGAAGCTTAACGAGATGATACGTTGTGCGGGCTCAGCCTGTTTGAAACACTGCCCTTCGCTTAGATCCGCAGATTCTTAAAACAGCCGATGCATGGTAAGCGATGTGTTGAAACTTGACACCTAAAGACTCTCGTTCTTCCAAGCGGCTTTGCGGAGGCGGTCGCGAAGCGCGGCTCCAATGCCTTCTGCCACTGGAAGTGGGCACAGGATGAGATTGCAGCCAGCGGCATCGAGCGCGCGGAGGCCGGCGTAGAGGTGCGCGGCTAGCTCTTCCGGTGCGGTCCAGCTTCCCCAATCAAAGATCGTGGCGTGCAGCGGGGCAGACTGCGCGAATTCGCGTGGGAGCAGAATGCCGAGGTATGCCTGTTCATGACTTTGCGCGTGATTGGCAGCGGCGTGGGCGAGTGCGGCGGGCAGGTCTGCATCCGGTGCTTCGATGAGAATCAGGCGCGCGCACGGTGCGTAGTGGCGAATGCCGACGCCAGGTGATGGCAGGCTCTCCGGGCTTTCGCTTTTTGGAGGGGGTTCGTAGAAAAGAGTTGCGCCTGCTACTGCGCGAATCTGTTCCAGTGTGACGGCGCCGGGGCGGTAGATGACGATGGGGCTCTGCGTGGGATCGAGGACGGTAGACTCGACGCCGTGGAGCGTGGGCCCGGCATCGACGACAGCATCGATTCGACCGTCCAGGTCCGCAAGGACGTGCTCCGCGGTAGTTGGGCTGGTGTGGCCGAAGCGGTTGGCACTGGGTGCGGCGATGGGTACGCCTGCGAGACGGATGAGCTCAAAGGCTACGGGATGCGCGGGCATGCGCACGCCTACGAGTGGACGGCCGGCGGTGACGGAGTTGGGAATCACAGAAGAGCGGGGTAGAAGGAGCGTTAGTGGGCCAGGCCAGAAATGGTCGATTAGAACCTGAGCGTCGGGTGGAATTTCTGTAACGATTTGAGGGAGCGTGGCTGCGTCTGAGATGTGGACAATGACCGGGTCCCAGGCGGGACGCTGCTTTGCGGCGAAGATGCGGGCCACGGCTTCGGGGTCGAGCGCGTTGGCGCCGAGGCCGTAGACGGTCTCCGTGGGGAAAGCTACGAGGCCGCCGGAACGAAGTATTTCCGAGGCGCGGGCGAGGTCTTCCGGCGTGCTGGTGAGCCGCAGGGTTTGCACAGCTCTATCTTCTCAGGATTGGCTTCGCAGGACTTGCCTTTGTTTGATCCCCACTCATGCGCGATAAAGCTGCACATGAGTGGGGCGCCCGAATTATGGATGGGCACCCGCGCACTCGCGTCTCGGAGCAGTGAAGAGTATCGCCTAATTGGCGAGGATGGATTCGCTGCCGAGCAGGCGGTAGAGCGTGGAGCGGCTGATGCCAAGCTGGCGCGCTGCACGGAGCTTGTTGCCGCGGTTGAGATCGAGGACGTATTGCACGTGGCGCTGAATCACGTCGTCGAGTGTGAGCGGGCCGGATTGCGTGCCTGCAAGAGCATCGTGTGGCATCTGGCCGGGTGTGGGGAGGGCCAGGTTGGCGGGGAAAATAGTGTCGCTGGTCGATTCAAGGATGGCGGCTTCAAGCACGCTGGCCAGCTCACGCACGTTGCCCGGCCAGTTGTGCTGGAGCAGGCGGGCTAGTGTGCCGGGCCCGAGCGAGACGGGCCGCTGTTGATAGCGGGCGCAGAGGCGGTCGAGGAGGGCCTGCGCGATGGGTGCGATGTCTTCTTTCCGCATGCGCAGCGCGGGAACAGCAAAGCGGCAGGCGGTGAGACGAAAGGCGAGGTCGGGAAGGAACTGGCCCTGACCAGCCATCTGACGGATCGAGGCCTGCGAGGAGGCAACGATCAACAAGCGGGGCGAGCGGTCTTCCGCGCTGTGCTGCGGATGGCCGGGAAAGGCGTGGCGCTGTGGTTGCCGGCTCTCAATCGCCTTGAAAACATTCAGCAGCAGGGCCTGGCCTGGAGGCGTGAGCAGGTCTGCGCGATCCAGATACAGAAAGCCGGAGAGCCTGGCGGGGTCAAGATCGCTGAGCAGCCACTCGCGCGCGTCATGGCGCTGAAAGACGGCGCGTGCCAGCGGCGAACGGCTGAGGAGATAGCGGGCGAGGGTCTGCTTGCCGGAGCCCTGCTCGCCTTCAATGGAGGCAATCTGGAGATGCGGCGCGGCCATTTCAGCCTGCAGGAGGAGTTTGCGCCACCCAGAGCTGATGCCGGTGACGTGTGCGTTCTGTGACAAATCGTTCCCCGCGTCATCCGGAAGGGCAGGAAGCTGAGAAAGGTAGGGAATGGAGTTATGTTGTGTGCTCAACTTGCCTGCCTCCGATACAGATGGAGCGCCCAAAACAGGGCCCTGTGGCCGGGAAACGGCCAACAGGTGTTTCATCGGCGGGCAGGGGAAGAACGTTAGCGTACTAAGAACCAGGAGAATAAGGACTAAACAACCAGTGCAGAAACAGGAACAGCCACCGGCTATGCAAGAGCAAGCCGCGCTGGGCGGAGAAGTTGAAATCCGGGAGGCGCGCTGAGTTATCCTGTGCAGCGCGCTCTCGGAGGTGGTTTGTTTTCCGCGGGTTGCGGGAGATGTCACAGTTCTTATAGAAATCTTCATGCGATCTTTATTCCGGGACTGTGCAATTAAACTGTGCTGGGCTTGAAACGCGAAGAAAAGTTGAAATCGCACTGAAAAAGGTGCAAAACGGCCACGGCCCGAACCGGTTAAGGTTCGGGCCGTGGCTTTTCTTCTGCTGATTATTAGTAAAGCACAAATGGGGTTAATTGCATGCAAACTTTCTGGAGGGTAGGACGTTACGAAAGGGCATTGGACGAAAGTAATGGCCACGCTCAGGGGACTGAGTGTGGAATCGGCTGTGGCGGTATCCCATGTCCAAAGCAGGAACCTTTCTGCTGCGCTCAGGGCAGGCTATGGGCCCTCGGCGGCTTTTACCTTTCAGGGCCCGCTGTGCCCGCACCCATCAAAACCAGAGATCGCTGCGCAAAGGGTGAGTAGACCAGCAATGCCGTGCAGGCGAGCGCGAAGCCGAAGTTGATGTGGTGCAGCAGCAGGAATGGCGAGAGCGCCCAGAGTTCGTCGAACAGCAAAAGGATTGGCCATATCTTCAAGAGCTTGTTCTTCGCGCCGGGAGCATGAAAGAGCACGGCTGTCAGGATGAATGCGCGAACTGCTATGAGGATTGTCGCAGTCGCGATCAGAACCGTGAAGATAAGCGTCGAATGGGGAAGGGGCGAGAACAGTTCCTGAATCTCGCCGAGATTGGCTAACGCGCCCACATAAAACGACAGGTACATCAACTGAAAGAGGACAAAGAGCGTCTGCACTACCGCATAAGGCGTCCCAGGCAACTCATGCGTAGTGGCGAGAATTCCACAGATCGGGCACTCCAAAAACGTCTCGAGGACTGAATAGAGATCCAACGGTTATATGCCCATGAGACCGTTGAATCAACTTATCCACACCGTAATTTCGAGAGGATTATCTCCAAAATACGCTGATGTACCGTGATTCTCATCGCACGCTTCTATCACTTCGCCGGGGTGGAATCCGGGGAAGCTTCGAGACACATTTGAGAGCGAGCGTAGTCGAACGTGACGATATAGCCCTGAAGAAGATCGTGTCCCGCGTTCGCCGCTTC
>Ga0116129_1001437_pt1 | contig 13155 bp, 16 predicted proteins | sample June2015DPH_17_2_FD_89732 | JGI IMG/M metagenome (GOLD analysis project Ga0116129, IMG submission 89732) | Peatland microbial communities from SPRUCE experiment site at the Marcell Experimental Forest, Minnesota, USA - June2015DPH_17_10 | ecosystem: Environmental > Terrestrial > Soil > Wetlands...
ATCACGCAGCGGATGCCGAAATCCAGCAGCGCCCAGGGCGCATGTTCGCGGCTCGAGCCGCAGCCGAAATTGTCGCCCGCGACCAAAATACTGGCCTTGCGGTAGGCCGGCTTGTTGAGGATGAAATCCGGATTCTCGCTGCCGTCGTCCTTGTAGCGCTGTTCCGAAAACAGTCCCTTGCCGAGGCCGGTACGCTCGATGGTTTTCAGGTATTGCTTCGGAATCACCATGTCGGTGTCGACATTGATGATCTTCAGCGGCGCCGCGACGCCTTCCAGCGTGGTGAATTTCTCCATTGATCGGCACTCTTGGTTGGGATGGTGGAAAGGCTATCGCGGCGGTGTTTATCGCGAATGTCGAGCGGATCAAAGGGCAATTTCGCGTTAGTCGGCAGCCGCCTCGATCGCTTCCATATCGTCGTCGGACAGCCCGAAATGATGGCCGATCTCGTGAACCAGCACATGGCGGATGACGTGGCCCAGCGTCTCCTCGTGTTCGGCCCAGTAATCGAGGATCGGGCGACGGTACAGCCAGATCATGTTGGGCAGCCGCGCGATGTCCTGATTGCTGCGGAACGGCAGCCCCACGCCCTGGAACAGGCCGAGCAGGTCGAATTCGCTCTCCGCCTGCATCTCGTCGAGGACCTCATCGGCCGGAAAATCGTCGACCCGGATGATCAGGCCCTCGCAAAGATCGCGAAAGCCCCCGGGCAGGCGCTCGAAAATGGTGTGCGCCATCGTTTCCATTTCAGCCAGGGAGGGTGCTTTCGCCGAGGTCCACATCATGCCTGTTTAGCGCGGGTGCCGCGGCAGTGCACCCCGTCTCGCAAAGGAGCTAGCTGCGGGGGGATGCCGATGTTAGAAGCGGGACAGCAATGCGTAATCAGGTTCGGGTGGGCGTCATGATGCGGATCAGGACAGCGGCGATATTGGTCGCTTTTGCCGTGGTATCCATGCTGCCGGGAGCGGCAGCGCAGGCGCAAACCGCGCCATCCGGCGTCAGGCTGGCTCAGGCGCAGCCGGCGGCGACGGAAACCCCCGCGCAACGCCGGCGGAATCTCAGGCGCCTGCCGGTCTATCCGCGCAGCCGGGGAGAACCCGATGACGTCTATCCCCGCTATGACCCCGGCCCCAATGCGGTGCGCGACTGCACCGCAACCTATGTGCAGGAGTATCGGCTGAGCGGCACGGTGATCGTGCCTCGCATGAGCTGCTACTGGCGCCGCGGTTAGTTCGGCCGCTTTCGCACGGCGCCGATTAGTCCCAGGCCGACTACCAGCGCCGACGTTCCCCAAACGATCATCGCCACCGCCTGTTGGGTGAAGCTGCTCGCGGTGCCCTGAACCACGCCAGGGCCTCGCGAAGCCCAGGCCGCGCTGGCCCATAATGCGGCGACGGCCGGGGCGGCAGTGAAGGCGAAGCGCGATATCCGCTGCCTCATTCGAGACGATGCCATGACAACCTCCTGTGATCGACGCGTTGCAGAAGATACAAGCGAGAGTCGGTATCGGTCCTGGAAATTCTCCGGTGGAGATGTCGCCGTGCGACAGTGGAACCAATTCGTCCAATGTGCATTTGTTTCGACGGCGCAGATATTCACCCATCACCTTCACGTCGCTCAGGCTGGCTTTCGATCTGCATCGCGGTGAGGCGGTCCAACCGATCGCCGCAGCGCGTTGGCGTGATATCCGATGATCCAAAGGGAGTAATATATGAACGTGACGAGAGTTTTGGGGCTTGCCGCCGTCGGCGCATTGCTGATGCTTGCCGCTCCAGCCGAGCGCGCCCAGGCGCTGTCGCTGGCCAGTCCCGGTGCCGCTGTGACGGTTCAGGATGGCAAGCAGACGGCCACCGAGGTGCGCTGGCATCATTGGCATCACCACCGGCACTGGCACCGCTGATAAATAGCGGCCATGCCGCCGCAGGGCGGCCCCGGCGCGAGATCAAACAGGCCCGCGATCAGCGGGCCTGTTTTTGTTCGCATGCTCTAATCCCAGTTCTTGAATTTCCAGGATTTTAGCTTCCAGGGCGTCAGCGTCTCCAGCCGCCACTGCGTCCACCGCTCCGGCGGCCAGTGACTGAGACGCGAGGTTTCCTTGATTTCGGGCGCGGCGACGCGCGGCGCATACCTGCGCCGGGTCTGGCGGGTCGCCTCGCGGATCATATCGACGAATTCAGGCTTGTCGGCCACGGCTCGCTCCCTTGCGAAACGCAATGTTCCGCAAGGGCAAGCTTGCTCCCAACTGCTTAACGGGCTGTTTCGAGGATGCCTTAAGGTTGAAGCAAAGCCCTGCTACCGCCACTCCCGGATGTCGACAAAATGCCCGGCGATCGCGGCCGCGGCGGCCATTGCCGGCGAGACCAGATGGGTGCGGCCCTTGAATCCCTGGCGGCCCTCGAAATTGCGGTTCGAGGTCGAGGCGCAGCGTTCTTCCGGATTGAGCTTGTCGGGGTTCATGGCCAGGCACATCGAGCAGCCCGGCTCGCGCCATTCGAATCCGGCCTTGATGAAAATCTTGTCGAGGCCCTCGGCTTCGGCTTGCGCCTTCACGATGCCCGAGCCCGGCACGATCATCGCATTGAGATTGCCGTTGACGGTCTTGCCCTCAACGACCTTCGCTACCGCGCGCAAATCCTCGATCCGGGCGTTGGTGCAGGAGCCGATGAAAATGCGGTCGAGCTTGATGTCGGTGATTTTGGTGCCGGCCTTGAGGCCCATGTAATTCAGCGCGCGGTGTTTGGAGAGCCGTTTTGCCTCGTCGGCGATCTGATCGGGATCGGGCACCACGCCTGATATCGACACCACGTCTTCCGGCGAGGTGCCCCAGGTTACGATCGGTGGCAGCTTTGCGGCATCCAGCCTGATCTCGTGGTCGAAATGGGCGCCATCGTCGGAGCGCAGCGCTTCCCAATAGCGCATCGCGGTGTCCCACATCTCGCCCTTCGGCGACATCGGACGGCCCTTGAGATATTCGAATGCCTTTTCGTCGGGCGCGACCAGGCCGGCGCGGGCGCCGCCCTCGATCGACATGTTGCAGACCGTCATGCGGCCTTCCATCGAGAGTGCGCGGATCGCCTCGCCGGCATATTCAAGCACATAGCCGGTGCCGCCGGCGGTGCCGATCTCGCCGATGATTGCCAGGATGATGTCCTTGCCGGTGACGCCGTCGGGCAACTGCCCGTCGACGATGGCGCGCATGTTCTTTGCCTTCTTCTGGATCAGGGTCTGGGTCGCCAGCACATGCTCGACTTCGGAAGTGCCGATGCCGTGCGCCAGCGCGCCGAAGGCGCCATGGGTCGAAGTGTGGCTGTCGCCGCATACGATGGTGGTGCCGGGCAGGGTAAAACCCTGCTCGGGGCCGATCACATGCACGATGCCCTGACGCACGTCGTGCTCGTTGTAGTACTGGATGCCGAATTCCCGCGCGTTTTCGGCCATCACGCGCATCTGCTCGAGGCTTTCCGGATCCGGATTGGGTTTTGAGCGATCGGTGGTCGGAATGTTGTGGTCGACCACGGCCAGCGTCTTCTCCGGCGCGTGAACCTTGCGCCCGGCCGCGCGCAAGCCCTCAAAAGCCTGCGGCGAGGTCACCTCGTGAACCAGATGGCGGTCGATATAAAGCAGGCAGGTGCCGTCATCGGCCTCGTGAACCAGATGATCGTTCCAGATTTTGTCGTATAGCGTGGTGGGAGCGGACATGAGCGTAATACCCTGAAAAAGATTTTGCGTGGAGCGGCGGGCTCTGCGGATACGCGGCGTCAGGCCGCGCGCGCAAAACCTGAAGTCGCCGAAGTCGTGAACCGTCCGAAGAAACGGCCGGGCAGGCGGCGACGATCGTCGATTACGATCCGTCCCACAAGCTCGCACGCGATGCTGGTCTGATCTGGAACCATGTTGTTTTCTAGCACAAAGCAGCCAGGCATGGCGCAACAAAAAAGCGCGGAGAGAAGCGGCCCCGCGCTTTTCGTCAAATCCACCGCAAGCGACTACTCGCCGACGGCGGCGGCGCGGTCCGACTTCTTCTCGACGATGCGGGCCGACTTGCCGCGCAGATGGCGCAGGTAATACAGCTTGGCGCGGCGCACCTTGCCGCGGCGCAACACGGTGATCGATTCGATCATCGGCGACATCACGGGGAATACCCGTTCCACGCCTTCGCCATAGGAGATCTTGCGCACCGTAAAACTCTCATTGAGCCCGCCGCCGGAGCGGCCGATGCAAACGCCCTCATAGGCCTGGACGCGCGAGCGGTCGCCTTCGACCACCTTGACGTTGACGATCACGGTGTCGCCGGGTCCGAATTCCGGAATCGTCTTGCCGGCGGACAATTTTTCGAATTGCTCTTTTTCGAGCTGTTGAACGAGGTTCATCGGGAAATCTCCATCGGCGGCGCGCCCCAGCCTGTGAACGCGGGCTGCGCGAACATCCATCTATCCTGCCATTGCGCGGATTTGGCGCTCGTATAAGGCAAAGAGCGGGCCTTGTCACCCTTCCGTGGTGTTTTTTCGAGGTTTTTGGCCAGACCGTGATTGCATTTGTCTTGCCTCCCAAAGATCGGGCCGCCGCGCCCGGGTCAGTGCCTCGGCCTCGGCGCGGCGCCAGGCCGCCACCCGGGCGTGGTCGCCGCACAGCAGTATTTCCGGGATCGGCTGGCCCTCGAACTCCTGCGGTCGAGTATATTGCGGGTATTCCAGAAGCCCGTCGGAAAAGCTCTCATCCGCTCCGGAGGCCAGCCTGCCCATCACGCCCGGCAATAGCCGCACGCAGGCATCCAACAGCGCCAAAGCCGCGATTTCTCCGCCGGACAGCACGTAATCCCCGACCGAAACCTCCTCGAGCCGGCGTGCTCCGATGATCCGCTGGTCGATGCCCTCGAACCGGCCGCAAACGATCAGGGGACCCGGGCCGGCGGCGAGTTCCGCAACCATGGACTGGGTCAGTGGCCGACCCCGCGGGCTCATCAAAAGGCGCGGTCGCTCGGGGGATATATCGGCCGCGTCGATGGCGGCGGCCAGCACGTCGGCACGCAGCACCATGCCGGGGCCGCCGCCGGCCGGGGTATCGTCGACGCTGCGATGTCGGTCGGTGGCCGAGTCCCTGATATCCCGTGCTTCCAAAGCCCAGAGGTCCGATGCCAGGGCCTTGCCGGCCAGGCTGACACCAAGCGGACCCGGAAACATCTCCGGAAACAGCGTCAGCACGGTCGCGCGCCAGATCATGGCGTAGATGTCCCCGCTTCTTCAGGCGCGTCGCCATCAATCTCCTTGGGCAACTCGATCATCAGGCGGCCCGCGGCGAGATCGACCGACGGCACGACCGCATTGGTGAACGGCAGCAGCATGGTCGCGCCTTGCGGCGGCGCGATTTCGAGGATGTCGCCGGCGCCGAAATTGTGAATCGCGATGACGCGGCCGAGCAGCTCGTTCGCAGTCGTAACCGCGCTAAGTCCGATCAGGTCGGCGTGATAATACTCGTCTTCGGCCGCCGCCGGCAGTTTTTCCCGCGCGATGTAGAGCTCAACACCGTTGAGCCGCTCTGCCTCCTCGCGCGTCACAACGCCTTTCAGCGTCGCCACCAGATGGCCCTTGGCTTCACGGGCGTGCGTCACCTCGAATTGACGCGCGCCGTCTTTGGTTGCAAGCGGCCCGTAATGCAGCGCCGCGAGCGGGTCTTCCGTAAAAGTCCATAGCTTGACCGCGCCGCGCACGCCATGCGCCGCGCCAATCCGGGCGATGCAGATCTGTGCCGCCATCGCCGCGCGCCGCCGGTGCTTACTTCTTGGCGGCGGCCGTGGCAGCCGTGGCGGCGGCTTCGGCGTTGGCCTTGCGCTCCTTGCGCGGCACGGCCCTTTCCGGATTGTTGCGCGGGGCACGCTTGGCGACACCGGCGGCATCGAGGAAACGCGACACCCGATCCGACGGCTGCGCGCCCTTGGCGAGCCAGCCCTTGACCTTGTCCATGTCGAGCTTCAGCCGCGCTTCGTTGTCCTTCGCCAGCAGCGGATTGAAATGGCCAAGCCGCTCGATGAAGCGGCCGTCGCGAGGATAGCGCGAATCGGCGACGACGACGTGATAGACCGGGCGCTTCTTGGTGCCTGCGCGGGCGAGGCGGATAACGACTGACATTTGGTTAGTTCTCCTGTGAGATGGCTGTTCAGGTGGTTGTTAGTTCGTCATTGCGAGGGCCGAAGCGACGAAGCAATCCAGACTTTCCGGGCCGCTCTCGATTGCTTCGCTTCGCTCGCAATGACGGATGAGTTCACTTCTTTTTCCCCGGTCCGGGGAAGCCGCCAAGCCCCGGCAAGGTCGGCTTGCCGCTGATACCCGTTAGCCCGGGCAGATTGGGCAGGCCGGAGCGGAGTCCTGCTGGAAGCTCTTTCGGCAGCGCCGGCATGCCGCCCGGCGCGGTGCCGCCGGGCATTTTTTCCGCCAGCGCCTTCATCTGCTCGGGCGAGGGCATGCCGCCGCCGAACCCCATCGCCTGCGCGATGCCGGCCATCGGGCCGCGCTTGCCCGAACCCATGGCCTTCATCATGTCGGCCATGTTGCGATGCATCTTCAGCAGCTTGTTGACTTCCTCGACCTTGAGGCCGGCGCCCGCGGCAATGCGCTTCTTGCGGCTGGCTTTCAAAATATCGGGGTTCTTGCGCTCCTGCCGCGTCATCGAGTCGATCACCGCGATCTGGCGCTTCAAAACCCGGTCGTCGAGATTGGCGGATGCAATCTGGTTCTTCATTTTCGCAATGCCGGGCATCATCCCCATCAGCCCGCTGATGCCGCCCATATTCGTCATCTGCAGCAATTGTTCGCGCATGTCGGAAAGGTCGAACTGGCCCTTGCGCATCTTCTCGGCGACACGGGCGGCCTTCTCCGCGTCGATGTTGGCGGCGGCCTTCTCCACCAGCGAGACCACGTCGCCCATGCCGAGTATTCGCCCGGCGATCCGGCTCGGATGAAAATCTTCCAGCGCGTCGGTCTTTTCGCCGGTACCGATCAGCTTGATCGGCTTGCCGGTGACCGCGCGCATCGACAGCGCGGCGCCACCGCGGCTGTCGCCATCGACCCGCGTCAGCACCATGCCGGTGAGGCCGACGCGCGCATCGAACGACCGCGCCAGATTGACCGCGTCCTGGCCGGTCAGCGCGTCCGCGACCAGCAGTACTTCATGGGGGTTGGCCGACGTTTTGATCTCGGCGGCTTCCGCCATCATCTCTTCGTCGAGCGTGGTGCGGCCGGCGGTGTCGAGCAGCACAACGTCGTAGCCGCCGAGTTTGGCTGCCTCCAGCGCGCGGCGCGCGATCTGCGGCGGCATCTGGCCGGCCACGATCGGCAAGGTGTCGACGCCGACATCACGGCCGAGCACCGCGAGCTGCTCCATCGCCGCCGGGCGGCGCACGTCGAGCGAAGCCATCAGCACCTTGCGCTTGTCGCGCTGGGTCAGGCGACGGCCGAGTTTCGCGGTCGTGGTGGTCTTGCCGGAGCCCTGCAGGCCGACCATCATGATCGCCACCGGCGGGACCGCATTGAGGTCGATGCTCTGGCCGTCGGCGCCGAGCGTGGCGATCAGTTCGTCATGAACGATCTTCACCACCATCTGGCCGGGAGTCACCGACTTGACCACGGTGGCGCCGATCGCCTGCTCGCGGACTTTTTCGGTAAAACTTCGGACCACGTCGAGCGAGACGTCGGCTTCCAGCAGCGCGCGGCGCACCTCGCGCATCGCCGCATCGACGTCGGCTTCCGTCAGCGCCCCGCGCCGCGTCAGCCGGTCGAGAATGCCCCCGAGCTTTTCCGACAGATTGTCGAACAATGTTGTCTCTCTGTTACCTCACCCCGAGGAGCAGGCGCGAGCCCGCGTCCCGAAGGGCGGTTATCCTGCCGCGGTCCCATCCTTCGAGACGCCGCTTTCGCGGCTCCTCCGGATGAGGCCTTGTCGTTTTCACCTCTCCCCGCAAGCGGAGCGAGGGAGAAGATATTCCAAACACTTTCGCGCCCGAGGGCGCATAGCGCTGTCGGGCGTTGGCCTCCGGCCTCAGGGCCGGTCGGCGGGTCGAAAAGAACGTCTTTCCGATGAGTGGCGCGGTTAAACTCCCGAAAGTCCGCCAAGTCAAGAAAAGTCGCCCGAAAACGGTATTTTCGCGGCCAGCCTGCCCCTTGCCGAAATCCATTTTTTGGGGCCAATCGGGCCATGAACGTCACCCGCCGGCAGCTTTTCACCGCGTTCGCGGGCTTGGCCGCCGCGTCGGGGCTGTCAGCCTTTTGGGTCGCGCGCATGAAAACCTATGACGGTCCGGTTTCCGATCATTTCGACGGCCTGCATTTCTTCGATCCTGACGGCACACCGCCGAAATCGCTTGGCGACGTCCTGCGCTGGCAGTTCGGGCCAGGCCGCCAGCGGCATGCCTGGCCGCAATGGGCGCCGAGCGCCTACGCCGATACGCCGCCGGCGCGCGTTAACGGCGGCAAGGCACGATTGTCGTTTGTCGGCCACGCCAGCTGGCTGATCCAGACATCCGGCCTGAACATTCTGATCGATCCGGTATGGTCGGCGCGCGCCTCGCCGGTGGACTGGGTCGGGCCGAAGCGTCACAACGCCCCCGGCATCGCGTTCGATGCGCTTCCTGGAATCGATATCGTGCTGGTGTCGCACGGCCACTACGATCACCTCGACGTCGCGACGCTGTCGAAGCTGTCGGCGAAATTCGCTAGCCGTGTGATCACCCCGCTCGGCAACGACGTCACCATGCGCGGCGCCGATGCCGCGATCCGCGCCGAGGCGTTCGACTGGCATGATCGCGTCGAGCTTGGAGGCGGCGTCGCGGTGACGCTGGTGCCGACCCGGCACTGGTCGGCGCGCGGCCTGTTCGACCGCAACAAGGCGCTGTGGGCGAGCTTTGTCATGGAAACCCCGGCCGGCAAAATCTATGTTGTCTGCGATTCCGGTTACGGCGACGGCAAGCATTTCCGCAGCGTCAGGGAAACCCAGGGCCCCTTGCGGCTGGCGATCCTTCCCATCGGCGCCTATGAACCGCGCTGGTTCATGCGCGACCAGCACATGAATCCTGCTGACGCCGTCAAGGCACTGGCCGATTGCGGCGCGCAAGCCGCACTGGCGCATCACCACGGCACGTTTCAATTGACCGACGAGGCGATCGACGCGCCGGCTACGGCGTTGCAGGCGGCGCTCGATGAAGCGAAGATTCCGCGCGAGCGATTCGTGGCGCTCAAGCCGGGGCAGGTGGTGGAGATTTAAGCGTCATTGCGAGTGAAGCGAAGCAATCCAGGGTCAAAAAGCAAGTCTGGACTGCTTCGTCGCTTGGCTCCTCGCAATGACGGTAAGAAGCCTCACTGCTCCGCCGGCTTGACAGCCCAGGACACATTCACCGTGACCGCAAGCGTCTCTTCGCCCTGTGCGATCGGCGCAACCGCGGCCATGGCGCCCGACAGCTTGCGAAACGGCATCGGGCCGGGCGAACCTTCTTCCGCGATGCTGAGCGGCGCGCCCAGCGCCACGCCGGCGGCTTTGGCATAGATCTCGGCCTTGCGGCGGGCGTCGGCGATTGCCTGCGCGCGGGCGTCATCTAGCAGCTTTGACGCCTGCGACACCGTGAAATTGATGCCGCCGATGTCGTTGGCGCCGGCGCCGACCAGCGTATCGATCACATTGCCGACCTTGGCGACATCGCGCACCCGCACCGTCACCCGATTGCTGGCGTGGTAGCCGACGACAGGGGAGGAACCAGCGCGGTTCGGCGCATATTGCGGCTGCAGCGACAGCCGCGAGGTCTGATAATCCTTTTCCGCGATGCCGGCGCCTTTCAGCGCCAGCAGCACCTTGCCCATTGCCGCGTTGTTGGCCTCGATGGCGTCGCGCGCGGTTTTCGCTTCCGATGTGACGCCGCCGTCGATTTGCGCCAGATCGGGCGGCACCGATATGGTGGCCTCGCCGGTGACGGAAATCGTCGCGGGGGGCGCGGTCTGCGCCAGCGCGGGGGCGGCCAATGCTGCCAATAAAGCGCCCGCCGCGAGCGCCGTGGCCAGAGGCGCTTGCAGTTTCATGCGCCTCACTTCAGCGGCACATAGACGTTGATCACCAGTTTGTCCTCCGCGGTTTTCAAGGGGTCGGTGATGTATTCCTCGACGAAAGTATCCTTGGCCTCGAGCTTCTTGTCGTCGAGGTGATTGGTGATGGCCTCATAGGTGTTGTCCATATTGTCGTAGGAACCGCGATGGACGAATTTCAGCGCGGTGCCCTCGGGCGATTTGCCCAGGCTCATGTCCTTGGTCAGGTTTTTCGGATCCTGATCGACCGGAATTTCGGCAAGAAAGGTGAAGCCGGTATCGTCGGTCGAGGTGTAGACGATCATCGAATTGCCCGCGGGCTTGATGGCCTGCTTGTCGAGCAAGGCTGACATCGTCTTGAACGCATCGAGCAGGGTGTCGAACGCCGAGTCCCAATTGGCGGTGCCCTTGACGATGAACACCTTTTTTGGCTCCAGCATGATTTGTTCGCCGAACGGGTCCGCCGTCTGAACCGCGGTGGCATCCGGCGTCGCCGGCGTCTGGGCTGCCGCCGGCGGAGCTGCGGGGACCGCCGAGGGACTGGCTGCCGGGGCGGGTGTCGGGGATGCGGCAGGCGCCGGCGTTGTCTGAGTGCTCGGCGCGGGAGCGGCCGCCGGCGGCGATTGCGCCAACGCGGGGCCGCTGCCCAGTGAAATCGCGGCCGGGATCAGCGCGACCATGGCAAGGCGGAAAAAGCCGATAAAATTCATTTCAGGTCATCTCCAAGGCGATGTTCAAAGGCCGTGTACAGCGGGGTTCCCTCGCCCAATGTCCCGGTTCACGGCGGCGCAGACGCATGCATGCTAACACGCGTGGCCCGCTCTCGTCCCATGACAGATATGTCATGGCCCTCTCTGCTCCGGTAAGGGCTCCACACTGGCCAATCCGCCGTCATTCGCCATATAAGGCAGGCACAGTTGAGGAAATTTGATGAGCGCGCTTGCCAACCACGCATTTGCCAAGATGAACGGCATCGGCAACGAAATCGTCGTGGTCGATCTGCGCGACAAGCCCGCCATCGTCACGCCGCAGGACGCGCGCGCGGTGGCCTCGCCCGCCGGCGTGCATTACGACCAGTTGATGGTGCTGCAGCCGCCGCGCCTGCAGGGCACCGAGGCTTTCGTCCGCATCTACAACAATGACGGCTCGGAAGCATCCGCCTGCGGCAACGGCATGCGCTGCGTGGCGCGCCGGCTGTTCGAGGACACCGGCCGGACCGCGGCCACCTTCGAGACCGGGGCCGGGCTGTTGAATTGCTGGCAGGGGCCAGCGGGCGATCTCTACACCGTCGACATGGGGCCGCCGAAATTCGGCTGGAAGGATATCCCGCTGGCGGAAGAGTTTCGCGATACCCGTTCGATCGAGCTGCAGATCGGCCCGATCGATGCGCCGGTGCTGCACACGCCGTCCGCGGTCAGCATGGGTAATCCGCATGCGATCTTCTGGGTCGACGACATCAACGTCTACGACCTCGCCCGTTTCGGGCCGCTGCTGGAAAACCATCCGATTTTTCCCGAACGCGCCAACATCACGCTCGCCCATATCGTCGATCGCGATCATATCGCGATCCGCACCTGGGAACGCGGCGCGGGACTGACGCGGGCCTGCGGCTCGGCGGCTTGCGCCACGGCGGTGGCGGCCGCAAGGTTGCGGCGCGCCAATCGCATTGTGCAGATCGCGCTGCCCGGCGGCGAACTTTCGATCGAATGGCGCGAGCGTGACGATCACGTGTTGATGACGGGCACCGCTGATTTCGAGTATGAAGGCCGCTTCGATCCGGCGCTGTTTGCGCAAATTGTTTGAATTGGTCGTCTAGCTGATGAGCGTCGATGTCGTCACCTTCGGCTGCCGCCTCAACGCCTTCGAATCCGAAGTGATCCGGCGTGAGGCCGACAACGCCGGGCTCACGGATACCATCATCGTCAACAGCTGCGCGGTCACCAATGAAGCCGTGGCCCAGGCGCGGCAATCGATCCGCCGGCTGAAGCGCGAGCGGCCCACCGCCCGCATCGTGGTCACCGGCTGCGCGGCGCAGACGCAAAGCCGGATGTTCGCCGGCATGACCGAAGTCGATCGCGTGGTCGGCAATGACGGAAAGCTGCGCAGCGAGGCCTGGCGCGCCACCCGCGCGGCGCTCGATATCGGTGCAAGCGAAAAGATCGCGGTCGCCGACATCATGGCGGTCAGAAAGATGGCGCCGCATCTGCTGGAAGGATTCAAGGCCGGCCTGCCGCGGGTATTCGTGCAGGTGCAGAACGGCTGCGATCACCGCTGCACCTTCTGCATTATCCCCTATGGCCGCGGCAATTCGCGGTCGGTGCCGATGGGCGCGGTGGTGGCGCAGGTCCGCGCGCTGGTCGAGCGCGGCCACAGCGAGATCGTGCTGACCGGCGTCGATCTGACGAGCTATGGCGCGGATCTGCCGGGCGCGCCGAAACTCGGCCTGCTGGCGAAGCAAATCCTGCGGCATGTGCCGGACCTGAAGCGGCTGCGGATTTCCTCGATCGATCAGGTCGAGGTCGATCGCGATCTGCTCGATCTGATCGCCGACGAGGAGCGCCTGATGCCGCATCTGCATCTGTCGCTGCAATCCGGCGACGACCTTGTCCTGAAGCGGATGAAACGCCGGCATTCCCGCGGCGAAGCGATTCAATTCTGCACGCAGGTGCGTCGGTTGCGGCCCGACATCGCGCTCGGCGCCGATATCATCGCCGGATTTCCGACCGAATCCGAGACGATGTTTGTGCGCTCGCAGGATCTGGTGGAGGAATGCGATCTGACATTCCTCCATGTCTTTCCCTATTCGAGGCGGCCGGGCACGCCGGCGGCGCGGATGCCGCAGGTAGCGGGCGAACAGGTCAGGGAACGTGCCAGGCGTTTGCGGATGACGGGAGAGGCTGCGTTACACAAGCGGCTGGCCTCGGAAACCGGCGCGACCCGCCAGGTTCTGATCGAGAGCGCCCGACAGGGCCGCACCGAACATTTTCTGCCGGTGGCCATCAGCGGTGAGACGCCGGGCGCGGTGTTGACGCTGAAGATGGCCGGGCATGACGGGGCGCGGTTGATCTCAAGCGGTCATCGCCAAGCTTGACCA
>Ga0116129_1001438_pt1 | contig 13155 bp, 11 predicted proteins | sample June2015DPH_17_2_FD_89732 | JGI IMG/M metagenome (GOLD analysis project Ga0116129, IMG submission 89732) | Peatland microbial communities from SPRUCE experiment site at the Marcell Experimental Forest, Minnesota, USA - June2015DPH_17_10 | ecosystem: Environmental > Terrestrial > Soil > Wetlands...
AAACATGACTCGGCCGTCCTGCCAGCTACCCCACCTTCAGAACTGTCGATCGTCTGAATTGCACGGTCAGGATTCCGCTTTGTGAAGCCTGCCTCTCGCGGGTTCGGCTCGGGCGCGCTCATGGTTAAAGCCAAGTTCCATTTTTATTCATTTTTAAATGTTTGGTTCCATATTCCATTTGTCCCGACAGAAGGGTCGGCGCGTTCTGCTTGCAGTTGTACAGTCGGTCTTTTCCAGAAGGGCTTGATCAGTGTCCGGTATCGTTCTCTCCGCGTCAGTTCGCCAAAACCTGCTCTCCTTGCAGTCGACCGCTTCACTGCTCGCCACCACCCAGAACGACCTCGCCACCGGCAACGCGGTCAATTCGGCGCTCGACAACCCGACTAACTTCTTCACCGCGCAGGGCCTCAACAACCGCGCTTCCGACATCGGCAACCTGCTCGACAGCATCGGCAACGGTGTGCAGGTGCTCCAGGCCGCCAACACCGGCATCACCTCGCTGCAGAGCCTGGTTGCGAGCGCCCAGTCGATTGCCAACCAGGTGCTCCAGACCCCGGTCGGTTATTCGACCAAGTCCAACATCACCTCGGCCGCCCTTTCGGGCGCGACCGCGAACAACCTGCTCGGCACCACCGCGGCGACCTCGGGCTCGGTGACCGCCGGCACCTTCACGACCCTCGACGTCTCGGGCAACTCCTCCGCGGCAACGGCGGCGGGTGATATTACGGGCAGCGCGGTCCAGATCCCTGTCGATTTCGGCTCGCCAGGCGTCCAATTCACGCTGACCATCGACGGCACTTCGAGATCCATCGACCTCACCACCGCCAATGTCGACACCTTCACGGGTGCCGGTGGCACGCTCAACGGAGGCAGCGACACCACGCTGACCGCGCAAGACGTCGCCAACATCATCGATTTTCAGTTCAACGGCAGCACGAACGGCACCGGCCCGGTGAGCGTGAGCAGCGGCGATCTTCAGTTTGCCTCCAGCACGACCGGCTCAACCTCGCAGGTGAGCATCACCGGCCTCACAGGCAACGTGACCGGCGGCCTGATCGGCCTCGGCGCGACCAACGGTGTCGACAATACGGGTAGCGCTGCCGTTCCCGCCGCCCAGGATTTTACGGTCACCGTCGATGGCGGCACGGCCAAGAACATCGCGCTCACCGCCGCAAATGTGGCGGCCTACAACACGGCCAGTGCAGTGGTGCCTCACTCAATGCTTCGAGCCTGAGCGCAGCCAATGTCGCCAGTCTGATCAACTACCAGTACGACAACACCGGCGCGACCAGCGTTGCTTCGGTCGTGAACGGCGCGCTGGTGTTCACTTCGCAGACAACGGGTACAGGCTCCAGCGTCGCGGTCAGCGCTGTTACCGGCACGGCCATCAGCGGTTCGACCGGCATCGTTGCGGCAAGCAATACCGGCGTGGCGAGCAGCGTGCCGCTTTCCGGCAAGACCCTGACGATCGGCGCCACCGGTGGCGGCACCGCGACCAACATCACTTTCGGCACCGCCGCGGGTGATATCTCGACGCTGAACGGGCTCAATGCGGCGCTGGCGGCGAACAACCTGCAAGCCACGATCTCGACGACGGGTGCGATCAACATCGTCACGACAAACGATGCGGCTTCGGCGACGATCGGTGCGATCGGCGGTACGGCCACGGCAACCGGTTCGGCCTTCACTGGCCTGACGGCTGACGCTCCGGTTGAAGACCCGACCTCGCAGGACACCCGCCAAAGCCTGGTGAACCAGTACAACCAGGTGCTGAACCAGATCAACACGACGGCGCAGGATTCCTCCTTCAACGGCGTCAACCTGTTGAACGGCGATACACTGAACCTGACCTTCGACGAAACCGGCGCTTCGAAGCTCGCGATCACCGGCGTCACCTTCAACGACGCAGGTCTCGGCCTGTCGACGCTGACGGGGGGCACCGACTTCCTCGACAACAACTCGGCCAACAAGGTGTTGTCGCAGCTCCAGGGCGCCTCGACCACGCTGCAATCGGAAGCGTCTGCTCTCGGTTCGAACCTGTCGGTGGTGCAGATCCGTCAGGACTTCAACAAGAACCTGATCAACGTGCTGCAGACCGGTGCGTCCAACCTGACGCTGGCCGATCCGAACCAGGAAGCGGCCAACAGCCAGGCGCTGTCGACCCGCCAGTCGATCGCGGTCTCCGCGCTCGCCCTCGCCAACCAGTCGCAGGAGAGCGTGCTTCAGCTGCTACGCTGATCTGCAATCGATATAGCCTGATACATTGAGATCGTTTCAGGCCGCCAACCCGACCCACCAAACCGCCGAAGCCATTCGTCACTTCCTGCTCTGGGCGGTCTCACCGGAAGGCGGCAACGCCCCGAAATATCTGAACAGCGTGGGCTTCATCCCGCTGCCGACCTCTATTCGCGCCTTGAGCGAGCATCAGATCGATCGCATCAAGTGGTCGAGCATTCTCTCCTGCAAATTCCAGCTTTAGCGTTCGTCCGCTTCATTGGCGGTCGAGCGATCATCCAGGTGCCTAAGACAAAAATAAAGTCCCGCCGGCGGAATGTTCAGGCGCTGAGCTGTTCTGCTTCCGCCGCGTCCCTGGAGCCAACGAGCTCGGAATATTCGAGGATCGGGTGTGGCCGCCCCATCAGATAGCCTTGCACTTCATTGCATGACTCGGCCGCGAGAAATTCGAGCTGATCCTTGGTCTCGACGCCCTCCGCCAGCACCGGCAGATTTAGCCCGTGTGCCAATCCGATGACGGCGCGGACAATGGCCGCCGACTGGGGATTGCTCTTGACGTTGGAAATGAACGACTGATCGATCTTGATCTTGTCGAACGGAAACGATTGCAGGTAGGACAACGACGAGTAGCCTGTACCGAAGTCGTCCATCGCGATGCGAACGCCGAGCGCCTTTAGCCGGCGCAGGATCGAGAGACTTCGGCCGAAATCCTCGATCATCACACCCTCGGTAATTTCCAGTTCCAGCCGCCCGGGCGCAAGGCCGGTTTCCAGCAGCACTGCATGTACCAGCCCCGGGAGATCACCGTGGCGGAACTGGATTGGCGATAGATTGACCGCAATCTGGAGCGGGTGCGTCCACCCCGCCGCTTCGCTGCAGGCTTCGCGAAGGACCCATTCGCCGATCCGCATAATGAGACCGCTTTCCTCGGCGACTGGAATGAAGGTGGCAGGCGACACCATGCCGCGCACCGGATTGTGCCAGCGAAGCAGTGCCTCGAAGCCGACCACCTCGCCGTCGATCTTCGCAAGCGGCTGATAGTGCAGACGCAGATCGTTTCGTTCGATCGCGGAAGCGAGCTCGTGCTGGATAGCCCGCCGCTCACGGAGCCTGTTGTCCATTTCGATTTCGAAAAATCGCGTCTTGCCGCGGCCGGCGGCCTTGGCACGATAAAGTGCGGCATCCGCGTTGTTGAGGAGTGTCGTTGCGTCCAGTCCGTCAGCCGGGAAGATCGCGATTCCGATGCTGACTCCGACACGAAGATTCTGCCCGTTCAGCTTGCGATCAATTGCGACCGCCGAATGAAGACGTGCAGCGATACTTTCGGCGAGCGCCGGATGGTCGCCGTTCGGCGTGATGATGCAGAATTCGTCGCCGCCAAGCCGTGCGAGGTAAGCTTCACCGGCCAACGTACCCAACTGCCCGGCCAACTCGCGAAGCAAATCGTCACCGGTCGCGTGGCCGAACGTATCGTTGATCTCCTTGAAGCGGTCGAGATCGATGCTCAGCACGGCAAACGATTCTCCATTCGCTCTTGCGGCATCGATGGCGCGGGCGAGACGCTCCGCGAAAGCGGCGCGATTAGGCAAGTCTGTCAAAACGTCATGATGCGCCATATGCTCGATACGCTCCAGCGCCGCTTTGCGCTCGGTGATATCTTCCGCAAGGCTCAGGAGGTAACGCTGTTCGCCCGCTTCGTCCGGTATCGAGAGATTCCTGGTCGTCAGGATGCGAGTCCCGTTGTGCCGGGTCTGAACCGTTTGCTCGGCGATGGTTTGCAGATTTCGCGTGCGCAAAGCTTCGTCGGCGAGCGGGAACAAGGCCTGTGCGGTTTCCGCATCCTCATGCGCATGTCTGCCGATCAGGTCGCCGCGCGCGATCCCGAAAATAGCCTCCGCCGTCCGGTTGATGAGGACATAACATCGATCACGGGCATCCTTGACGGCAACGGACACCGGCATGTTCTCGATGATGTTGTCGAGAAATTTTTGGGTGCGGCCGAGTTTTGCGGCGGACACATCAAGCGCTTCAAGCTGCCGGAAATGGATGAGGGAGATCGTCAGACCAGCCAGTGCAAGGGCAAGGAAGAGCCCCAATCCGATGCCCGTGCTTTGCCAGGTAATGGTGTGGAGGAAAGCCGAAACCGGCACGTCGACCACGAAAGCGCCCATCAGATCGTGAAGATGCCACTGCACTTTTCCGCCCTGAATCGAATTGTGGCAACTCACGCAACTCTGCTCGTTCGCAAACGTCGGATAGATGGTGCGGAACACCCGCTCCCCCTTGACATCGAGCATTTCCGATACGGGCTTTGGATTCGCGCTCTCGGCAAGAGCCTGGATGGCATCAGCCATCCGGTCATCGCTCGGAGCCGTTACGATCTCAAGGCCGCGCCGCCCGACCGAGGCCAGGCGAAACTCGACATTATTGGTGTTCTGCTTGTTGAACGCCTCGATTGCATGGGCGCGGAATGAGGCCGGAACAGGCGCAGACTGTCCGATTTCCGACCGGACGGCCGAATAATTGGTGACGAAGGCGTCGACAAGCTGAAGAGCCGTGATCTTTTCGCTGCTCTTGTGCTGCTCGAACCAGTTCAGGCTGAGATAGTAGAAGCCGCAGCCAACACCGATCGACAGCGCGGCACAGATACCGAGATGCACGAAAAAGCCGCGACCTGATCGCGACCCGATGAATCGCCAGAACTGCGATAACTCATTCATCCGTCGTACCCTCCGCTGGGCCGACGAATGATCCATGAAATGACTTAAGGAGACCTTTCGCCCTGGGTTGTATAGTAAATTAGATACTACCAGACCTACGGAACCTCTGTAATTTTTGACGAAATTGGCGCGCGGGGTCCTCTCGTTGCAATATGACACGCAACATTTGTGTTGCCTCCGGCAAAGCTGAACGGGAGGCTCGTCGAGCAGGATTTCCGCGGCGGCGTGCTTTGCCTACATTCTACGCAATCAGCTCCTCGCCGATTAGGGAATCTTAAACAAGCGGGCTCGCGTGCAACCCAGGCCATGCGCAAAAAAGAACGGACGCGCCCTGGCGCGTCCGTTTGCTTGTTCAGTCTTGGGAAGACCGGTCAGGCCACTTTGGGCGAGCGGTTGCGCGAGTTGCGCTGGAAGAACAACGCCTGACTCGCCACCGCCGATACCATCGCCGGCTGGAACGGTTTTGAAATCAGGAATGCCGGCTCCGGCCGCTCACCAGTCAGGAAGCGTTCGGGGTAGGCCGTAATGAATACGACCGGTACCTCGAAGGTTCGCAACAGCTCGTTGACGGCGTCGAGACCCGAACTGCCATCGGCCAGCTGAATATCAGCCAGGATCAAACCGGGCCGCTTGTTCTTGGCCAACGCCACCGCATCGGTATGGGTGCGGGCAACGCCGATCACGTGATGACCGAGGTTCTTGACCAGGCTCTCGAGATCCATCGCGATGAAGGTTTCGTCTTCGATGATCAAAACGTCGGTAGCGATTTCGGCGGCCATTTCGCGCCCGGCCGTATCGGCAAGCTTGCGGGCTTCCGAGACATCGACGCTGAGAATGAAGGCGACTTCCTCCTCCGAAAAACCTTCCAGAGACAAGAGCAGGAAGGCTTGTCGCGGCAACGGCGTGATATTCGAAAGCCTGCGCTCCGGCGGCATCGGCAGCGTCGCGACGTCAGGATCGTCGTTGATCGAGACCGAATTCCAGATCTGCGTAAACAGACGGAAAAGCCCGGCGCGGGGGCCGTGACTTTCGTCAAGCAAGGACTGGTCCTGAAGCAGGGCCTCGAGCATGGCGCCGACATAGGCATCGCCCGAGGCCTGATTTCCGGTCAACGCACGCGCATACCGCCGCAGCAGCGGTAGGTGTTCGGCAACAAGCTGTGATCGGGACATCCCCACTCCATTCTTTCCTGGGTCGAACCTTTGAGGTGGGGCGCGACCCGACACTCCCCAAGCCCTCGACCTACGCTTGGGCCCGCGAAAAGTTCCCAACCTTTACGGAACTTTTGTGCTGGCTTCGAATTAGGCCCTGACACGGAAGCAGCCGACGCATGGGATTTCTGAGGATTAGCCGTGAAAATACAAAAGCTTAACACTCGGGGAAGCGTGGGACAGGATATGAAGGAAGCAAAAAAGCAGGGCGGCCTGAATGCCGAGATTCAGTCCAGAATCGGCCATCAGCTGCGAGCCATGTACGACGATGTTGTCCGTCAGGGCGTCCCCGATCGGTTCGCGGACCTGATCCGCAAGCTTGATGTTCCCGAGACCAGTCCCCACTTGGGGAATGCGGGCGAAAAAAATGACGGAGGGGAATAATGCCTCTCACCGATTCACTTCGCGACGACATCCTGAAGTCGGTACCAAGTCTGCGGGCGTTTGCGATCTCGCTGTCGGGTAACGGTGATCGTGCCGACGACCTCGTTCAGGAGACTTTGTTGCGCGCCCTTGCCAACATTGATTCCTTTCAGGTCGGATCGAATCTGCCGGCGTGGCTGTTCACAATCCTGCGCAACCTGTTTCGTTCGGACTATCGCAAACGACGGCGCGAGGTCGAGGATGCCGACGGCAGCTACGCCAAGACGCTGAAGACCCAGCCGGCACAAAGCGCCCATCTGGAGTTTGAAGAGTTCCGCGTGGCGCTCGAAAAGTTGCCGCAGGATCAGCGTGAAGCGCTGATTCTCGTTGGTGCGTCCGGCTTTTCCTATGAAGATGCCGCGGCGATCTGCGGCTGCGCTGTTGGCACCATCAAGAGCCGCGTCAACCGGGCGCGATCCAAGCTCTCCGCGCTGCTCTATGTCGATGGCGCCGAGGATTTTGGTCCCGATGAAACCGTCCGCGCCGTGATTGGCGGCAGCGGCTAACCATTGCAATCATTGTCATTCCGGGGCATGCGAAGCATGAACCCGGAATCTCGGGGTTGCGGGTCTGGTGCTGACGCGCCATCCCGGAACGACCGTTCAGTGAACAGGCTTGAGCGGCGCAGACAATTGCTCGGTCCGGTCTCTTTCCGACATGTCGATGACGGTCTCCATCGGGGCCGTTAATTCGTAGACGTAACTGACATCGGTGAAATATCGCTTCGACGTTCCGCCGAGCGCCTCGGGCGCCACGCGGTCGAGCAGGATCAGGCCGAAGTCGCTGTCGGGGCGGCGGGTTGCCTCACTGGTGTTGAATTCCTCCCAGCGGAAGTGAAACACGGTGTCCGGCTCTTCGCCGGTGATTTCCCAATGCGCGACAATGTGCGGATGCTTGCCGACCAGCGAAAGCCCTTCGTCGGAATGGGAAGCCAGTTCGAAGAACAAGAGCGAAAGCGACTGCGCCGCGCGCGCGCTGACGGTGATATCCGGGCCGCTGATGGCAATTCGTTCGGCATGCGGTATCGCACGAGCCTCGAACAGTCCCTTCAGGTAGACGCCCTGCCACTGGCTTTCGCTGAGCAGCGAAACCACATTCGACATCGCGTGAATCCGGCCGATCAGCAGTTCGCGTGCGACATCGATGTCAGCCCCGTGGCGCAGCGTGCGTGTCACGATCGACTGGATCACCGCAAGGATGTTCTTGACGCGATGATTGAGCTCGTCGATGACCGCGGTCAGGCGCCGTTCGAAGCCGATCCGCACCTGGATTTCGCGACTGAGGCGCAGGTTGTTATAGGCGACGTAGCCGAACAGACCGCAGACGATGGTGGTCAGGGCAAGGCCGATGGCAGCCACGATCGCAGCCGTCTGCCGGGCGCGGTTCATGGCATTGGTCTTGGCATAGTAGGTCAGAGTCCAGTCACGCCCGCCAAACGAGACCTTCCGGGTTACGACCGGCCCTTGCGGGCCTGCCGATCTCGAGATGACGCTACCCCGGTCGGTTGCGATCAACTCGCTATCGTCGCTGCGCGGATCCTTCAGTGCCACCGAGAACAGCGACAGGTCGTCATTGGTCAGCATCAAGGACGCAAGTTCGTAGGAAAAGGTCACGAACCCGGCTGGCTGCGCCCCGTTATCCTGGAGCACCGGCGCGGCAAGGACGAGACCAATGGGTCCGTCCTTACGCAATAACGTCAGCGGATCGGACGCAATCGGTGTCAGTTCCGACAATGCGCGCGCCAGCGTCGATCCGAGAACGGGATGCTGATCAAGGCTGCGACCGGGAAAGCCCATCGTTTCCGCATTGCGCGGCTCGACGTCCATCACGAGGTCGACCGGCTGGGAGAGCGTGGAGGCTTGCAGCGGCGTGTCGTCGTAACTGCGGATAGCCGGATTTGGAAATCCGGCATTTGCAAGCGCGGTATGTGCGGCTGCGAGCTCCTCGGGCCGAAGCCGTGCGATCCAGCTTGCCACCAGGAAATCGGTCTTGAAGGCATAGATCGACGAGTGCAGCGGCTGCAGCATGTTGGCGTTGATCACGGCAGGCGAACGGAAAAGGCCTGACGCCACACGCGCCAGCAGTTCGCGGTCGGTCAGGCGGTCCTGGACCAGGCTGGCATGAACATCGATGGCCCGCGCCAGCGCGATGCCGTCAACCGTCAACTCCTGATCATGGACACGATAGCCCGCAAGACCGGAGAGCAGAACTCCGATCAATGCAATAAAACCGGTGATGAGACCCAGCCGGACCACTCGTTCACTCAAACAAAAAGTGTTGGTAAATAGACTGAACAACCATCTGAAGGCGGCCCGAACGGCCATAAATCGGACTGCTGTGATAGCCAACTATTTTGTGGGAGACAGCCGCAATCATTGATCGCAACAACGGTTGGCAGAATAGGGGACTAACACGGCGAGCAAAACGGAGACCACGCAAAATAGGTTAACGTGCTGAAGGATGTTAACCGCCACAAGCCGATTTTGTTCCCTGAGCCGCCGATTTGCGATGCTTGCAATTACGCCACCCGGCTGAGCCCGCCCTTGGTCTCGATGAAGCGGATAATACGATCCAGACCCTCGCTCTTCTTCAGGTTGGTCATCACAAATGGCCGCTCGCCCCGCATCCGCCTGGCGTCCGTATCCATCTTTTCCAATGACGCCCCAACATAGGGGGCGAGGTCGATCTTGTTGATCACGAGCAGGTCTGAGCGGGTAATGCCCGGGCCACCCTTGGACGGGATTTTGTCGCCAGCCGCCACGTCGATCACGTAAATCGTCAGGTCCGCAAGCTCCGGCGAGAAGGTGGCCGCGAGGTTATCGCCGCCGGATTCGATCAGCACCACATCAAGGCCAGGAAACTTGGCACGCATGTCGGCCACCGCCGCCAGATTCATCGAGGCGTCCTCGCGGATCGCGGTGTGCGGGCAACCGCCGGTCTCGACACCTGCGATACGATCCGGTGTCAGCGATCCAGATCGGACCAGGAATTCGGCATCCCATTTCGTATAAATATCGTTGGTGATGGCCGCGATGTCGTAGCGCTCTCGCATCGCCTTGCAGAGCAGGTCCATCAGTGCGGTTTTCCCTGATCCCACCGGACCTCCGATGCCGACGCGAAGCGGACCGTGAGATTTAGCCATGTCTATCGTTCTTTCCATGGGTTGACGGATGAGATCATGACCGGAACAACCGCGTGTACTGCGTCTCATGCCGCATGCTGGCAAGATCGGCGCGGAAGGTCGCGCTGCCGAGCTCGTCGAACGAAGCCGAAAGCGCACGCTTCGCTGTAGCCGACACGATCGGCTCAAGCTGCGCCAGTACGCGCTGGCTATCGGTTTGTCCGAGAGGCACAAGGCGTGCGCCGGCGGATATCCAGTTCGAGACAACCGCGTGAAGAAACGCGTGAACGGTCGGCGCGAGCGGTATGCCATGCGCTGCGCTGACAAGGCCGACCGCGACCGGATAGACAATGGCAGCTTCACAAGATGCGATCAGCCGATCCAGCGGTTCGGCATTCCACGCGGCTCGCGCTATCTCGATAAACGCCCTGCCCTGGGCCGTGGTTTCAAGATGACGCTCGCGCGAGGTCACAAAAGCAGAAGCAAGCCCGGCGGCTTCCGCAAGCAAGGCACCATCGCGAGCCGCCGCGGCGCGGTGGATGTGCACCAAAAAGATCGAATCGCAAATTCCGGCGCCGTCCACCAACATCGACGCCAGCCATTGCCGCAACGATGTCGCGTCCGTGACGTCGCCGGCTTCTACCGCCCACTCGATACCACTGGAATAAGAGAACGCCCCGACCGGAAAAGACGGCGAGAGCCATGTCATCAACCGGTAGAGGCTCGAGGCTTCGCTTTCCGCCAGTTCAGCCCGATCGGACGTCGTCTCGGGCTGTTGTGACGCCTCAGCCTGCCGGCCGCGCTGCGGCCTCGGCGGCTTACTTGTCTTCATGAGCATGGGAATGGCCGTGGTGATGCTCGTGACCGCAATGCTCGTCGTGGTGATGGTGGGGATCATGATGATGGCCGTGATCATGGTGGCTATGATCGTGGCCACCATGACCGTGTTTGGAATGATCGTGACCTGCATGTTCCTGCGTTTCATCCACGTGGCCGCCGCCGGCATAAGCGCCGCCTTCCGGATCGAACGGTGCTTCGATCTCGATCACCCGCGCACCCAACCCTTTCACCATGTCTTCGATGACGTGATCGCGACGGATGCGTAAGCCGCGTCCCGTGACCTGCGTCGGCAGATGGCGGTTGCCGAGATGCCAGGCAACGCGAACCAGATGCGGAGGATCGTTACAACGGATTTCCAGCAACGGTTCCGCCGCCGCCACGACCTCGACCAACCGGCCGTCCTCCAGCACCAGTGCATCACCACCGCGCAATACCACCGCATTTTCGAGATCCAGCAGGAACTCAAGCCCGCGCGTACCCGTCATCGCCATCCGTCGCCGGTGCCGATCGTCAAAATCGAGCACAATCGTATCTGCCGCAGCCTCGCTCCAGCGATGTCGGCCGCGAACCTGCGTAGCGCGGATCATTTTTCCAAAACCTCCTTAAAACTTTTCGATCTTGGCGTCGCTGATGATCTCGATCTCCGTAGGCGAGGCCCGATAAGGCGCGGCATATTCGCGCCAGACCTTCATGTGCGGCGCCTTGCCATGCGCATTCAGGTCATCGCGTGTCTCCCAGCGCTCCACCACGACGTAGAGATTGGGATCGTTGACGCTGACGTGGCCCTCATAGGAGAGGCAGCCCTTCTCTTTCAACGTCTCGGCGATACATTTCTTGTGGCCCGCAATGAAGGCCTCGCGGCCCTCCGGCTTTACCTGCGTGGTGGCGATGACGTAGATCACGATACTTCCTCCCGGCATTTTCTTCGTTGGACGACCGGGCAGACCTTAGTACATGAAATAGCGCTGCGCCATCGGCAGCACCTCGGCCGGCGCGCAGGTCAGGAGTTCGCCGTCCGCACGCACTTCATAGGTCTCCGGATCGACCTCGATGTTGGGCGTGGCGTCGTTGTGAATCATGCTCTTTTTCGAAATCTTGCTCCGCGTATTCTGCACCGCGTAGAGCTTTTTGCCGATGCCGAGTTTGCGCGCGAGCCCCGCGGTGACAGCGGCCTTCGAGGTAAACACCACGGAAGAAGCGGTCAGTGATTTGCCGAACGCTGCGAACATCGGCTGGTAGTGCACCGGCTGCGGCGTCGGGATCGACGCGTTGGGATCGCCCATGGGCGCCGCCACGATCGAGCCGCCCTTGATGATGCATTCGGGCTTGACGCCGAAGAACGCCGGCGACCACAGCACGAGATCGGCGAGCTTGCCCTTCTCGACCGAGCCGATCAGCTTCGAGACGCCATGCGCAATCGCCGGATTGATGGTGTATTTGGCGATATAGCGTTTGACGCGGAAATTGTCGTTATCCTTGCCCTTGTCTTGCGGCAGCGCGCCGCGCTGCTTCTTCATCTTGTCGGCGGTTTGCCAGGTGCGGATGATGACTTCGCCGAGCCGCCCCATGGCTTGCGAATCCGATGACATCATCGAGAGCGCGCCGAGATCGTGCAAAATGTCTTCCGCCGCAATCGTCTCTTTGCGAATCCGGCTTTCGGCAAAAGCGAGATCTTCCGCGATCGAGGGATCGAGGTGGTGACACACCATCAGCATGTCCAGATGCTCGTCGATGGTGTTACGGGTGAACGGCCGAGTCGGGTTGGTCGAGGATGGCAACACATTCTTCAGGCCAGCGATCTTGATGATATCAGGCGCATGGCCGCCGCCGGCACCTTCGGTATGGAAGGCGTGGATGGTGCGGCCCTTGAACGCCTTGACGGTATCCTCGACAAAACCGGATTCGTTCAGCGTATCCGAATGCAGCATGACCTGGACGTCGTAATCGTCGGCAACCGCAAGGCAGTTGTCGATCGCAGCCGGCGTCGTGCCCCAGTCCTCGTGCAGCTTGAGCGCACAAGCGCCGGCCTTGACCATCTCGACCAGCGACGCCGGTCGCGAGGCGTTGCCTTTGCCGGAAATGCCGAGATTGACCGGGAACGCGTCGAACGACTGGATCATCCGCGCGATGTGCCAGCGGCCGGGCGTGCAGGTCGTCGCGAAAGTGCCGTGCGAAGGTCCGGTACCGCCGCCCAGCATCGAGGTGACGCCGGACATCAGCGCATGTTCGATCTGCTGCGGGCAGATGAAATGGATGTGGCTGTCGAAACCACCGGCGGTGAGGATCTTGCCTTCGCCCGCGATCACGTCGGTGCCGGGGCCGATCACGATGGTGACGCCGGGCTGGATGTCGGGATTGCCGGCCTTGCCGATGGCAGCGATCATGCCTTCCTTGATCGCGACGTCGGCTTTCACAATGCCCCAGTGGTCGAGGATCAGCGCATTGGTGATGACGGTATCGGCCGCGCCCTGCTTGTTGGTCGCCTGCGACTGGCCCATGCCGTCGCGGATCACCTTGCCGCCGCCGAATTTCACTTCCTCGCCATAGATCGTGAAGTCTTTCTCGACCTCGATGATCAGGTCGGTGTCGGCGAGCCGCACCCTGT
>Ga0116129_1001440_pt1 | contig 13146 bp, 13 predicted proteins | sample June2015DPH_17_2_FD_89732 | JGI IMG/M metagenome (GOLD analysis project Ga0116129, IMG submission 89732) | Peatland microbial communities from SPRUCE experiment site at the Marcell Experimental Forest, Minnesota, USA - June2015DPH_17_10 | ecosystem: Environmental > Terrestrial > Soil > Wetlands...
CCGTCAGGAATCGCTGGTTGCTGTTGGCATTTGTCGGCACGCCGATCATGACCTCCAGCGGTTCCGCGCGATCGAGCGACAGCGTGGAAGCCTGGCGCAACTGCTGTCGGAGCGTCGAAAGCAACTCGGTTGCCAGTTCCATGAGCGGCATAGTGCAGCCGCCCAGGTCCAGTTGTGTCGTGGGGCCGGCCCGTTTCAGACACCGCTTGAGCGAGCGCAGCAAGGTCCACCGGCGATCGCCCTGTACCTGCCAAGCGTTCCAGCCGTAGCGGCGTTCGTTACCATTGATCGCCACCAGGGGCGGGAACCACTCCCGCGTTTGCCCGTCGGGCGATTCAAAACCGGCCAGTGGTAGTTTCCGCGATCTGCCGCCGCAACTACGATACGCGTAGTGCCGAAATCGATTCCGAGTCTCATTGGGCACGCGCCACCCTCTGCATCTTAGCGCCTTTCGGACGTTGGGCGGTTGCTGCTCAAACTGCCACGGTTCGTGTGCGTATTCAGTGAATCCCGGCTACTGCGGCCTCTTCTCTCGCCACGATCTCTCTTGGAAGAGTGAGATAGCCGAGCGCCGCGGCTTGCCTTTGGCCGGGTCCGAGCATCCACCTCAAAAACGCGGTGATTGCGCTCCGCTTGGCGTCGTCGGCAATGTGGGCCGGGACCACCAGCCACGTGAAAGAAGCAATCGGATAGGCGCCCTCGCCAGGTGCATCCACAATCGATCCTTTGAAGTCGTCGCGAATGCCGGGAGCGTGGTTTACAGCGGCCGCGATGCTCTCCAGACTGGCCTCAACAAATTCGCCATTCCGGTTACGAATCTTTCCGTAGCTGAGATGATTCCGCAATGCGTAAATGAACTCTACATAGCCAATCGAACCACCCAGTTCCTTAACCAGCTTGGCCACACCGTCATTTCCCGTGGCGCCTCGGCCGGTCGGCCATTTGGGAGTAAGGCTGAAACCAACTTGAGCGCTCCACTCGGGGCTGGTCCTCGACAAATAGTCGGTCCAGGCATAGCTGGTGCCGCTGCCGTCGGATCGATGCACCACCACAATGTCAAGATCTGGCAAGTGGAGGCCGCGATTGGCTCGGCTCAGAATCGGATCGTTCCACTTTGTGATCTTTCCCAGGAAGCTTCAATCCAAGAGGCTGAATATAGTGCTGCATATATTACGGATCTTTTTCGAGTGTACTCTCATTCTCCCGCCGGGCTTTGGCCCGATCAATTGGCCGATGCTATGCCTTTCCGAGATCATTTGAGATACGCCCGCAGAGCGCTGACCAGATCGTCGGCGGCGCGCGCCTGTTCATCCGTTGCGCTTCCGTTCTGGGCGAGAATGTGGAATCGGATGTGCCCTTCAATCACCTCGGCCATGAGCGCATCCATCGCGCCGCGGCACGCCGAGATGTTGTGAAGTATGTCGGAACATTCCGCTTCCTGATCCAGCGCTTTTTCAATGGCTGCGACTTGTCCCATGATCCGGCGGACGCGATTGAGCAACTTCTTCTTCTCTTCTAAGGTGTGGGCCATAACTGAATTGTCACAATATAAATTGCGGAAAGGACTTTACAAGCATACCCCGGCCGGTATATTCTGTCTATGGGCTGGCGTTCATCGCCGCCTCTAATTTTCAAAGAGAAGGGAAGCCATGTTGTCTGACGGCCGCAATAGTCGTTTGCGCGAACGGCTAATCGATACCGAGTCAGCGGAGCCTCCGTCTCTGACGGCTTCCAGCCTCTGATTCGATAGCGCCCGCTATCCGCGCCGAGAGCTTTCTACCAGTGTCTCGCTCGGGGCATGCGCGGCGTGCTGTGCCAGGTGCGCCCGAATGCCGGAACTACTGTTGCGGCGCTGTGCGATTTCTCGCCGGTATGGAAATGGCGGCGTCCCGATACGAATGACCAGAGCTGTGCGAAATCTGCTTGTTCGCGCTGCGCGGCTCCGTTCATAGCTTGGTTTCGAAAAGACAAAGGGGAGCGGAACGATGACTTATTACAAACTGATAATCGCCAGCGGAATCCTCTTGGTGTTGTCGATACGGAGCGATGCCCAGGTTCCTGCTCCCGCTGTCCCTGACGCCTCGCCTTCGCCCCAGACGAATTCCGATCAAGATACCGAGTCGGAGCGTTGGAACCTGTATTATCAGGCCACCTCGATCGGAGATTATCACGGAACGTTTCGATCGCCATATGAGGGTCCGCTCAGTCTTAAGGACTACATGGAGCGTGACGTGTCGATCACCACGACCCTGTTTTTCACGGTCCGCCTGGAAGAGAACACGTTTCTGATTTTCGATCCGGAGATCGCGGGTGGAAAAGGTTTCAGCGGAGTGAACGGCATAGCGGATCAGCCGAATGGGGAGATCCCGCGCGTCGCCAGCGCCACGCCTAAGCCGTATATCGCGCGGCTTTATGTGCAGCACGATTTTGGATTCGGCAAGGATAAGGAGCGCCAGGAGAGCGATGAAAATCAGCTCGCCGGCGAGCGGCCCGTAAACCGTTATTCGATTTACGCCGGCCGCTTCACGATAACCGATTTTTTCGACGACAACAGCTACACGCACGATCCGCGGACTCAGTTCATGGCCTGGGGGGTTATGTACAACGGCGCCTGGGATTATCCGGCCGACACGCGCGGCTACACCTGGGGTGTCGTCCAGGAGGTTCACACACGGAAGTGGGCGTTCCGCTACGGAATCGTCGCTGAGCCTCAAATCGCCAACGGTTCGGAATTCGACCGGCGGCTGTTCCGCGATCATGGGCAGGTATGGGAAGCGGAACGGCGTTACTCGTGGCGAAAGCGGGACGGAGCGATTCGCATACTGGGCTACGATAACCGCGCGCAGGCGGGAAATTATGCGGAAGCTTTAAAGCTGGCGGCTCAGACGGGAACCACGCCCAACGTGTCTCTTACCGATCGCGTTGGCACGCTCAAATACGGCACAGGCATCAGCTTCGACCAGGCGATCAATTCCGACGTCGGCATCTTCACGCGTTTGGGGTGGAACGATGGAAAAACGCAGAGCTTCGCGTTTACCTCGATTGACCGGCTGGCGAGCGGCGGCGTTTCGATAAAGGCCACGCGTTGGCATCGGAAATACGACGTAGTGGGCACTTCGCTGACGGCCGGGGGCTTGTCTGCCGTTCATCGCGAGTATCTGGCTGCGGGCGGACTTGATTTTCTGATCGGCGACGGACGGCTGAACTACGCTCCTGAATACGTGTGGGAGAGCTTCTACTCAGCGCGCATCGTGCCCGGGTTCTACACCACTTTCGACGTGCAGCATGACACGAATCCGGCCTACAATCACGACCGGGGTCCGGTGATGATCTACAGCATCCGGCTGCACTTAGGGCTCGCGCTGAAACCTTGGCTGCAGCATTAAAGAAGAAACTGAAATGGATGGCGAGTCAGAATGCGCAAGCGGCAATTGGAGCGATCTCCGGTTTGAAAGACCCACTTCACGCTCTTGTTACCGCGGACGTGCGGTGCACGAACATGTTCTTCGTTGTCAGTGGCGCCGAGCGAGTGGGCCATCTCGTGAGTTGCTTCCGTCTCCATTTGGTTTGCCTCCTGAGACTTTATTGAAATTATTCCGACCTGCGGCGCGCCAGTTCCATCAGAGTCGCGTGGGTCCCGAATGCCTCGGGTCCATCACTCGAGCCGCCGCATTCCATGCGAGAGTACGTCCCGTCTTCGTGAAGCTGCCATGCCTGCCGGCGGTCCCTCAGAATGATTGTTAGGATCTCCCACAATTTCTCCTTCACGTCCCGGGCGAGCACGGGAGTGACGACCTCGACTCGCTTGGAAAGATTGCGATACATCCAGTCGGCTGAGCCGATGAAGAAATCCCCCTGCTTGGGATCTTCCAGCGCCGCGGCGAAGTGAAAAATGCGGGAATGCTCCAGATACCGCCCGACGATCGAACGGACCCGCAGGCCCTCCGTACGGCCGGGAACGCCGGGCCGGAGGCAGCAAAATCCTCGGACGATCAACTCAACGGGAACGCCCGCGGCTGCGGCGTCGCACAGGGCGCCGATAATTTCCGGATCCTCCAGTTGATTCATTTTCGCGATAATTCGCGCCGGAAGATTCGCCTTCTTGTTGGCGATTTCCTTCCTGATGAGCTCGATGAGACGCGGACGCATGCCTGCCGGCGCGACCAGCAGGTTCGAACAAACGGGCGATTGAGAATGACCGGTCAGGTGGTGGAACAGTTTGATCACATCCCGGGTGATGGCGGGATTGCACGTGAACAATCCCACGTCCGCATACAGCCTGGCCGTGCGCACGTGGTAATTCCCGGTGCCGATATGAACGTAGCTTCGCAGGCCGGACGCCTCTTTGCGGACGACCAGCGCCAGCTTCGCGTGGGTCTTGAGGCCTTGCACGCCGAAAGTGACGTGAGCTCCAGCGCGCTCCAGTTCGGCTGCCCAATGCAGATTCCGTTCTTCGTCAAAGCGGGCCTTTAGCTCGATGACGCAGGCCACCTGTTTACCGCTTTCGGCGGCCTTCACCAGCGACTTCACAAACGGCGTGTCGTCCCCGATGCGGTACGCGGTCATCTTCACCACGACTGTCTCCGCATCCTTGGCGGCCTCGGCGACGAACTGTTCCACGCTGGCCTCAAAGCTCTCGTAGGGATGATGGACCAGAATATCGCCGCATCGGATGGCCGCGAAAATGTCCTGGCTATTCTCGATCGCCGGCGCAGGCAGCGGGGTCCACGACGGATCGCGCAACGCCGGCAGCGGCAACCCCGCGATCTGAAACAGCGACGTGTAATCCAACTCGCCGGGCGAATCGTAGATATCCGCCGCCGATAGCTCAAACCGCTGCCGCAACATCTCCCGGATCGAGGAATCGGAGTCTTGGGCGAACTCGAGCCGCACCACGGGTTCGTAGCGGCGCAGCCTGATTTGTTCGGCGACCTGATCGCGCAACTCTTCGTCGGATTCTTCGTCCAGCTCGACTTCAGCGTCGCGCGTTAAGCGGAATAAGGTTCTTCCCGTAAGCTTCATCCCGGCGTATAGCTTGGCGGCATTGCCGCGAATCACTTCGTAAAGAGGGACAAAAAGCCTCTGCCCGGCGGGCACGTCCGCTTCGAGGGGAAGCCACGGTTTCAGCACCGGCGGTATCTTGACGCGCGCGTAAGAGGTGACGCCCTTCTGCGTATCCGTCAGTAGAAATGCCAGCGAAGTCGACAAGTTGGAAAGAAACGGGAAGGGATGAGCCGGATCGAAAACCAGGGGCGTGAGAGCCGGCGAGATCTCCGAATCGAAGTACGCGCTCGCTTCGGCCTGTTGCGCGCCGGTCAGGTCATCCCATTTCCTGAGATGGACGCCATGGCTGGCCAGTCCAGGGACGATCGCATCCCTGAAGCACACGGCCTGCCGATCGAGACATTGAACAATTCTCTCCCGGACCTTCTGGAGCAAGTCAACCCGTTCCGGCGTGGACCCTTTTCGCAGAACCGCGACCCGCTTCATGAAGAATTCGTCGAGGTTGGAAGTGACGATCGCGAGAAACTTTGCCCTCTCGAGGAGCGGCGTTCTCTCATCCAGCGCCTCTGCGAGCACTCGTTCATTGAAATCCAACCAGCCTAAATCCCGATCGATCCACACTTCCGACAAATCGGGCGATAGCTCCCGGTTGAGTACCCCATCATCCCCAATCGACACCATGGAAGGCGCAGCGCTCATAGTATTTCTCACCTGGAAAATTACTACCGTAAACCGCCAGAGTCGCTAATCGATGAATATTGCGTTTCAATACGATTTATTTAACAGGATCTTGTCTCGTCGATTTCGACAAGTCTAGCTTTTTCCAAATCACAGCGACCCGAACGGACTGTATGAACGGCGCCCGATCTTCGACTGCGCCATCGATCCCGACATGGCGACGCCACGGGCCGTCGTTCTCAACGTCGCCAGTTCCGGACCGTTCTCAAGCGACCGGACGATTGTGCAATACGCCGCCGAGATCTGGAACGTCGTTCCTTGCGCGACCATGGAGAGCGCAAGAGTCGGTGAAGGCGGAGCCTGGGCCGGGCGACCACCCGAATTGCCCATCCCAGGCTGCGACGCAAATCCTCTCCGCCAGCCCTCAAGCGATTGCCCTGGAACTCGCCGGCTCGCCGGCCGCCTCGCCGATATGGTCGAGATTGACGCCCGTGGTCTCGATGCGGAACATCCACGTCACTACCGCGCCTAGCAGCGATGCGACGATCAGGCCGTAAAGCAGCCACCGTGTGCCGATCGTGACCAGCAGGATGGGGAATAGGAACGCGGTCGCGACGGCGCCAATCTTGGCGAAGGCGGCCGCAAACCCGGCGCCCTTTCCGCGGATTGCGGTCGGGAAGACCTCGCCGGCGAGAAGGTAGGTCTGTGCATTCGGGCCAAGATTGGTCATGAAATTGAACAGCATAAAGCCCGTGAAGATCAACGGCACCTTAAGTCCGCCGGTGATATCGACGGAGAGGGAAGCGAGAAGCAGCCCGACCGCACAGCCGATGAAGCCGACAATTTGCAGCCAAATCCTCCCCAGCTTATCGGCAAGCACAACGGCAAAGGCAATCCCAACAATCAGCAGCAGCGTGATCATAGCCGCTCCCCTGGCGGCCAGGATGTCGTTCGCAATCAGATCGCTCAAACTGCGGACGTGATCGGCCTCCTTGCCGATTGCGGCGGCCAGGATCGTCGGCGTGAAGATGCCGATGCCATATGTGCTGAGGTCCTGCAGGAACCAGGGCACAGAGGCGAGGATGGTTGCGCGGCGGTAGCGCCGGCTGAACAATGACACGAAAGAACCGCCCCCATGTGCATTTCCGCCGGCGCCCGATTGCTGGGGCGTCAGGACGATATTCCCCGGATATTGCGGCTTGCGCATTAGCAGCCGTCGGGCCGCGAGTGTGGCCTGATCGGTAGCGCCGCGCGTGTGCAGCCAGTTCGCGCTTTCGGTGATGAAGAAACGCCCGATGGTGACGAGAAGGGCGGGCACGACCGCGGTCGCAAACATCCAGCGCCAGGCATCGAGAGTCGGCAGGACGACCAGCACCGCATAGCCAACCGCGGTGCCGCACAATGCGCCTACTGCCTGGAACGCGAACGCCCCCAGCACCAGCTTTCCGCGGCTGGTGCTGGGGATATTCTCGGAAATAATCATGTGCGCCGTCGGATAGTCGCAACCAAGCGCGAGCCCGAGTCCAAACAGACAGATCACCAGGGACGTGAAACTGGCACAGAACACCGCCGCGCCAAGGAATGCGGTGAAGATGATCATTTCCACGATGAACATCGACTTGCGTCCGTACTGATCCGACAAACTGCCAAGCCCGACCGCGCCGATCAGGATGCCGCACAAGCTCGCCGCACTGATGAAGCCGTTCTGAGCGGGACTGATGCCGAATTGACGGGCGATCAGCGGCAGCGCCACACCCGTCATGAAAACCACGTAGCCCTCGAAGAACTTGCCGGCCGCGGCCAGCAACCAGATCAGCCGCTGCATCCCGGTCATTGGGGTGGATAGAAGGCGGGTGCCATCCGGCCACATCGGCAACTCATCGATATAGTGCTGGACGGTGCGCGGCTCGCCCGTCGTGGGATTGGCATTATCTTGCATAGCTGTGCCCCTTCAGAGATGGCCCGGCAGATCGGACAGTTGCGCCACAGCTTGCCGCCCTCCTACCGGATTTTGGCAATCTGTACCTCACTGAGCGCGCGGATCGATGCTGGCAGCGCAATGAAGTGAACAGGGTCAAGGAAGCTCGCCGCACTGCCGCCTTGCGGCGAGATGCACCAAACAAGAAAATTACCGATCGCCGCCGCAACCTGCGCGTTCGGCTGCTTCTCGGCGACAATAGCGTATTCGTAGTTGATCAGCGGATAAGAATTCGCTCCCGGCGCGAACACCAGCGTCAGGCGCTCATCGGGCGGCGTGCGTGGCGTGAGCGAAGCGGCCGCGGCGGTGATCGTGGCTGCGGTCGGAAGCACGAAATTCCCATCCTCGTTTTGCAACATCGCAGCTTTGAGGCCGGCCTTATGCGCATCGGCCTCGCCAACATATCCGACCGCATAAGGCGTGCTGGCAAGTTTCTGCGCCATGTCCCGATTGCTGGATGCCGTCAGGCTGCCCGCTACCGCAGGCCAATGCACCGTGGTGCCGTAGTAGACGGCGTTTTCCCAACTCCCGGGTGGGGAAACACCCTCCAATTCGGGAGTGGAGAAGGTCAGAAACTGGGTGAAGACGAAGGTATCCCCAGAACCATCGGCGCGATGGACCGGCACGATCGTCTGGTGCGGCAAGTGTACGCCGCCATTGAGCGCCGCGATGGGCCCCGCATCCCATTCCCGGATCTTTCCAGAATAAATGCCAGCTAGCACGGGACCGCTTAACTTCAGCGTGGAGCCCGCCAGCTCGGGCAGATTAGCTACGATCAGCTGCGCCGAGATCGCCAGCGGTATATTGAGGATGTTGGGATTGGCCTTGGCCTGCGTGTCGGACATATACGCGTCCGATGTGCCTATCTGAGCCTGCCCCGCGATGGCCTGGCTGATGCCGGCCTCTGAACCCGTGGCGCCCGTCGTCATGTGCACGGCAGGATCGACTTTCGCGTAGGCTCCAACCCAGCCTTGGAACAACGGATAGATTAACGTGGACCCCGTTTCGGCCACGTTTTGGGCCGCCGAACACACCCCTGCCACGGACAATATCGCCAGTCCGACGATCGACGCTGAGGCGCGTCCCGCCCCCAGAACTCCGCTGATGCGGCCACGTCCCATGCGGCCCTCCTCTTCTTCAGGGCCAAGCCCAGATTGCCTTCCCCCAAGTCCTTTCAAAATGCTCCTACACGCTACCATGGGCCCTGTTACGGAATGATGAGAATTTTCTTGCGAATGAACGGGCAATCCGGAGGGGATTGGCAATTGCTAAAGGATCATGTTTAGCGGCAAGGAGACCGCCAACATGAAACGCAAATCACCGATTTTCAGAAAGAGGAAACAGAGGAAATCCGCCTTGCGCCTACGCGAGTCAAAGCGCGTGTCAAAGTGGATCCGGGCCGCACATCGCCGCACTGTCACATCGCCGCACTGTAATGATCGACCTTGCGACGTCCTGGGAATTTCACTGCATGTTTACGCGGTTGCTTTCCAGACGTATCGATGAAGCAGTCTCGGCGGGCGCTGTCAATCCATCTTTCCGCGACTCCGTTCTGCCAAGGCGCCTGTACGCTCGTCCGTTTGGGCTTCAGTCCCGTCGCCTCCAGGAACGTGACCACCTCCTCACTTGAACGTCGAATCTCGATCGAAGATGGCATATCGATACGGAGCCGCTTCCGGTGCTTCGCGCAGTTGTTGGACGACCCATTCCGCCGTCAGGTGGTCAGTCACATTGAATTGAAAGGTTGCGGAATCTCTGAACGCCTCGAAAGCCAAGAAACAGCGCTGCCAGGTTCCGAGCCCCGTATATCGCCGCACCTTTCCCAAACAGCGCTCCCCGAGAGGTGAGCTAACATAGACGGAAATGGGGCATAGGCAGGCACACCAATGAGTTCTGCGTACCGCATTCCCTTCAACAAGCCGGGGCTGGCGGGTAAAGAGTGGCTATACGTCAACCAGGCAATCGCCGACGGCCACAGCTCCGGTGACGGCGCTTTTACGCGCAAGTGCCATGCATTTCTCGAGCAGTTGCTGGGCAGCCCCAAGGCTCTGTTGACCACTTCCTGCACGCACGCGCTCGAAATGGCGGCCTTGCTGCTGGATATTCGAGCGGGCGACGAGGTGATTGTTCCCTCGTTCACCTTCGTTTCCACCGTCAACGCGTTCGTGCTGCGGGGCGCGCTGCCTGTGTTCGTCGATATCCGGCCGGATACCCTAAACCTGAACGAGGAACTGATCGAATCCGCTATTTCGCCGCGCACCAGGGCGATTGTGCCGGTGCATTACGCGGGCGTTGGATGCGAGATGGACCGCATCTGCCAGATTGCCGCCGCGCGCGGCATCACTGTGGTGGAAGACAATGCCCACGGCCTGTTCGCCAAGTACAAGGGACGGAAGTTGGGCACGTTCGGCGACCTGGCTTCGCAGAGCTTTCACGAAACCAAGAACGCAATCTGCGGCGAGGGCGGAGCGCTGATTATCAACAACCAGCGCTACGTGGAGCGGGCGGAAGTCATCCGCGAGAAGGGCACCAACCGGGGCCGCTTCTTTCGCGGGGAGGTCGACAAGTACACGTGGACGGATATCGGGTCGAGCTATCTGCCATCCGATCTGCTGGCGGCGTTTCTGTTCGCGCAACTGGAAGCGCATCGCGAGATACAGGCGAAACGCAAGCGCGTCTGGGAATTCTACTGGGAGCGCCTGCAGCCGTGGGCGCGTGAGTTCGGCGTGGGATTGCCGCAGATTCCCGAAGGCTGCGAGCAACCGTACCACATGTTCTATATCCTTCTGCCTTCGCTTGGCGAACGCACGGCGCTCATCAACCATCTGAAATCGGAAGGGATCTTGAGCGTATTTCACTACCTGCCGCTGCACCTTTCCGACATGGGGCGCAAGTTCGGCGGGCGCGAGGGCGATTGCCCGGTGTGCGAAAACGTCAGCGACCGGTTGCTGCGGCTGCCGTTCTATAACGATTTGACGCTGGACGAACAGGCGTCCGTGGTAGGGGCTATCGAAACCTTCGGTTGGCCGAAGCGAGTTGCTTCGTAATCTAAACGCAACCGTTCAGCGGGCCGCACTGAGCACCGCGTGGAACACCGCACGCAACAGTGTGTCCATCTGGCGTTTCCATTTGCCACAGTTATGGACTACCGTCCGATCGCCGGCGGTGTCTGAACCATTGACAACAGCAAGCAAAACACAACCAAAACCCCTAATCCCCCAGCGACGAGCATGATCGGCTCCCTTCCTCTGCATATCGACATAGCAATCCAAAGGCCATAGCGGCATCGTAGGATTCGGGCAAGATTGGGTGATGGAGTCGCCTTAGGACCGGTCAGGTTTACACGTCTTTAACACTTCTCCTCGATTTCCGCATCTAGCTGACCCAGAGGCTGACCTCCGGTCCCGCGACTCCAGTCCAGACGGGGCGCCGTCTGGCTGTGGATCAAGGGACCGCCTCACAAGAGGCCCCACAATTGAGGATGCGCCAGGCGCGGCCGCGCTGTTAGAATAGGATCTGCCCGATTGAGTTCCGTCGCGGGGTTGGCCTAGTGGTTGGGCGTCAGCCTTCCAAGCTGATTTACACGGGTTCGAATCCCGTACCCCGCTCCATAGAATGGGCGCACGCCAGAACTTGGGGGATGGAGTCATGCGGTAGCCTGATCGGAACGACGCCCCCAGAAGTCCTCAAAACGTCCGCTGAGTTTGGGGCAGCGCAGGGCGATGATGGCGTTGCGCCATTGACGGTCCGGTGCATGCCAGATCGTTTGAGGCGAGTTCCAATCGCCACTTTGCATCCAGCCTCAAGGACGCCGGTAGATGTGCACAAACCCTGGGCGTGAAACTTTGGGTAGCGCATGCGTGCGCGATTGTGGAAGATGTACACGGCGCATTTGGCGGCCTCGACGGAAGCAGCGGCGTGGGGTCGGAGAGCATGGACGATGGCCTGTAGTTTGCCGGCATCCAGTTTCGCGCAGCGCGCCATTGCCCATTGCTTGCCGTCGTAGGTGGCGCCGGAGATCGATTGAGCAGCGCGGTGCAAAGCTTCTTTGGCGTGTACCGATCCGGGATCTGAATCGCCTGGGAATCTCACAAGGGGCATCTTAGTCCGTCGACTGTTCCGTGCCGGCAGATGGAAACCGGAAGGCGTCCTTACCTTGAAATCGACAAACAACTTAAGGGCATTTCCTATCCTCACCGCCTGCCGAAGCTTCATCTCCAGGAGAGGCGTCGCGTCGAGGCCGGACGCCGCGTCCTCGACGGCCGCCATCGGTGTGGAAGTGCGGCCCCGCGTGTGGAACGATGAACAAGGTGCGTCACCGTGCGTGTCGTCTCAAACATGAACTCCAGCATGGGTCCGGGATAGCCCAGCGCAAGCACGCCGCAACCATAGCAAGAAGGCGAAGTGGGATGAATGAACATCGCCGCCTTGTGGCTGTTTAACTCAGCGTAGAATGGATCGACCCTGGGGTCGCCATAGACGGCCTCTTCGATGGCCATCTCTACATTGGGCGGCGGCGTCACTGCGAACAAGCCGAAACGCCCGGGATGCGCTTCTCTCAGCCTGCTTCCTTCTTCATTCACTCTGCCGCGCGAGTTTGTTTGGCCTTTAAGATCATCGCCAAAGTGTACGCCCGGAGAAGAGATGGACAGCACAGCAGCTTTAATGTGCAATTTATCCATCAACTAAGGGAATGCGATTGGATAGGAATCCATCGAAGGGCAGTGTTTCCGAGAACCCTGGAACCTGATCCACATCCGGAAACCCGTCCACCACGTGATTCACGGTACAGCGCTTCATGGCGAGGGTCGCGCTATTGACCATGGAGGGCGAAATCAACTTGCTGAACTGGACCTGCGCAACAATGTCGAACGTAAGGTCGTTCCGTTTGTTGGTGGGAAACGGCGAGCCGCTATCCGGCTCGGAACTTTGCAGCGATTGCTGGCAGTTCTGAAAGGCAGCCCTGATCGTGATTCGCGATGACGTGATTAAACCCCTGCTCGCAGCCCAGCGTGAACTCAAACCTGGACGTCGGCCCACACGGACCGCACCCATCGACGCGCATTACGCCGCTCTTCAACACCAGATGAGAGGCTTGTTTCGGGAACCGGGAATCACGGCCTAACTAAGATCGACAACATCTCTTGAGTTTCTGCCGAACAGTAGTACAGGAGCCGCGGCGCCCCTTGAAATCGTTGTCGAGAAGCTATTCCTTCCTGGGGGAGCCGACGCGGATCGTAACCTCGGAGGTACGGGACTTTCCGCCGTCGTCTACCGCGCGGGCCGAGAGGGTATGGATCCCGGGGGCCAGATCGGTGAAGGTGTACTCGAACGGTTGCTGGCGGGCGACGAACAGGGCCTTCTCGCCGATGCAAAACTCGACCCGGTCGATCTTCCCGTCTGGATCGGACGCCTTCACCGTCGCCGCTATGGGCGCGGTGTACTCCTGATCGAGCGGCAGCGGCCTGACAAATCGCACGTTGGGA
>Ga0116129_1001441_pt1 | contig 13138 bp, 13 predicted proteins | sample June2015DPH_17_2_FD_89732 | JGI IMG/M metagenome (GOLD analysis project Ga0116129, IMG submission 89732) | Peatland microbial communities from SPRUCE experiment site at the Marcell Experimental Forest, Minnesota, USA - June2015DPH_17_10 | ecosystem: Environmental > Terrestrial > Soil > Wetlands...
CTCGACCGTCTCCCAGCTCGGCTACATGTTCCTCGGCCTCGGCACCGGAGCTTTCTCCGCCGGAATCTTCCACGTCATGACGCATGCCTTTTTCAAGGCCCTGCTCTTCCTGGGCGCCGGCAGCGTGATCCACGCTCTTTCGGGCGAACAAGACCTGCGCAAGATGGGCGGCCTCGCCAAAAAGATCCCCATCACCTGCGCCGTGCTATTGTGCGCCAGTCTCGCCATCGCCGGATTCCCTTTTACCTCCGGTTATTTCAGCAAGGATTTGATTCTCGAATCGGCCTATGAATACGCACCCTGGATGTTCTGGGTCGGCCTCTTCACCGCGGGCATGACGGCCTTCTACGTCTTCCGGGCTTTTTTCATGACCTTCACCGGAAAATATCGCGGCGATCATCATCCGCATGAATCGCCCTTCGTCATGTGGGGACCCCTCGCCATTCTCGCCGTCCTCAGCCTCGGCGGTGGATTCATCAACATCCCGAAATATCTGGAGCCTCTCTTCCCGCTCGCCGAAGAAAGTAAGCTCCCTCCGCTGGCCTCCATTTCATTGCTCTGCATAGGCTTGGTTGGCATTGCGCTCGCCTTCATCATGTATGTGCTCGCGCCCGCCCTTCCGGACTCAATCGCAAATGGCCTCCGCCCCATTTACACCTTGCTCTACAACAAATATTTCATCGACGAAGCCTACGATTCGGCCGTCGTCAATCCCACCATCGATGGATCCCGCTCGCTCCTCTGGCGCACTATCGACGCTGGAGCTATTGATGGCGCCGTCAACGGAGTCGGCAAAACCGCGAGCGGCGTCGGAGGCATCTTGCGGCACCTGCAATCAGGCTATATAAGAAGTTACGCCGGGTGGGTAGTTGCCGGAGCGATCTTAGTGGTCATCGTCATGGGCTTGACCGGAGTCACTCGATGAGCACTCTCGACCTCGTCCTCTTTCTGCCGCTCATCGGTTTTCTGGTCATGCTGTTCATGCCCAAGGACAACCCAGGCGTCATTCGCTGGGCAGCCCTCGGCATTTCCGGGCTGATCTTCGCTGCCTCGCTGGCCCTGATTGCGCCCTATTGGTTCGCCTACCCCGCTGGCTACACGTTTGAGACCAATAAAGCCTGGATCAATTTTCCGCCGATTCATTATCACGTCGGCCTCGATGGCCTCAGCCTCTGGCTGGTCTTGTTGACCACCTTCCTGACGCCCATTTCGGTCGCCATTTCCTGGAAATATATCGATCATCGCGTCAAGGAATATTTCGCCTTCCTGATCCTGCTGGAATTCGGCCTCATCGGCGTCTTCGTCTCCGTCGATCTTTTCCTGTTCTACGTCTTCTGGGAAATCGCGCTCGTCCCCATGTATTTCCTCATCGGCATCTGGGGCCACGACCGCCGCATTTACGCCACCGTCAAATTTTTCCTGTATACGATGGCCGGATCGATGCTGATGCTCGGCGCCATCATCTATCTCTACAACCAAACCGGCACATTCGACTACACCGTCCTCAGGAATCTCCTCGCGAGCGGCCATCTCGCTCTCACCACCCGCGCGGAAATGCTGCTGTTCTTAGCCTTCTTCGCCGCCTTCGCGGTCAAGGTCCCTTTGTTCCCTCTGCACACTTGGCTGCCCGATGCGCACGTCGAAGCGCCCACCGCCGGCTCCGTCATGCTGGCCTCCGTCATGCTGAAAATGGGCACCTACGGGCTCCTGCGCTTCTGCGTCCCTCTGTTCCCGAACGCCGCTCATCAGTCCGCGCCCTGGGTCAACGCGCTGGCCATCACCGGAATTATTTTCGGAGCGCTCGTCGCTCTCGTCCAGCCCAACATGAAGAAGTTGGTAGCTTATTCCTCTGTTAGCCACCTCGGATTCGTCGTCCTCGGCATCTTCTCCTTCACCCAGCAAGGACTCGACGGAGCCGTTTTTCAGATGCTGGCCCACGGCGTCGCCACCGGAGCGCTCTTCATCCTGGTCGGCTATCTCTATGAGCGCCGCCATTCGCTCGAAATCTCAGCCTACGGAGGGGTAGCCACCGCCGCTCCGCATCTGGCCATCGTATTCCTGATCACGACTCTCGCCTCGATGGGCCTGCCGATGCTCAGCAACTTCGTTGGCGAATATCTTGTCCTCCAAGGCGCAGCCGAAGCCAATTTCAGCTGGGCCGTCGTCGCCGCGCTCGGCGTGATTCTCTCCGCCTGTTATATGCTGTGGCTCTACCAGCGGCTCTTCTTCGGCAAGGTATCGGAATCAGTAGCCCATCACGTCCCGGATCTAACCGCGCGCGAATGGGCCGCCATCCTTCCTTTGCTTGCGCTAATGGTTTGGCTAGGCAGCTTCCCGCAAACCTTCCTGCCCGCGATCAGCACGCAGAACGCAGTAATCCTCCAGCAAACCCAGCAATCCCCAGTAGCCGCCAAGCTGCAAACTTCGCCTAAGGCGCTCGTAGCGCACGCCCCCAGGCGTGCCGCGTCGACACTCGTGTTTTGGATGCGCCCAATTACCGCACCGATAGCAATGAAAACCTGCGGTCCGATTGTGGGGCAGGTTGCCAACCTGCGGACCGATTGCCAATCGGTCCATCCGGGCGCAGCCCGGACGTCTGGCATGGAAACGACCTCGCTAACCGGCGTGTTTTCGAGAGTGTCGACCCCAGAAGAGGGGGCCCGCTAACATGACGATGCCCACCAACGCCGAGTACCTGCGCTTCCTGCCGGAAATCATTCTCACCCTGACCGGCATCTTAATCATGTTCCTCGAAGCGGTATCTGCTTCGCGCCGCCTCTTCACTCCCATCTCGATCATCGGCCTTGCCGCCGCGCTGATAGCTGCCGCCACCGCCGACCCCGGCGCCGCCTTTCACGACATGTTGATGATCGACGTATTCGGAACCTTCTTCCGAGTCCTGGTCATCGGAGCCGGCATCCTGACTGTCTTCAGCAGCTACGATTATTTGCAACGTGAAAACGCTCCTGGCGGAGAATTCTACGCATTGCTGATCTTCAGCGTCATGGGCCAGTGCGTCATGGTCACCGCCAATGAGCTGATCATGATTTTCATCGGCCTCGAAATTTCCTCCATCTCCAGCTATATCCTCGCCGGTTATCTAAGAGATGACAAGCGCAACAATGAATCCGCGCTCAAATATTTCCTCCTCGGCTCGTTTGCGACCGCATTTCTCCTCTACGGAGTCGCCTGGATCTACGGCATCACCGCGACCACCAATCTTGAACTGGTCCGCAAAGCGATTGAAACTCCCGGTTTCGATTCCTTCGCTTTAGCAGGTGTCGCCGCCGCGCTGATCTTCGTCGGCTTAGGATTCAAAATCTCCGCCGTCCCCTTCCAGGTTTGGGCTCCCGACGTTTACCAGGGCGCGCCCGCACCCGTTTCCGCATTTCTCTCGGTTGGCCCCAAAGCCGCGGCTTTCGCGATTCTCCTCCGTGTTTTCCTCACCGCCTTCGGACCCATTTCCGACCGTTGGACTCCCTTCATCTGGGCCTGCGCGCTGGCCACCATGATCGTGGGAAATTTCGCCGCGCTCCGTCAATCGAATATCAAGCGCCTGCTCGCCTACAGCTCCATCGCCAACGCCGGCTACATGCTGGTCGCGGTCGCCGCCCATTCCGATACCGGAGCCGCCGCGGTCATGTTCCACCTCGCCGCCTACGCGCTCACCACCATCGGCGCCTTCGCCGTCATCGCCTACTTCGGGCGCAAGGGTGAACAATACGTAGCCATCGACGATTTCGCCGGCCTCGCCCAGCGCCAGCCCATGATGGCCGCCATGATGACCATCTTTCTGCTGAGCCTGATCGGCGTACCGCTCACCGGCGGCTTCTTCGGCAAGTTCTACATCTTCAAAGCGTCCCTGGACGCGAATCTGATATGGCTCACCGTGCTCGGTTTACTAAACAGCGCCGTAGCCGCCTACTACTATCTGCAACTCCTGGTCGTAATGTATATGAAGGAGCCCGGCGAATCAGTAGAAAACCTCCCGCCAGTAGGCTTCGGCATAAAAGTAGCCGTCTACGCCAGTGCCCTAGGCACCCTGATCCTAGGCATCTTCCCGTCAACAATCCTAGACTACGCCAGCCGAACAATATTGAAGTAACGAATCCTCCGCGCCAGTCTTTCTTGTAGGGCGGCCAATCTTGGCTGCAGCCTGCTCTTGGCTTCTATTGCCTCTTCAACGTCATCGTAAACGAATCCTTCTCGTCCACGATCGTGTAGTCCGCCGGAGGCACGAACAACGACGCATCCGGCTCCGCCCTGCTGATGTTCGTCACTCTGGTGGTACCCTTTCCAAACCTGGGATCGAATATCTCCATTAAAATGTCCATCCGCAGCTCTCTCGACTGCCACATGTCCGACACCACAACGACAGGTCTGTCGTTGCCCGCTTCTCCGGCCGGAATTTCCTGAGTCACCCTTCTACCCGAGACGGCCACCCCTTCAATATTCCGCTCGCCGATCTGCTCGATGCTCGTTTGCCGCCAGACCTCGGTGTTTTTTGGGAGGCTGTTTCCACGCCGCAAGAGGCACCAAGGTGAAGCGGTGGAGAACGTGATTGTAGTCGTCCATGACGTAAGCCAGACCCGCCACTGGATCGTTAATCTGCCACTATAAATTCACCACCGTCGCCTGCCAGCACCTCTTCTTGCCGCATGCGCCCTTGGGAATCGCGCCAGATCTTTTCAATATTTTGCGGCTGCGCGATGTGCGTCCCGTCGGCCAGCGTTTGCACATGCTCGGAAACCCGCTCTCCGGAGTAAGGCACGCCGGTGATGGCTTGTCCGCCATAACCCCTCGGCTCACCCAGTTTCACGGTCATCGTGTCGCCGTCCCGCCGAATGTTCGTCAGGTTGAATTGCCCGAACGCCGCCGCTGCTAAAAACGACAACAAAAAACAAACCCACGCCATTCTTGTCCGCATGGGGGAAGTCTATCCGAGTTCGCGCCCGGAGGCAAGGGGTATAGTCTTAATCGGCCATAAGTCGTCATTTGTAGCTAGAATAGAGCCCTTAAATGACCAAAATTAGCCACGATTTTCAGCCGGTCGCCGCCCTCGCGCAAATCCTGATGCTCCAGCACCCAGGTATGCGCATGCGGCACCAGCACCGCATTTAACCCCGCTTCGAGCGCTGGATTGATGTCCGACTTCGGCGAATTTCCGATCATCCAGGTTTGCCGCGGATCGAAACTTCTCTCTTCGATAAGTAATTGATAAGCGGCGGTATTTTTCTCTTTCACGATCGCCGTGTGCGCGAAATAGCGACCCAACCCGGACCGGTCGACTTTCATCCGCTGCTCCTCCGGATGGCCCTTCGTAAATAGCGTAAGTTCATGACGCTGTGCGAGTTCGGCGAGCGTTTCCTCGACACCTTCAATCACTTCGAGCGGCTGTTCCAAAATCCTCTCCGCCAACGACATTATGTGACTTAAATCGGCGTCTTGAATTTCGCGCTCCGCCAGATTCCGGTACGCTTGCTGCAGGTTGAGGCCGAAGTTTTTCGACCCATATCCATGAATTTTCGCGTTCACCAACTCAATCTCATTTAGTACATCGCGAACTTGAAGGGGCGTTAGTTTTGAATGATTTAAGAACGCGCAAAAATCGTCAAAAGCGCGCTCGAAATAGATGTTATTTTCCCACAGCGTGTCGTCCGCGTCGAAAACCAGCCAGCTCATTCGATGTGGCCGAGCCCCCGTCCGTGTCCGTTGCGCGGGGCTACCTCTTTCACGTGTTGAATGCGGCGCTGGCGGAGGTTGTGAACTGGAAAGAAATCAGCCAGTTGGCGCATCCGGTCGGCTTCACTGCGAATCGCCAAAAGGGTCTGCCGGAAGCCCAGATCGGAGACCGGTTGGGCCAGCCGGAAACTCAACTGCGGCTGATCCAAATCAATCGCTTCCTTTGAAACCTCATGATATCCGTCAATGGCGCGCTGGCGAATATCGGGCGCGACGGGCGACTCTTCTTCGTCATCAAAAAACTCAACAGATCCTCGCAAAAACGAACGTTCTTCGTTCAGCATCATGATCTCGAAGCGTCTGCGCCCGCGCGCCAGGATGTCCATGCGCCCATCGGGATACTCGTGCAGCACTTTATCGATCATCGCGGTGCACCCGGTGTTGACGATTCCTTTTTCGCTGGCCAGGATCACTCCGAATTCCATGCGGTCGCGAATCGCTTCACCGATCATCTCCTTATAGCGATCCTCAAAAATATGAAGCGGAAGCTCGGCGCCGGGCAACAGCACCACCTGGAGCGGAAATAGAGGCAATAAACCCGGCTGCATGTTACTATTATCACTTTCACGCGATGTCAGAACAACATGATTCTTAAGCTCAAACGCACACCCGGAATCTATCTGGTCGGATTCATGGGTTGTGGCAAATCGACGGTCGGCCGAGCCCTTGCCGACGAATTGGGCTGGAGTTTCTTCGATCTGGATAACGAAATCGAAAGCGGCGCGGGCTCCACCGTCAGCGAAATATTCGATACGCAAGGGGAAGAAATATTTCGCTCCCTGGAAGCTTCGGCGCTGGCCAAGCGCGTGCGAGCCGTGCAATCCGGGCATCCGCAGGTGATCGCGCTGGGCGGCGGCGCGTTAATGAACGATAAGAGCTGCGAATTGATTTTGAATCACGGCGTAGTGGTGTGGCTGGACGCGCCCTTCGAGTTGATGCAGAAGCGTGTGGCGGCGGAATCACATCGTCCGCTGGCCCGCGATCCTGAAAAATTGCGTGAATTGTTCGAAACTCGCCGTCCGCGCTATACCCTCGCCGATTATCGCGTGGAGGCACCCGAGGAAGAAACCATGGCGACAGTGCGCCGGATTCTCGAGCTGCCGTTGTTTTGAAATCCCCTCCCTGGGGAGACGAGGGGATCATACGCGAACGACATCGGAAACACGCCGCAAGCATGCGCTACAAATCTTCCGGGCCGCATTGGCTGCGGCCGATCCGCAGGAAGCGGTGCTGCGTCATCTGAAGTTTGATGGACATACCATCGTTGCCGGGCGGCGAAAGTATGCCATCAACAAGTTCGATCGCATTCAAGTCCTCGGGGCAGGGAAGGCCGGCGCGGCTATGGCACGGGCGGTGGAAAGGCTGCTCGGTAAGCGCGTCAGCGGCGGATGGATCAACGTCAAGGACGGACATACGAGCCCTCTGCGGCGCATTCATCAACAGGAGTGCGGCCATCCGGTTCCTGATGAGCGCGGCGTCGAGGGCGCGCGCAGAATGGCGGAAATTGCCCGCGAGGCCGGAGTTCGCGACCTGCTGATCTGCGTGATTTCGGGAGGCGCATCCGCTCTGACGCCCGCGCCGGTTCCTCCGATGACGCTTTCTGAAAAACAGGAGCTGACTAAAAAACTGCTGGCCAGCGGCGCGACTATTCATGAGATCAACACGGTGCGAAAGCATCTCTCGACGATTAAAGGCGGCCAACTGGCCAGGCTCGCCTATCCCGCGACGATGATCGCCCTGATTCTGTCGGATGTGATTGGCGACGATCTCGACGTGATCGGCTCCGGTCTAACCGTGGGGGATCGATCGAGCGTGGAAGATGCGCGCGCGGTGCTGGCCAAGTACGGGATTGAGCAGAAAGTCGACTTTCACGAGACTCCGAAACCGGACGATCCGGCGCTCGGGCGCGTGCAGAACATCATCGTCGGAAGCAATGAACAGGCGATCGATGCGGCGGCGCGGCAATCCAAGGCGCTGGGATACCGGACGATGGTGTTATCGACCCGAATCGAAGGCGAGACGCGCGATGTGGCCGGTGTCCATGCGGCGATCGCCCAGGAAATTCTAGCCACCGGCCGTCCGCTGCGAGCCCCCGCCTGCGTGCTCTCCGGTGGTGAGACTACGGTGACGATTCGAGGCTCCGGCAAGGGCGGCCGCAATCAGGAATTCGTACTGGCGGCGGCGATTGCGCTTGATGAAGCGGGTCCCATCACGGTGCTCAGTGCAGGGACGGACGGCACCGATGGTCCGACCGACGCGGCGGGAGCGATTGCCGATTCGTCGACGGTTTCCCGTGCACAAGCGCTGGGCCTGGATGCAAAAGCGTTCCTTCGTAATAATGACTCGTATCATTTTTTCGAAAAGGTAGAAGGGCTGGTTAAGACGGGGCCGACGGGAACGAACGTGATGGACGCGCGGGTGGTGCTGGTGGGATGAGGGTACAAAAGGAACCAAGATTCAGGTTTCGCGCAAGGACCGCGCTATCATTCTCTTGTGATACGTCGCCTGTACGTTCATAATTTTCGCTGCCTGGAGAATTTCGAGTTGCCCATCTCGGGTCAGTCCTCCGTCCTCCTTATTGGAAAAAACGGCTCAGGCAAGACCACGGTTGGGCTCGCGCTGGAGATTCTACAGAAGATCGCGCGAGGAACGAACCGGATCGCGGATCTCGTGAAGCCGAAGGATCTCGCTCGCGGACGCGCGGATGTACCGATGCGATTTGAAATCGAGGTTGAGCTGGAAGCCCAGCTTTACAAGTACACCATCGCCTTTGCGATTCCAAAGAGCCACAGAGAGACCGAACTTTTCGTGCTCGAAGAAAAGCTCGAGGTCGGCGGCAGGGTGCTTTACACGCGAGCAGCCGCGACGCTGCACGTCGAAACGCGGGATGCTGCCGCCACCCCCCCAGCGCTCTTCAGGGTACCTTTCCTATCGATTGGCGTCTTGCGGCTCTGCCAATCATTCAGAAACAGTATGGCAATGATCCGATTTACATTTTCAAACAATGGCTCGCCCGGATACTTATCCTTCGGCCGGTGCCTAGCTTGATTCAGGGAGGCTCTGAACAAGATACGCTGGAGCCAAATCTTGAAGTCACCAACCTTGGCGCCTGGTTTGCAGGTCTACTATCATACGCTCCGTCCGCTTACGCCGAGATGGACAAATATCTCAAGCAGGTGATGCCGGACCTAACGGACATCAAGAATCCAGGCAGAGACTCTCGAAGCTTGGTGGTCCAGTTCTCTGACGATCAGGCAAGCGTGACTCTTCCGTTTGGGGACCTATCGGACGGGGAAAAATGCTTCGTGATATGTGCCCTGGTGCTCGCTGCGAAACATGCATATGGCCCTTTGCTTTGTTTCTGGGACGAACCGGATAACTATCTTGCCCCGTCCGAGGTTGGGCACTTTGTGTTGGCTCTTCGCAAGGCTTTCCAATCTGGCGGCCAGTTCATCGCGACCTCGCATAATTCCGAGGCAATCCGGCGCTTTTCCGACGAAAACACGCTCGTTCTTTTCCGGAGGAGCCATCTTGAACCCACGATGGTGCGTCCGCTGAGCGAAATCCAGGTCAGCGGCGACCTCGTTGGAGCGCTGGTTCGTGACGATCTGGAGCCATGAGCTGTAACAAATATTTGCCTCACGTGCTGGTCCTGCCAGAAGACCATGCCAACGCTCAATTGGCGAACGGCTTTCTGCTGGATCAAGCCCTTTCGACTCGAAGTATCCAGGTACTTGAGGAGGCGGGCGGCTGGCATGAGGTCATAAATCGCTTTCTCTCAGATCACGTGTCTGGGATGGAGCGTTATCCTGAGCGCTCGATGGTTCTCTTGATCGACTTTGATGGCGATCCAGACCGGCTGAGCGGCGTAAAGGCAAAGATACCCGGGAATTTGAATGAGAGAGTTTATATTCTCGGCGCTTTCATTGAATCGGAAAACCTTAATGCCGACCTCGGTTCCTACGAAACAATAGGTCTAGCGCTGGCGCAGGATTGTCGCGAAGAAACAGATACAACTTGGAGCCATCCTCTTTTACGGCATAATGCAGGCGAGCTTGCCCGTTTACGCGAACGCGTTCGACCTATCCTTTTCGCGGCGCCTTGAGGGACGAAGGCCGATGTGCAGCGGCAACCCGCCGCCAGAAAGGGCGGCCTCACAAGACACGTTCACATGGTCTGATATAGTGTCGCGAGCAAGGAGCATTCATGAAACGGGTGATTGCGAGCGTTTTTCTGGCCGGCCTGTCACTATCTTTTGCACAATCGACGGAGCCGCCTCCGATTTTGAAAATCGTCCGGGAAAATATGAAGCCCGGCACCGGCTCGGCTCACGAGAAAATCGAAGCTGCTTACGCCCACGCGTTTGCGCCGACCAAATTTGCAAATTATATGGGCTGGGAGGCGATCACCGGCTCGACCCAGGCATGGTTCGTCGAAGGGTACGGCTCCTATGCCGCGATCGAGGAGGCGTCTAAAATTGCCAACTCTGAGCCGCTGAAGACCACGCTCGCTCCCCTCGAAGTGCAGGACGGCGAACTGCGCACTGGCGAGAGTACCCTTTTTGCCCACTATGCCAAGGATTTGAGCTATTACGGCACGCCTTTGAATCTTGGCAGGACTCATTTTGTCTGGCTGAATATTGTCCACCTGCGCCGCGGTCACGTTGAAGACTATGCGGAGCTGCGCAAAATACAGAACGCCGCATTCGTGAAGGTGGGCGCCAAGTGGAGCCGAGCCGTCTACGTGATCGGCAACGGCGGGTCCGCGACCGACTACCTGGTCATGTGGCCTATGGAATCCTTGAGCGACATGGACCGGCCGGCGGCATGGAACAATCGCGATGCGTTGGGCGAATCATTTGAGCGCTACCGGAAGCTCAACGCCGATATTATCGTCTCGACCGAAGAAATTATATTCGCGGTCAATCCCAAGATGAGCAATCCTTCGAAGGCGTTTATCGAAGCGGATCCGGATTTCTGGACGCCAAAGGCAAAGTAGATCCGGACGCATTACAATAATACCGAGTGCCCTTCACGGACCGATTTGAGCTTCTCAGCCTGAAACGCGACGAAGGCGTGCGCACGTTTGAGGCGCGCGAAATCGCCAGCGGCCGGCCTGTGCTGGTTCACCTGTTCGCCGACAGCACTTCGCCTTTAAACCGGGTGATGCTGGCGAAGCTCGATGCGCTGCCTGTGAACGAACGAAGCCGCATTATCGATCGCGGCGATCATGAGGGCGGAGTTTACGTGGTCACCGACCGGCTGGCGGAATATGCTGGGTTGCGCGAATGGCTCGCGCAAAAGCCGGCGAAGGCATCCGTCGACGACCAACTGGCGCATCTGTTTGACACCGCGCCGACGCCGGTGCTGGAACCCTCGCCCACCGCGCCCGCGCCTGCTCCGATTTTATCGAACACCGGAGAGCAGACGGCGCAGATGAAAGCAGTCGACCTGTCGAAACCGCTGGAGTTTCGTGCGTCGCCAGTGACTACCGCGCCGCCCGCTCCCGTGGCTCCTGTGCCTGCCGTAGCGCCGCCACCACCGGCAGCGGAGCCTGGTGAGTTTACGCAGCTGTTGCGGCCAATTTCGACCGCTGCTCCCACGCCTCCCGCTGCTCCCGCGGCGAACGAGCCTGGCGAGTTCACAAGGCAATTCGCTCCCGTGTTGCGGCCTGTGCCGCCTCCCAGTCAGCCGGCTGCTCCAACTCCATCTGCTCCAAGTCCCGCTGCTCCGGCGGCGAATGAGCCTGGAGAGTTCACACGGCAATTTGCTCCCGTGTTGCGACCTGTGTCGCCTCCCAGTCAGGCGCCTGCTCCCACGCCTCCCGCTGCGAACGAGCCTGGGGAGTTTACGCGGCAATTCGCTCCCATATTGCGCCCGACGCCCACCCCCGCTCCGCAACCAACGGCGCCTGCTCCGAAAACGGAGCAGCCCATGGGCGAATTTACCCGGCAGTTTCAAGCGCCTCTGCGTCCCATTACTTCGACGCCGCCGCGGACTCCTCCGTCTGCGCCGTCCGCTCCCGCCGCTTCGGGTGACGGCGAGTTTACGCAGATGTTGAGGTCTCAGCCTCCTTCCGCCGCCGCGCCACCTTCGGCGCAGGCTTCCAAACCTACCGATTTTGAAAATTATTTTCAGTCGCCGATGCCGGTCGCGCCGGTGGGCTCCACGCAACAGTTCAGGCCGATGACGGCGCCCAACATGCCTCCGAAGCGTCCCGGTCGGGAGGGAGAATTTACGCAGGTTTTTGGACCCGGCGCTGTTGGCGCACCGCCTCCTCCGCCGGTGCCGCCTCCCTCCGGCAACGCGACGAATGTGTTCCAGGCTGCTACGCCGCAGGCGCCGAGTTTCACGCCGGGGGTTAATTTTCCGCCGCCGGGACCAGCGCAAAGTTTTGGCGCGGGGCCTGCGCAAAATCCTTTGCAGGGATCGGACGAATGGGGAAGCATGTTTGGCGGGTCGGCTCAGATCACGTTCGGGCAGCCCCCTCCGCAAGCCTCGCGGATGGCGGAAGCGGCGCTCGCGAACCTGAATTCAGGGCGAAACAGTTCGCGCCTTCCGCTGCTCCTTATTATAGTAGCGGTGGTGCTGCTGGTAGCGGCAGTGATTGTCTATTTAGTGATGCGTCCGCATTAGGCTCAGACGAAACTTCTTAATTTACAAAGGGTTTACCAAATCAGAAGCGCAGTTTAGCAGTTTCCGGATTGACGAGGCTATACTTATAAGTGTTCGCGCATGCGATTCTCGGTTGACGCTCACGCCATAGGCTGTCATCTGACGGGGAATGAAGTCTATATCCGCAACCTGCTGAACGAGTTTGCGAGGCTGGACCGGTCCAGCGACTTCATTGCTTACGTCTCGAAGCCCGACGCTCATCTTCAGGTCCCGAAAAGTGTCCGGACCAGCCACGTATCCCAGAACCCCTTTCGAAGGTTAGGCTTGGACCTCCCCATGAAGCTCCGTTACGATAAGCCGGACCTATTGCACGTGCAATATACCAGCCCCCTTGGCTGCGCCGTGCCGTTGGTGGTTAGCGTCCACGACGTCAGTTATCTGGAGCACCCCCAATACTTCACCCGTTTCCGCGCCGCGCAGTTGCGCTTGACGGTAAAGCGCACGGTGGAGGCAGCCGCGCGCGTGCTGACGCCGAGCGAATTTTCGCGCCGCGCCATCCTGCGGCACTATAAATTGGATGAACGAAAAGTGGTGGTCGTTCCCAACGCGGTGTCTTCGTCGTTCCGGCCGGTGGAGCGCGAACACGCCTCCGAAATCGTTGAAGAAAAGTTTGGAATTCGCGGACCATTCATCCTCACGGTGGGCGATTTGCAGCCGCGCAAGAATCATTTGGGGCTGTTGCGCGCCTTTGAGCTGATGCTGCGTCAACATCCGCACCTTCC
>Ga0116129_1001442_pt1 | contig 13137 bp, 8 predicted proteins | sample June2015DPH_17_2_FD_89732 | JGI IMG/M metagenome (GOLD analysis project Ga0116129, IMG submission 89732) | Peatland microbial communities from SPRUCE experiment site at the Marcell Experimental Forest, Minnesota, USA - June2015DPH_17_10 | ecosystem: Environmental > Terrestrial > Soil > Wetlands >...
TAGGTTGCAGTACTGGTTCCGGATGTGATGGGCGCCCAGAAACGATCGACGGAGCTGGGCGGCTGGAAATCGCGGAAGTCGCGCAGCTTCCAGCCGATGGCAAAGCTGCCGGCGAGGGCGATTCCGAAGAAAAAGGCGAGGAACAGCCAGCGACGGCGCGGTGCCGTCCGATGCGGCACGGGAACCGGCACCGGCACCGGGGCAGTGAACTGCGGGGCAGGTTCCGGGACTGGGGGCGGGACAGGAAGCGGAACAGGAGGCGGGAGTTCGGGCAGTGGCGCCGGGGCACGAAATTGAGGAACGTAGGAGCCGCTGGGCAGCTCGACGATCAGCTCGCCATCATGGGCCGAGTCGTAATAGTACTGCATCAGACGCTTGCGGACTTCGCCGGCGGTGATGCGGACGACGGGGTCGGCATTGGCATCATAGCTGGGAGCACGGCCGAATACCTCAATGCCGATGCTGCGCTCCTTGAGCTCCGCCCCGGCGCCCTTGAGGGTCTGATCGACGGTATAGGCCAGAAGCACCGGGTAGCGCTTGCTATTTGAAAACAAAGGGTGGGCAAGCAGGCGCTCCAGCTGTTCGCGGACGGCCGCGGCTTCCGGAGCGGGCAGCGGCTGTGCGGAGTCTTGCATGGATTTTGTGACCCCTGGCATTGGCCCGGCTCCTGGCGTCGAGATCATTCCCTGAACTGACTGGATTGGGCGCGAAAGGTTCTACGGCCAGGGAAGATCCTTCGATCTGGGGAGAGCCTGGTTAAGTGCATTCTTGCGCGGCAAAACTCAGTGCGACAATTGGAACGAAAGCATCTGTATTGCGTATCATACGTCCCCGAAATGGAGTTGTCTACAGCTGGTTAACCCATGTGCTGCTAATGGTTTAGCCTCTGTTAGAGGTATTGCTACCCGATGGAACCTAGAGAAAGCCGAAGGCGGCTTCTATATTGGCACTCGGTCCAGAAGATGTGCCCAGAGCAGATGCTGAGGATGGATGAATCCATTCCCGACGTCGAGCTGGACGGCCCATTTTCTTGTGATTGCGGCTCCTCGCCCCTTTGGTTTAGCAGATCTGGTATTCATCCAGGCAAGCATAACCGAGGGGCGTTTTTTATGGATGTGGGGTAGCCGCATGAGTACCGAAGGATCAATCGGTAGTGGTTGATGGGCTAAGGAATCCGCGAGCAGGGAAGCATTCTTCTGGCTAAGGGGACGAGTATCCTTAGCCATGGCAGCGGTTCCGTGCGCGGATTGGGGATGAAACGTCCGCGAGTGCCTCGCGGGAGAAAACGCGACAGGAATACAGGGTCTCTCTGTCCAAGGCCCGAATGTCTACTCCTCAGAGCGAGTTCATGGATTGGCCCTCTCAAGACCTTTCGCCTGTCGAACTGCCCGCCCCCGCGTATAGTTCAGAATGCACATTGCTCAGAATTTGACATCCGGTGAGAGAACTCTGGGTTGTGGCCTGGCCCCGACTTGTTCCCGAATCGATCGAATGATTGCGGGAGACTGCACAACATCTGCAGCCGCTTCAAATTCATTCCAGCGCCCCAGTCTATCGAAGAGCTTTCCAGGCTCTTCAAGTTCGGTCTTAGTGACACCCGTGGCGAGGGGAACGTGCGAGGGGCGAGACCGCGTGGACAGAGTCACGACGGCATGTTCGCTGCACATTGATTCCAGCCCGGCGACGGTGGGTTTAGGATCCTAACCGCGATCGAGCACGCGCCTAGCTCAGGCCGGACATGACGAGCATTCTTGGTTCGGTCATCTCTTCGATGGCGGAACGGATGCCTTCGCGGCCGATGCCGCTGTCTTTGACGCCGCCGTAGGGCATGGGGTCCAGACGCCAGGCGGGCGTGTCCCCCACGATCAGTGCGCCGACTTCGAGCTCGCGATAGGCAGTCAGGATGCGGCCGGCGTCGCGGGTGAGCAGGCCGGCCTGCAGTCCGTAGCGGGAGTGGTTAACATCGGCCAAGGCTTGCTCGAAGTCGTCGTAGGGCTCGACCACCACCACCGGGCCGAAGGCTTCCTCATCGCGGATTTTCATGCCCGGTTTGGTGCCGGTGAGGATGGCGGGTGTGACCAGCGAGCCCTGGCGTTCGCCGCCGGCCACCACCTTGGCGCCGCCCTCAACCGCTTCCTTGATCCAGACCTCGATGCGCTCGGCTTCCGAGGCGCGAATGAGCGGGCCAACGTCGGTGGCCTCCTCAGAAGGGTTACCGGAGATCATCTTGGCGGTGACCTCCACCAGCTTCCACAAGAAGGTCTGGAAGATTTTGCGCTCGACAAAGATGCGCTGAACAGAGATGCAGGACTGCCCGGCGTAGCCGAAGGCCGCGTGGGCGGTGCGCAGGGCGGCCTGGTCGAGATCGTGCCAGTCGCTGTGGATGACAAGGGCCGCGTTGCCGCCGAGCTCGAGCAGGACGCGCTTGCGCCCGGAGCGGACTTTGAGATCCCAGCCGACTTTGGCCGATCCGGTAAAGCTGACCAGCTTGATGCGGTCTTCCTTTTCGGCCAGCCAGGCGGTGTCGGCGTTCGACAAGGGCAGCACGGCAAGGGCTTCGGCCGGCCACCCGGCCTTGAGGATGACTTCGCCAAGAGCGAGCGCGGTGAAAGGCGTTTGTGGCGCAGGCTTGAGCAGGACCGGGCAGCCGGCAGCGATCGCCGGGGCCAGCTTGTGCGCCACCAGGTTGAGCGGAAAATTGAACGGCGTGATGGCCAGGATTGGGCCTACGGGAAAACGCTGGATGAGGCCCCAGCGATTTTCATTGCCTTCGGTGAGGTCCAGGGGAAGGCTTTCCCCGCCCAGGCGCGCGGCTTCTTCGGCGGCAGTTTTGAAGGTAAGCACCGCGCGGTCCACCTCCGCGCGCCCCAGGCGCACGGGCTTGCCGGCCTCGGCCGTAATGAGCTGGGCAAAGCGCTCCTTCTGTTCAAGAATGGAGGCGGCAATGTCTTCAAGAATCTCCCGCCGCTTCCAGCGCGGCAGGGCGCGGGTGCGGCGCAGGCTGGTGGTGGCATGACTCACGGCCTGGCGGGCATCGGCACGGGTGGCCACCGAGACGCGGCCGACCAGACCCTGATCCCAGGGAGAGCGGACTTCGAGCGGCTCTCCGTCGATCCATTCCTTACCGCAAAGCAGAAAGCCGGTTTGTGTGCCTGGGCGCATCTTCATGGCGGGGCTCTCCTTGAGCAAGTGGGGTGCTCTCCTGATGGTAATTGGCCGGGCAGGGATTGCGGGACCGGTTTGAAAATCGAAGGTGCGCAGAAAGGCGAGGGGAGTGCGCGGCCGATGGCCGGCGCTTCCGATACCACGATGCAATGATGCAGATTCACCTCCTCTACACCCCCGCCCGCCAGGGGCAGAGGACGGGGAGCAAAACAACGACGAAGTCGGCCTTGCGGGGGCCCCTGCGCTCTGCCTGCGATCGAGGCCCGGCTGCGATACACTCTGGCCATGATTCATGACGGACCGAGCAGCAAGCTTCCCTTCGACCGGGTGGAAGCCCAGGCGTACCTGGCAGCGCGCGACCGCAAGCTGGGCGCGCTGATTGAGCGGGCCGGGCCATTCACCATGAAGCTCGATCCGGCACCATCACCCTTTGAATCGCTGCTGGAGTCGATTCTCTATCAGCAGCTGCATGGCAAGGCGGCGGCGACCATCCATGGCAGGGTGCGCGAGTATTTCCACGGCGATCCAACCCCAGAGCTGATGCTGGCGACCCCCGACGAGCCTCTGCGGGCGGCCGGCGTTTCCGGCAACAAGATCAAGGCGTTCAAAGACCTGGCCCGGAAGACGCTGGACGGAACGGTGCCCTCGCACGCGGCCATCAAAAAACTCTCTGACGCCGAGATCATTGAACGGCTTACGGCGGTTCGCGGCATCGGCGCCTGGACGGTGGAGATGCTGCTGATCTTCCGCCTCGGCCGGCCGGATGTTTTTCCGGTGACCGACTACGGCGTGCGCAAGGGCTTTGCGCTCACGTTTATGAGGGTACCCAAGACGCGGGCTCTCGCGGCAGTGGATCTGCCCAAGGCGGATCGGATGCTGCGACGGGCCAGCAAGTGGTCGCCGTTTCGCACCGTGGCCAGCTGGTATCTGTGGCGGGCCTGTGATCTGGCCCGTCCGGATGTGCCTCCCGGGGGCCGGGCCTGAAGGAGCGATTGTTCGAGGAGTTGAGATTTCGCACCCTTGAGCGGGAACAGGAGACCCAAAATCGGGGCAGAATGTTGCCGGCCGTTCCATCTGGTGGTGCAGCAGGAGGGGTCGGGGGGCCGGATCCGCACGGCGATCGATCGAACAATTTATGATGATCAAGCCTGCCGCGGAGCCTCGAGCGGCTGCGGCTACCCCCAGCGAGACCGGGCCTGTCCTTCCGCTGGATGGGCGCCGGTCGTCAGGATCATTGATGCCTTCAGGCAAACGTTACATCTGCATTCATGGACATTTCTACCAACCGCCACGCGAAAATCCGTGGCTGGAGACGGTCGAGACGCAGGATTCCGCGGCACCCTATCACGACTGGAATGAGCGCATCTGCGCGGAGTGTTACGCGCCCAACGGCGCCGCCCGCATCCAGAACGATCGCAACCAGATCATGCGCATCGTGAACAACTATGCGCGCATCAGCTTCAACTTCGGGCCCACGCTGCTCAGCTGGCTCAAGGAGAACACGCCGCGCACCTATCGCATGATTCTGGATGGAGAGCGCAGGAGCCGGCGCAATTATGCCGGGCACAGCTCGGCCATGGCGCAGGTATACAACCACATCATCATGCCCCTGGCCAGCCGCCGCGACCGCATCACGCAGATCCGCTGGGGCATTGCGGACTACAAGCATCACTACGGCGCGGCGCCGGAAGGCATGTGGCTGGCCGAGACGGCGGCAGACAGCGAGAGTCTGGAGCTTATGGCCGAGCACGGCATAAAGTTCACCCTGCTGGCGCCGCACCAGTGCGCCCGGGTGCGGGCCCTCGGCGACGGCCAGTCATGGACCGACACTCCGGGCGCAAGCGTCGATGGCACGCGTCCCTACCTGCTGCGCTTCGCGTCCGGCAAATCGCTGGCCGTGTTTTTTTATAACGGTGCGGCTTCGCGGGCCATTGCCTTTGAGGGCCTGCTGAACTCCGGGGAGAGCTTTGCCGGCCGTTTGAAGAGTGGCTTTCGCGAAGGCAGCCAGGCGCAGCTCATGCACGTGGCCACGGATGGCGAGTCCTACGGCCATCACCACCGGCACGGCGAAATGGCGCTCGCCTATTGCCTGCAGCTGCTGGAAAAAGATAAGACGGTGCGCCTGACCAACTACGGCAGATTTCTAGAGAAGTTTCCTCCCGAGTTCGAATGTGAAATTCAAGACAATACCTCGTGGAGCTGCGCGCACGGGGTCGAACGCTGGCGGTCCAACTGCGGATGCAATGGAGGCCGGCCGTTCAACCAGCTGTGGCGCACGCCGCTTCGCCAGGCGCTGGATGAGCTGCGCGATGCCATTGCTCCGTTGACCGAGCAGCATGGCAGCCGGCTGTTCAAAGACGTGTGGGCGGCGCGCGATGGATACATTGGCGTGGTGCTTGATCGCAGCAGGGAACAGGCCGACAGCTTCTTTGCCACCCACGCCCGAGATGTGCTGACTGAGGAGCAACGCATCGGCGCGCTTGAGCTGATGGAGATGCAGCGGCACGCGCAGCTGATGTACACCAGCTGCGGATGGTTCTTTGACGATATTTCCGGCATTGAGACGGTGCAGATCATCGCCTATGCGGCGCGCGTGCTGCAACTGGCCAAGCTGATCTTCGGCACCGAAGCCGCCGAGCTCGAGCCGAAGTTTCTGGCGCGGATCGAACAGGCCCAGTCAAACATAGCCAGCGCGGGCAATGGCGCCCTGATCTACAAGTCATGCGTCGCATCGATGGAGCTGGGGCTGGAGCAAGTGGCCGCGCACTATGCCATCAGCTCCATCTTCTCCACATTTGCCGAGGAGACGGTCCTGTTCTGCTACCAGGTGCGGCGTATCTCGTATGAGATCCACACCTCGGGCCGGGGGCGACTGGCAATGGGCCGGGCGCATATTGCCAGTGCCATCACCGGTGAGCAGCAGAGCTACTCGTTCGCAGTTCTGCACTTCGGCGACCAGAACATCACGGCTGCGGTGAAGCCGTACAGCGAGACCGATGCGGCGGAGTTTGAAGCCTTTGCCGAGAAAGCCGCCGAGCAAGTCGGCCGTGCGCTGTTCCCGGAAGTGATCCGCCTGCTCGACAGCGCTTACGGGCGCGTGGACTACTCGCTGACTTCGCTGTTTACCGATGAGCAGCGCCGCATTGTCGAGCTGATTCTGAACTCGACGCTGTGGGATATCGAGAGCTCGCTGACGACCATCTACGAGGACCACGCGAGCCTGCTGCATTATCTGTCCCAGGCAGGATTGCCCAAGCCTCCGGCGCTGACGCTGGCAGCCGGGTTCGCGATCAATGCCGGGCTGCGGCGAGCGCTCGAGACCGATCCGGTGGACATCGCGCAGATGCGCTCGTTCCTGCAACTGGCCAAGGCCGACCAGGTGGGGCTCGAAACGGCCAACCTCAGCTACATTGCCGACCAGCGTATGAAGCGCTCGATGGTGGAACTGCAGATGTCGGCCGGATCTGTGGAGACCCTGGAGCGCGCCCTGGCCCTGGCGCGCAGCCTGGTCGAGCTGCCCTTCGAGTTGAACCTTTGGCAGGCGCAGAATATCTGGTACGAGATTCAGGGCTCGTCGGGCGCTCAGCTCACCGCGCTCGCAGCAGAGGACCGTTCCCGCTGGGACAAGAGCTTCAGCGAGCTGGCCAGCTGCCTGTCGATCGACTTCGAGAACCTCACCGCGGATGACGTGGCAATCGCTTCTCTCGGAGATTGATCAGTTGCGACCCGGGACTGAAGACCCTGATTCCCTGATTCCTGGTTCAACTGCGCCGGCTCAACTGCGCCAGTGCAGGTCGAGCGGGCCGGGCATGGGATGGCTGGGCGCTACCCCGGTGTTTGCCGCCTCCAGCCTCCCCTGTTTCAAGGCGAAGTACCACTTGGCGGGCTTGTCGGCGTCGTCGATCAACATCAGGCTCGGATTGTGGCGCAGGCCTTCGGCTTGCTGAATCATCGTTTGCTGATCCTGGCGCACGAACTTGGCGCCGAAGAATCTGGCGATGGCGGTGACCAGTGGAACGCGATAAAAAACATTCCACGCGGCGATGACATCGATGCGGCAGGTGGACGCGGTGACGGGCGTGATGGTGGTGAGCGATGAGAACCACGCCTGGCCGGCGCGAATGATCTCGGTGCGGCGATTGGGCAGCACGAAGTCGATGGTGGTTTCGATCGGAGCCCCATAGACGCCGAGCAGCTTGTAGGGCGCCGAGTTGCCGCTGGGCGCGTGGGCGCTCATGCGGAAGCCTTCCGGGATGGGTTCGAAGCGCTTGGTCTTCTCGCGGATGCTGGCTCGCGAACGCCACCACCAGGCCTGGTGCACGAAAGGTCCATGCGCGGGATCCATCAGGCCGATGATGCCGTGATCCACATTGCAGGGCAGGTCGGCGGCCAGGTGCGCAGTGCGATAGCGAGGGCCGAATTTGGCCAGCTCCGGTACGGCTCGCTCCGCGCTCTTCCCCTTCTTCCCGGTACCGGGGCCGGGAATATAAACCCAGGCGTGGCCGTCGCGCTCTTCGCAGGGGTAGGTGGTGGCGAAGATGCGCGTGGCATCGAGATGGTCGTGGGTCGACAGGGAGGGGATGAGGGCGCACTGGCCCGAGCAGGGCTCGAACTCCCAGCCATGATACTTGCAGGTGACATGGTTGCCGTCAAACCGACCGTAGCTGAGGGGAATGCCGCGATGCGGGCAGCTGTCGCGCATGGCAAAGATGCGGCCGTCCAAGCGGCGACCGAGCACCAGAGGAATATCGAGAAGCATCGCGGTCGCCAGCTTGCGCCTGCGCAACTGGTCGGTGCGCAGGGCCGGGTACCAGTCGTCGTAGAGCAGCGTGGCCGTGGGGCCCGGAAGGGGCCGGCCGGCTTCGGGAGTGGTGACAAACGGCATTTGGCCCTCACCATAGCATGGTCGCCGATGGGGTTGCCAGCCAGGAACCCGGCTCCCGGCGAGCCGGCTCTGGGGGGGCGGCCAACCACCAGAAGCCAGGGGTGCGATGGTTCAGCGGGATTCCCTCAACAGTTTTCCCTTTTTGAGTTCGAAGCGCTCCCCGCGCCAGACGATGGTGTTGCCGGTCAGGCCGAAGGCCCAGATGAGCAGGGCGACCAGATCGCGCAAGGGCAGAAGCCCAAGGCTGGGAAGTACCTGGTGGTCTCCGAGGACCTGGGCGCCAACGGTCATGGCAAGGCCGAAGCGCAGCAACAGGCTCAGGGCCAAAAGCCAAAGGCTCACCGGGCTGAGTCCGCTGGCAAGGACGTTGAGCATGGCCCAGGCCAGGCCGTGCGTGAAGATCATCCCGGCGTAGCCCCAGGGGCGCGCATCGCGCACGGTGCGCGCCCAGCGCAGCTGATGATCGATGAACCCGCGCCACCGGTAGGCAGGGATGGCGGTCTCGACGACTTCCCCGCTGAGGATGATGCGATAGCCGGCGCGATCGATGCGCGCGCCCAGTTCGTAGTCATCCCCGAGGTGGTCGAGGAGGGTGGCCAGGCCGCCGATCTTTTGGAGTGCCTCCCGGCTCACCGCCAAGGTCGAGCCGAGGCCGTAGTGCAGGCCGCCTTCGAGCATGCGGGAGAGCAGGACGCCTGCCTGGAAGTCCGTGGCGATGCCCAGCGATTCCAAGCGCGAGGGGAGTGTCGCGTAGGCGCGGCCCCGATAAAGCGCAGTGACCAGGCCGGTTGCCTGCTGCGTTCCGGAGGGCAAAAAGGGCGCCAGCACCCGCTCCAGGTAACGCGGCGAGACACTGATGTCCGAGTCGTTGATCAGCAGATAGTCGTAGCGGGCGTGGTGAGCGAGCTGGACCAGGGTGCTCACTTTGCCATTGCAGCCCAGGCTCAAAGGACACTCCACCAGCCGGAGCTCGTGGGTGGGGAACTCCTGCTGAAGCTGGAGGACGGCGCTGACCGCAGGGTCCTCGAGCGAGGAGACGCCGAACAGCATTTCGTACCGGCCTGCGTAGCTCTGCCGGCAATGGCTGCGAAAGGCGTCGAGCATTGCCGGGTCCATGCCCTTGAGCGACTTGAGAATGCTGACATCGGGGGCGAAGGCCGCCAGCGGAGCGCGGCGGGCGAAGAGAAACAGGTGGGCGGCGAGCAGAGCGGCGAGAAAGTAGCCCATACCGGCCAGGGTGAGCACCGTGGTGACGATCTCCACGGATTGGGCGATGGGGTGCGGCATTGCTGGGGTTAGTTTAGCAAGACCGTTCCCCGACTGCCGACCCCCCGGCGGTCCGGCGGCTTGCGCCCACCGCTACTCGTAGCGCAGCGCTTCGATGGGGTCTAAATTCGCGGCCTTCCATGCCGGATAAATGCCGAAAACCAGACCGATGGCGCAGGAGACGCCGAAGCCGATCGAGACCCAGAGTGTGGACAGGGTCGCCGGCAGGCCGATGGGCAGCAGGTAGACGATGGAGGTGAGCACGGCCCCCACCAGGACGCCGATGACGCCGCCGACGGCGCACAGAGTCACGGCCTCCATGGTGAACTGTGTAAGGATGGTGCGCTTGGTGGCGCCCAGAGCCTTGCGCACCCCGATTTCCCGCGTCCGCTCGGTCACCGAGACCAGCATGATGTTCATGACGCCGACCCCGCCGACCATCAGTCCGACCGAAGATACGGCAATCATGAAGGCCACCAGGCCGCCGGTCAGCTGGCCCCACAGTTTGGAGAGCGAATCGGGGCCGAAGATTTCAAAGTCGTCTTCTGATTGCACCTTCACCTTGCGGCGAATGCGCAGCAGCTCGCGAATCTCTTCTTCGACCACGGCCTTGTTTTTCGGGTCGTCGTACTTCACACTTACCCACAGGTCCTTGTCTTCCGGATGCAGGTTGTGGAAGGTGCCCATGGGGAAATAAACCATGTTGTCTTCCCGGTTCTTCCCTCCGCCGAAGGGCTGCTTGCGCTTTTCGAGCGCGCCGATGACGGTGTAAAGTCCGCTTTCAATGGCCACTTCCTTGCCGATCGGGTCCTCGGTGCCAAACAGCTCTTCGGCGGTGTCGTGGCCGAGCACAATCACGTGGGCGGCGCGCTGATCTTCATCGTCGGTGAACAAGCGTCCTGCCGCCAGGGTGAGATCGGTAACGTCGCTGACCTCGGAGGTGGAGCCCTGGAGAATGGTGCCGGCCACCTTCTTGCCTTTGTATTTGACGGCGACATCGCCCACCCGGAACTCCGATTTGACGTGCTGAAATCCGCCATCGGCCGCGACCACATGGGGCAGCGCGCGCAGGGCGAGAACGTCATCCAGGGTAAGCTTCTTGCGCGCCAGCTGCTCCAGGGTGGGCTGGACGCCAATCACCGGCAGATGAAACACCCAGAAGACATTGGAGCCGAGCGAACTCACCCAGTCCGACACCCGGTTGTTGAGGCCGTTGATGACCGAGGAGATGGTGATGACGGTGGTGACGCCAATGACGATGCCGAGCACGGTAAGCCCGGAGCGCAGCTTGTTGACGCGCAGCGTATCGAGCGCCATTTTGATCGATTCGCGGGTTTGACCTTGGGCCATGGGAACTCCGAGGAAACAGTTGACGGTGGCGAGTGAAGAGCGGTCTCAACAGAGCCCGCTCCTGCAAAATACATCTTTCCGGCCTCATGCGCCATCGCTTGGGCGCCGCTCTAGAGATGGATCGCCCGAGGCCATTGTTGCCCTGCCCGCCCTACATTTCCGCCCGGAGCGCGACCACCGGATCAAGCTTGGCGGCTTTGCTGGCCGGATAGACGCCGAAGAAGATGCCGGTGGCGGCGGAGACGAACAGGGCGACCAGCACGCTCCATAACTGGACGCTGGTGGGGAATCCGATGATCAGCGTGATCAGCTTGGCGACCGTCACGCCGCAGAGAATGCCGATGGCGCCGCCGGTCATGGCCATGGTGGCGCTTTCAATCAGGAATTGCAGCAGTACATCGCGCTGGCGTGCGCCGAGCGCTTTGCGGATGCCGATTTCGCGGGTCCGCTCGGTCACCGAGACCAGCATAATGTTCATGATCACGATGCCGCCAACAACCAGAGAGATCGACGCGATGCCGACGACCACGTAGGCGAACAGCGCCGTGATCTGCTTGAAGATGTCGAGAAAGGTGTCGTTGGTGGAGATCTCGAAGTCGTCCGGCTGGCCCACGGCATCGTGGCGGCGGCTGCGCATGATCACGCGGACCTCGTCCTGGGCGCGCTCCATCACCTCCGGATTCCCGGCGGCGCGGGAGTAGATGGTGAGCGAATCGTTGTATCCGTAGGTCTGCTGGTAGGTGGTGATGGGCACTGCGATCCAATTGTCCTGGGACTGACCGAGGGTCTTGCCCTGCCGGTCGCCCACCCCGACGATGGTGTAGGGGATACCGTCCACGCGGAGCTCTTTGCCGATGGGGTCGCCGTCGGGCATCAGGTTATCGATGATGTCGTAACCGACAATGGCGTCGTGCGTGCCCTTGTCCTCGTCGGCCGGGGTGAAGCCGCGGCCGAGGGCAATGTCAATGTTGTTGAGCGTCGGCATGGTCCAGGTGTAGCCGCGCACCTCGGTGTTGTTGCTCGAGTGGCCGTTATAGACCACGTTGGTGGTCTTTGAAAGCAGGGCGCCGACTTCGGTGCACAACGTGCACTGGTCGCGAACGGCCTGGTAGTCCTCGATGCGCAGGATCTTGCGCTTCTGGTAGCGGAAGTAGTCGTCGGCGTCGAAGATCACGCTGGACATCCGGTCCACCGTGAACACGTCGGCGCCATAGCCGGACAGCTTGGTGCCGACGTAGGTGTTGGCCCCGTTCACCAGCGTGATGACCATGATCACCGAGGCCACGCCCATGACCACGCCAATGAGCGTAAGAATCGTGCGGAGCTTGTTGGCCCACAGAGACTGGAGAGCAAGTTTAAATGCCTCAGCGAATTGCATGATCCCGCTTTCGTTGCCCGGAGCTCCCTTGCGGGCCGGCCTTTTCCCGGCCCCGGCTGGAGGGCTCATGAGCCTCCGGCCTGAACGGAGTTACTCCCCGCCTCTTCCCAGTCTAAGCAAGCGAGGGCGCTTGGGGGTTTCCGGAGGTCTGGTTCTTCCTGCATGATCGACTTCAGGTCGCCTTTCCGGGCTCTAAAAGCCAGCGGCCGGGCTGGCGGCCGGGTCTGTCTGGGCCTGTTCAGGGCTGGTTGGCCCTGGACGTGGATACGCACGCGGCGGCCGGGCAGTTCCGGCCCCGGGAGTCCGGGAGTGCCCGGGGGGCAGGTCCGCGGTCAGGCTCCGGAGCTGCCGAAGCCCTTTTCTAGGCGGGCGGACTCTTCCAGGTTCTCCACGGTCTGGACGACGCCGGTCAGCACGGGCATGGGAATCATCTGGGCGATCTTGTCGCCGGCTCGCAGTTCCAGGGGGTCCTGGCTCAGGTTGGTCATCAGGATCAGGATCTCGCCGCGGTAGCCGGCGTCAATCACTCCCCCGGTCGTGGCGATGCCTTTGGCGGCCATCGAGGAGCGGTCGCGGACCAGCAGCCCGAGCCGGATGCCGGTGGCCGGATGACGGGCTTCGACGGCGATCCCGGTGCGGACGCGGACCGTGGCGCGGGGCGAGAGGGTGGCGGCTTCCAGGGCAAACAGGTCGTAGCCCAGGTCTTCGCCCGGATGAGCCACTTCCGGGGCGCGGGCGGCGGGGTCGAGCAGCTTTACGCGGAGCATCTGTTTATCTTAAGCGGGCGGGCAGTTCGAAGCCAGCAGGCAGACTAGCGCTCAGGCGCGGACATCGAGTTCGATGGCGTCGACCAGGGGCAGCAGCCAGACCAGAAGAGCCTGGTGCAGCGGGTGCTGAACATAGGCGTCCAGGGAGTCCTGGTCCTCAAATTTCATGATGCCGCCAAAGGCATAGCCTTTGCCGCGCGGGGAAGCATTGCGCCCCACGTGGACTTCGAGGAGGCCGGGAATCTGTCCTTGAAAGGCGGCAATGTCTTGAGCCGCTTTGTTCTTCAGCTCGTCCGTCGCGGCGGGCTTCCATTGAAAGGCGAAGA
>Ga0116129_1001444_pt1 | contig 13131 bp, 10 predicted proteins | sample June2015DPH_17_2_FD_89732 | JGI IMG/M metagenome (GOLD analysis project Ga0116129, IMG submission 89732) | Peatland microbial communities from SPRUCE experiment site at the Marcell Experimental Forest, Minnesota, USA - June2015DPH_17_10 | ecosystem: Environmental > Terrestrial > Soil > Wetlands...
AAGAGTGAACACAGGAGAGAAAGGGTATGACCGCTTCGAGAATACTGGTGGTGGACGACGAGGCGGACATCCGCGGATTGCTGAAGGAAATTCTTTCCGAGGAAGGCTACGAGGTGGAGGTCGCCGCGGACGCAGCGCAGGCGCGCTCCTCACGCGTGGCCCAGGTTCCCGACCTCGTGTTGCTGGATATCTGGATGCCGGATACCGACGGCATCACCTTGCTGCGCGAATGGTCGGTGACCGACGGCTACGACTGCCCTGTGGTCATGATGTCCGGCCACGGCACGGTCGAGACCGCCGTCGAGGCCACGCGCCTGGGCGCTTTCGATTTTGTCGAGAAGCCGCTGTCGCTGACCAAGCTGCTGCGCACGGTCGAGCGGGCCCTCGATGCCGGGCGCCGCAAGCGGCTGTCCGCCCGCGCCCAGGGGTCGGCGCTTGCCGTACCGATCGGCAAGAGCAAGGTCACGCAGGCGCTGCGTGAGCAGATTCAGCACGCCGCATCCAGCGCATCGCCGGTGCTGCTGCTCGGCGAGCTGGGGTCCGGACGGGAAGCTTATGCGCGCTACCTGCATTCGCTCAGCGCGCGCGCGACACAGCCGTTTTTCATGGTGGTTGCCGCGAGCTTGGGCGCGGACCCGACCACGGCGCTGTTCGGCAGCGAACGGGACGGACGGGTCGAGCTGGGTGCGCTCGACCAGGCGGCCGGCGGATCGTTGTACCTCAACGGGCTCGAGGATTTGAACAGCGAAGCGCAGCGCGCGCTGGCGGGCGCCATCGAACAGCGGGGCTACACGCGCGTGGGCGGCCGCCAGCGACTGGCGCTCAATGTGCGCTGGATCAGTTCCGCGCAGGACTCTTTCGAGTCGCGCGCCGCTCCGGAACCGTTCCGCCGCGATCTGGTGGCGCACCTGAATGTGATCACTTTGCGCGTGCCGCCGCTGCGCGACTATGCCGAGGACGTGCCGGATCTGTTGCGGTACTACGTGGACCGCCTGGTCGACGATCAGCACCTGCCGCTGCGCCGCTTCAGCGTCGCCGCGCAGAATCGGCTGCGAAATTATCCCTGGCCCGGCAATGTCGGCGAGCTGAAGAATCTGGTGCAGCGCGTGCTCGTTCTGGGCGTGGGAGAGGAGATACGGCTCGAGGAGATCGAGCGCGAACTGGCCGTGAAACTGGCGGTGGACGAGCCGCTGGTGAAACAGGACCTGCTCGCGCTCCCTCTGCGTGAAGCCCGCGAACAATTCGAGCGCGCCTACCTGCAGCAGCAGCTGCTGCTGTGCAACGGCAAAGTAGGCCAGCTAGCCAAGCGCGTAGGCATGGAGCGCACGCATTTATACCGTAAGTTGCGTGCATTAGGCGTCGATTTTCGCCAATTAGGCGACGATTAAGCTCGTCACCGGCCGACCGGCGGCCAGTGACCCCTGCTCGGCCCTCACTGGCGTGTGCTCGACGTGCGAAGCACCCTGAGACGGGTCGGGTAGACACGGGGCGAACACTGAATCCGCCAGTGTTCGCCCCGTGTCTACCCGACCCGTCTCAGGGTGCCTATCGCGTCGAACAGACGCCAGTAAGAGCTGAGTAGGGGGCTACTGGCTAATCGCCGACGCGGATGACGAGCACGTCGACGTCGGCTTTGCGCAGGATTCCCCTTAGCCGATTGAGCTCGTCGAGCTTGGAGATCGGCCCGATGCGGATGCGGTGCCAGGTATCGCTGTCGACGGATACCTTTTGTACCTTGGATTCGACGCCTTGCAGTGCCAGCTGGGCGCGCACGCGGTCGGCGTCGGCGAAGTTCTTGTACGACCCGGCTTGCAGCACATAGGTGCCGCGGCGTGTCTCGGGGACGGGCTTGATGTCGGGACGAACGTCCTTTTCCTTCTCCGGGACCACCACCTCGAATTTCGGCAGCTGGTCGTAGAAGGCGTAGGACTTCTCCTGGCTCTCGGGGGCGGAATCCGCGCCGGCCTCGGTATCGGCGGGCTCGCTGCTGCCATGCGTTTTCTTCTTCTCCGCCTTGGCCGCCTTCTGGATCTGTGCGTCGGGCCGATGGTCCTTGATGTATATGATGCCGGCCACCGCGAGGCCGAGCCCCAATCCCCATAGCACGCCGAGCCAGCCGGAAAACCCCTTAGCCTTCCTGTGCCGGGTCTTGTAGTCGCGTGCCGCGGCTTTGGCCATTGTTGCCTACATCGTCTCGGGCGCGGATACGCCCAGCAGATCGAGACCGTTGCGTATCACGGTCTGCGTGGCCAGCGCGAGATCGAGCCGCGCGTCGCGCAGCCCGGCATCTTCCACGATGAATTGATGAGCGCTGTAGTTGGTATGGAAGTCGTTGGCCAAGTCCCTCAGGTAGTGCACCAGGGCATGGGGCGCGCGTTGCGCCGCACACTGGCGTACGACTTCCGGAAATGCGCTGACGCGCTTGATCAACTGCTGCTCCTGCGGCTCGATCAGCTTGCTCAGACAGGTAAGGCCATGCGCCGGGTCGTGGGCCAGCCCGCGCTCCTGCAGCTGCCGCATCACGCTCGCAACGCGCGCATGCGCGTACTGAATGTAGTACACCGGATTGTCGTTGGAGCGGGATTTCGCCAGTTCCAGGTCGAAGTCCAAATGCTGATCGTTGCTGCGCATGACGTAAAACAGGCGCGCGGCGTCGTTGCCCACTTCCCTGCGCAGATCGCGCAGCGTGACGTAGTCGCCCGAGCGCTTCGACATCTTCGCTTTCTCTCCGCCGCGGAACAGCGACACGACCTGGATCAGGCGCACTTCGAAGGCCTCGGCGGGGCCGCCCAGCGCCACGAGGCCCGCGCGTAAGCGAGCGATGTAGCCATGGTGATCGGCGCCCCACACATACAGCAAATGTTCGAAGCCGCGCTCGCGCTTATTCAGAATATAGGCGATATCCGACGCGAAATAGGTCTTCACGCCGTTCTCTCGCACCATGACGCGATCCTTCTCGTCACCGAAGTCCGTGCTCTTGAACCATAGGGCCCCGTCCTTGAGATAGGCGTGGCCCGACCGCTTCAATGTCTCGATGGCGCGATCGATCGCGCCGCTGTCGCTCAAGGAACGCTCGGAGAACCAGCAATCGAAGGTGACGCGGAATTCGGCGAGGTCCTCGCGGATGTCGGCGAGGATGCCGTCCAGCGACAGCCTCAATACGCGTTCGAATGCGGCGTTTCCGATGAGGGTCCGCGCACGGCCGATGACGGCGTCGATGTAGATATCTTTATCGCCGCCCTGCGGTTCGTCCGGCGGCAGGTTGTCGAAGACTGCGGCGGCGGAGGCTTTGAGCGCCGTACCCTCGGCGGCGAACAGTTGCGCCGCAACGGGTGCGAGGTACTCGCCGACGTAGCCGTTCGCCGGAAATGCAAACCTTTCGCCGCAGTGTTCGAGATAGCGCAGCCAGCTGCTGACCGCCAAGATGTCCATCTGGCGTCCGGCGTCGTTGATGTAGTACTCGCGCTCGACTCGATATCCGACCGCCTCGAGCAGATTCGCGAGCGATGCGCCAAAGGCGGCATGTCTGCCGTGGGCGACGTGCAGCGGCCCCGTCGGGTTCGCCGACACGAATTCCACCTGCACCGATTTCCCGGCTCCGAGCCGGGACCGGCCGTATTGGCGTCCGTCCCGCAGCACCGTGCCGATTTCTGCGTGATAGGCGTCCTTGGACAGAAAGAAATTGATGAAGCCGGCGCCGGCGATATCGACCTTGGCGACCGCCGCACTGGGCGGCAGCGCGCGCACCAGCGCCTCCGCCAGTTTGCGCGGATTCTGGCGCGTCGCCTTGGCGAGCCGCATGGCGAGATTGCTCGCGAAATCGCCATGTTGTGCGTCGCGCGTGTTCTCGACCTCGACGCCTACATTGCGCGCAGCCGCCGGCACTGCAGACTCGGGCAGAGCAGCGAGCGCCTGCGTGAGCAATTCTTCGATCAAAGTCTTCAAGGCGAATCCTGAGGGTCAGGGGTACAAAGGGTCGGCAGTTTACCGCAATCTTCTCAGTCTACTTCCAGTGGATCCACGTCGATCGACCAGCGCAGGCCGGGGACCTTGAGCAGCGTCTCCACCTGGGGCAGCCATTCCTTGAGAAAGCGCTGCAGTGTGGACCGCGCGGCGGTCTCGATGAGGAGATGCGCGCGATAGTGATCGGCGCGCCGTGCAATCAAGGCGCCGGCGGGCCCCAGCACCTGGACCGCCGGTTCGCCCAGCGAGCGGCTGGCGTCCGCGGCGGCGTGCAGAAACGCGTCCAATCCAGCGCTGTCCTTGGCCTCCGCGCGCAGCATGGCCAGCCGCGAGTAGGGCGGCCAACCGGCCTCGCGGCGCTCCGCCAGGGCGCTGGCCGCAAACCCTTCGTAGCCTTCCCTGAGGAGCCGGTTCAGCAGCGGATGTTCCGGAAACTGCGTTTGGATCAAGACTTCCCCGGCCCGGCTTTCGCGCCCCGCCCGGCCGGCCACTTGCGTGATGGTTTGAGCGAGACGCTCGGTGGCGCGAAAATCGCTGGCGAACAGTCCCTGATCGGCATCCAGGATCACCACCAAGCTGACCTCGGGGAAGTGATGGCCCTTGGTGAGCATTTGGGTGCCGATGAGAATCCGCGCCTCGCCGCTGTGCACCCGGTCGAGAACGGTTTGCACTGCACCGCGCGCGGACGCCGTGTCTCGATCCAGTCTGGCCAGCGGCGCCTGTGGGAACAATCGCGCCAAGGTCTCTTCGACGCGCTCGGTGCCCTGACCCACGGGATTCAATGCCTGGCCGCAGCTGCCGCAGGTCGCTGGGACGGGGCCATGCGCGCCGCAGTGATGGCAGCGCAGCTGCTGCGCGCGGCGGTGCAAGGTCATCCGCGCATCGCAATGCGCACAGGGGGCGACCCAGCCACAGGCGTTGCAGAATAAACTCGGGGCATATCCGCGGCGGTTCAAGAACACGATGATTTGGCCGCCCGCCTTCAGGTGATGCTCCATGGCCTGCATGGCCGGCGTCGATAAACCCTGATCGGCGGCGTGCCGGCGCAGATCCACCAGCGACATGCGCGGCGCTTGCGCCGCTCCCGGGCGCTGCGGCAGCACATGCTTTGTGTAGCGCCCGGTGGCCGCATTCTCCAGGGTTTCCAGGGACGGTGTCGCCGAGCCGAGCACGATGGGCACCCCCGCGCGCTGGGCTCTCACCACCGCGAGATCGCGCGCGGAATACCGAAACCCTTCCTGCTGCTTGTATGAGGCATCGTGTTCCTCATCGACGACGATGAGCGCCAGCTTGGGCAGGGAGGTAAACACCGCGGAACGGGTTCCAATGATGATTCGCGCCTGGCCGCCATGCGCCGCCCGCCAGGCATCGCGGCGCTCGCCGCCGGCGAGACCCGAATGCACCACCATCACTCCCGAGCTGAAGCGGCGGCGGAAGCGATCGACCAGCTGAGGTGTCAAGGCAATTTCGGGCACCAGCACCAGAGCTTGGCGGCCATCGGCGATCGCGGCGGCAATGACGCGCAGGTACACCTCGGTCTTGCCGCTGCCGGTGACGCCGTGGATCAGATGCGCGGCAAAGCCCGGCAAGGACGCGAGTATGGCGGCAACGCTGAGTTCCTGTGCCTGGGTGAGAGCCACCTCGCTGGGACGCGACTCCATCGCCTCGGGACCCGGAGCGACGGTTTCCGCGATGACCCAGCCGCGCGCCGCCAGCGTCCGCAGTTGGGCGGCCTTGAACTCGGCAGCGATTTCTTCGGCGGTGGCGCGCCCGCGGCTCTCCAGCCAGGCGAGCAGAGCGCGCTGCTGCGGAGCGCGCCGAGTCGCCGGACTCGCCAGTTCCTGCCGTCCGGAGTCGCTCAGGGACCACCGCTGGGTCATCTCGAGCGCGGGCTGACCGGCCCGCAAGCTGACCGGCAATGCTGCAGCGAACACTTCGCCCACCGGGTGGTGGTAGTACTCTGCCGCCCAGCGCAGCACATCGAAGGTGACTGGATCGAGGATCGGAAGCTGGTCCAATATGCCGAGCGCCGCCTTCAGCTTGGGAGCGGCGATGTCGGATTCGGCAGCGACCCCAACCAAGATGCCCACCAACTGGCGGCGCCCAAAAGGCACTCGCACTCGCACACCGAGGGGAGGTGCCTCATGCGCCCCCTGGCCGGCGAACTCCGCGGGCGGGCGGTAATCGAAGATCCGGCGCAGCGGAGTATCTAGCGCGATCTGCAAAATCATGATTTTTTTGTCCACAAAACTTGTGGATAAGTCTGTTGAGAAGCCGGGATCATCGGTCTTAAGTGCCCGTTCCGTTTCGAGTCCCTTTCAAATTGGCGAAAAAGTGGTCGAAATAGCTTTGAATCTTTTAAATTCAATAAGTTACGACACCCTCTAGATCCCGCACTGAGGTGTTGGCTCGAAATATTGCAATGGATGTCACAAGCGGTGTGCGTAAGTCTCTGATCTTGCGAAAACCCCCGCCGTCAACCGCTACGGCCGACAGGCGTTTATACCTGGAACGACGATGCTCCGTCGACGTTGAGAGGACGAGGCATGCCACCCTTTGATACGCTGAACCCCGCTTGGATGGTCTGGGATGGTCCCGCGCCGGCACCGGAGGGAGCGGTTCTGGAGTACACGCGAGAGCTTGAGAAATTCTTGGCCGAGATCGAGCGCCGCGCGTTCCGCATGGCGCAGGTCGCGCTTCGCGACCCCGACGATGCGATGGACGTGGTGCAGGACGCAATGCTCAAGCTGGCGCGCAACTACGCGTCGCGCCCCAGCGCCGAATGGCGGCCTTTGTTTTATAGGATCTTGGAAAACGGCATACGCGATCTGCAACGGCGCCGGTCGGTGCGCAATCGCTTCATGACATGGCTGCCGAGCGCGAAGCAAGATCCCGACAACGAGGCCCAAGATCCGTTGGAGAACGTCGCCGACGCGTCTCCGGCGGTTCCGGAGGTGCTGATGAGGGATCAGGCCATGCTCAAGCTCGAGACGTCGCTGCAAGCATTGCCGGCGCGGCAGCGGCAGGCTTTCATGCTGCGTAATTTCGAAGGGTTGGATGTCGCGGACACGGCGACTGCCATGGGATGTTCGCAAGGCAGCGTCAAGACACATTACTCGCGCGCGGTGCACACCCTGCGCGATCAGTTGGGTGAGGTATGGTGATGACCGATAAATCACGAGAGTCCTTCGAGGAGCGCAGCCGTGCGCTGTTCCAGGACAGCGTCGAAGGCTTGGACTTCGCGCTGCGCTCGCGCCTCACCCAGGCGCGCCATGCTGCGGTCGAAGCCGCGTCCATGCGCCGCCGGCCCTGGTTCTTTCGCATCGGCGTATGGACGCCGACGGCCGGCGTGACCGCCGCGGCCATTCTGGGTGTGTTCCTGTGGGTGGGGTCGCCATTGGGCCAGCACGCCGTTACAGTAGCTGATGGTCAGCCGAATCTCGAAGATTTGGATATCGTTGCGTCGTCCGAAGGGTCGGGTGACACCATGGATATGCTGCAAGACGATGTTGATTTCTATGATTGGGCGAATAAGGCTGAGAGCCCAGGATCGCCAACCTCGAGTTAAATCTCAGATAGTGCGGGGGAGGCATTGGCTGTCGATCGGCGTGCTCGTGTGCGCGGCCGTAGCAGCCCAGCCGCCTTCGCCGGGAACGCAACAGCCGCCGGGGGCGCAGCAAGCGCCTTCGCCGGGAACGCAGCCGCCGCCGGGGGCGAAGCAGTCCCCGGCGCAGAGCGCGCCCGATGATGATTTTATCGAGTTCTTGGGCGCGGATGATGTGGGCGATACAGCTTGGTGGGAGTTCTTGAAGAAGGCGCCGCCGCGAGGGGAGAATCCTCCCCCCGCAACGCCGCCGCAGGATGCGAAGCAATGATACGGGCGTTGTTGGTTTGTGCAGGTCTGTTTCTCGCGGCGAGCAGTGTCGCGCAGATTCCTGCTGCGTCCCTGCCGCCGCCTGCGCCAGCCCCTGCGCCTGCTCCAGCCGCTCCGCGGGCATGGTCTTCGATGTCGCCCCAACAGCAGGAATTGCTGCATAGCTATCAGGACAAATGGGACAATTTGCCTGCGGAGCGCCAACAGGCATTGGCCAGAGGCAGCCAGCGCTGGCTCACTATGACGCCCGTGCAGCGATCCAGTGCGCAGCAGCGCTTCACTCAATGGCAAGCCATGCCGCCGGAGCAGCGCCAGCAATTGCGTCAGCGCTGGCAGCAATTCAAGGCCATGCCGCCGGAACAGCAGCAGCATGTGCGCGAATCCTTTAACCGGTTCAAACAAATACCGCCCGAAAGGCGTATGGAATTGCGCAGGCAGTGGCGTCAGATGACTCCGGAGCAACGCCGCAGAGGCGGGCAGAGAGCGCCGCCGCCGCGGCACAGCTCGCGGTAGCTAGGAGCCTAACGGTAGCTAGTACCCTAAGCCTCGCCTGTTCACGGGTGATAGGTCCGTTCGGCATGCGCCTGTACATCCTGCAGGCTGAATAGAACATCCCGGAAACGGCCTTGGGTGAACATCAGCGCCTGATCCGTGAAGTGAGGCGAGGCGGGATCGCCGCTCTCACCGCCGCTCATGATGGCCTTGGCATGAATGACGGGGCCGAATTCCACCGCCGCGACGAAGCTATTGCCCACCGATCCGTAGATTTTCCTGGTGTTGCGCGGATACGGGGAGTCGAACGATGCGAGGGCGCCCCAATTACCCGGCGCGAAGCCCACCGGCAGGCTCGGTTTGGCATCGTCGAAGGGCTGCACGATATCGTCGGTCAGGCGTTGATAGCGGTTGATCTCACCCCAGGGCGTCTGCCACCGGCCGAAGTCATGCTGCAATCTTGCAATGGCTGCGACCAGGCTCTCGATGCGCTCGGCCGAGGTCAAATGGCCGAGCAAGTAGTCATAGACCGGTTCGTGCTCTGCCCGGGCTTCGGGACCTTTGCGATTGATCAGCTCCTGGCCCCAGAAGACGGCGAGCGCCGTCGGCACCGAATCCGCAGCGGTGCGCCGGTCCCAGCTTCGCAAGGCCTTGATGGGCTCTTCGAGGCTGGCGCGCCGCGGATCGTTCGCAGCCAATCCATCGAAGTCCTTGAATAAGGGCGGCAGCAGCACATCGAAGGCCGTGAGGCGGCTGTCGTAGCCGGCGGCGATCAGGCTATCCAATGTCACGCCGTGAATATTCTGCAGAACCTCGACCGCGTGAATGCCGCGCGGATTCTCGCCCTTGGTCCACATGTAGGCCGGATAGTTCTCGCGCTTCGGGCTCGCCGCGCCCGCGGCCGAGAAGGGCCAGTTATTGGTGTTCTGAATCCACCCCGTGCCGGGGTTCAGCAGAGTGATGGTGTCCTCGAGAGCATGCGGCCCCCGCCATTCGGTGGCGGGGTCGCTGCCGTCCACCGGCCGCGTGAAATCGAACTTAGGATCGCGCTTGGGAATGAAATTCCCATGAAAATAGGCAATCGTTCCGTCGGCGTCGGCATAGACCGTGTTGTTGGAGGTGTCGGTGCGCATCTCCTGAGTCTTGCGGAAAGATGCGTAGTCCGTGGTCTTGGTGCGCAAATACGATTGCTCCAGCGCCGGCACCGGATCCTGCAGCAGCTTGATCGCGATCCAGCGGCCGTTCTCGGCGCGGACGATGGGGCCGTGATGGCTGCGATACACGGTGAATTCTCGATGCCCGTAGCCCTCACCCTGCTTGAACGCAATGATGATTTTGCCGGTCTGCAACTTCCTCGAGGCGGTGCCGTATCGGTAATACAGCCCGTCCGGCTTCCTGATCAGGGTCTCGGCATATTCGTCGATGGCGTCGCCGCCGGCCGAGGTATGCATCCAGCCGTTGTGCGCGTTGAATCCCTGGTAGACGAAGAACTGTCCCCAGGTCACCGCGCCGTAGACGTTCAATCCCTGCTCGCTGACCATCTGCAGTTCGGAACGGAAATAATACGAGGTATGCGGGTTTATCCAGAGCAGGGCATGGCCGGAAGCACTGCGGCTGGGGGCGATGGCGAAGCCGTTGGAGCCGCTGGGAGGCGGCTCCGTGAATTCGGTGGCCGCGGCGGTGGCGGTGGCTGCTGCGGTGGCGCTCGCTGTGGCTGCCGGCGACGCGAGCATCCGCGAATTTACTGTGCGCGCCGGCGGCTCGGGCTGCGCTGCTCCGTAAAACTCCCGAAGCTTGTCGAGGTCGATGGTTTCAATGTCGCCACCGATACTGCCTTCGGTAAAGCACAGTGCCATCCAAGGTTCGAAATGATGAATGACCTTGGGCGTGACCTGGGGATGTTTCGACAGAAAATAATTCAGTCCGTCGGACCAGGCCACCAGGAGCGCCTTGAGCCACGCAGGACTGCTTCGGTAATCCTGTTGCAGGCGGCGCGGATCGATGAACAATCTCTGCCGCAGGTCGCTGTAGATCGCCGGCTCGCCTTCCGCCTGCGCCAATATCCCCAGGCCGTTGAGGTAATTGTGTTCGATGCGGCCGAAGTCATCTTCGGCTTGGGCGTAAATCGTTCCGAACACGGCATCCGCATCCGACTTGCCGTAGATATGCGCGATGCCCCAGTTGTCGCGGACGATGCGGACATTCCGGGCGAACTGTTGCCAGCGCGCTTCCTCGCTGTTGGATGCCGTCAAGGCGCCGCTCGCTGCGAGGTTGCCGCCGGCTGCCGGGGTGCCGCCCGCTGTGCCTGCGCTGCTCGCCGCTGCGACACCGGCGGCACTCAAGCTGCAGAGCACGGCAAGGAGCAGCAGTCTCATGGGGGCTAGGATCCCCGCTGGGCATGTGGCAACACCGGCTCAATCATGCCGAGATCAACCGGCTGCCTTGACCGCCTGGATCAACTGGCTCACCGCCGCCTGTGCGTCGCCGTACAGCATGCGTGTTTGATCGAGGACGAACAGCGCATTGTCGATGCCTGAAAAGCCCTGGCCCTGGCCGCGCTTGATCACGATGACGTTCTTGGCCTTGTCGGCATTCAAGATCGGCATGCCGTAAATCGGACTCGCCTTGTTGGCGCGTGCGTCGGGGTTGACGACATCGTTGGCGCCGATGATCAAGGCCACATCGGCGGTCTCGAACTCGGCATTGATTTCGTCGAGATCCGAGATCAGGTCGTACGGCACCCCAGCCTCCGCCAGCAGCACGTTCATGTGGCCCGGCATGCGGCCCGCGACGGGATGAATGGCGAAACGCACCGTCACGCCATGATCGATCAGCAGCTGCGTCAGTTCCCACACCTTGTGCTGGGCCTGTGCAACGGCCAGGCCATACCCTGGGACGATGATGATTTTTTGGGAGTAGGCCATCATGACCCCGGCATCCGAGGCCTCGATGGCCTTCTGGGTGCCTGTGACGCCGACGCCGGCCGCCGCGGAACTCTCGCCGAAGTTCGAAAACAGTACATTGCCCAGCGAGCGGTTCATGGCCTTGGCCATGAGCTGGGTCAGCAAGGTGCCGGCCGCACCGACCACGGTGCCCGCGATGATCATGGCGGCGTTGTCGAGCACGAAGCCTTCGAAACCGACCGCGAGGCCCGTCAATGCGTTGTACAGCGAAATCACCACCGGCATGTCGGCGCCGCCGATCGGCAGCGTCATTGCGACACCCAAGAGCAGCGCAAACGCGAAGAACAGTGAAACGGCGGGCAAGCCATCCAGCGGCAACCCGAAGTTTATGCCGGAGACGACCATGAAGCCCAGTGCCACCGTCACCAGCAATATGGCCAGATTCAGAAACTTCTGGCCGCCGAAGCGCACCGACTTGGTGATCAATCCCTGCAGCTTCGCGAAGGCAATCAAGCTGCCGCTGAAGGATACCGAGCCTATGAAACCGCCGACTGTCGCGATGGTCAGGTGAGCGATGCTGTGCTCGCTGCCGCGAAACAGTTCCACCGCCGCGATGGCGGCTGCCGCGCCGCCGCCCATGCCGTTGTACAGAGCGATCATCTGCGGCATGTTGGTCATGGCGACGCGCTTGCCGCTGACCCAGGCCAGAATGCCGCCGGCCGCGATGGCGCCGATCATGAGCATCAAATTGAGAGATGAAGCGCCCGACACGAATGCGAATGTCACGATCGTGGCGAGCAGCATGCCGGCGCCGGCCCAGCGGACGCCGCTGACGGCCGTGACCGGTGAACTCATGCGTTTCAGGCCGAGGATGAAGAGCGCCGCCGCCACCAGATAGGACAGCTGCGTTGCGGTTTGTATGGTCGAAGCGGACGGCATCGCCTAGGCTCCCTTCTTTCTGCCGGCGGTGACGAACATCTTCAGCATGCGCTCGGTCACCACGTAGCCGCCGACGGCATTGCCCGCGGCGAGAAACACACCGATGACGCCGATGACGCGCAACAGCGTCGAGTCCGCCGCGGCCAGGGCGACCATGGCGCCGACCAGCACGATGCCGTGCACGAAATTCGATCCGGACATCAGGGGGGTGTGCAGGATCACCGGAACACGGGAAATGACCTCGTAACCGGTGAATGCCGCCAGCATGAATATATAGAGTGCTATGACGCCATCGATCATGTCTGTTCCTCCACCGATTTGCGCGTCGCTTCGTGCTTGATCTGGCCGTCGTGAGTGAGCACGCAGCCCGCGAATACTTCGTCCTTCCAGTCGATGGCGAGATCGCCCTTCACCAGCGCCGGCTTCAGCAGATTGAACAGATTGCGCGCGTACATTTCGCTGGCGTGGTAGGGCAGCGAGGCGGGCAGGTTCAAGGGGCCGACGATCTTGACGCCCCGGTGCAGCACCGTTTCGCCCGCCCGCGTCAGCTCGCAGTTGCCGCCCTGCTCGGCCGCGATGTCGACGATCACCGAACCGGCCTTCATGCGCTCGACTGCCGCCTGCGTGATGATTCTCGGCGCTGCCCGTCCCGGCACCGAGGCGGTGCTGATCACGGCGTCGCTGACGGCAATCCGCGCATCCAGCACTTCCTGCTGCTTGGCCTTTTCTTCGGCGGTGAGTTCGCGGGCATAGCCGCCGGCGCCCTCCGCGGAGACGCCGGTCTCGATGAATTTCGCGCCCAGCGATTTCACCTGGTCCTTGGTTGCACTACGTACGTCGTACGCTTCGACCACCGCTCCCAGGCGCTTCGCGGTGGCGATGGCCTGCAAGCCGGCGACCCCGGCGCCGATGACGAGGATTGATGCCGGCCGTATGGTGCCGGCGGCGGTGGTCAGCATG
>Ga0116129_1001446_pt1 | contig 13128 bp, 8 predicted proteins | sample June2015DPH_17_2_FD_89732 | JGI IMG/M metagenome (GOLD analysis project Ga0116129, IMG submission 89732) | Peatland microbial communities from SPRUCE experiment site at the Marcell Experimental Forest, Minnesota, USA - June2015DPH_17_10 | ecosystem: Environmental > Terrestrial > Soil > Wetlands >...
AGCAGATCGCCGGCAAGACCGGCTGCAAGGTGATGGGCCAGACCTATCACCCGCGCATGGCGCGCGGCCGCGGCCGGTTCTCGATCGATCGCATTCCCTATGTGATCGAGCAGGCGCTGCCGCTTTTGAAAGACTTCAAGAACATCATCCTGGTCGAGGCCAACGACCCGATCGCCTTCTTCGCCTATCCGAACAAGCCGAGCCATCTCAAGCCCGACGGCTGCGAGGTCAACCGCCTGACCGCCTGGGGCGAGAACTCGGTCGCAGCACTTGAGGCGCTCGCCGACGCGCTCGGGGCCAAACCGTCCGACGTCAAGCAGCAAGCACTTGCCGAGCTCAACAAGCCGACCGGGCCGCTCAACCACGCCTCGATCGCGCAGGCGATCGCGTGCGCCATTCCTGAAAACGCGATCATCGTCGATGAATCCATCACCACAGGGCGCGGCTTCTTTCCGCCGACGGCGGCGGCAGCGCCGCACGACTGGTTGCAGAATATGGGCGGCTCGATCGGATTTTCGACGCCGGTGGCGACGGGGGCCGCGGTCGCCTGTCCCGACCGCAAGGTGATCTGCATGGTCGGCGACGGCAGCGCGATGTACACCATCCAGTCACTGTGGACGCAGGCGCGCGAGGGCCTCAACGTGGTCACGATCGTGTTCGCCAACCGCATTTACCAGATCCTGCGCGGCGAATTCGACGGCGTCGGCGCCGGTTCGCCCGGTAGCCGCGCCATGGACATGCTGAAGATCGACAATCCGACGCTGGACTTCGTCGGGCTCGCCAAAAGCATGGGGGTTACGGGCCGCGCGGTAACGACGGCCGACGAATTCAATGTGGCGCTGGCGGAGGCGATCGCCGAGCCCGGACCGCGGCTGATCGAAGTGCGGATGTGAGCTTGAGGGCGTCATTGCGAGGAGCGTAAGCGACGAAGCAATCCAGTTTTTTCCTCTTCTGGATTGCTTCGCGGAGCCTGTCATCGGGCGGGCATTCGCCCGACCCGTTGGCTCGCAATGACGGAATGTGTTTCGCGGGAGCCAAATGCACGCCGAACTGGACAAGGTCGTTGCCGCGCTGAACGAGTTTTACGCCCGCGAGGCGTTCCTGTTCGAGCACGATCTCGGCGAGCGGACGCTGACGCATCGGCTCGCGGTGCAGCTGGAAAAGCAGTTTCCGGATTTTGATGTCGATTGCGACTTCGACCGGCTCGGCTCGCGAACCCTGCAACTGCCGCACGGCTCGATCGTGTCGACCGACGATCATCTCGGCAAGTCGATCTATCCGGATATCGTCGTGCACCAGCGCAAGGTGCCGAACAATCTGCTCGCGATCGAGGTGAGGAAAGCGGGCAATCACCAGCCGGTCGAGCATGACCGGCACAAGCTGCGTGCCTTGACCGATCCGCACATCTGGTTCGCCTACTGGATCGGCGCGATGGTGACGCTGGGCAAAACCGGCGTCACCGCGTCGGAAGTTTATGTGGCCGGCAAGCAAGAAGAGGCGCTGTCCCATTTTCTGGCGCAGCGGTTGAAAGAGGCGGGCCTATAGCGTTTTCGAGCGAAGTGGGAACCGGTTCGCATAGCAATCAAGTTTACGCAGATTGCGTAGACTTATCTGCGGTAGAATACGCGTCAAAATGAAAGATCTAGGCGGCGCGTGAACGCTGTTATTTCGGCCGGCTGGCCTTTTCCCGCATGCGATAGAATTTCAGCGCCGTCTGCGCGGTCGCCGGCTGAAGCCGGAAAAAATTGGCAAACGTGATGTCGAGTTGCTGCCGCGAACTGCCGTTGACGCCGGCGTGCAGCAGCAGAAGGTTCATCGTGGTCGCCCAGGTAATATCGATCGCGCGGGCGAGAACGACGATCTGCTCGGTTTGGTTCTGGACGAATGCGCGCTCCACCACGCCGACCGGAAGGTCGCACATCAGGGATAGCGCGGCGACCACCTTGTCGAAGCTGCCTTCGTCGGCGAAGGCGAGCAACTGGCTTTCGTTCAGCTTGCCGGCCGTGTTCAGCTCGCGCACCAGGTGCTGGGCTTCCGAAAAATCGCTCGAGCCCGCGCGCGCCTTGGTCTGGATGTCGTCGGTTGCCTGCGCGACCATGGCCTTGATCAGTTCGGCGCGCCGGGGATCTGCTTCGATGAGCTGGTTCTTGACCGTCTCCGACGCGTCGACGAACAGCTTGACCAGGTTTTGCCGCGGAATGTCCGGGCGCGACCACACACACAGCGCAAGATCGCCGTCGTCGCGGGCTTTCCGCACCAGCGTCGATACGCCGAAATTGGAGAACCTTGCTCCGGCATTTTGCGCGGTCGCGGAGACGACGGCGCGGTTGCCGCGCTCGACCAGCACATCCGTCACTGCTTCGACCAGAACCCTGCGGCCGGAGATGGCGAGCAGATGGTCCTGGCTTTGGGTTTTCGCGTTATCGACCAGCGTGTCGGCGTCGAGCCGCTCGCTGTGGGTGAGGACGGGGCCGGCGACCTCGATGGCCGCATCGAAGGCCAGCAGGCGAACGACCCCGCGCGGCGCGTCGGGCAGTTTCGCGATGCGGCTGCCGAACTGGGCGCGGGCGGCGCTTTCGATGTTGTCGAGAAGCTTGCCCATCACGGTGTCGAACAGCTCGATCTGATCTTCGGAGAATTTCCCCGACCTCAGAACAAGCAGGTCGGTGAACTTGCGCAGGACCTCGGCGCGCCGCGCGAAATCGTTGTTGCCGAGGGCTTGCTCGAGTTGGTCAATGAACCCGGATTGAGAAGGCGTTGGCGCGCTCATGATAAGATACTTTCTGTATCGAAATTCGTATTTCGGTCAGGCGACCATGTCCTGTCCGCCCGGCATATAGCGGGCGGTAAAATCCAGTCTGGAAGCCGGCACCGGCCGGCTGAACAGATAGCCCTGCGCGAGGTCGACGCCAGCCTGGCGCATGTATTCGAACTGCTGCTCGGTCTCGATGCCTTCTACCGTCGTGATCTTGCCGAGGCCTCGTGCAAGCGCCAGCACCGAGGATACCACCGCGGCATAGTCGCGGCGCTCGAGAACGCCCTGGGTAAAGCTCCGGTCGATCTTGATCTTGTCGAACGGGAAATTCGTCAAATAAGTCACGGAAGAATAGCCGGTGCCGAAATCATCCAGCGCCAAGGATATACCGAGATTCTTAAGCTGGCGTATCGTCGCCAGATGCGCTTCCTGATTTTCCAGGAGCGAGGTTTCGGTGATCTCGAGCTCCAGCCGCTCGGGTTCGAGGCCGCTCTCGACCAGCGCGCACAGGATGACGTCAAAAAGGTTGCCCTTCTTGAATTGCACCGCCGAAATGTTGATCGCCAGGTTGATGTGCGCCGGCCATGCGGCGGCGTCGGCGCAGGCCCGTTGCAGGATCCACTCGCCGATCGGTGCGATCAGGCCGGTCGATTCGGCGAGCGGGATGAACTGGTCCGGTCCTACCAGCCCCTTGACTGGATGCCGCCAGCGCACCAGCGCCTCGACGCCGCAGACTTGCCGGGTCGTCACATCGACCACGGGCTGATAGTGCAGTTCGAACTGCGCCAGCGCGATCGCATCGCGCAATTCGCTTTCCGCCAGTTGCTGCGAGGTCGCGGTCTCGAGCATGTCGGGGTGATAGATGCGGTAATCGTTCCTCCCCTCGGCCTTCGCGGCGTAAAGCGCCAGATCGGCGCTCTTGAGCAACCCTTCCGGCTCGCTGCCGTGCTCGGGCGCCATGGCGATGCCGATGCTGGTGCCGATATTGACCTCGAATCCGTTGAGATCGAACGGTTCGGAGATCGCGCTGATGATTCGCAAGGCAAGCGCAATCGCCCCCTCATGCTGGCTGGGACCGCCTTCCTGGATGATGGCAAATTCGTCACCGCCGAGTCGCGCCAGCAGGTCGGTCTCGCGGAGCGTGGACTTCAGCCGGCGGCCGACTTCGATCAGGAGTGCGTCGCCTGCGGCATGGCCAAGCGTATCGTTGACGGTCTTGAACCTGTCGAGATCGACCATCATGACGGTGATGGCCGCGCCGCCGCGCTTCAGCCGCTTGCCGGCCTCCTCGAGCTTCTCGTTGAATTGCGCGCGATTGGGGAGCCCCGTCAAAACGTCATGGCGCGCCAGGCGGACGATCGCGGCCTCCGCGCGCCTTCGTTCGGTGATGTCCTCCATGATGGAGAGCCAGCCGCCGCCCGGCATCGGCTGACGCGACAGCAAGATGAGCCGTCCGTCCGCCATTTCGTCGACCCGTTGCGAATTCGGGGCCAGCCCGGAGAGTTCGGCAACCCTGGCCTCGATCGTCGCCGGGCTACTTTCCCCTTTGGTGATGCCGCGGGCGAACCGGTCGGCGACGATGTCTTCGTAAGGCGTTCCGACCTGCAGGAATCGCTCGGGAATATCGTAGAGTTCGGCAAAGCGCTTGTTCCAGACGACAAGCCGCTTGCGCTCGTCAAACATGCATAGTCCCTGGGTCATATGGCTGAGCGCCGTATCGAAGCGCAGGTTGATGCGCGCCAATTCTGCTGCCTGATTGAAAAGGGCTTCCTCGTCGCCGACGCGTTCGGTGATGTCTTCGTGGATCGCTATCCAGCCACCGCCGGCGGACGCGGTATTGGTGACCGAGATCGTGCGCCCGTCCTTCAGGCGGAAGGTCACTATGCTCCTGCCGTCGCTGTGCAGCTCTTTCCGAAATTTGTCGACATAGGCTCTCGCGTCCATGTCGAAGCCTGAGATCTGTTTGCGGTGCGCGACGAGGTCGTAGATGTCCGCGCCGCGCCTGACGACATCGCTCGATATGCCGTACAGCTCGATGTACCGCTCGTTCCAGACCAGCAGCCGGCCGTCGGCATCGAACATGCTTAAGCCCGTCGGCATGTTGGCGAGCGCTGCGTCGAAGCGGGCATTGGTCTTGCGAAGCTGAAGTGAATTTTTGGCGAGGGTTTTCGTGGCGCGCCCGACGAAAGCGCCCATGATCAGAATGAAAGCGGCGATGGCTGCGGTCTCGATCAGCCGGCGAATGGCGTTCGCCCGCCAGGGCGCCAGCAGTTCTTCCATATTCTGACCGACGACGACGAAGATGGGATAGGTATTTCCCTTTTCATAGCTGTTGAAACGCATCACGCCGTCGATCAGCGCCTTGATCTCCACGCTTCCGGAGGGAGCCTCCTTCAGCCGCGAGAAGATGTAGCCCCGGGTCATATCGTGGCCGACATCGGCCTCGACGAACGGCCGTCGCACCAGAAGCGTGCCGTCCGTCGTCGCGAGGACGACGGCGCCGTTGTTGCCGAGCTCCAGCCGGTCGTAGAGGTCCTGGAAATAGTGCGGATTGATCGCGGCGACGACGACGCCGCCAAATGTGCCGTCGGGGTTGTTGAAACGGCGCGAGACGGGGATGATCCATACACCGGATAACCGGCCGCGAACGGGGCGGCCGATGACCAGCTTATTGTCGTCATGCAAGCTGTGATAAAGGAAGTAGTCACGGTCGTTGCATTTGGCCTGCTCTTTCGTATCGAACGTGTTGACGATCATCATGCCGCTGCTATCGACGATTCCAAAGCCGACGAACTGCGTGGAGCTTTGCACTTCCCTGCCGAACCATGCCTTCAGTCGCTCATGCATCGTGGCATTCAGCGGCTCGTTCTCAAGCCTCTCGACGACGCCGACCAGGATCGCATCCGCGGTCCGGAAGGTGAGCTCGGCATGCTGGAGAAGGGAGCTCGTAAGATTGGCCGTCTCCTTTCGTGAGTCGGCGAGGACTTCGGAATGTTGCGTGATGACGCGGGAGACTTCCAGTCCGATCAAAACGGTGCAGGCCAGCGCGACAAACCAGGCGATTCCCCGTGTCGCCAGAATATGAGCGGCGCCGCTGCCAGGCCGTCTGGCTTTCATCCATGCCTTCACGCCGAACATGACGGTGCCGATCCCAAGCAACTTTCAGGAGAACCAACGGGAAAAATCGGCCTTCAGCGTAGTTTTCAAGGGTTAAAAAAATGGCGCGGCGGCGGATGCGAGGCCGGTCGCGCGGCGGTGCGCGCTGCCTTCGAATCGGCATGGAACTCGCTTACTCGGCTTGGTATGGAATGCGATGCACGCTTTGCGTGCGAATTTGTTCCGCAGAACTACGGGCTTTCGCGCGGGTGACGGCCTCCACACGGGCGATCATGCAAATCGCCGCCGGCTGACGTGAGACGCGTATATGCTTAGCGCGCCTCTAACGCCGTCGTCGAAGTCTTAAAAAAGATCGACCAATTCTAAAGCGCGATGAGATTTGATTGAATCGCCATCGCGCCTTAGCGCTTTCTTGAAGCACGATCACCGCGCAAACGCCGTTGGCGTTTGTCGCGAGGGAAAACCGCTACACACTTTGCGCTAACGCGGCGCTCCGGGTCCGGATCATGCTCTACCGCGCGGACATGACGCGCCCGTTTTTGGCGAGCAGTTCGCGCAGTTCCCTGATCGGCGGGAAGACTTCCTGATTCCAGTCGGCGCCTTGCGCGTCGTAGGCGGCCTGCTCCATCTCGACGATGATGCGATCTTCCTCGAACACGCGATTGGTGAACCAGGCCAAAACAGGCCACGCGAGGTCCAAAACGCCGGGAATTTTTGGCCGGCGCACCGACAACTGAATGAACGACCTGTTTTTCCGCTGTTCGGCATCCACCGGCGTGTAGCCGAGCCAGACGTACAGCGCCGGTTCGTTGCCGCCCGACGAATAAAAACGTAGCGTCTGGTGTGGATACTCGGTTCGGATGGTCATGAGGTCACGCGGCTTGGACGTGTCAGACCGGAAACCTCCCGTGATCAGGGATTCGCCGAGTGGTGGTTTTTGGCCCGGCCGCGTGAAAGTATAGTCGAGCTCCATCCAGCCTTCGCCTGCCCGCTTGCCGAGATAGCGCGGGGTGACCTTTCCGGTCGTTCGGATGTGAAGAAACTGATGGTTCATATCCATCAGGTTTTCATGCATGAACGTGTAGTGGCAATTGACGACCCGTCCGAAGCTCCGCGTCTTGTAGGCCTTGTCGCCTGCGGCGCCGAGGCTTGTGGGCTGCGGCGCGGCCGGCAAACTGCCCGGCCAGACGAAGATGATGCCGTCGCATTCGCAAGCGGGATATGTCCGCACGCCATTGGGCTTTTTGCCCTTGCCGAGGTAGGGAACATCGCACTTCCCCTCCGCGTCATAGCTCCAGCCGTGATAGCAGCAATGCAGCCTGCAATCCTTCACGCTGCCCTTGGACAAGGGCACCTGGCGATGGGCGCAGCGATCTTCCAGCGCATACAATTCGCCCTGCTGCGGGCGCACGAGGGCGATCGGCTCGCCTGCGAAAGAGGACGCAATGACGTGTCCTCTCTTGACCTCGTGTGACCATGCGACCGGATACCAATGATCCGGATGCGCGCCGACCTGACGTAAATCACCCTGCGCCTTGACGACGCTTGCTTCTGAAACCAGTACCTGATTCAAGATGTGAGCTCCCCATTGCCCCGAAGTGTATCACCAGAATCTTTTCCGTGGCGACGACAACGCGTATAGCACGCCCGGCCGGTAAAAGCCTTGATCAAAGCGCCGTTACCACTGCCCGCCACAAATCTCTTTCCGCCGTCTGGCGAAAGAATGGCTGACATTTTCTCAACGTACAATTTGAACTGCGGCGACAAAGCGACGAGCAGGTCTTTACGTTCGTTCGTGCTTGCCCTAAAATTTTGCTGGCTGCGCCATGTGTAGCCCAAAGGGCGAAGCATGGTTGGCGCGCAAGGGATCGAACCTTGGACCTCTCTCGTGTGAAGGGAGCGCTCTCCCGCTGAGCGATGCGCCAAGTCACCACGCCGTCTTCCTTGAAGGAAGGTAAGGCTTGCAGCAACGCCTTCGCGAAATGCAGCGTCCCAACGCGCGGGTGTGATCACAGGCAGAGGTCGTTCAGCATTAATCGGCAGGGCTTTGTCCTGGCATCAGCGCCTTTGGCGCTCCGTGTGCGCTTTGGTTCTGGTCCCGCAATTACCATAGCCCATTACCATCGCCCAGTGGGTATCGCCACTTTTTGGGCTTTTTGCGCTGCGATACCGACGCGTGGCGTCGTGCATTATTGCGCCGGTGGCCATACGATCCGATCCATTGGTCGAGGGGCTTCGGAAACGTGTCGTATCCGTAGGCCGGAAATGTCGAAATTTAAGCTATTTTTAGAATCCTGAGGCGAGAATTTGCAAGCTTGGGAGATTTCGAATGGTCAGGTTACAAACCTCAGCCACTCCTAGACGCAGCTTCAGAGTCCTGGTGATTTTTCCCCTCATCATCACGGGCCTTGCGTTCACGTGCGCGGCCGTGTGCCTTTCCTCCCTGACGGTTCTCTCTATCGCTCTCAAGGTTAGCGACCATCGCGACGCGGAATCCCGTCTCCCATGTGCGCTACTGCTGCTGCAGAGCGACCTCCGGAATGGCAGGGCCGCCGGTCTCGCAAGCGTTGGCGATGGGCTGCAGCAAGGTGTTCAGTTCATCAGTTTTGAGTCCCGTTTCTCGAGCGCGCAACCGCTGCTGCGGAGCTACTTCCAGGCTGGCAAGCCCGCCAGTCTCGCGAGGGTCCCCAACGGGCTGCAGCAAGGCATTCAATTCATCAGGTTTGATGCGCCAACCTTGGCTCCGATGGCATTTACGCAGTTCTGCTTGAAATACCCTGGTGACTGTAAATCGGGGCGGTTGTTGTTTGGGGACGACCGGATCGAGTTGAACGAAATGCGCCGGTCAGAGCTTGATAGCATCAATCGCACTGTCAATTTATCGATCCATCCCGAGCGGAATAAAGACGGCCTCGCTGGTGAAAAATGGTTGGTGGGCCCGGTTCGCGGCGACTGCAACGACTACGCCGTAACAAAGCGTCATCGATTGATCACCAGAGGTTGGCCCGCTCGCACCGTCTTGTTGAGCGAGGTTGTGACCGTCTCGGGCGAGCATCACCTCGTTACTGTTGTCCGTACGAACGGCGGCGATCTGGTGCTCGACAATCTAACCGACCGGATCATGCCTTGGTCTCACACGCCCTATCGATGGGTGCGCATCCAGACGCCCAAAAACCCAAACTACTGGGCATCGGTTTCCGAACGAAACGCTTGAGGCGCGCAGCTAGAGCTCCGATTCCGAAGTTCGCACGATATCGCAGCAACCTCTGATGCGAACTTCGGAATCAAAGGAGCTCTAGTAAATATAGATTTCTAGTGCGGCTTTGAATTTGAAGTTCCTATAAAGAACTTGCCGCAACACTGATAGGAACTTCAAATTCGCCGCACTAGGGAGCGTCCCGACGCTTGAGCGTGATCAGAGGCAAAGGTCGTTCAGCATCAATCGGCAGGGCTTTTCCTTGCCATCCGCGCCTTTGGCGCTCTCTTCGCGCTTTGGTTCTGGCCCTGCAATCACCATCGCCCAATAGGTGTCGCCACTTTTGGGACTTTTGGCGCTGGCGATGCCAACGCGCGTGGCCTCGTGCATGAGAAGATTCTGGCGATGTCCGTACGATCCGATCCATTGGTCGAGGGCCTTCGCGAAGGTGGTGTCGGCGGCGAGGTTTTCGGCGGCCCGCCCAGCGTTCAGGTTCGCCACGCGATCGGCAAATGGCCTGAGCACGGCATGGTCCATCATGTCCCTTGCGGCCATCGCCTTGGCCTGCTCCTGCGCGATGCGATTGAGAGCCGGATCGGCCGTGACCTTGCCTTCGCCATGCGCGAGCCGAAAGTTCGAAATCAGTTCTGCGGGAGATGCCGCCCATGCGGCTAACGGGCAAGCGAAGACGAATAGAACCGCAGTCAAAGCGCCGAGCCGTCGGGCAAATGAAGGTCGGCAAGGCGAGCAACGCGCGAATCCGGTGATCAAGAGCGATGCGCCGGATTGTCCACACCCGTTCATGTCGCGTTGTGCCGCTGCTGTTTCGATCCAGCCAAAACAAAAAGCCCCGATTTGGGGCTTTTGATGTCCGCCTTTTTCAAGCGGCGATCTTCTGACTACATTCCGAAATAGGCTTCAAAAAACTGGTCCTCGGTGCGTTATTTGTCATGTGGTCTTTGGCGGTAAGGCCGCGTGGCCGAAGAGCCGCGTGTCAAACGGGTATTTCTGAACGCCTACTATTGAAAGTTCTCCTGCGTCCGAGTGGAGCGGATTGATCAGAAAATTTGAAACGCCTGGCAGAATTGCGGATGGCACCCGCAAGATAGGCGTCTTCAAATCCTGAAACCACGGAAGAGCCTGTGCGCGACTAATCCGTACATCGTCTTTCCAATCAACAGAAACCTTCTCTAAGTTGGCCTTCTCGATGGAGTCGATTGGGAGGTTTGCCGGAACATCTATTTCTATGAGCTGAAAACTGTCCGGAAGGTCTTCTGGGTCGATCTCCAGATGCACAAGAACTTCTAGGAGTGCTGTTGATTGATGGTCCGCAGCATAGACAACTTGGCGTCCCTTTTCATGCCAGCGCCCTCCGACCTTTAGCCCTCCAATTCCTGATAAATCTGCGTAGTTTGAAATGCGCCAGATTCTCACGACGTCCGGCCTACGACAGAATGCCGTGATCGATTCTGGTCAACATCTCTTCAACGACACGGGCGCCCGTTTCCGATGCGAGATAGTTCAGTGGGGTTTCGCCCTGCAATGAAGGTTTAGGCTTTCTCAGCCAACGATGTGCTTTGTCGGCATTGCCAAAGACCTGCTCTGCCATTTTGCCAATCCGGGCCAACCGAACCGCGCGGTCAGTTTCTTGCGCGCTAAGCGGTTGCTTTTCTGCGGTGCGACGCGCGAGCGTACGCTTAGGTACAACAAGGTTGTAGATCTCCTCGTCTGAATAACCTTGCAAAGCTCGTAAAGCACTCGTGTCCATCTGAACAAATGGGCCTTTGACCGTCACGGTAACGCCATGGAAGCTTTTCGATTGTTTTTGCTCCGCGCCGGTGACAGCAGTGCCATAAATCCGGTTTGAGAGGGCGGTCAGCCCAGTTTCCGTGTCGAAGTCGGAACCGACAACGTAACTTTTAGCCTCAGACGATTCGTGACCTATTGTGATAACGTCGTGTGACTTTTTCTCGGGTCGTTTAGACAAACCGGCCACCGGTCCTTTTCCGGGCACCACGCGAACTACCGCGCCCAGCTTTGTCACCGCAAAGCCTTTAGACCGCCGCTTCTTTAGCCGCGGGGGTTTCTTCCCTTTCTCAATTTCTGAGGATGTACGGCCCTGCTTCATTGGTGCCAACTTTCCAAATTTTCGTGCCAAGTGGCATATATGGCCTTTAACGCATTACGGCAAGACCTGAAGGGCTGCCACTGTGGGCTGATGCCGCGCCAAAATCCACAAGGCGAGGCTGACCGGCTTGAGGCCGCAACGGACCAAGCGATAGGGGCTTGTGGTGGCGACGTGCGCGCCGCCCTCAAGGCGGCGATCGTCGCGAACGAGTTTCTGGAATCGGAAGTCTGCGAACTGATGCAGGCCGTTTTACGCGCCTACGTGTGCGGAAGATTTAAGACTTACACCGGTTGACGGTGTGACCAAGCGCGAAAGAGAAAGCGATGGCCGAAGTGGCGTATTACGTCGCGTTGCCGTTCGTCGCGAGTGACGATGGCGTGGCACTCGGCGCGACAGCGAAGATCGGCGACGTGTACCTTTTAAAGCTTCTTTGCGGAGGATATTTTCCGCGACTTCAATATTCCTAAGACCGCCGAACAGCAGACTGTCGAAGTGGGCCGCCGGGAGTGAGCTGGTTTACGAGTAGCAGGCGGATGATCTGACAGTCTTGAAGGTAGATTTGCGCTCAGCAGCACGGTTCGGGGTGCCGAAATGAATGGTGGGCGCACAAGGGATCGAACCTTGGACCTCTCCCGTGTGAAGGGAACGCTCTCCCGCTGAGCTATGCGCCCGGCCGTCTCAAGAGACGCCAGTGGGTGCGATTTACGAAGCGGGGGGCAGGGGTGTCAAGCTGAATACTATCTGTCGTCCCTGCGACAGCAGGGTCCCATAACCACCGGTGTCTGCCTGCCCCTGTGCAAGGGCCACCCCGTCATTCCGGGATGCGCCGACGCGACAAAATAGCAAAGCTATTTTGCGCGGAAGGCGCAGGCCTGGAATCCATTTCTCTGAACATTTCTGTGGCGCGATGGATTCCGGGTTCGCGCCAAGGCGCGCCCCGGAATGACGAAAGAGGAGGGGACGCGCGACGACGCCACGGAATGACAGGATCTGTTACGCCCCCCTTGGCGGGCGCGGGATGTAGAGTCTCGTCATTGCGAGCGAAGCGAAGCAATCCAGTCGTGCCGAGGAAGAATTCTGGAGTGCTCGTCGCTATCGCTCCTCGCAATGACGGCGGAAAGAGTGCCCTCTACGCCCCCTGGCGGGCGCGGGAGGCGTGGGCTTGCAGCGCGCGAATGCGCTCGGCGAGGGTTCCGCCGCCTTCCGGCGGGCTGCCGTGGGGCGCCGCGCCGTTCACCGCGCCATTCGTGTTCGCGGGCTTGGCGGGCTCGGCGGCGAGCAAGGCTTCGATCGGCGAATTCGGCCCTTCAAGCTGGATCGCAAGCTTGGCGACTTCGGCGGCGATGTCGTTGATGCGTTCGCGTAAGAGCGCATTCTCCATGCGCTCGGTGGCCCAGGAGCTTTCCGCCTGCTGCTGGATCGCGTTGATGTCGCGTTGCAGCTTGGAGCGCTCGTCGCGCGCGACGCGAAGCTGTTCTTCGACCGCGGCCTTCTCCGACTTCAATTTTTCCAGCGCCGGCCACGAACCCGAATTGGTCAGCGTGAGTTCATCACGCAATTCCTTGATGGTGCGGTCGGCGACGTCCTTGGTTTGGCGAAGCTGGTTGACTTCATAGTCGCGCTCGGCGAGCAGCTTGCCTTGGGTCGAAAGTCGGGTTTCCAGGTCGTTGACGCGGTTGCCGAGCAATTCGGCCTCCTTGACCTGAACGATCAGCTGGCGATCGAGATCGGTGACCCGCTGGCTCAGATTCTCGACCCGGCCGCGTGCATCGGTGAGTTCGCGGCTTGCGGTTTCGGATTGGCCGCGCTCGTGCTCGAGCCGCACCTGGGTTGCGGCGAATTCCTTCTCGGCGTCGCCGACGTGATTCTTGAGCGCATCGATCTGGGCGTGCACGGCGACAAGCTCTACCTGCCGGCTATCCGCCGTCACCG
>Ga0116129_1001447_pt1 | contig 13126 bp, 12 predicted proteins | sample June2015DPH_17_2_FD_89732 | JGI IMG/M metagenome (GOLD analysis project Ga0116129, IMG submission 89732) | Peatland microbial communities from SPRUCE experiment site at the Marcell Experimental Forest, Minnesota, USA - June2015DPH_17_10 | ecosystem: Environmental > Terrestrial > Soil > Wetlands...
CACGCCAAGCCCGCGAGCAGCCCCAGGGCCGCGAACACGGCCGTGGAAGCACCTACCGCGCGGTGAGTCACCGGTGCAATGAGTGTTTCCACATAGTTGGCAAGCGCGCCTGCCCCGAGAATGCTCGCCCATGCCACGCCGGGCCCCAGCAAACGGCCGGCCGCCATTCCCGCGAACGCGCCGAACAGCAGATTGCCGAGCAGGTGCTCCTGATCCAAATGCAGGGTCAGCGCCGTCACTGGCCGCCACCATTCGCGCGCCGCGCCGGAGTCGAGAGCGCCCTGTGACAACCAGTCGGCGCCGAACAGTCCCGCGCCGGCACAGTAAGCCGTGAGCAATAGAACCACTATGTAGCCGAGGGCGCCGATCCCCGCGCCGGCAAACGGTTCAATCGAGGTAGGCGCACTGCGCGGCACACTGCGTTCCGCGGAGTAGCGACCGATCTCCTCATACGCGCGATGAACCGAGGGAGGCGCCACGGCGAGCACCCAGGCATCCCCGCTCTCCCGCACCTCGTGTTCGACTCCTTTGGCCTCGAGCACCAGACTGAATTCGCGGCACAGCGCCTGCGATCCGCGATAAACCACGGCGGAAGCCGCCGGTTCCGCATCAGGGAGCATGCCTGTGGGTGGAAGGGTCAATACACACTCTGCCGAATCGTGATTCGACCCCAATGGGGGCGAGGCCGGCCAAATCAACGGTCGGCCACGCCTCAGGTGGCGCGCGGCGGCTGATTCCGGAGCATTTGGTAGATTTTCAGAACCCGCGGCACATAGGCCATGGTCTCGGAAAAAGGCGGGATCTGGCCCCCGTTGCGGTCGACCGCATCCTCGCCCGCATTGTATGCGGCGAGCGCGAGGCTCACGTCCTGACCGAAGCGATCGATGAGAAACTTCAAATAGCGCGCGCCGGCATGGACGTTCTGGAGGGGATCATAGGGGTTCGAAACTCCGAAGCGTGTCGCCGTCGCCGGCATCAACTGCATCAGTCCCACCGCGCCCCGCTTCGAGACGGCGCGCGAATTGAACCCGGATTCCACGACGATCACGGCTCGCAATAGGTTCGATTCCACGGATGCCGAGGTGGCCGCCTTCTCGATGATGGAGTCGTACTGGCCGGCTCTGGCCAGCAGCATGGCGTCGTACCGGTCGCCGCTCGCCGTCCTGTCCCGCGGCGACAGGATCAACAATCGATAGCGGTTGTTGTCCGGGACATCCGTGTAATGCCTCAGCCCATCTGCATCCACGTAGGTATATATCTGCGAGTGCGCGGCGGCCGCCGAGGCCGCCAGCAGGGTGGCAATCAGAAATGTGGACTTGAGCACCATGAGTTCGCGGCTTCCTTGCACGAAAGCCTATCGCGAAGGGCGCAGGCGCCGATAGGACGTGCATCAAGAAACGGCCATCTGGCGCGGGGGCCCATTCAGGGCGAGCCCGGCGGCGACATAATGCTAAAGTTCCGCCCCTTCCGCCGATATCTTCGGCAAATTGCCCGAAATAAAAGCCGTGTCCGAAACCGCCGACTGGAAACAAAAATATCGCGACTCGCTTCGAGAAACGGAAGCCGAGGAGAAACGCTGGCGGGAGGTCGAGCAGGTACTGCGTCGCCTGATCGGCCGGCTATGCGCGGCGGCGCTGCGCGCCGGCGACTTCGTCGCGCGCATCGGGGGCGAGGAATTCGCCGTGTTGTTGCACGGACTGCGGCTGCCGGATGCGGTGAATATAGCCAATCAAGTGCGAACCGCGGTGCAAGGCTTGCGATTTCACTTTCGCGGGACGCCGGTCCGCATCACGGCCTCATGCGGAATCACCGAGCTGACGCGGGAGGATGCCTCGGAACAAGCCTTCGATCGTGCCGACGCGGCCCTGTATCGCGCCAAAAGCGGCGGCAAGAATCTGTGCATCGCCGCCTAGGCGCTCGCCTGGTGATATTCGCCTAGTTAACAGATATTTAACGTATTTTCTCCGACTAGCAAACGGATTTTCGGCAGGCTATGGCTAGAATCATCTCCCAGCCTGTCCATCTTCCCCGCCCCGCAACAATGTATTGCGATCGCAACGGATAGAGGAAGGCGCGTTTACCGTGCATTGCAGCATTATGGGGTGCGATTAGATTTCTATGTCCGTTCCCGAAACGATAGTCACCGAGCCTTCAATCGCAGTCCCCATCGGGGACGGCGGCAGCGCGGGCCACCCGAGCGCCGTCGCGCACCCCGCGGTTGCCGGACACCCCGGTGTTGTCGGCCACGCCGGCGTCAAGGTCGATCGCCGCAGTGCCCTGGGCCTGCGCACCTGGCTGCTCACCGGCATGCTCTTCCTCGTGCCCTTGGTCACCTATTGGCCGGCGACTTTCCACGACTTCGGACTGCGCGACGATTACTCCAATTTGCGCGAGGCGCACGAGGAGATCGGCAAGGTGGTTCAGTTCTGCGCATCGCATGCGCGGCCGATCTATGGTTGGCTGCTGCAGGCCACCTACGGCCAGACGGCCTCGGTGCAAGATCTGCAGTGGATGCGTCTTACCGCATCGCTTCTCTTGGGAGCGCTCTCGCTGGTCAGTTTTCGCGGCCTGCGCGCGCTGGGTTGGCCGTTCAGCCCCAGCCTGTGTTTCGCCGTGTTGCTGTCGTTGATTCCCTCCGCGCAGGTCATGGCGGGATGGGCCGTCGGCTGGCCGTACGTGGTAACCGCACTGCCGGCCTTCGGCGCGTTCTTTACCGTCGAAGGCGCCTTGACCGTCGGAATGAGCGCCGGCACCGGCCGCGCCGTGAGCCAGTGGATGGTGGCCGTTGGGCTCATGTTGATGAGCGCGCTCATTTATCAGCCGAGCGCACTGTTCTACGTAGTGCCCCTGGCGGGCGCGCTGATCGTGCAGCGGCAGCGCACTCCGGCGCAGTGCGCGCGCTGGGCCGGGGCTCATTTGGGATTCGTGGTCGCGAGTTTGGGGCTGGCCTATTGCACGATGACCGTGCTGTACGCGTCCGGGGTCTTCGTCAAATCGGGGCGGATTGCCTTCGAGCACCACTGGGGCGGAAAGATTGCCTGGTTCCTCGGGGAGGTATTGCCCAACGCGCTCAGCATGTACGTGTTGAACGATGACCATCGCCGCGATCACGCACTGTACCTAGGCTGCGCGGCCGTGGTCGGCGTGCTTTTGCTGGCCGGCGCTTATGTGGAGTGGCGCCGCTACGGCCGCTCGCGCGGCATGATCTGGCTGGCGGCGTTGCTGGGCCTGCCGGTGTTCGCCTGCGCGGTAAGCTTGATCGCCTCGGAACACTATGCGACTTACCGCACGATCCTGGCGATGACGGCCGTGATCCTCTGCTTCTTGGTGGCCTCGGTCCGCGCACTGACGGAAAGCTGGGGCCCGCGCGGCCGCCGCATGCTGGCCGCCGTCGTCATTTCCTTCGCCTTCTTCACCGCCCAGCATCATGTCTATGCACTGATCGCGGTGCCCCAGGGCAACGAATGGCAGTTGATCATGGCGGGCGCGAAGCAAGTCCGCCTGGACAATACGCGCCCGCGGATTTTTGCCATCGCCTCCAGTCCGGCGGACATATCGACCGCTACGATCTATCACGATGAATTCGGTTCTCTGTCGTCGAATTCCGAATGGGTACCGAAGGAAATGTTCAAACGGGCCATGCACGACCTGCATCCCGAGATCGCGGATCTCGACTCCCGCTATGAATTCTCTTCGGGCCCCAGGTTACCGGCCGACCAGCGCTACGATGTCGTCATCAACCTGCACCGGCTGCGCCAGTTCTACGCCGACAATTGAGCGGCGCCGCTCAGATACCCAGAAAATCGGTGATACGTCCGTGCGCAATCGCGGCCCGCACGGCGAACTTCCATAGCGAGTGAAAGCGTATGAGTTTCATGCCGGTGATCGGCATGTCGAACACAGACGATGGATTCACCAAACGGCGCGCGAGCTGCGCTCCCATGGCCGTTGCCATGGCGACGCCGCGGCCATTGTAGCCCAGGCAAGCCGTCACTCCGACGGCGGGCTCGTGGATGTGCAAATACTGGTCCGGTGTCATCGCGAGCCGGCCGCCCCACGCGTAGTTCCACTGGGCCTCCGCGAGCGCGGGCCACAGGGTGCGCGCATAGGCCAGCAAATGAGGGATGGCGGATGCAGAGAATATCTCGCGCATCGGGCCGCGGCCGCCGATCAGCAGCCGCCGGCCGCCGTCCACCCGGTAATAGACGGTGACGGTGCCGCTCTCATACAGCACCGCTCGGCTGGGCATTATTCCGCTGGCAATCGCCTCGGGAAGCGCGCCGGTGGCTGCGATCGCGCCAAAGAGCGGCACGATCGTGCGGCGCAAATCCGGCCACAGATCGTCCGTGTAGCCATTGGTGGCCAACACCACCTGCGGTGCGGCCACGACTCCAACGGAGGTCTCTATACGCCAGAGGGCGCCGTTCCTTTTCATGCCGAGCGCCCGGGTGCCGCCGTGAACGGCCGCGCCCGCGCCAAGCGCCGCGCGCGCCAGGCCGCGCGCATAACTCAAAGGATTCAGATCCCCGCCACGGCGATCCAGCATGGCGATCCGGTAGCGCGCCGTGCCGGTCGCCCGCTCGAGACTCGAGCCCTCCAGCAGTTCGACCGAAGCGCCGCGGCGCGCCAGCTGCTCCGCGCTGGCACGCACCCGTCCCGCATGCTTCGGCCGTACCGCGGCACGCAGCGTCCCGTTGCGGCGGGCCTCGCATCGAATGCCGTGACGCGCGATGAGATCGAAAACCAACGCGGGCGCCGCGCCAGCGAACGCATTCATGCGCCCGCCCAAGTCCCGGCCGAATTCGCGCTCCACCTCGTCCGGGTCATGTTTGAGGCCTGGATTGACTTGACCGCCGTTGCGCCCGGAAGCGCCCCAACCGGGCTCCTCGGCCTCGAGCAGCACGACGCCGGCACCCTGCTCGGCGAGATGCAGGGCGGTCGACAAACCGGTGATGCCCCCGCCCACGACGGCCACATCGGTTCGCACATCCCCGTCGAGCGGCGGCGTCGGGGAGGCGGGTTCCGCGGTATCTTGATACAGGCTGACCATGCTAAGTGATACGGTGCACTCGGGATGCCGAAAGCGGCGCGTTAGCTTGCCAGAACGACTTCGACAGCGGAATCATCGATGATCACGCAACCTTTACAATGGATATGCGCCGTCCTGGGCGCCTTGATGGTCGGCATATCGAAAGCCGGCATCACCGGACTGAGCCTTCTCTCGATCGCGCTGTTCGTGCACGTGTTTCCGAGCAGCAAGCAGGCCAGCGGCTTGATACTGCCGCTGCTGATATTCGGCGACATTGTCGCGGTTCTGTCCTATCGGGCGCACACTCAGTGGCGCTATCTGTGGAAACTGCTGCCGTGGACGGCAGCCGGGGTGGTGCTCGGATATTTCGCTCTCGGTCATATTTCCGACAAAGCCGTGCGGATCATGATCGGGGCGATCATCGTGTTCCTGTGCCTCCTCGGCTATGGGCGCAGGTACCTGCGCGCTGAAACGCAGGAAACAACGCTTACACGTCATTGGGCGCTCGGGGCGGCGCTGGGGGTCACGGCCGGTTTCATCACGCTGATTGCCAATGCCGCCGCCCCCCTGATGGCGATTTACCTGGTCGCCATGCGCTTGCCCAAGATGCAATTCGTCGGCACCGCCGCGGTGTTTTTCATGGTGCTCAATCTGTTCAAGGTGCCCTTCATGGTCGAGCTCGGCTTGATCACGGCACAGAGCTTCGAATTCAATCTGATGCTGGCGCCGGCCGTGCTGCTCGGCGCATTCATGGGCCGCTGGCTGCTGATCCGCATCAATCAGCGGCTGTTCGAGACTCTGGTCCTGGCGTTGAGCGGGATCGCGGGAGTCTTGTTGATGGTGTGACCCCTGGTCATGAGGTAACCCTGGGTGCCCGGCCCTGCGGGCCCATTGCGACCGGCATTGTCAACCGGGCCCGGCGAAGCGCAATATTTAGGCTCGAGTAGTCCAAAGGTGTAGCCTAAGCGTCTCAGCAATAACAATGGGGATAAGAGATGCAGTACCAAGGTCTGTTCGGTCTCATCGTTCTGATCGCCGATGTCTGGGCCATCGTGAATATCTTTCAGAGCAGCGCGGATACGGCGAAGAAAGTCATCTGGACGGTGTTGGTGATCATCCTGCCCGTGCTGGGATTCATTCTTTGGTATTTTCTCGGGCCCAAGACCGGCAGGGCGTGACTGCGTCGCACGGGCACCGGCGCGACGGCTGAAGGCTCGGGAGATTCATGCATTCACGCAGTCATGAGCGCCACAATTTGGGCGGCGTGGGCTGGCTGCGGGCCAGTGTCCTGGGTGCAAACGATGGCATCGTGTCGACCTCCAGTCTGATCCTGGGTGTCGCGGCCGCGCATGCCTCGCAGGCCAATATCCTGCTGAGCGGGACGGCGGCGCTGGTGGCCGGGGCCATGTCGATGGCAACAGGAGAGTACGTCTCCGTGCGTTCGCAAGCGGACACCCAAGCCGCCGCTCTCGCCCAGGAGCGCGCCGAACTCGAAGTGGATTTCGCGGGCGAGCGCCGCGAATTGACCGAGATCTATGTGCGCCGCGGGCTCGACGCGAAGCTTGCCGGGCAGGTCGCCGCGCAACTCATGGCGCACGATGCGCTGGGCTCCCATGCCCGCGACGAATTGGGGCTCACGTCCGTCTCCAAGGCGCGTCCATTGCAGGCCGCGTTGGCGTCGGCCGCTAGTTTCGCGAGCGGTGCCATTCTTCCCTTGTTGGTGGCGGCCTTTGCGCCGCCGCGCTATCGCATATTTTCCATCGTCGCCGTGTCGCTGCTGTGTTTGCTGATCCTGGGCGGCTGGTCAGCCAAGGTTGGGGGCGCCAATATTCGCGCAGGCGCTCTGCGGGTGGCATTTTGGAGTGCGCTCGCCATGGGCGTGACCGGCCTGGTCGGCGCCATCGCGGGCGGCCTGGGTTGATGCAAACCGCACTGCTCAGTGTCGCACAAATGGCCGAGGCCGACGCCGCGGCGATCGCCGCGGGCACGGCCGGATTCGTACTGATGGAAAACGCCGGGAATGCCGTCGCGCGGGAAATCACCCGGCGCTGGTCCCCACGCCCGGTCACCGTTCTGTGCGGCCCCGGGAACAACGGCGGCGATGGCTTCGTCGTGGCCCTCGCCCTTGCGCGAATCGGCTGGCCGGTGCGCGTTGCCCTGCTCGGCGCTCTGGAGGAACTTCGAGGTGACGCGCGGCTTCATGCGATGCGATGGAGCGGCGGCATCGATCGCGCGACCCCCGCCGCGCTCGAAGACGCCGCGCTGGTGGTCGACGCTCTGTTTGGGTCTGGGCTGAGGCGCCCGCTGGAGCCGCAAGTCGCCGCTACGCTGAACGCCGCGGCACGGCGCGGCGTTCAGCTCGTTGCCGTCGATGTACCGAGCGGCGTGATGGGCGATACCGGCGAGAGCATGGGCGCAGTACCCGCGGCTTGCACCATCACCTTCGCACGCAAAAAGCCGGCACACGTGCTGCTGCCGGGCCGGGAATTGTGCGGAGAAATCGTGGTCGCGGACATCGGCATTCCGCCCACCGCGTTCGAATCGCTGTCGATCGCTGCATGGGAAAACGATCCCGCACTGTGGCGCTCGCGACTACCGCAGGCCAGGGCTTCGGCCAACAAATATACGCGGGGCCACGCCTTGCTGCGCGGCGGCTATCCCGTGACGGGCGCAGCTCGGCTGGCAGCGCGCGCCGCGGCGCGCATTGGTGCAGGTCTCACGACCATTGCCGTACCGGAAGCCGCGTTCTCCATCTATGCCTCCGCCCTCACCAGCATCATGGTGCAGCCGCTGACGCAGGACGGCGACTTCGCACGCCTGCTGGGCGACTCGCGCTACTCCGCATTCCTGGTCGGGCCGGGCGCCGGCGTCAATGACGCCACCCGTGAGGTTGCGCTGCAGATCCTGGGGACCGCGCGGCCTGTGCTGCTCGATGCAGACGCGATCAGCGTGTTTGCCTCCCGAGCGGACGAGCTGGCGCGAGCGGTACACGGGCCCTGTGTCATGACGCCTCATGACGGGGAATTTGCGCGGGTCTTCGACCCTCGCGGCGACAAGCTGAGCCGCGCCCGAACCGCCGCGCGCCAAAGCGGCGCCGTCATCGTGCTGAAAGGCGCGGACACCGTCATTGCGGCTCCCGACGGCCGGGCCGTCGTCAACACGAATGCCCCCGCCAGCCTCGCCACCGCCGGTTCCGGCGATGTGCTCGGTGGACTGATTCTAGGTCTGCTTGCACAGGGCATGGACGCCTTCGCAGCGGCCGCGGCCGGCGTCTGGGTGCACGGCGCGGCGGCGGCGAGTTTCGGCCCCGGACTGATCGCGGAGGATCTGCCGGACCTCGTGCCCATCGTGCTGCGGCAGTTGGAGCACGCGTGAGCTTCGGCCGTTGAACTCCTGGTTTCCGCGGATCACCGTTCATACACTGGTCGTCGTGATCAGCGTGCTCATCTATGTCTTGACCACGCGCGTGGAGCGCGAACGCCGCCCGCCGTCCATCGCCATCGCATGGGTTCTGGGAATGATCGCGGTGCCCTATGTCACCTTGCCCATGTACATTTTATTCGGCCGCCGCAAGTTGCCGCGCAAGGTGCTGAAGTGGACCGGTACGCAATCGCATTGCGCTCACTGGGCCGAAGATCTGATCGAGAGTTTCGGACTGGCGCGCTGCGCTCCCGCTTCGGTTCGAATGCACCAGGACGGCCGCGAATCAGCCTCAGCCCTGTTCGCCACCATGTCGCAAGCGGCCGAGAGGCTGGATATCTGCACTTACATACTCGGCGACGACGCTTTCGGGCGCGAGGCGATGCAATGCATGATGGCGCGAGCGCGGGCGGGCGTGCAGGTGCGATTGCTCGTCGACGGCGTGGGCGCCGCCCAGATGCCGCGCCGATGTTTCCGCCAATTACACCTCGGGGGTGTCGAGACCGAAGTCTTCAGTCCGCTGTTCGCGCGCAAGACGCAGGGCCCGCGCAATTTACGCAATCATCGCAAGATGGTCATTGCCGACGGAACCCAGCTCTGGGCGGGTGGCAGAAATATCGCGGCGGAATACTTCATCGGACTCGAGGGAGCCAAGCCCTGGCGCGATCTGACCTTCGATTTACAAGGACCGGTTGCGGGGGCAGCAGCCTCGCAATTCGAAGCCGACTGGGTAGCCGCCGGCGGCAGGCCCGCGGCGCGTGCCGCCACGCCGGGCACCGCTGCGTCCATGCCGCAATCTGCCGGTGGCCGAGCCCAGTTCCTGCCCAGCGGCCCGGACCAGGCCGAGGATACCGTACACGCACTGCTGATCGATGCCTGCTTCCACGTCCGCGAGCGCGTCCTCGCGGTCACACCTTACTTCGTCCCCGACGCCAGCTTGGAAACGGCGATGCGCCTGGCGGCGCGGCGCGGTGTGAAAATCGACTTGTGCATTCCCGCCGTCTCCAATCATCGCTTGGCGGATTTTGCGCGCAACCGCGCACTGCGGGCGCTGACGGAGGCCGGAGCGAGGATTCATCTGCTGCCGTACATGATCCACGCCAAGGCGGTGGTATTCGACCAGTCTCTCGCCCTTTCCGGGTCGGTCAATCTCGATTCGCGCAGCCTGCTGCTCAACTATGAATGTGCCGTCGTTTTCTATGGAGCAACCGAAATCGATTGGCTGGCACAGTGGATTCAAGCCCTGATTCCCGAAGCCCTGCCCTATGATAGCCGTGCACCCGCTCTGTGGCGCGACATCGGCGAAGGTTTGCTCCTGACGGTTGCGTATCAACTATGACGGTGAGATCGGCCGCAACGGGCCGTCATTCGACTGTAGCTTAAGCGTAGGAAGGCGCCTACACGGGATTATTGATCGGCCGTGCGCGACGCATAGTATCCTTGCACGCTCGCCCGCGTTGATTTGGCAGGTGCCGTGGAATTCAAGGACTATTACAAAGTCATGGGTGTGGCGCGCGACGCCACCGAGACGCAGATCAAGCAGGCGTACCGCAAGCTTGCCCGCAAATATCACCCGGACGTCAGCAAGGAAAAGGACGCCGAGGCGCGTTTCAAGGAAGTCGGCGAGGCCTACGAAGTGCTCAAGAGCGCGGAGAAGCGCGCCGCGTACGATCAACTGGGGCAGGGGCATTCCGCCGGACAGGATTTTCGGCCGCCTCCGGATTGGGGCGCCGGTTTTGAATTCAGCGGCGCGGGCGCCCGCGATTCGGACTACAGCGATTTTTTCGAGTCGTTGTTCGGCGCGCAGGCACGGTCGGGATCCGCCAACCGCAGCGGTGCATTCCACTCGGGCCGCGGCGAAGACCATCATGCGAAAGTGCTGCTCGATCTCGATGCCACGCTCCGGGGCGGCGCCCGGCAGCTCACCTTGCGTGTCCCCGAATTGGATGCCGAGGGCAGGCTGGCTTTTAAAGAACGCGTGCTCAACGTCCAGGTGCCCAAGGGCATCCTGGCCGGCCAGAATATTCGACTGGCCGGCCAAGGCGCGCGCGCTGCGGCCGAGTCAACGCCGGGCGACTTATTCATCGAAGTCGAATTTCAGCCGCATCCCCTCTACAGAGTCGACGGGCGCGATTTGTATCTCGAGCTGCCGGTCGCCCCTTGGGAGGCTGCGCTGGGCGCCACGGTGAAAACGCCGACACCGGCGGGAACCGTGGACTTGAAGATCCCGCCCGCCTCGCACGCCGGCAGCAAATTGCGGCTGAAGGGCCGGGGCATCCCCGCCTCCCCGCCCGGCGACTTTTACGTCGTTCTGCAAATAGCCCTGCCCGCCGCCGGCGACGAGAAGGCCAAAGCTGCTTATGCGGCCATGGCTGCGGCGCTGCCCTTCAATCCTCGCGCGACTCTGGGAGTGTAAGCCATCATGTCTTCATCGCAAGATCAGGCACTGGCCGGTGCGATATTCGAGGAAACCGCTCTGCTCACGGTCGAGGACCTGAGCCGCATGTGCGCGGTCGAGGAACGGCATATCGTGGAATTCGTCGAAGAAGGCGTGCTCAGCGTGGTCGAAATCAATACGCTGGAATGGCGCTTTAGCGGCGCCGCGTTGCGCCGTGCGCGCCTTGCGCTACGCCTGGAACGGGACCTTGAACTCAATCTCGCCGGCGTCGCGCTGGCGCTCGACCTGATGGAAGAACTGCAAACCCTGAGACGCGAACTCAATGCGAGACGCTGAATGACCATACTCGAATCCGATGCCTTCGTGTTTTTCGGCGCCACGGGCGACCTGGCACACAAAAAGACATTTCCGGCTCTCTATGCCATGGTGCGGAGCGGTCTCGACATTCCCATCATCGGCATGGCGCGCGCAGGTTGGACCCTGGACAAGCTCAAGAAGCGCGCGCGCGACAGCGTCGAACACAGCGACGATTTCGACCCCGCATGCTTCGAGAAGCTCGCCGCGCAATTGCGCTATGTGGGCGGCGACTACACGGACCCTGCGACCTTCACGAAACTGAAGCAGACGCTCGGAACCGCGAAGCGGCCGATCCACTACCTGGCGATTCCCCCCAGCATGTTTGCCAGCGTCGTGCAGGGCCTGGCCAAGTCGGGCTGCGCCGCCGACGCCCGGGTCATCGTCGAGAAGCCCTTCGGCCGCGATCTCGCGACGGCTCAATCGCTCGATCGCACGCTGCACGAGGTGTTTGCAGAGCCCGCCATCTTTCGTATCGATCACTATCTGGGCAAAGAGGCAGTACAGAATCTTCTCTATTTCCGCTTCGCCAACACTTTTCTCGAACCGATTTGGAATCGCCACTACGTCAAAGACGTACAAATCACGATGGCCGAGAAATTCGGCGTGCAGGGCCGCGGCGGCTTCTACGAGGAAGTCGGTGCCATTCGCGATGTGGTGCAGAATCACCTGCTGCAAGTGACCGCGCTGCTGGCGATGGATCCGCCCACCGGGCATGAGCCTGCGACGATGCAGGCGGAAAAATTGCGCTTGTTTCGCGCCATGCGGCCGCTCGACCCGAAGGAAGTCGTGCGCGGTCAATTCAAGGGCTATCGCGACGAGCCGGGCGTGGCCAAGGACTCGCAGATCGAGACCTTCGCCGCGCTGTGCCTGCACATCGATACCTGGCGCTGGGCGGGCGTCCCCTTCTACATTCGGGCAGGAAAATGCCTGCCCATCAGCGCCACGGAGGTCACGGTCACTCTCAAACGCCCGCCGCTGTCGATCTTCGACCCCAGCGAAGTCATGCCCCGAAACTACTTCCGCCTGCGCCTGAGCCCCGAGGTGGTGATCAGCGAAGGTGCGCTGGTGAAGCGAAACGGCGAACACATGCATGGCGACCCCGTCGAACTGATCGCCAGGCACCACTCGGAAAGTGAGAAATCGCCCTACGAACGCTTGCTGGGCGATGCCATCCGCGGCGACACGTCGCTGTTCACGCTGGATGACTGCGTCGAAGCCGCCTGGCGGGTGGTGGACCCCGTATTGACGGCGGCCACTCCGGTGCTGGAATACGAACCCGGCACCTGGGGACCCAGAGCCTCGGCGCAGGTCGTGAACGACGGCGATACCTGGCATGATCCGGTCACCGAGATATCCTTACCATGTTAAATGCCAATCCCCTCGCCGGCCGACCCGCGCCCGCTTCCTCGCTGGTGGACATACCGCGCCTCGTCACGGCCTATTTCAGCGAACGGCCTGACCCGGGCCTGGCCTCGCAGCGGGTCAGCTTCGGCACTTCCGGCCACCGCGGCAGCTCTTTCGACTCGAGTTTCAACGAATGGCACGTGCTTGCGATCAGCCAGGCGATCTGCGAGTACCGCCGGCAGCAGGGGATCCAGGGCCCGCTGTTCATCGGCTTCGATACCCACGCGCTCTCCGCGCCGGCCTTCGCCACCGCGCTCGAGGTGCTTGCCGCAAACCGCGTCGAGGTCATGATTTCCGCCGGAGATGAATACACTCCGACCCCGGCGGTTTCGCACGCCATCCTCACCTATAACCGCGGCCGCAAGAGCGGCTTCGCCGACGGCATCGTCATTACGCCCTCTCACAACCCTCCCGACAACGGGGGCTTCAAATACAACCCGCCGAACGGCGGACCCGCGGACTCTGATGTGACGAAGTGGATCGAGACCCGGGCCAACGATCTGCTGCGATCGGGCGCC
>Ga0116129_1001448_pt1 | contig 13113 bp, 13 predicted proteins | sample June2015DPH_17_2_FD_89732 | JGI IMG/M metagenome (GOLD analysis project Ga0116129, IMG submission 89732) | Peatland microbial communities from SPRUCE experiment site at the Marcell Experimental Forest, Minnesota, USA - June2015DPH_17_10 | ecosystem: Environmental > Terrestrial > Soil > Wetlands...
CCAACAGGCATCAAAGCCGACCCGGAACAGATCTCAGCTCTCCGCCTTAAACATGGAAAGATACTTCCCAAATGGAACTACACCATCTCCCCGAATCTGTGAAACTATTTTTGCGTGGACGCTTAGCGATTCGCGCCGAGATGCTGGCGCGCGGCATGGTCAGCAAAGAAGAACATCGCATCGAGGCACTTGTGCCGCGCCAGGACCTCACCGGGCCGGAGCGCACGTGGGCAGCGCGGTACGAGTTCAACGATGTAGTGCGCTACGCGCGCGCATCAAAAGAGACCGGCATGGAGCGCGGCGAATACGCGCGGGTCAAGAGCGTTGATGCTGACAAGAACCTGTTAACCGTGGTGCGGGCCGATGGCTCCGAGCTGACCTATGATCCTCGACGGCAGCAGGGCGTATCTGTATATCGAGGAGAACCACGCAGCTTCGCCGTGGGCGACCGCATCCAGTTCACTGCACCGGCCAACGATTTGAAGGTTACCAACCGCGAATTAGGGACGGTCGAAGCCATCGCCCAGGACGGGCAGATGCGCTTGAAGATGGACGGAGGCCGTGACGTGCAGCTCGATCCGCGCGAGCATCCCCATCTCGACCACGGCTATGCGGTAACGAGTCATTCCAGTCAGGGACAGACTGCCGAGCGCGTATTGATTCACGTCGATACCGAGCTGGCCGCGAAAGACCTACTCAACAGCCGCATGGCATACGTCGCCGTCTCGCGCGGCGCACACGACGCGCAGCTCTTTACCAACGACCGCGAGAAGATGCCGGAGGCGTTAGGGCATGACGTATCCCACGAGAGCGCCACACACCGGCGATGAAGCCCGAGCAATCCATCACGACGCCGCAGCCTGAGATCGCACCTGTCATCGAACACGACTTCGGCATGGGACATTGCCTCTAACCGTACCTGCCCCGGATAGTGAGAGCGTAGCCCAACCTGGCCGTGTGTCAAGGCCGCAGCCGCTTGCGCGGTGCCTTCGGCAGCCTTGACACACGGACCTAGCGGTTGGGCCAAAATCAGCCAGTTATTCCGGGGCAGGTAGGAGAAACAAACATAGGCACAAACAATGCTCTTTGGGTTATGAACCCAAAGGGCTATCCTTCCCGACAGCTAATCATTACTTCCCAAATGCCGACGACTCGATCAATTCGCCCCCTAACCTGTGGGCTGCGGCTCTTGCTCCTATTGCGGTATCGAGTTCGCTTGAACTTGCAGGTTCCCTCTGGGCGGCAATAGTTCTCTCGGCATAATTACAAAGTGCTTGCGTTCGCCGTTGCGCAAAACGTCGAGGTTCAGCGGTGTTCCTGTAGGGCGCGACAACAGGTCTTGGATATCAGAGTAAGGCCGTCCGTGGACGGTCCGATTATCGATTGCGACTACTTGATCATGTGCCTGAACGCCAGCCGAAGCTCCCGGTGAGGACTCATTGACGGACGTAACGAGAATGTTGCCTGCATCGTTTGTGTCGAGGTGAATCCCCGTCCGGTTGTACGGCGTGGAGTAGCCAAAGTCTGGAGACTTTTTGAGGTACAGGGCACGATGCTCGTAGTCGAAGGTCATGATGAAGTTGCGAAAAATCTGAGAACCAAGATTTCCAGCGACTCGCGTCGAAGCAAATGCCCCACCGGTAGCGAAATGCAGCTCAGTCAATGGACGCTGTACCGTGAAGGGGCCGATTGACAGCGAGTTCACGCGCGTCAACAGCGTGGACGCGTTGCCCCCGACTCCTCCCTGAAAGCCGTTGATGCCTGGGGTTTCGATTGGAAAACGGTGGGCGGAAAAGAAAGGGCCAAACAGAGTGATCGCTCCATCATCTCCAGTGTCGATTCCAAAAGACCCCGGAGTCCCGTCCACCGATGCGGTGACGAAGCAATCACGACCATTGAAGAACAACGGAACTCTTGCGCCACGCTCAGCCTCTCCTGTATTCCCGGGCAACGAAATTGTCAGCTCGCGACGGTGATAATCGATCTGTAAGGCGAAACGGCGCAATAATTCGTAACCGATCAGTCCGGCAACGGGTGCTTGGTTGCCATTGTCTGTGAACGCACGAGGGAGAGGAAGGATAATGAAACGCTGATCGGAGAGCTCAGCCGAACCCACTCGGTACGTATCTATGTGTGCCAGATGTGCGCTGACCTGACTATTTCCAACGCCATTCGCAGAAAGATCGCCTTCCATCGCCACCTGGAGGTTCTTAGCTGCTTCAGGCGTGAGCACATTGAAAGCCCCTGAATCGAGGACGAAAGGAAGTGGGTGCTTCCCGTCGATGGATACATTCACCACAATCATGCCGTCTTTTATGACAAACGGGATTGTCGAGGGGATACCTTTTAGCAGTTGAGCATCATGCACTGTCGAAAGCGGCGGAGCAAAATCATGGTCTGTCAGTCCTGAGCGAACGCGGAACGTGGTGATCGTCATTGTGACGTCGCTGCTTGGATCACCGGTGGAGCTGCGCTGGACGAAGGGATACCAGACGCCATTCACCTGGCGGTAATCAGAGAAATAGATTGTGTTCTCTCGCTGATGGGCATCCAGCCAAACTGCTCTGTCCAAACGATGTGTGTCAGAATCGATCCACAACGTCAGGGTGCGTCCTGCCGGTGGTTGAACCTGTACCTGATAAAAAGACCTGCCTCTATCCTGGCGAGAGCCGAGATATACGGGAGGGACAGCGGAATCGAAATGAAACCAACCATTGCGGTCTTCATATGATTGAGTAGCTGCATCGGCAAGCGCTTCCGGGGCTTCCTGAACTGTGACCAAGCCCTTTTCATCCGTCCACCAGCCTGTGGTTTGTTGTGTTCCTTGCTGACCGCGAGTAGTTCCTACGTCATACGTCAATACGTCTCGACCGTTTTGGAAATCGATGACCTGTTGGAACGTACCTTTAAGTCCACCCATGTCGTAGTTGCCAGTAACCTCCGCGCCCAATACTCCGCGCCAGCCCGGCCCGCCGGTTGCAAGATATGTCTGCCGCAAGAGAGCGGATGGATCAGGAGCAGTTGTGGTTTGAGCGAAACAGGTAGAACAAAAGAAGAGCGCGGCGATGGTGAGCAGGTACGAGCTTGATCGTGAGACGAGCTCCATAGGCATGATTCATCATGCCGTACTAGGAGTTACCATGCCAAATGTCAGAAACAGACCTTGTTGACGTTTTCACGCAATGTCCTTTATCGTGCGGTGACTCGCGGTCATCCATGCTCAGACGTTTGTATCCTGCCATAAAGCACCTCCAGTGGCTTAAGCCACTGGAGGTGCTTTACCCAATTCCTTGAGCTTTTACGACCTTGTTGCACTATCAACTTGAAGAGGGGACACCATTACCCTGCACAATTCCTACACAGCCAAAAATTGCCATATTATCTGGAATTAAACCAATAGGATACGAAAGTTTTATCACTTGGTCAGGATGACAGGTCAGACCGCGGCTCAAAAACCTGCAACTTCTGCACAATCAGTGGAGTCAGCCGAGTTGCAGCGCCTGCTCGATCAGCATTGATATATTGAGTTTTCCGACAAGCTGGTGGCAACCGATCCGACCGACCTTACCGGCCCATAGACTCTCTATTTCTCTGGCATGCTCGACTTCCATGTGGGCCTGTCGGACAACGCCGCCCCTAGGCTCATCCGCGCGGTCAACACCGATGTGGAACACTCGCTCACCCCCGGCCTGGACCGCGAATCGCTCGCGACGCTCGGTGAGATCGACTTGAAACTCTCCTTTTACAGCGGAGCGGCCAAGATGTACGGCATGCTTGATCAGGCGCTAGGCCCGAACCTCGGACCGAACGAACGAGCCGTCCTCGACAACCGCCATCTGGCCGAGTTGCTTGCCAAGGTGCCGCCACAGACGGTTGAGCTAACGGAACCCTTTACGCTCTTCCCGGCAACGACTGTGTCCCCGGTTACCGGCGCGTAGTACCCGGTCAGTATCCCCGGCCAGGTCGCGCCAGCCAAGCCGCTGCTGACGCGCTTCGACACCGGCGCCGAGCAATCCCTGCTTTCAGCCTCGACCGCGAAGGCCTGCGGCGTCACAATGCTCGATGGCTCGGCCACGTTGCTCGGCGCAGGAGGCGGCACATTTCAGGCCCAGCCCGGCTTCCTGCCTGCGCTGACGATAGGCAAAGCGCACTTCCATAATGTGGCGGTCTTTGTGACCGCGGATGAGAACCTGTACCTGGCACCCCTTAAGCTCCAGATCAACGCCACGTTTGGCTACCCGGTCCTGCATGCGCTTGGGCGTCTGACCTTTAGGCAGGAGGCTCGTTGCACGTGGAGGCGAAGTCGCCGGAGCGCGATCCTCACAGCGCCAATCTAAGGCTGGCCGACCATTCGCTGTTGATTGAGCTCGGCACCCGGCCGGTCTTCAATGGAAAGACACTCGTCGGCGTGGCGGATGATCGGCTTTTGATTCTCGATACGGGCTCCGCCAGCACCGTGTTGACGGATCGTTACCTCGCTGAGCACAAGGACCTTCTCTGCGGTCAGCCGCCGGAGACCGGAAAGCTCGCCGGTGCGGATGGCGCGCATGAGCTCGCTGGCTACGAGGTTCGTAACCTCCCGCTGTTCGCAAGCACCAGCGGGGTCTTCGTGCTCAATGGGCAGCTCGTTTTGGCGCAGCCAATGCATGGTCCCGCAGAAGACTATTTCGGCATTATCGGCCAGGACGTCCTCAGCCAGCTACCCGGCTACACGATCGACTTCCGCACGATGACTTTCACCGTCCTTCGCAACGCGGCTCCTTAGTAACGAGAAGGCATTGCGACTGGAGTCCTGTGCCCTCCCTCCAGACTGGAGTCCGGGGAAGCTCCCGGTGCCTGTGGCGTTTTTCATTACGAATCGGGGTTTTGGCACAAAACTTATTCTCGATGAGTCCTACGCCTTGGATGAGCCATGTGAGAATCCCTGCTCCGGAATCTGAACGGATGGACCGCACAGTTCGGGTCTCCTTTGGATGAGCATCTATGCTCATGTTGACATCCGACCCGACAGGTGAGATTCTTGGGTCGGATGCCTTCCCGACAAAATGCCGATGACCGTATCGCCCTCCTGCAAGGGACGCTCGACCTGCTCATTTTGAAGATCCTCGTCCTGGGGCCATGCCACGGCCAAGGAGTGGCGCGGCTCATCCAGCGCCAATCGGAAGAGGTTTTTCTTGTCGATCATGGTTCTCTCTATTTGTCCCTGCAGCGGCTTGAAGACAAGAGATGGATCAGCGCCAAATGGGGCGTGAGCGAGAACAACCGCAAAGCTCGGTTCTATTCGCTGACGGCGAAAGGCCGAGAGCAACTTGCGGAGAAGACGACCGAGTGGGAGAGGTTGACGAGGGCTATGGGGCTCATTCTGGGTAGCAGCACCGGACCGGGTGTTGAGGAGGCATGAGAATGTTCAGGCGCAGGCGGAGCTCAGATGATTTTGCCGAGGAGATTAAAGCCCACCTGGAACTCGAAGCCGATGAACTCAAGCATGAAGGCTTGAGCGACGATGAGGCTCGCCGCAAGGCAAGAGTCGAGTTTGGCAATGTGCCTGCAGCGCAAGAGCGGTTCTATCTGAAGAGCCGAATCGTTTGGCTCGACAATCTGGCGCGCGATCTGAAGTATGCAATTCGCCAGCTTGTGAAAAATCCAGGTTTCGCCGCGACAGCGATCCTCGTGCTGGCTCTCGGCATCGGCGCAAGCGTCGCCATCTTCGCTTTTGTGGATGCCGCATTGATCAAGCCGTTGCCGTATGCAGCCCCGTCGCGGCTTGTCAACCTGTTTGAAAGCAATCAGACCGGGCCGAGGTTCCATCTTTCCTATCTGGACTACCTGGACTGGAAAAAGCTGAATCACGTCTTCAGCTCGATGGCTGAGTATGAGCAGAACGATTTCATGTTGAATACACCCACGGGCACTCAACAGGCTAACGGAGCGCGGGTGAGCGATGGCTTTTTCCGGACGCTTGGGGTGAATCCGGCGTTGGGACGTGACTTCTACGATGGCGAAGACATCAAATCGTCTTCCGGAACAGTCCTATTGAGCTACGCTGCATGGCAGAAGCGCTTTGGTGGAAGGCCCGACGTGGTGGGGCAGACCGTAACTCTCAATGGGACTTTGGCGAGCGTCATCGGTGTGTTGCCTCGAAACTTTCATTTCGCTCCGGCAGGCCCGGCAGAATTTTGGCTGACAATCAATCCATCCAGTGCCTGCAACAAGAATAGAAGCTGCAACAACTCCTTTGGAGTCGGACGACTCAAAGATGGCATCTCTGCCGCTGCGGCTGATGCTGAGATGAAGGCGGTCGCGCAGCAACTCCAAAAGCAGTATCCCGAATCTAATCGCACCCGCGGTGGGCTTGCAGTACCACTGACAGACGTGATCACTGGAGACATTCGCCCCATTCTTCTCGTGCTGTTATGCGGCGCCGGAATGTTGCTTTTGATTGCAACCGTGAACGTTGCAAGCCTGTTGCTGGTGCGTTCTGAGAGCCGCAAACGAGAGATTGCGGTTCGCGGGGCGTTAGGGGCTACACCAGGGCGGTTAATTCGCCAATTCATGGCGGAAGGCCTTCTTCTGGCGACGAGCGGCAGCGTGCTCGGCATCGCATCTGCTTATGGCGCGATACAGATTCTTCTGAAATTGCTTCCGGCGGAAAGGCTCGCGGACATGCCGTATCTGTCTGGGATTGGGCTCAACGCTCGTGTGGCGCTCTTTGCCTGCGTGATCTCCCTGGCGGCTGGTCTGCTGTTCTCTCTTACCCCAATGCTGCGGCTGTCATTGGTCACTGTTCGGCAAGGCTTGGCGGAGGGAGGACGGACCGGTGCGGGAGTTGTGTGGCGCCGCTTCGGCGCAAACCTTGTCGTCATCGAACTTGCCACAGCAATGATGCTGCTGGTGGCTGCTGGCCTGCTGGGCAAAAGCTTTTATCGGCTGTTGCATGTGGATATGGGTCTGCAACCAGAGAATCTGGCCATGTTAGAAGTCTGGGGACCGGCCTCCATCTATGCGAAAGACCCTCAAAAGGTTGAAATGGAACGACAGGTCCTCGCTCGACTTGCAAGCCTTCCGGGGGTGAAATCGGTCGCTGTCTCGAGCGATCTCCCTGTTGGAGATGGCGATGGAATCAATGAGGTGGGAATTGTCGGCAAGCCCAACCTGGGAAGCTACAACGAAGTGAACGAACGGGAAGTTGGCTCTGCATATTTCACGACACTGCAGGCACAGCTGTTGCATGGCCGATATTTCACCGAGGCGGACGATGCCTCCCGGCCGCGGGTAACAATCATCAACGAAACCTTCGCGAAGCGCTACTTTCCGGGCGAGAATCCGTTGGGAAGCCGCATCAACTTCGGCGCTGTGAACACTGCGCTGGAAATTGTGGGCGTGGTTGACGACATCAAAGAAGGGCCTTTGGATATCGCCACCCGTCCTGCCATGTATGTGCCCTTCTCCCAGAACCCGGACAATTCTTTCTTCCTAATTGTGCGTACCTCGCAAGATCCGCGATTGCTGCTGGCTGCTATGGAGTCCTCGATTCATGAGGCAGATCAGGAAATTGTTGCTTATAACGGCGTCACCATGACCGACCACGTCCGTGACTCGCCGGCGGCTTACCTGCACCGCTCCTCAGCCTGGCTGGTGGGAAGCTTTGCCGCGATGGCGCTGTTGCTCGGAGTTGTAGGGCTTTATGGAGTGATTGCCTATTCCGTGAGCCAGCGAACAAGGGAAATCGGTATCCGCATGGCGCTTGGTGCGCAACGCCGGGCTGTCCACCAGATGGTTTTGCGGGAAGCGGGGTGGCTCGCCACCGCTGGAATTGCAGTTGGAGCGGTTTGCTCGTTGGCCGCCGCCACACTCTTGCGTGGCCTGCTGTTCGGAATTCATCCATGGGATCTGCCAACCCTGGGAGGAGTGGCCGCGATTCTGGGTGTTTCAGCGCTTATGGCCAGCTATATTCCTGCGCGTCGCGCTGCAACCTTGGATCCGGTGGAAGCCCTGCGCACCGAATAGACTGGCGAGATTGGGTCGCCGGGCTCCCCTCTAGCCAAATCGCCGAGTCACTCATCGCGTTCAGATCAGTAACGAGAAGTCTTAGTGCTGGATCTTGAGCGCCCGCGCGCAACAGTTCGAGTTCGCACGCGCTTGGGAGGGCGCTTGTGATAGAGCGACTTGAAGGAAGCCATTGGCATTTGCAGCGGATGCGGTCAGACTATGGGAATTGAATCGACTTTCGCCGGCAATAGACGGAATAACAAAGAGATAGCGGCAAGAGGCGAAAGGCGGTTCAGGAGTCGGTTAGAGCCCATGAGATCGGAAGTATCGCACGCGTAGCGATCGCCGCACCAGCGGCTACGTTCTTGTCGGCATGGCGGCTGGATTTTCGTGCCCCCCTTCGGACTCTGGGGTCCTAGGACTCCCGGTGCCTGCGGCGTATTTCGTTACTAATCTTTGAGCCGGCTGTTCGAGAAGCAAACCCGAACGGGATGAGCGTGTTTTGGGCTACCCGCCGTCTGAAGACTCATCAGGGTGGCAATGCCGGGCTCGCCCGGATAACTTCCCCAATCGCATCGCATCGTTTAGCCAGTCGGTTCAGCGCCGTTCGCAGGAGCCCCCGCAGATGGTCGGGACGAAGGCGCCGGATTGTTGTCAGGTCGATCGGTTAATCGCCGAGTGAAGTTGCAGGCTTGCCCGCCAGCCGTTCGCTGATGTGCTCTCCGATCCGGTCGGCGAAGCTGCCCTGCTCTCCAATGGTGGTATTGAGCAGAACAACGCCGCCGTAATCACCCTTGGGATTAAAAAATGCATATGCACTGTATCCGCCTGTCGCACCGTTGTGCCAATAGTTTCCCGATTGCGGGTCGAAGAGCCACGCCAGGGCAATCTTCTGACCGTCAGCATCGGCATGTAGTTCGTGTGACTGCACCAGTGCAGCCACGATCGTCTTAGCCGCTGGTGAAGAGCCTGCGGAACTGACTTTCTCGGGGTGTAGGTTTGCTTCGACGTAGGCAAGCATGTCGGACGCAGTCGAGCGAATCGCACCCGCACCGGCGAAGGTGCCGAGGTTCCATGCGTGGGCCGGCCGATGATCGCTGGTATGACCGGGAAGAAAACGGGCCTGCTGCTCTGGAGTTAGCGTAATCGTCGTATCGTGCATTCCCAGCGGGCCGAGCACTTGTTCCCGGAGGAGTGCCTGGTATGACTGGTCCGCGCGCACCGAGAGCGCCTGCCCAAGCAGGCCAAAGCCCAGATTGCTGTACAGGAACTCCGTCTTCTCGGGCTTTCCCACACCATGCTTTTCCATGTATTCGTAGAGGTTGGCCGCATGATAATCCGCATAGGGATCTTCGCCGTCAACCGGCTTGATGTTATCGGGCATGCGCGGCAACCCCGAGTGTTGCGTGGCGAGATCAAGCAGCGTGATTTCCGGACCGGTCGGCTTCTCGACGGTTCCAGGCGGCAAAAGATCGCGGACGGGATCGTCAAACTTAGCCTTGCCCTGTTCCACCATTTGCGAAAGGATCAGGCCGGTAAAGGTCTTGGTTATCGAGCCAATCTCGAAGATCGAGTCCGGCCTGGCGACGCCGTAACTGAATACTCGCCGCACTCCGTGGTCCACCACGGCAATGGAAACGCCCGCCCCGGCTGAAGGCGCGAGCTCACCCGTTTTGAGTGCGGCCGCAAGGTCGCGGTCGAGCACCGCTTGCAGATTGTCGGCATGAACTGGCGCCATGGCGGGATCGTATTTGGGCGGGGCAATCGGCTTGGCGGCGATCTCGCTGGCTTGGCGGGCAAGAGTAAGCGGCAGCGAATTGCCATTCTGGCTCCACGTGCCGGCGATCGTGTTTCCGTCCGTGGAGAGTTTGCCCGCATAGTGCCCGCTCACGGCGGAAACGTCGAATGAAACCTCATCGCCGCTGAACGAGACCTTGCTGCAATCGATGCCCATGGAGCCCTGATCAAGGCTATCGAGCGAGCAGTACTCCCTTCCTGCTGCATCGCTTTTCAGGTGAAGCTGGATACGGAGTGATGCACTGCCGGCCTGCAACGTTCCCAGCCAGATTCCATCGACGGGGGAAGGCTTGGCCGCGGGCACAAACGTGTCGCGCGTGAAAACCAGCGGAGTTGGGTTGCCCTGGTCCCACGTGCCTGTGAGCGTCTTGCCATCGGCGGACACCGTGCCCTTCCATGAACCGTGCACAGCCGGCACCGAGAAGGTCAGCGTCTGGCCGTCGTGATGGAAATCGGCACAGGGGATACCGTTAGCGCCTTGGTTGGGACTGTCGAGTGCGCCCGTGATTGCACCTGTGGCGTCCACTTTCAAATGCAGTTTGACTTGCAGGGGGCCGAGTACGCCTGCGTAGTCGCCGGCAATCGCTGGTGCCGCCTGCGCCTGGGCTCTCGAGGGAGTAGTGACGAGCATGCAAACGGCGACGACGAGCGAGGAAATTGCGATCACGGTTCGACACTGAGCGGGAGATAAAAGTCTTAGTGGGTCCATAAGTGGTCAATTCCTTCTGGATTGTTACTGCGGTTAGAAACAGGATGGTTAGAGTATCTCCCTGAAGATACTCGGGCGATTACTCATCGGGTCCTTCGCCGAGCGCAGTCAGCTCGTCGATACGTTTCTGGAGCTTGCCGCCGGCCCGTTGGTTGAGTCTCCAGACTCCGAAAAAGACCGCAGCTATGATCGCGGGGGAGATAAGGGAGGCGAGAACAAAGTGTTCCAGCCCCACCGGGTGCGCCTCCCACCGGTTGATCGCCGATCCAATTTCAAAGATCGCAAGCCCTGGGACGAATGGCAGCAGGTACCAGATCCAGACGGTGCGCAATGCGTCCCGCTGGCGCTCCAGCGATTTGCGATGGAAATCGATGCAGGTGCTCAAGCCCAGGTCGGCCGGCGCGGTTCGTGCCGATCCTCGCCGATGCAACTCAAACATGACCGTGAGCGCGCCCGCGATAATCAGTCCCGCCCCCACGCGAACCAGCAGCCCATGCAACTTCCATCCGAAGTATCCGAAGACCGCGATGACCACCGCGCCGGCTGCGTACTCTCTCATGTTACGCCAGAATATCCGGCGCTCGAACTTGACCATCTTGCGGCGAAAGTCTTCGGGGCGGATCTTTGGCGGCTCCGTCGGCTGACTTTGCCAGAGGTTCTTCATGTCGTCCGAAGCGGAATGATCAGTCATGTTCGCCTCCTGCCCGAAAACGGCGAATGAGAACGTTCTTGATGCGATGGATTTTGGTAGCCACGTTGCCCGGCGAGAGGCCCGTTAACTCCGCAATTTCCGCTGCGTCCATGCCTTCCAGAAAAAGCAACACCACCTGCCGGTCAATGGGTTCGAGGCTGCGAATCAGGGTCATCAGCCGCACCAGGGCCATGCGTCGATTTGCCAGGCTAGCCGCATCAACTTTGTCGTCCGCAACATCCATGCCTTCGATGCTGACCAGTTGGCGCGCCTTGGAGCGGCGGTCAGCATCGACATGAGAGCAGGCCACGTTGTGCGCGACGCGATAGATCCAAGTGCAGAAGAGAGCAACGCGCGTCAAAGGATTCGAGACTTCGCCACCGACCGAGGTGAATCTCCTGTAGCAGGTCGCGGCGCGCTTCAGAGTCCGCTTCGTAGGCCCGCGCGAGGCGATCGAGCGCAGACCCGTACGTGCGAACCGCATCCTCATAGAGGTTCTCGCGGCTTGCCATAGTCTGAGATTTCCCTTCTAACCAAGGTAGTCGGCGGACGAGGCAATTTCTTACAGGTATTGGAAAGAAATCATGTTCATGCAGCAAAACGATCCCTACTTCAAGACGAACGGTTTCTTCGGGCGCTGCATCGTGAAGCGAGTCGAGGAGTTTGGCAATCTTGTCGAGGTGTGGAGTACGAAGGAAAGCCGGGATGCGAAGGACGACGCCCAGCCATCCTCGCGAGGCATCGATGCGTTCGAGATTGTGCATGCTCACGGACGCTTCTCGATCGCCAGCCTCATCTTTGATGATGAGCGACCAGGGGTGACGCTGCCCGCAAAATACCTGAAAACGCCCGGGCAATAACGAGAGCCCTTACCAGTGTCCCACACCAGCGACGGTCATCTGCACCGAAGCCAGCCTTCCAGACCTTCATGCATGGCGCAGGAAGCTATGACGGGGAGGCGAGCTTCAGGGAAGGAGGTGTGGAGTACCGTGACGCGGGAAAGACCGAATGCTTCGAAGGTGAGTGCAGCCTCACTCTGGAGGACAGTGATCCAACGTTTTGGGGTGAAGCAAAACTCAACTCAAGCCCGGTATGCACTGAATTGTGAATTTTCAGCAGCCTTGGGAACTCGGACCTCCCGGCCAACAGACATTCATGTAGTCGCGGTTGACCCAGCTTCAACCCCCGGCTGCTCCTGGATAGCCTCGAAGAAGCTCGGAACAGGGGCTCAACACTGTCAGCGGGCTTTGCGAACCACAGCGAGTTCCAGAGGATTAGTCCCCAAATGGCCTACCCTCTGTTTTGAGAAACTCGATGCAAGCGATTTGCCGGATTGACTGGCATGCACCGCGATCAGTTTTCGATCCGCGAGGCAGAAACAGACTCCCTGGTGCGGCCACCGGTGGCGCGCAGTCCCTGGCCCCGAAGACGAATGCGAAGCGCGACGGCGAGAAAGCAGATAAGAGCAAGAATCTCGATAAAGACTTTGCCTCCATCCAGCAGGTCGGGATGGCCATCCTTCAGCTCGGGATCGGTGAGGAAGCTGTGGAGGAGAAGAAGCACGGCGGCAGGAAAAACCAGGTAATGGATGCGTCGCCAAAGCGGGCGCCCGATGCGAGACCGAATAAGAGATGTGACAAAGACCAATAGCAGGAGGTACATGGCAGCGGCGCCGGCGACGTTGATGAGCGGCTGGAGCGGCGACTGGATGGGCAGGACGATATCGAAGACCCGAAAATGCGGCTTGTCAAGAAACAGCAGGACAAGGGGATGGGTCAACATGAGCACAATGGTGCAGTACGCCGTCCACTGATGGAAGGCGAAGATATTGAGTCTCCAGTGAGGCCAATGACGCACGGGGCTATAGCGAAGTGAAATGAGCAGTCCGAGCAGAAGGTTCAGGCTGGCCGCTCCTGCCGCTGCGAGG
>Ga0116129_1001449_pt1 | contig 13103 bp, 12 predicted proteins | sample June2015DPH_17_2_FD_89732 | JGI IMG/M metagenome (GOLD analysis project Ga0116129, IMG submission 89732) | Peatland microbial communities from SPRUCE experiment site at the Marcell Experimental Forest, Minnesota, USA - June2015DPH_17_10 | ecosystem: Environmental > Terrestrial > Soil > Wetlands...
GCGATGAAAATCGATATCGGCCTTTTCGGAAATCAGGTTACCTCTGCCTTTATCGGAAATGCTGAAGCGATCGACTTCTTCGAATACCCGCGAACCGTCGGGATAAAATGGTTGGCGCGCGCGTTCGGCCGGACCGAACGGCTCGGCGCAATCTTCCTCCCAAGGCCGGCCATCGACCTGGCGCGCCATGTAGGGCAGCGGGTACAGCCCGTCATCGGGCCGCAGTTCGATTTCATAGACCGGCCTGTCGGCATCGGCTGTCCGTGTCTTATGGAACGTGCCGGCTTTATCGAGATATCCGTCCGGCGGCCCGTAAAGGGGCGCGGCATCGCGCTCGAGCGGATGCGCCGAGAACTGGTCGACATAGACCGTGACCGGCGCCGCCAGCCGTTGGGCGCGCAGCACGTCGAACCTTGCCGCCGACCCATCCGGGTTGGTCATCGGGGGCAGCCCATATTTGGCGCGAGCTTTGTTGCTCGTCACAAGCGCCGGGCTGTTTTGAATGGTCGCATTCGGACCGGAAATGTGCGCGATGCGCGGCTTATCTGCCAAGCTGACCTCCCTGAGACTGTTCACTTATCGATGTCACGCTGAAACTCTCTCCGCGGCCGGTGGGCCAGCGCGAAACAACCCGGCCCATCTCATCCGACACGCAGGTTATCGCGCAGAGTCTTGCCGTCGTATTCGGTGCGGAACAGGCCGCGCCGGCGCAGCTCCGGCACCAGGAAGTCGACGACATTGAGCAGATCGCGCGGGGTCGATTGCGGATGTGCGATCATGAAGCCGCCGCGACGTCCGGTCGCCTCGAAGATTTCCTCGAACCGATCCGCGACCTGGCTGGCGTCGCCCGCGATGGTGTGCTCGTAGCCGGTCGCCGTCCGGACCCCGTGCTCGAAGAACTCCTTGCGGGAGATCGGCGTGTTCTCGCCGATCTCGAACGCCAGGCTGCTGACGAAGCTCATCGGCGACGCCTGTTTGGCGGCGATCTGCGCATTCAATTCCGCGAGCGTGAAACGGTCCGGAAGGGTCGAGAAGTCGTAGGCCGCATGGTGCGACAGAAACGCCCCGACGCCCTCGGGCGGAATTGCGGTGAGAAGCCGCTCCCGATGTGCCTTGGCGGTTTGCTCGGTCTCGCCGACGACCACCAGGATATCCCAAAGGATGCCAACCGTCTCCGGATCGCGCCCCTCGGCGCGGAGCGCCACGTCGAGGTCGTGGCGGTGCTGGACTTGCAGCTTGAGCGGTTTTGCGCCGCCGAAAATATGGTCCGCGAAATGGGCCGAAGCTTTGATCCCGCGGGGCGAACCGCCGGCCTGGATGAGCACGGGGCGCCCCTGCGGCGAGGGCATCGAATTGAGCGGCCCGCGGACGCGGAAGAACTCGCCGACATGGTCGATTCGATGAACTTTCGCCGGATCGCCAACGACGCCGGTCTCCTGGTCCCAGACGAAGGTGTCGGGCTCGACGCTGTCCCACAACGCGCAGCAGACGTCGATGAACTCTTCCATGCGCTCATAGCGCCGGCTATGCGCCATCAATTCGTCGAACCCGTAATTGGCGGCATCGGCAAGCCGGGTCGAGGTCACGACGTTGAAGGCGATCCGCCCGTTGCTCAGAAGGTCGAGCGAGTTCAAAAGCCGCGCCGTGTAGTAGGGATGCATGAAGGTCGACGCATAGGTCAGCCCGAAGCCGACATGCTCGGTGACCTGCGAGAGTGCGGCGATCCATGGGCTCATGTCCTGCCGCGGCCACATGATGCCCCACCGCACCGCCTCCTCGTGGGAGTCGCGCCAAGTGTCCGGGATCCCGGACCCGTCGCCAAAAAACAGCATCTCGATGCAGCCGCGTTCGGCGATCCGTGCGATCTCGGCGAACATCTTGAAATCGGGGAACCGCGATCCGACCCACGACCCCGGCATGCGCCAGCGTCCGCCCATGTGGGTCCACGACAGATCGAACGCCAGGTGCATTTTGTTTTTCAAGGGATTCTACCAATGCGGGCCGGATGACAGGACCAAAACCTATCCGGATCACGCTGTAGATGCAGTTGCTGTGCCAACTTTCCATCTGGGTGGTGCCGCGCGGGCGATTTGTTCCGGCCCACGACGCAAAGCTGGTATGACGCGATCCTCCCGGCTTTAGTCGTCATGAACTGCCCTCATCCCGCCAGGCCGGGAAATGCTCCTTCAATACCAATATAGCACTGTCCAACAGGAGGCCGACGGTCAGCATCGCCACGATGTAGGCGTACACCGTCGGACTCTCAAAAAATCGTTGAGCATACATGAGCGTTGCCCCCATGCCGCCGCCGCCTGCCACCATTTCACATGTGAATGTCGTGATCAGCGCCACCGGGACGGCAACCCGCAGCGCCGCGAAAATCCGGGGAAAGCAGGCCGGCAGGATGACGCGCATCATGAGGCGGCCGCGCGAGCTCCCCAACGACAGTGCCGACCAGATCACAATGCGATTGACCGAACTCGCCGCATGATAGGTGGCGATCACCATCTGAAACACGCAGGCGAACGCGACCAGCAGTATCTTCGACGTGCTGTCGATCCCGAACCACAGGATGAAGATCGGGATGAAGGCGATTTTCGGCGACGGAAAGCCGAGCGCGATCAGCGGATCGAACAGCCAGCGCAGCCAGCGGCTGCGCGCCATCGCGATACCGAGCCCAACGCCGATCAACATCGCCAGCGCCAATCCGGCAAAGGCGCGATAGAGGCTGACGGCGAGATCGAGCGGCAATGAACCGTCGCGGATCAGATCGGCGAGCGTCGCGATGACGGTGGTCATGGCGGGCAAGAACAGCGCCGGCGCGAACTTCAGCCGAGCCGCCAGTTCCCAGGCGCCGAGAATGACGATGATCGACGCGATCGAACGCAGGTTTGATGCCGCCCAACGGGTCAGCGGTGCCGCGCCTGTCTCCGCCACGATGCTCATTGCTCGACGTCCACCGCGGAGGCGTGCCAGCGCAGGCACCAGGTGCCGACGCCCAGCAACGCGCGATCGGCGATGAAAGCCACCAGCACGACGCTGACGACGGCGGCGAACATGTAATCGTAGGACCCGTTTTCACCGTACAGGAAGATCAATCGCCCGATGCCGGCGGTCGAGGCGATCATTTCGGCCGACAATGCGACGACGAAGGCGAAACCGAGCGCAATGCGGATTCCGGTGAAGATGTCGGGCAGGGCGTGCGGGAGAAAGATCTGCCATAGCAGCTTGCGACGGCTGGTCCCGAGTGCCTCGGCACTCCACACCAGCACCGGCGGGGTCGCCATGACGCCGTGATAGGTGTGGACGACGACCGGTAGCAAGGCGCTCAAATAGACCGCGACGATGGCCATGGTATTGCCGATGCCGAACCACAAAATAAGCAGCGGGACGAGCGCCGTCTTCGGCAGCGAATAGGTGGCACCGACGAGCGGCGAAACATAGGATCGAAACACCGGCGAGCGCGCCATGCCGACGCCAAGCCATGCACCGGTCACGATCGCCAGCCCGAGACCCGTGAAGGCGCGCACCAGCGTTACCGAGATGTTGTCGCGAATCTCATGGCCTGTCAGCAGGTCGCCAAGCGCACGGCCGATCAGGACCGGCGTCGGCAGGAACGCCGTATCGACCAGGTGAAAGCTGCCCAATGATTGCCAGAGCAATAGAAAAAGTATGATCGGCGCGAGAATGCGTAGCGCCGCAAGAACGCGCATCGCGACGATTGCGGTCCCGGATAATCCATGCCGGTCAAGCAGGCGCAAATCCATGTTGTGTCTCTGCCGCAATCGCCTGGCGTCGGACCGAAAGCCAGACCTCGTTGCGCACTTTGTTGAAGGCCTCGGACAGCATGACCTGTTCGCGCCCGATCGACCGGTCGACCGCGACCGTGAACTCCTCGACGATCCGCCCAGGACGTGCCGATATGACGCAAATGCGGTTCGACAGATATACAGCCTCGTTGACGTCGTGCGTGACCATCAGCACGGTCTTTCGCGTCTCCAGCCAAATCCGCAAAAGCTCGTCCTGCATCACCTCCCGGGTCTGCGCATCGAGCGCGCCGAAGGGTTCGTCGAGCAACAGGACGGCGGGGTCGCACGCCAGCGTGCGTGCGAGAGCGACACGCTGCTTCATGCCTCCGGAAAGCTCGCGCGGATAACGATGCTCGAATCCCTTGAGGCCGATGACGCCGATCAGGCGGTCGGCGATCTGCTCACGCTGTTGTGGGCTGTATTCCCGGTTCTCCAAGCCGTAGAGAATATTGCGGCGGACCGTCAGCCAAGGAAACAACGCGTATTCCTGGAATACCACGCCGCGATCGATGCCGGGGCCCGCGATCGACTTGCCGTCAACCAGCACCTCGCCTTCGGCCGCGATGAAGCCGCCAACGATATATAAAAGCGTGCTCTTGCCGCAGCCCGACGGACCGACGATGGAAACGAACTCGCCTTCATTGACGTCGAGATTGGTGAGGCTCAGAGCCGGAACCTCACCGTTGTCGGACAGGTAAGTCTTGGAGATTCCGCAGATCCGTATCTTCGTCGTCATCAGGTGGAGCACGGCCTGGGAAGATACTGCAGCTTGATGTACTTGGCGGCGTCGATCGGTCGATCAATGAGCTTGTACTCGACCATGGCGTCGATCGGCGTCTGCACGGCCGATACCGAGAGGCAGCCGTTTCTGTCGCGGTAATAATCGCGTGGCGTGATGAAGTAGCTCTCCAACACTTCCTTTGGCGACTTGGTCAATCCGGAGGCCAGTTCGATCGCCTTTTCGCGGTTGGCCGGATCGTAATACCAGGCGAGTCCCAGGATAAAATCTTCCAGGAAGGCGCGCAGGACGTCCGGTTGCTCGCGCATGAATTTATCGGTCGCGACCTGAAAGACGACCGATGACGGGCCGAGCGTATCGCCTGCGGTAAACAGCGTGCGCAAATCGCCCTTGGCACTTTCGGCCGGCAGGAACGGGATCACCAGCGCGCCGCAATCCACCCGCTTCTCACGGATGGCGGGTGCAATATTGGCAAACGTGACCTCGACGATCTGCACGTCCCGCCGGGGATCGAGTCCGGCTTTCTTCAGGGCCACGCGCAGCACGAGGTCGATCGCCGACCCGAAGGAATTGATGGCGACCTTCTTTCCCTTCAGGTCGGCCACCGATTTGATCGGCGAATCCTTCAAGACGAAGAACGTGTTGCTCGCATAGCCCGGATATCCGTCCTGAAAGATGTCGGAGATGATGCTGATGCCCTCCGGAACCGCATTCTTGGCGATCGAGGTGGCAAAGGCCGCAGACGAGAGCACCGCGATGTCGACCTGACCGGCCGCCAGCAACTGCGCAGCCTCGGGTGAGCCGCGCGTGAACGTCATGTCGAGCGTATAGACCTTGCCGTAATTTTTCAGGACATTGGCCTTGAGATAATCGAGCCAGATGATGGTCTCTATTTCGTTCGGCCCGATGCCCCCGCCGGTGGAGTAACGAATGTTGACGGGGGCCGCCCTGGACGAAGAACTCCACGATGTCGCCGCGGCAGCGGCTGCGCCGAGGAGGGTGCGTCGCGACATTCTGCCAGCCATGAGCTTGGAAGTGATGCACGTCATGGAGGTCCCGCTCCCGTAGTCTCTACCGGCAAACGTATCGACAAATGCCCAATCCTCATAACAATACCGCACTTCTTCGCCGAAAGTCATATTTTTGAGAGGACCGCAATGATGACCACGCGTATCCAGCCGGATCGACTGTTCCAGCGCGCGCTCAAAGGCCATGTGCTCTATTCACACGTGGTCATCGCGTCGGAAAAATCGCTCGTTTTCATCGCTGGCCAAGTGTCGCGGGACCGGGAAGGATGCGTTGTCGGCGCCGGCGACATGGGGGCACAAATCCGCCAAGTCGGAGAGAATCTCCGCATCGCCCTTGAGGCGGCTGGCCTTGGACTAAAGGATCTGGTGAAGACGACGACTTCATGTCACGAATATCGACGAATTCTTCAAGTATCCGGAAATTCGCCACGAGATTTTCGGCCAATCGCTTCCGACCAGCACAACCGTCGAAGTGCGGCGGCTCTCTCATCCCGACATGATGGTGGAAGTCGAAGCGATGGCCGCGATGGACCGAATTTGACTCTAGCGACCGGTCTCATCCGCGCCAGACGCAAGGGCAGGGCGCTGGCTCACTTCCATAGCCGTCGTCCATTCCTGGTAGGTGACGGCGTTGATGCGCTTCAGAGCCGCGCGGTAGAGTTCTGCCCGAAAGGCTGCCGCGGCATCAGGATCCAGGTTCGACGCGGCTTGGACGTCGGCGAACACCTGATCGAAGTCAATCCTGGTTAGAAGCGGCTGGCTTGCGGCACCAACGTCCGGGTCTGCGCAGGCGGAGGTGACGATGAAGCAACCGACGGTCGCCACCGTCGACAGAGAAATCAGTTTCTTCAGCATGGCCGCCCCTCATTCGGTCACAGCGACAAGCCGCGATCGCCGGTCATGTGGGTATCAAAAAGAGCTGAAAGGGCGGTCCGAATAACGCGCTCAATTCGCGTTCGAATTTTCATGCTTCGTTAAGGGTGTTTAGCCCGGGATGGCGCGGACCGCACTGCCGCCGAGAAACGTCTCCGATATGACGGCGTCATCGATCAAGTCGCTGGCCCGGCCGGATTTGACGACCCGCCCGGTTTCCAGGAGGTAGGCCCGATCCGCCATTTTCAACGCCTGGCGCGCCTTCTGCTCCACCAGAAGTACCGTCAGCCCTTCCGCACGCAGTTGTCCAACCATCTCAAATACGCGGTCGGTCAGCATCGGGGCGAGGCCGAGCGAGGGCTCGTCCAGCAGCAGCAATCGCGGCTTCGACAGGAGCGCGCGGGCGATCGCGAGCATCTGCTGCTCCCCGCCGCTCAGCAGGCTCGCCATCTTGTGGCGGCGCTCGGCTAGGATGGGAAACCGCTCCTGCAATTTTGCGAGTTCAGACATCGCCGCGGACTTATCGCCGCGGCAATACAGCCCCATCATGAGATTTTCTTCGACCGTCATGCGCGCGAGAATGCCGCGGCCCTCGGGAACCAACGCGATGCCGGCGCGAACGTTCTGCTCGGCGTTGTCGGCCCTCAGGGGGCGGCCGTCGTAACGCATTTCGCCCTGAAACGGCAGCAGGCCCGCGATCGCGCGCGCGATGGTGCTTTTTCCGGCACCGTTGGCGCCGATCAAAGCGACGATTTCGCCGGCGTTGATGTCGAGATCGACGCCGCGAATCGCCGTAATGGCCCCGTAGCGAACACGAAGATCGCGAACTTCAAGCATCAGGAGGCCCGGCCCAGATAGGCATCGAGGACCAGCGGGTTGGCACGCACCTCGTGCGGCCGCCCCTGTGCGATGACGACGCCGAAATCGAGGACGTAGAGATAGTCGCAGAGGTTCATGACGAATGCCATGTCGTGTTCGATCAGCAGGATGCTGAGCCCCGCGTCGCGAAGCTGCAGCATGAGCTTCCGGATGTCCTCGGCTTCGTCATGGTTCATTCCGGCGACGGGCTCGTCAAGCAGGAGGAGCTTCGGCCGCGCCGTCACCGCCCGCGCCATTTCGACCTTGCGTTGGATGCCATAAGGCAGCGATCGTGCGACACGATTCCTTACGGCCTCCAGGCCGAAGAATTCCAGCACCTCCTGGGCGCGATGGAGCACGCCAGGACTAGCCCAGCCGATCGGTAGCAGCCGGCGCAGCAGGGATTCTCCGTGGGGCTGCGCCACGATGAGATGCTCCCAAACCGTCATGTCGCCGAAGAGGCGAATGTTCTGGAAAGTCCGGGAAATCCCCGAGCGCGCTATGCGATATGGCGGCTGCGCCGTGATCATGGTGCCGGCGAGCGAGATGGTTCCGCGGTCGGCCCGATATGCGCCGGTAATGACATTGAACATGGTGGCTTTTCCGGCGCCGTTCGGCCCGATGAATCCGACGATCTGCCCCTGCGCCACATCGCAAGACACGTCGGATAGCGCGTGGATGCCACCAAAAGTCTTCGTGACCGCGTTGAGGTTAAGCAGCGAGGTTTGGTCGGCCGGGCTCACGTCGGGCTGCTCCGGAACGTCACGAGGCGAAACAGCGAACGGTCCAGGATGCCCTGACGGCGTACCAGGAGGACGACAATCAGCAGGCCCCCGAATGCGGCAAGCCGCCAGTCGGCGAGAAAGCGCAGCATTTCCGGCAACAGGACCAGCAGCATCGCGCCGGCGAGCGCGCCCGGCGCGACAGTCGAACCGCCGAGGATCACGGCCAGCACAAAATCGATCGACCGTTCGAAGCCGAAATTTCCGGGTTCGATGTAGACGAACTGATGGGCAAATAGGCCGCCCGAAATCGCCGCGATCGCGGCACCGGCGCCGAACGCCGCGACTTTCGTCGTGGTGGTCTTCAACCCGACCAGGCCGGCCGCGGTTTCGTCGTCGCGCACCGCCTGCATCTCGAGCCAGACCCGGGACCGCTCCAGCAGCATGACCACGATCAGGAGGCCGCCCGCCCAGGCCCAGATGTAGCCCACCGAAATGTGCTTCATGCCGTGAAAGCCGCCGGCGCCGCCCATCGGGCTGAAATTGAGAAAGAAGCTGCGCACCATCTCGCCGAAGCCGAGCGTCGCCATGGCGAGGTAAATGCCCTTGAGGTGAAGCGCCGGAAATCCGACCACCACACCGATCGCTCCGCACGCGATGCCCGCGATCGTCAACGCGGCCGTGATCGGGACCCCTACATTCACCGTCAGGTATGATGTGACATAGGCGCCGATGCCCATGAGCCCGGCGTTGCCGAGGGAAAGCTGGCCGGTTGCCAGGATGATGTAAACGCTCAGCGCGCCCAGCAGTAGGATGCCGGCATCGGCAAACAGGCCGGCGTAATAGGTGGACATCACACCCGCTGCCCCTGTCCGCCCTGCGTGCCGCCGAGAATGCCTTGCGGCCGCAGCAGCAGGATGGCGATCATGAATCCATAGACGACGAAATCGCGCACCTGTGAGCCGCCATACGCGACGGTCATGACTTCTATGATACCGATCAGCGGTCCGGCGACGAGCGCGCCCCAGATTCGCGTGGTTCCGCCGATCACCATGACGGCGATCGCTTTGAGGCCGATTTCGACGCCGATATAGGGCGTGATGGCCGCATAATGCAGGCCGATCAATACGCCCGCCGCACCGGCGAGTGCGCCGGACAGCACGAATGCAAGCAGCGTGAGACGGCTCGCCGATACGCCCAGCAGCCTCGCGACGTCGCGATTCTCCGCAACGGCGCGGAGCGCGCGGCCGATCGACGTGCGTTGGACGACATAGGCAAGCGCTGCCACCAGAACCGCGGTGGCACCAAGCACGATCAGTTGCATCGAGCTTATGCTGATGGGCCCGATGACGTAGCGGGTGCCGAGGAATTCATCGGGAAGCTGCAGCGGGTCGGAGCCCCAGATATTCGTCGCAACGTTCTGCAAGATGATGGAGAAGCCGAGCGTGCTGAGCATCGGCGTCACCACGGGAGTATCGCGAAGCGGCTGGTATCCGATTTTCTCGATGACCGCGGCAATCAGCGCGGCGCCGGCCATCCCGGCGACGATCGCGAGCGGAAGCGGCAAGTTCAACGTGATGACCGAGAAACCGAGATAGCCGCCGATCATGAACAGCTCGGCGATGGCAAGGTTCAGCACGCCGAGAATGCCCATCACCAGGGCAAACGACAGCGCAATCAGCGTATAGACCGCGCCGAGCGTCAAACCGTTGACGAACTGCTGCAAAAGCACCTGAACTCTCGCGTTTTCGAGCAAGGCGACGCGCGGCCGGACCGGCCGCGCGTCTCATGCCTGTTAGCAGCCTGCGTGGCCCGCGGCCGTGCTGCAGCCCCGCACCTTCGACTCCCAGGCGCCGTTCTGCCCCTGCACGATGTAAAACGCCTTGATGGCGTCGCCGTCATCGTTGAAGCCGATCGGGCCGCCGAGACCCGCAAAACCGCTGAGCTTGGTCATGTAGTCCCGGATTTTCGTGCGCTCGGCCTCGAGATCTTCCGGTTTGCCGGTCACGCCGGCCTTCTTCACCGCCTCGATATACATGCTCACGATCTCATAAATGTTGGCATCGTACATGCTGGGTTCGATCTCGGGCGGAAGGCCCGAGGTCTTGCGCAGCAGCGGTTGCAGATCACTGACGAATTTCTGGGCCTTTTCGCCCTTGAGGGTCGCATAGAAGGTGGCGGGCGCGATAATCGGGATTTCCGGCGCCGCTTTGAGAATCGCCGACGAGATGAGTTGCGTCGCTCCAACTACCGGCTTGATCATCCTCTGCCGCTTCATTTCCCGGATCACGGTGATGGCCTGGCTATAGTCCGCGCTCACGACGACGCCGTCCGGGTTAAGCGATTTCATCTTGATGATCTGAGCGCTCACGTCGAGGTCGCCGGTGTTGAACGACAGGAGGTCGCCTTCGTTTACGACTTTGATATCGCTCTCCTTCATCAGGGCCGGCATGATCCGCATGCCGACGGTGGCGGCGGTCGCGTCCTTCGCGTCGTAGATCACGGCGACCGATTTGATGTCGAATGCTTTCTTAAAATACGGCACGGTGGTTTGGCCGAGCACGCCTTCATCGATGGTGTTGCGGAAGGCCCAGGGACGATTGAGCTTGGCGACGCCGGGCTTTGAGGAGGCCTGGGATGTGGCCACGACCTTCATTTCGTTGGCGACCGGGAACGTCACTTCCGCTGCGCTGCTGGTCAGCGGTCCGGCAATCGCCAGCACCTTATCGTCTCCCGCGAGTTTGCGCAGGTCATTCGCCGCCTGGGCCGGGCGCGTCGCATCGTCGACGATGACAATCTTGAGCTTCGCTCCGTCTATTCCGCCGGCATCGTTGACCTGCTTTTCCAGCATCTGCAGCGTGACCGTGTTGGTCCGTCCCCATTCGGCGAACGGCCCGCTGCTCGGCACGATGGCGCCCAGGGTGATTTCGCGACCCTTGAGGGCCTGAGCATGACTTTGATCGACGGAGCAAACCGTTGCCACGACGATCATCGCACCCAAGCTTGCGGCGTAAATCGGCCTCGTGAGTTTCGACGTCATACGCGATCTCCTTCATGTCTTACGTTGAAAAGCCGCGGCCCCTGCGCGGCAGGCCAGGTAAATCCGAAGCACGCCGCATGCCAGTCGCGCTTGTGCGGTGAGCCTGCCCGAAGAGCTTGGCCAAAGAGCTTGGCGGAGGGATCGAATTCCGCTTCATCCGCTTCCCACGCGCGGAACAGGAATTTAATCTAACATCGGTTATTGATCTTGAAAAGCTTCTTTAGTTATGTATCTTCCAAAGCTATTGACCGAGGTGCCGCGGCGATGGGGCGGAGACGTGCCGGGAAAAGTATCATGAAGATCAAACGTGTTTTGACGTTCCTCGATGAGGTCCGCAGCGAAGCCGGCCGCGATATAACGCCACCGCTTCGCAAGGCGGCGGCGGTCGGCATCGTCACTAACCCCTTCGCCAAGCGTTACGAGGCGGACCTCGCGGCGCTGACCAAGGCCAGCGAAGCCATCGGACGCGAAATATGCGGCATCGCTGTGCAATTGCTAGCGCCCGACAAGGCAGTCAGCTACGGCAAGGCGGCGGTGGTCGGCATCGACGGCGAGCAGGAACACGGCAACGCCATGCTCACCACGGTATTCGGCAACGTGATGCGTGATGCCATCGGGGGCGGCAAGGCCTGGATCTCTTCGATGACGAAGCGCGCTGCGCCGGGCGTGACGATCGACATTCCGCTCGCCCACAAGGATGCGCTTTACGTGCGTTCGCACTACGATGGGATGACCATTACGTTGCACGATTGCCCCCATGCGGACGAGATCGCCGTCATCGCGGTCTACGCGACCCGCGGGCGGCCCAATCACCGGGTCGGCGGTCTCGCGGCCAATGAGATCAAGGGCGTTGACGGCTTGGTCTGATACCAAAGCCGTTTGGCGCAGCAGCGGTAGCAAATCGGAGCCGAACATGACGGTCGCAAAGACTGGCGCGCAACACATCGCGTCCCTCAAGGATGGCCGCACGGTCTATATCGACGGCCAGCTCGTCGCCGACGTCACCGTACATCCTGCCTTCCGAAACGCGGTCAAATCCGCGGCAGCGCTCTACGATTTCCAGGCGCAGCCGGAAAATATCGAACTGATGACCTTCGAGCCGGAAGGGTCGAACCGCCGCGTCAACCGCGCCTGGCAGATGCCGCGCAATTACGAGGAAATGGTCGAGCGCCGCAAAGCGCTGCAAGCCTGGGCACGCCTGTCATGCGGCTTCATGGGGCGTTCGCCGGATCATGTCGCGTCCGCCCTGGTGGGACAGCGCATGGGTATCGACATCTTCAAGAAGCACAGCCCGGATCGCGCCAAGGCGCTGATGGACTATTTCGACTATGCGGCCCGCAACGACGTCTTCCTCACCTATGTGATCATCAATCCGCAGGCGGAACGCGCCAAGGACTGGGGCTCGCAGGCTGACCATCTGGTGGCGCGGATTGTCGAAGAAGATTCCGGCGGCATCACGATCCGCGGCGCCAAGATGCTCGGCACCAGTTCGATCATGGCGAACGAGGTGCTGGTCGGCAACCTGCAGCCGCTGAAAGCCGGAGAGGAAGACCTGGCGTTTTCCTGCGTCCTGCCGATGAACGCCAAGGGTATCCGGGTTCTTTCGCGCAAGTCCTACGAGTCCTCGGCGGTGTCGATCTTCGATAATCCGCTGTCATCGCGCTTTGACGAGAACGACGCCCTGGTCTATTTCGACGACGTGAAGGTGCCGTGGGACCGCATTTTCGTCTACCGCGATACCGAAGTCTGCCGCCAGCAGTTCCACGACACCTACGGCCATTCGTTCCAGAATTACCAGGCGCAGATCCGGCTGTCGGTGAAGATCAAGTTCCTGCTCGGCATCGCCCGCCGTCTCACCGAAGTCATCGGGACGACAAAAATCCCATCGGTCAGCGAGAAGCTCGGCTATATGGCGGCGCAGTCGAGCATGGTCGATGCGATGCTGTCGGGCATGGAAGCCAGCGGCTCGAAATTCGGCGAATGGTGGGTGCCCAATAAGCACTTCATGTATTCGGCCCAAGTGCTGACCCAGGA
>Ga0116129_1001450_pt1 | contig 13088 bp, 8 predicted proteins | sample June2015DPH_17_2_FD_89732 | JGI IMG/M metagenome (GOLD analysis project Ga0116129, IMG submission 89732) | Peatland microbial communities from SPRUCE experiment site at the Marcell Experimental Forest, Minnesota, USA - June2015DPH_17_10 | ecosystem: Environmental > Terrestrial > Soil > Wetlands >...
CTAGTGGCAAGGATCATATTCATCGAGCCGGACGGCAGCCGGCGCGAGATCGATGCGCCGCCGGGCATCACACTGATGGAGGCGGCGCGCCAACACGGCGTGCAAGGCGTGATAGCGCAATGCGGCGGTGCCTGTGCGTGCGCGACCTGCCACGTGTATGTCGACCCCGCCTGGCTTCCGAGGCTCGAGCCGCGCGAAGATATGGAAGAAGCCATTCTGGAGAACGCCTGGCAACCGCACAACAACAGCCGCCTCAGCTGCCAAATTCAGATCACCGCAGACCTGAACGGCCTCCAAGTGACAGTGCCCGAGCAGCAAGCGATCACCTGATGTTCCACAGTCCGGTGGTCTAAGTGCCCAGCCAGGGGATGGATAGTCACGAAGCGAACACTGAATCCGCCAGTGTTCGCTTCGTGACTATCCATCCCCTGACTGGGCCTCAAACCGTCAAACTATGGAGCATCAGAACTATGCAGCATCATTCGAAGACGACTAGCAGATCCTTGGTGTCGACCTGTAGGCCGGGACGGGCGAGGATTTCTTTGATCGTACCGTCGCGCTCGGAGCGCAGCGTCGTTTCCATTTTCATCGCTTCCAGCGTCAACAGTGCATCGCCTTTGCCGACCTTGTGGCCGATGTGCACGGCCACCGTGGCGATGGTGCCGGGCATGGGGGCGCCGACGTGGGTTGCATTGCCTGGTTCGACTTTGCGCCGCGGCGGGCGCTTCGCCACCTGGCTGCGATCCATTACGCGAATCGGGCGGGGCTGGCCGTTGAGCTCGAAGAACACCGTGCGCGTGCCGTCCTCGTGCGGATCGCTGGTGGTCACGTAGCTCACGATCAGCGTCTTGCCGCGCTCGATATCGATGTTGATCTCCTGCCCCGGGTCCATTCCGTAGAAGAACACGGCCGTCGGCAGCGCGCTGACATCGCCGAACGCAGTGCGATCGGCCGCATAGTCGGCGAATACTTTCGGATACATCAGATAGGACGCAAGTTCATTTTCGCTGATCGCCCGGCCGACTTTGGCTTCCGCAACCTGGCGCTGCATCTTGAGGTCGGCCGGCGGCAGCAGTTCGCCCGGGCGCACCGTAAGCGGAGCGTTTCCGCCCAACACCTTCTTCTGCAATTCGACCGGAAAGCCGCCCACCGGTTGGCCGAGATCGCCATGAAACAAGTGCACGACGGAGTCGGGAAACGCTATTTCCACCGCCGGATCGAGCACGGCCTCGCGCGTCAGGCCGCTGGTGACCATGGTGATGGCCATGTCGCCGACTACCTTGGAGGTCGGAGTGACCTTGACGATATCGCCGAACATGTCATTGACTTCGGCATAGGCATGCGCGACTTCCGGCCAGCGGTGATCTTCGATCCCGAGCGACCGCGCCTGCTCGCGCAAATTCGTGTACTGCCCCCCCGGCATGCCGTGCACGTACACCTCGGAGGCGCCGGCGCGAATATCGCTTTCGAAAGCGATATAGCCGTGGCGCACTTGTTCCCAGTAAGTCGAGATGACGCGCAATTTGTCGGGATCGAGGCCCGAGTCGCGCGGACCGAAGCGCAGCGCCTCAACGATGGATCCCAGATTGGGCTGGGAGGTCAAACCGGACATGGCATCGATGGCGCCGTCCACTGCGTCGGCTCCGGCCTCGATGGCGGCGAGCACGCTGGCCGCGGCAATCCCACTGGTGTCGTGGGTGTGGAAATGAATGGGCAGGCCCACTTCTTCCTTGAGCGCCTTGACCAGCGCCGCCGCGGCCCGCGGTTGGCATAGACCACCCATATCCTTGATCGCCAGCACGTGAGCGCCCATCGCCCGCAATTCCTTGGCGAGCTTGACGTAGTACTTCAGATCGTACTTGGTCTCTCGGGGGTTCGTCAGGTTGCCCGAGTAGCAGATTGCCGCCTCGCAGAGCCGGCCCGTATCCCGCACCGCCTCGATGGCGACTTTCATGTTGTCGGCCCAATTCAGGCAGTCGAACACCCGAAACACATCGACGCCGGCGTCCGCCGCGCGTTCGACGAAATGCCTGACGACATTGTCGGGATAATTGGTGTACCCGACTGCGTTGGCCGAACGAAACAGCATCTGCAACAGCAAATTGGGCATCGCTTCGCGAAACGCTGCGAGGCGAGCCCAGGGGTCCTCCCGCAGGAACCGCATGGCGACGTCGAAGGTCGCGCCGCCCCAGCATTCCACCGAAAACAGCTGCGGCAGCATTGCGGCGTAAAACGGCGCGATCAGCGCCATGTCGTGAGTGCGAAACCGCGTTGCCAGCAATGACTGATGCGCATCGCGCATGCTCGTATCCGTCAGCAGGATGCGCGGCTCTTGCAGCATCCAGGCGGCGAACTTCTCCGGCCCCAGCTCATCGAGCTTTTGTTTGGTGCCTGCCGGCGGCGGCTTCAGGGCGACGCGCGGCAGCCGCGGAAACACCGGCCGCGGGGGCTTGGCCCGCCCCTTGACCACGGGATTCCCATTGACGATCACATCGCCGATGAAACTCAGCAGCCGCGTCGCCCGGTCGCGTTTGCGCGGGCTGCGGAACAGCTCCGGAGTTTGATCGATGAACTTGGTGGTGTAATCCGCGGAGGCGAAGCGCGGATGCATGATGAGCTGATCCAGGAAGCGCAGGTTGGTCACCACACCGCGAATTCGGAACTCCCACAGTGCGCGGTGCATGCGCGCGATGGTCTCTTCGGGAGTCGGCGACCAAGCGGTCACCTTCACCAGCAGCGAATCGTAGAAGCGAGTGATGATGGCGCCGGCATAGGCGGTCCCGGCATCGAGGCGAATTCCGAAACCCGCAGGACTGCGGTAAGCCGTGACGGTGCCGTAGTCGGGCACGAAATTGTTCTCAGGATCTTCCGTCGTGACGCGACATTGCAGCGCATGTGCGTTGACGCGAATGTCCTCCTGCCGCGGCACGCCGCTCTCCGCAGTGCCGATCCGGGCGCCCGCGGAGATACGGATTTGCGCTTTGACCAGATCGATCCCGGTCACGCATTCGGTGACGGTGTGTTCGACCTGAATGCGCGGATTGACTTCGATGAAATAGAATTTGCCGGAGTCTGCGTCCTGCAGGAACTCAACGGTGCCGGCGGCGCGATAGCCGACGGCGCGGCCGATTTTGAGCGCCGCCTCGCACAGAGCGGAGCGCTGCTGCTCGGTCAAGAAGGCCGCGGGGGCCCGTTCGACGACCTTCTGGTTGCGGCGCTGCACGGTGCAATCCCGCTCGTAGAGATGCACCAAGTTGCCGTGGGAATCCCCGAGGATCTGTACCTCCACGTGGCGCGCGCGCCGGATCAGCTTCTCGAGATAGACCTCATCCTTGCCGAAGGCCGCTTTGGCTTCGCGCCGGGCCGCCGCCACGGTCTCGATGAGTTCCCGGTCGTCCTCGACCACGCGCATGCCGCGGCCGCCGCCGCCCCAGCTCGCTTTGAGCATCACCGGAAAACCGACGGCGTGGGCCATGGCGCGGACCTGTACGTCATCGGGCGGCAGGGGCGGCGTTGCCGGCATTACCGGCACCCCCGCTGCCGCCGCCAGATTGCGCGCTTCGACCTTGTTGCCGAGGCGGCGCATGGTGTCGGGCAGAGGGCCCACGAATACGATGCCGGCGGCCGCACAGGCCTCGGCAAACTCGGGACTTTCGGACAAGAAGCCGTAACCCGGATGAATGGCATCGGCCCGAGCCTCGATGGCAACACGGATGATGTCGTCGATGTCCAGATAGGCGTCGATCGGGCCCTTGCCCGCACCCACGAGGTAGCTCTCGTCCGATTTGGTCCGATGCAGCGAGAAGCGGTCTTCCTGCGAATGAATGGCAATCGTGCGAATGCCGAGTTCGGTCGCGGCACGCATCACACGAATGGCAATTTCACCGCGATTCGCGATGAGGAGGCTCTTGATGGCCCCCGTCTTGGGAAATGGATTCATCAGTGAATGATGATAGCCTTGCGGCGTCGGAGCGACCAGAGGAAACCAGCATAAGATGTTCGGACTAGCGATTCACGGCGGTGCCGGTACCCTGCCGCGCGCGGAAATGGGCGGCGAGATAGAGCGGAAATACCGCAGCGGTCTGGCCGCGGCGCTCGACGCCGGATACGCGGTGCTGCAGCGAGGCGGAACGAGTCTGGACGCGGTGACGCGCTCCGTAACGGTGCTCGAGGACAATCCCTTGTTCAATGCCGGATTGGGCGCGGTGTTCACCTACGACGGGGGCAACGAGCTGGACGCAGCAATCATGGACGGCAGCAGTCTCAAGGCGGGAGCAGTGTGCGGCGTGACCCATATCAGGAACCCGATCGAACTGGCGCGCACCGTCATGGAGCATTCCGAATACGTCATGCTGAGCGGTGCCGGGGCGGAGGAATTCGCCTTGAGCCGCGGTTTCACGCTGGTGCCCCGCAGCTATTTTTACACCCCGGAGCGCTGGCGCCAGCTCGAACGCATCCGCGGCGGTGACGCCGGGCTGTCGGCGCTGACCATATCCCACGTGGGCACGGTGGGCGCGGTCGCGCTGGACGGCGAGGGCCGGCTGGCGGCTGCGACCTCCACCGGCGGCATGACCGGCAAACGCTACAACCGCATCGGCGATTCGCCCATCATCGGCGCGGGCACCTACGCGGATGACCGCTCCTGCGCCGTATCGGCTACGGGGCACGGTGAAGTATTCATTCGCGCCGCGGTCGCGCACGATATTTGTTCAAGGATGCGCTTCGGCGGCCGCACCTTGAGCACGGCGGTGCGCGAAGTCGTGCTCGAGGAACTCCCCGCCTTGCAGGGCGAGGGAGGAGTCATCGCGATCGACCGGCATGGCGAGATCGCCATGGAATTCAATTCGGAAGGAATGTTTCGCGCCAGCAAAAAATCCGGCGAAGAAGCGCAAATAGCCATATATCGGTCTTGAGCAGAATGGCACGGGCGTGCCCGGCAGCGTATTGCTCGTTCGAGTCGAATATTAGACGGCGCCACGCCCGCGGCGTTTTTCGAATTGTCCGGTTCTCAAGGTGTGGTATTCGGCTTCCATCACCACCACCCGGTTTCTGCCCTGTTCTTTGGCGCTATACAGGGCTTCGTCGGCAAGCTGGATCAGTCCGTCAGGGGTGCGGCTGCTGCTCGGCAGGATGAAGGCCGCGCCGATGCTGACCGTCAGCCGGCTGGCCACCAGGGAAGCTTCATGCGGGATGTTGAGTTCCGCTATGGAACGCTGAATTCGCGTCAGCACCTCAGCGACATATTCGCGGCTGGCTTCGTACAGCACCACCGCAAACTCCTCGCCGCCGTAGCGCGCCACGAAATCCAGGGGCCTGCGCGCGCACTGGCTCAAGGAAACCGCGACAGCACGCAGACATTCATCGCCCGCCTGATGTCCATAGCGATCGTTGTAGTCCTTGAAGCAGTCGATATCTGCGAGAAGCACGGCCACCCGCTCCTGGTCGCGCACGGCTTGCTGCCAGACGCGCTGAATGTGCTGGTCGAACATACGCCGATTCTGAATGCCGGTCAGACCGTCCCGCGCCACCATTTCGTGCAGCAAGCGGGCTTCGAGAAAGCGCATGCGACCGGTCTTTTCATGCATGTAGACGACGGATGCGGCGAACACATTGGCGGCGAGCATGGCCAGCGCATCGTAGGCGAATTCCCGGCCCGGCAACTGCAGCGCGAAGCCTACGATGAGATAGACGAACAAGACGATCAAATTCGCCGCGGCGGCGTGATAGAAAATGAGCCCACCCATGAAATAAGCGAAAATGATGGTGAGCATCAGGCAGGGAAACAGCATGGACACGCCGCCCAGAGTGGCGATGATCTGAATGGCCGCCACGCCCAGGCCGAGTACGGTGGACACGAACATCGCCAGTGGCGGATAAATCCGGTGGCGCTGCGGGGAAAAACTCGACGCCAGCGCGACGAGCAGCGCTGGAATGATCACCAGCCCGTGGATCATGCTGGGGATGCGACTGAGTTCCGGACCGAGAACCAGGAAGTCCATGCCCGTGAAGGCCATGGCAATGACCACGGCCAGGCACAAATTCACGCGTATATGCAGCAGATTCTCATCGAGACGCGAGTGACGGAACTCGCTCTCGAGATCCGGATTGAAGGTGAGCCAGGGGAAACCCGCCTGCAACTGGCGCGCCTGCGGGGAATCCGGCAGATCTGCGGTGGGAAGTCGGTCGGCGCTGCTCATTCACTGCACCGTACCCACCCGGGTGGTTTCCCTCAATGACCTGCGCCACTCTTTGGAGCAAAAAGTCAGAAACCCGGGGGTGTATATTATGTCAAATTTGCACTCGAGCGCGCTGCCCTGCTCGAAGGCAATTCCTCAAACCGGCCGCCACGCCAGGTGGGAGGAATCCCGTGAATAACTGCCAACTCGTGCGTTGACTACTCAATCGGCCAGGTAGTGAGCGAGATAGGTGTCGAAATCCACCCGGTCGGCAGCCTCGATCCGCGCCTGCGCCTCGTGCGACTCGAGCCCCGCGGCGGCGAACTCCGCCAGACGGCGCTCGTTGGGAGGATACAGGCCGAGAAAGTAATCCTTGTGCAAATTAGACATCCGCAGCGCGAGCTGAAAAAACGACTCCCCGCTCTGGCGCATGTCCGTCAGCAAGCGTGCGGAAGGCGTGCGTTCCACGTCGTCGATTTTCGCCCGCTGCTGTTCGAGGGCGGTCGCATAGGGGCGGCCGCGCTCGCCATGATCGAGGAGTTCGCACAGTCCCTCCATCGCGTCGAGCAGCTCGCGCGCCCAATCGAGCATGGGGAAATCTCGCCCGTCGCGTTTCAACATGAGATTCGGTTCGCGGCCACGCCGGGCGACCAACAGGTGATTGGCATCCAGGCCGGCCTGCTCGCTCTGCCCGATCGGCGCGCTCTCGCGCAGCAGACACAAAGCGAGAAACGCCTCCAGAAAGCGCAGCTTGTTTTGATTGACGCCGACCGGATCGAACGCACTCACATCCAGAGCCCGCACTTCGACGTATTCCACCCCGGCGCGCTGCAACGCCCTGGTCGGGCGCTCGCCGGAGCGCGCCACGCGCTTCGGCCGGATGTAGCTGTAGTATTCGTTTTCGATCTGCAGGACGTTGCTGTTGAGCTGCTGATATTCCCCGCCGACTTTGACGCCGATCTTCTCGTACGGCGGATAGGGCGTGCCTATGGCCCGCGACAGGTCGCGCACGTACTCATCCAGGCTGTTCACCGACACGCTCACGGTTGCCTGATTCTTGTTGCGATAGCCGATGTCGCTCATGCGCAGCGAAGTGCCATAAGGCTCGTAGAAAGTGTCTCCATCGAGCTTGGCCAGAGAGGTTTCACGCCCCGCAAAAAAACTTTTCGATACCGCCGGCGAGGTGCCGAAAAGGTACAGCACCAGCCAGCCAAAGCGCCGGTAATTACGCAGCACGCCGAAGTACTGATCGGAGGCGAAGTTCTGCTGCGGCTGCTTGGATTGATTGATGTCCTCGAGGACGCCCCAAAGACGCGGCGAAAAGGAATAATTGAAATGCACACCCGAAATCGCCTGCATGATGCGTCCATAGCGCACGCCCAGGCCGTGCCGGTAGATGGTCTTCATCTGCCCGACGTTCGAGGTGCCGAACTGTGCAAGAGGAATGCTCGCATCGCCATCGAGCGCGCACGGCATGCTGGTCGCCCACAGCAACTCATCGCCCAGGTGGCGGTACACGAATTGGTGGATATCGCACAAATACTGCAGTAACTCCCAGGTCTCGCCGAACGGCGGCGTGACCAGCTCGATGAGGGATTCGGAGAAATCCGTGGTGATATTCTCATTGGTGAGCGGCGCACCGAGAGCGGCGGGATGGCGTGTTTGCACGATGGCACCGGCGGGCGAGACGCGCAGCGACTCCTTTTCGACGCCCTTTCGACCGCCGCGCAGTACGCCACGTTCACCGGAGTTGACGAGCCCCGCGAGGCGTCGCTCGAATAGTTTGTCGACCACGTTACGCAATATCTCGATCCTCGATTGTCGATTCTGGTTAACCTGGGCCCGGGCCCGGACCTGGGTCGATCTAGGGCAGCTCGGCAACGGCCTCGATTTCAACGATGAAGCCCGGATCCACTAAACGCTGCACCTGTACCCATGAGGTCGTCGGCAGGCGTTCCTTGTCGTAATACTCGAACCGCAAGTCGGAGGCCTTCAGCAAGGCGTCCATATTGGTCGTATAGATCGTCTCTTTGACGACTTCGTTGAAGCCCACCCCGTGAGCGGCAAGCGTGCGGCGGATATTGGTGTAAGCGGCGCGCATTTGCCCAGCCATATCGCCTGGCGCCACCAGACGCCCGTTCTGATCCACGGCGACCGACCCGGAAATATACAGTGTTTTATCGATCAGCACCGCCTGGGAATAGCCGAAGTCCTTTTCGTAGGGATTCAGATGGAACACCTGTTTGATCCGCGGTGGCACAGGTTCCGGTTCGCGCTCGCAACCGGCCAACCCCAGGGCTGAGGCCGCCCATGCAATGAACAGAGCTCGGCTCAGCGTGCGCCCATCAACCCGGATTCTGCTGCTGCAGGAATTCAGCGCGTGCTCGCAGGGCACGCACCATTTTCGGCAAATCGTGCCGCAAGGCCACGCCCACCAGCCAGTGCGGAACCCAAAAGCCCGGCGCCAGAGCGATCGTGTAGTGCGCAATGGTGTAGTCCCCATCGCTCTGCAATACCCACGAGCCTCGCAGGGTACGCAAGTCCCCCGATATGCGCTCGATCGACACGCGCGAGGGTGGTTGATCATAGGATGCTCGAATTTCATAGGCTAGCTTGGGTACGTACCAGGAGTAGTCGAGCACCTGCCGAATCCTTTGCCACGACCCGTCCGGCGCCGTTTCCAGCACGTCGCAGGCAACCAGGCCGGGAACCAAGTGCAGCGCTTCTGCGCAACTCGTGATCAGGGGCCAAATCACTTCGCGGCGCGCATGAATCCTGACCGATGCACTGGCACTGCCGCTCTGGCCTCCGGGATCGAGCGACACCGCAACTTCCATATCGCCATGCAACGCGGAATCCTGCTCCAAGTCCGAGGCAGGCACCGTATGCGCGGCGAATAGGAGGAAGAAAACAAATAATATCGAACGCACGGGGTAGTCTGACTCCGATCGATGCAGTCTGTTCGATGGATGTTAGCGCCTGGGCGAGACATAATGCCGCGTGGCGGTTGTCTCGGGCGGCCTGCATCAATGCGCGTCCAGCCAGAGGTTCATTTTCGCTTCGAGAATGTCGAGGGGCATGCCGCCGTCCTTGAGAATTTCGGAATGAAATTCGTGGATATCGAAGCGCGCTTCCTGGACCTGCTGCGCCCGGCTGCGCAGCGCCTGAATCCTGAGTTGGCCCATTGTGCAGGCCAATGCATCCCCCGGCAGCGCCACGAAGCGGTCCACCACCCGATCGGCGTCCGCTGCGCTCAGCGACAACTGTTGACGCAGATAGTCGGCCGCTCGGGCGGGAGTCCAATCCATGGCATGCAAGCCCGTATCCACGACCAGGGCGGCCGCGCATCCCAGTTGGCGCAGAAGTACTCCCCTTCTGGCTTCATCGTCGCGGTACAAACCCAGTTCCTCGCCCAGGGATGCGGCATAGAGAGCCCAACCGTCGTCGAAGGCTGGGTCGGTGCCGAAACGTCGGAACTTCGGCAGGTCGGTCCGCTCCTGCTGGAACGCGGATTGAAAGTGACGTCCCGGTATCGCTTCCTGCAGAAAGCCGGAAATGTCCAAATTCGCGGGCCGGGCGGTACTCGATGCCGCGTCCACATAGAGGATGGCGGGGGTCCTACCGTCCGGTGCGGCGCTCTGGTAGGCCGGAAGCCGAGGCGCCCAGGGAGTGGGGGAGACGGCGCGAATCTCGAAATCCGCCCGCGGCACGGCGGGGAATAGTGTCGGAACGGCCGCCAGCACCTGCGCCTTCAGGTCTTGATAAGCCTTCAACGGCTCGCCGGCGCCGGTAGCCACCCCCGCGCCCGCGTCGGCGCCGACACCGGCGCCCGCAGCCATACTCGTGGCCGCGGTCGTGGTCGCGGTCGCGGTCGCGGCCGTGCTCGCGCCCATCGCCGTGCCCACGCCAGCAGCACCGGGCGGCGGCGCGGCCGCCGGCAAGGAGAGCAGGCGCGCTCGAATGCGGTCGACTTCCGCCAGGCCCAGGTTGTGGATTTCGCCCGCAGTCAGCTGAGTGTCGGTCGCGCGTTTGATCCGGTAAGCGTACCAGGATGGCCCAAGCGGCAGCACCGTCAACGCGACGCTGGTTCTCGCCCGCGGCAAGTATTCACTTTGGATGAATTCGTACAATTCACGATAGGCAGGCAGCAGCTTGTCTCTGACGGCGCTATTGAGGCTCGAAGTCAGGCGCGACCGCTCAGATTCCTTGATGCTCTCCGGCATGCTCTGCAGCGTCTGGTAGAAGATATTGGCCGAAGTATCCGTCCCCAGGCTTTGCAGCAACGGCAGTGTCCGCTGCATCAGTACTCTCGGGGATGTGTATCCGCGCCGCATTCCCTCCCGCATATTCGCGATCGCCTGGTGGGTCCAGCCTACGTAATCGTCAATCTGCGCCAGCCAGTCCTCATAGTCCTTGGCGGAGGCGAGCGGACGCCGGCCCAGGTCTGCGGCGGCGAGCGCGAATTGCCACGGCATTCCTTCGAAAGGATTCACCGGCATGAGTTCGGCGGGATAGGTAAAACCTTCGATTGCGAGTTGGCGTTGGCGCTTGAAAATGTCGTAAGTCAATCTCGAGCCCGTGTCCAAGCCGGAGCTCGGAACGGCGAGAAGTTCGGCAAGAAAGCGTCGTTCGACAGCCAGAGAATCCGCCAGGAATTGCGGCGTCAGCGGATTGCCCGCGGGCCTGCGCTCGTCCCAATATCGTTCGACGATTCGCGTCAAATTCTCGTGGGGGGCCACCGCAGCCGTGGCCCGGGAGGGGTCGGGCGCAGTCCCGCCGCCGCAGGCGGCGAGTCCCAAAAGGGCGAGTCCGAACGAAACAGCGTGAGAAAATCGAATCATGAACCGATTATAAGCTGGTAGGTAGGTTCATAATCTCAAGCCTGGTCATTTGGGGGTCATCCTATGTTGGTCGGAACCAGTCCACGGCGCGTCGCCATCGTCGGCGGGGTGCGCATTCCCTTCGTACGCGGTAACGGCGCCTATTCTCAGGTCGGCAATCAAGAGATGCTGACCGCCGCGCTGCGCGGCGTGGTCGAGCGCTACGGGCTGCAGGGCCAGCGCATGGACGATGTCGCCGCGGGCGCGGTCATGAAGCACTCGAGCCAGTGGAATCTGACGCGCGAATCGGTGCTTGGATCGGGGCTGGCCGCGGAAACGCCTGGGCTGGATTTGCAGCGTGCCTGCGGCACCAGCTTGGAGGCGGCGATTTCACTGGGCAATAAGATCGCGCTCGGCCAGATCGATTGCGCGATTGCTGGGGGCGTCGATACGGTGAGCGATCCTCCCGTGGTCTACCCCAGGAGCTTTCAGCAATTGTTGCTCCGAAGTTATCGCGGCAGGACGCTGGGCGAACGCGTCGGTCCCTGGTTCGGTTTGCGCCCGGGAAGTCTGCGGCCGGTGCTGCCGGGCATCGCGGAGCCCCGCACGGGCTTGTCGATGGGCGAGAGCACCGAGCTCATGGTGAAGACCTGGGGAATCACCCGTGCCGAGCAGGATCAGCTGGCGCTGGAAAGTCACCGAAAGGCGGCCGCGGCTTATGCTTCCGGATTCTACAAGGAGCTGGTGCGCGACTACCTCGGAGTGAGCCAAGATAACAATATCCGCAGCGATACCAGCCTGGGCAAGCTGGCCAAGCTCAAACCGGTATTCGATACATCCGGGGCGGGTACGTTGACCGCGGGGAATTCGACGCCGATGACGGATGGCGCCTCCGCGGTGCTGCTTGCGTCCGAAGCCTGGGCGCGCGAGCGCGACTTGCCGGTGCTGGCGTTTCTCAGCTACGGCAAGGTCGCCGCAGTGGACTACATCGACAAGAAGGAAGGCTTGCTCATGGCGCCGGCCTACGCCGTGCCTCGTATGCTGAAGGACGCGCAACTCGCGCTCGAGGACTTCGACTTTTACGAGATCCACGAAGCTTTTGCAGGTCAGGTCCTGTGCACGCTCAAGGCCTGGGAGGACCCGATTTTCTGCCGCGACAAGCTGGGCCTGCCCGGAGCGCTCGGCGCCATCGATCGATCCAGGCTCAATGTGAAAGGCGGCAGCCTTGCGATCGGCCATCCTTTCGCTGCAACCGGCACCCGCATCGTTGCAGCTCTGGCGAAGATTCTCGATGAAAATCAAGCCAAACGCGGCCTGATCTCGATCTGCACCGCGGGCGGCATGGGCGTCACCGCCATCCTCGAGCGTTGACGATGTCGATGAACGCGCTATCCTTCGAGGCGATCCGTTGCGCTCATAGAATTCCTGCATCGGCACGTAGGCTGAATAGAAGATACGAATGAAACTCAAAGATCCCCTGCTCCTGCGCGAGATGTGTTTTATCGACGGTGGCTGGATACCGGCGGACGGCGGGAGCACCCTGGCCGTGCACAACCCCGCCACGGCGGAAAAGCTCGGAGTCATACCGAACATGGGTGCGGCCGAGACGAAGCGCGCGATTGCAGCAGCCGCTGCGGCCCTGCCGGCATGGGCAGCCCGCACCGCCAAGGACCGCGCCGCGGCGCTGCGGCGCTGGTTCGACCTGATTCTCACGCACCAGGACGATCTCGCCACTCTGATGACGGCGGAACAGGGCAAGCCGCTGGCCGAATCCAAGGGTGAAATTACCTACGCCGCATCCTTCATCGAATGGTTTGCGGAAGAGGCCAAGCGGCTTTACGGGGATGTCATTCCAGGCCATCAGTCCGACAAGAGAATTCTGGTGCTGCGCCAGCCAGTGGGCGTGGTGGCGGCCATCACACCCTGGAATTTCCCCGCCGCCATGATTACCCGCAAGGCGGGACCCGCGCTTGCGGCCGGATGCACCATGGTTTGCAAGCCTGCGACCCAAACTCCGTATTCCGCGCGGGATTTGGCCGAACTCAGCCATAGAGCCGGCATCCCCAAGGGCGTATTCAACGTCCTCACGGTA
>Ga0116129_1001452_pt1 | contig 13078 bp, 9 predicted proteins | sample June2015DPH_17_2_FD_89732 | JGI IMG/M metagenome (GOLD analysis project Ga0116129, IMG submission 89732) | Peatland microbial communities from SPRUCE experiment site at the Marcell Experimental Forest, Minnesota, USA - June2015DPH_17_10 | ecosystem: Environmental > Terrestrial > Soil > Wetlands >...
AGTCATCACCGGCTTGGGCATCGTGTCCGCCGCCGGCTTCGGCCTGGACGAAATCTGGCGCGCGGTTTCCCGTGGCGAAAGCGGTCTCAAGCCGCTGACACTGTTTCAATCGCCGCGCTATGGTCAAATTCCCGTGGGCGAAATCCAACGCGACCTGGTTGCCGCCGGTGCGCCGGTGCGCAGCTCCCGCAGTGATAAATTGGGCTGGCTCGCCGCACGCGATGCCATCGCCGATGCCGGAATCAATTTTGACAACGGCGGTGAACGCGCGGGGGTGATTCTGGGCACGTCCGTCGGTGGTTCATACGACAGCGAACTTTTTCTCACCGCGCTCATCAAGCGCGGAAAAATGCGGGCCGGACTGGCGCGCTTTCACGAATGTTCGACCACGGTTGATTTGATCGCCAACCAATTCGGATTATACGGACCCAGCATGGCCATTGCGACGGCTTGTTCCTCCAGCGCGCTGGCCCTGGCGCAGGCGGCGGAAATGATTTCAGCCGGCGAAGCGGATGTGATGCTTACGGGCGGCGCGGACTCGCTTTCACGCATGACGTGGGGCGGGTTTCATTCGTTGCTGTTGGTGGATCCGGCGGGCTGCCGTCCGTTCGACGTTACGCGCGCCGGAATGAGCCTGGGTGAAGGCGCGGCGATCCTGGTGCTGGAAGCCGAGGAAGCCGCCGAACGGCGCGGGGCAAAAATTCTCGCCCGGTTGAGCGGCTGGGGCATGAGTTGTGACGCATATCATGCGACCGCGCCGCATCCGCAAGGCGCCGGGGCAACGGCGGCGATCCAATCCGCATTGCGCCGCGCGGGGCTCGATGCCGCGGCGATTGATTATGTCAACGCCCACGGGACCGGGACGCGCGACAACGATGTGGCCGAGACGATTGCGTTGAAAACGATTTTTCATAACCGCGTGCCGCCGTTCTCCAGCACGAAACGGGTTTTCGGCCATGCCCTGGCGGCGAGCGGCGCGATGGAGGCAATCGTGTGTGTCGAGGCCCTGCGCCGGCAAGAGCTGCCGCCCAGTCCCGGTTTCGGCAAGTGCGATCCAGCCATCGGCCTGGAACCGGTCACGAAATCGAGGCCTGCGCCATTGACGCATGTAATGAGCAACTCCTTTGGCTTCGGCGGCAACAATGGAGTTTTGATTTTTTCCCGGCCGGAAGCGGCGGTATCAATGCGGGCGACCCCAAAAATCCAGGTGGCCGTCGGCGGCATCGGGGTGATCGGCCCCGGGACGGTCACGGTCAAGGAAATCACCGCGCCATTGCCACCAGGGAACGGGCTGGTCCATAACTGCGGTGTGCTGGCCGATGCGGCCACGCTGTTGACGCCGAACCAGCGCCGCCGTTTGAGCCGGTTGCAACAAATGGCCCTGATTACCGCACGTCATAGTCACGCGCCGGATCCATCGCAACGAATCGCCGTTGCGATTGGCACGGGGCTGGGGTGCATGGAGGACGCCGGCACGTTCATTGAAAATCTGATCGCCAAGGATGAGCGCGAACCGATGCCGTCGCGTTTTCCCAATTCCGTCCACAATTCCCCGGCGGGCCAGGTGGCGATTGACCAGTCGGCACACGGCATGAATTCGGCCCCGACGATGGGCGAAATCACTTTTGAAACCGCGCTCTGGCAGGGAATCACCCAACTCGCAACCGGTGAGGTGGATGGTGCGCTCGTCGGCGCGGTGGATGAAATGGACAAATATCTCCTGTGCATCGGCCAACGCTGGGGAGCCTGGACGGAACAGGTCATTCCCGGCGAAGGGGCGGTGGTGGTCAGCCTGGCGCCGGTGGAAAAAGTTTCAAATCCATTGGGTCGGGTGACGACGGTAAAATTTGGCCGCTATCGCCGGCCGTTCGATGCCAGCCGTGAGGCGGATTGGATTGCGTCGGCCGTTGACCTCAAAAAGGTCGGCGTGATTTTGAGCGGGGCCAAAGGGTTTCGTCAGCTAAACCCGTTTTATGAGGCCGTCGTGGCGGCATTAACCAAGCGTGCCGGGAAAGAGATCGAACATCAAACTTACCGGCAGCTCTGCGGTGAATTCCACTCCGCGTCGGCTTTCGGTTTTTCCGTGGCGCTCAAACTGGCGCGCGAAAGAAAATGCGGCGTGCTGTTGCTGACACTGTCTTTGCATGGGGCAAAGGCGGTCTGTCTGGTCGAGCCATGACGCGCTTTCACATCGTCGCTCTGGTCGCGGCGGTTTCCGCCGGGATTGCCTTTGCGTGCCATGACTTTGTTTTTTTTGGCGCGGTCATTTTCGGATTGCTTGTCGTCATGGGGTTGGGTGTGGCGGTGCCGCAACTGCGCTTGTTCGGGAATTATATTTGTCGCGGTTCAACTTCAAAAAAGCGTGTGGCGTTGACGTTTGACGACGGCCCGGACCCGCGCTCGACCCCGCAATTGCTCGAATTGTTGCGCGCCGAAAAAATTCCGGCGGCTTTTTTTTGCATCGGCAAGAAGGTGGAAGCGCACCCCGGACTCGCGGCGCAAATCGTCCGCGATGGGCACCTACTGGAAAATCATTCCCACGAGCACAGCTATTTCACGAATTTCTATACGACAGCGCGGCTGCAAAATGAACTGGCGCTGACGCAGGCGGCGATAAAAAAGATTTCCGGCGCGGCTCCCGGTTATTTCCGGCCGCCGGTCGGACTTTCCAACCCGAACACGTTTCGCGCCGCCCGGAACCTGAATTTGCAAGTCACCGGCTGGACGATCCGCAGCCTGGACACGATCATTTCCGACCCGGCGCGAATTGTCGCCCGAATCAGGCGCGGCTTGCAGCCTGGCGCGATTATTTTGTTGCACGATGGAAACATTCCCGCGGAAAAATTGCTGGCGACGGTGAAATCGTCATTGGACACCCTGCGTCAATTGGGCTATGAAATGGTGCGATTGGACGAATTATTGAAATGAACAAGTTTAAGTATTTTCTGGTGCTGGCCGGCGTGTTCGCCGCCGGTTCGGTGCTGGCCGGCCCGCCGCAAACGCTGCTTGATTTGCAGAAGAAAATGGCGGGGGTGAAGTCGGTTTATCTTGAATTCTCGCAGGAACGCGTGCTGAAATTATTTTCCGATCCGTTGAAAAGCGAGGGCGTGATGCTGGTCGAGCGACCGGACAAAATTCGCTGGGAAACGACCGCGCCCTACCAGACGATCCTGCTCGGCAATCGGGATTCCGTCGCGCAATTTGAATTCAACGACGGCAAATGGGAAAAACTGAAGCTGGGTTTTCCGCAATTGCTCCAACGGGTGATGCAACAGATGTCCGCGATGAACCAGGGCGACATCGGCGCGATGTTGAACGATTACACGGCTTCGGTGGCCACCAATACGGACGTCGTGTTGACGTTTGTCCCGAAAGATGAAAATGCGCGCGGCATGATGTCGTCCCTGGAGGTGCATTTGCCGCCGGATTTGTCCACCACCCGCGAAGTGGTGATGAATGAACCGGGCGGCGACCTGACGCGGATCATGTTTAAAAATGAAAAGCGCGATGTGGCCTTTCCCGCTGGCACGTTTGACCAGGCCAAACCGCTCGCCATCGCCGACGTTAAAGCCGCTGTGAATCATGCGCCTTAAGCTTTTGCCGTCAGTGTTGATTTTAGCGGCCGGTTGCGCAGCAGCGCCCCCGGTGCAAAGCCATTTCATACACACGGCAAATCTGTTTCCCGCGGACGGGTTCATCACGCAACGGGCGGTGTTCAGCACGCATGGCCGGCAGTTTCCGTTGAATGGTTATCTGGCCGTGAGCGAAACCGGCGGCAAGCGGCTGGTCATCACGGAAAATTTCGGTCATATCCTGGCCGATGTGCTGGTGAAACCCGGCGGGAAGGTTTTTGTGATGCAATCGAGCCGGGCTTTTTCCCCCAAAGACATCCGCCTTGGTGTCGCTGCCGATTTGCAGTGTGTTTTTGGTGACGCGACCAACCTGAATTGTCCGGTGGAAATGCCGGACGCGAATCATTTCATTATTAAACGGCACGGTTACTCGTTGGATTTGCGGATTGTGGAGGTTAAGCCCGGTGCGCAACCGGCGAGCTTGTTTGACGAGAGCAAGGCGGAGAGACAATGACGATGCGTGATTCCATTTCCGCCGCGCGAAAAGCCGGGCCGCTGCTGCAAGCCGACGGGGCTCAGGCGTTTGAGTTCAATTTTAGCGCCCAGGACCCGGTATTTGCCGGACATTTTCCCGGCCACCCGATTTTGCCCGGGGTTTTCCAACTGGAAATGGCCCGCATGGCGGCGGAGTGGGTTTTGAACGAGGGGTTGTCCCTGCAGGAAGTTGTCCGGGGCAAATTCCAGCGTCCGGTTTTGCCGGGCGAAACCTTGAAGCTTACCCTAAAATTATCCGAGGCGGACGGCGTGGTCTCCGTGCGCGGTCATTTCATGTGCGGCGGGCAACCGGCGGGCGAGGCATTTTTAAAATTGTGTCGAAAAGAATAAAAATCTGGTTCAAGCGGCTGGCGGTCAGCGCGATTTTGGTCGTGCTATTTGGCTGGCTGGCGGCGGTAATCATGGTGCATTGCAGCATCGCCAAGCCGCCACCATTGCCGCCGGACGCTTCTGTTTTGCAATTGAAGGCGGAAACGCATGACGGGAGGACGTGGCTGGGCAAATCCTGGACGAGCGAGCGGGAGGGTTTGTCGGTGGTTTATCTCAAAGGTTCGCCGCTGGAAATCGGCTATGCCGATGGCGTGCTGATGCAAAATAAAATGCACACACTGGAGACTGAATTCATGCGGATGATCCAAGGCTATGTTCCACAGCATTGGGTGATGGAATTGCTGAAAAACTACGTCATCTGCCGCAACCGCCACCTGAGTGATTTTGTGCCGGTGGATTACCGGATGGAAATTTACGGCACGACGCTCGGCTGTCCGGACATTCATCCCGAGGAGGGGCCTTTTTACAATCGCCTGCTGAATTACCACGCCGCGCACGACGTCTCCTACATGATGATTGATAATCCATTCATCCGCGCCCGCGCCGGTTGCACGGCGTTTGGCGCGTGGGGTGGGGCCACGACCGGCGGGCACCTGATCACGGGCCGGAATTTTGACTGGGAGGCCGCCGAGGTTTTCAGCACCAATCGCGTGGTGGAAATGTGCGAACCGGACGGCGGCATTCCGTTCATCTCGCTTTCCTGGGCCGGCATGGCCGGGGTGGTTTCGGGGATGAACCGCGCAGGAGTTTCGGTGACGGTGAACGGCGCGCCGTCGCATCTGCCCAGGGACATCGGCACACCGGTGGCGATCGTGGCGCGCGACATCATGCAGCATGCGCATAATCTCGACGAAGCGTTGAAAATCCTGCGTGATGCCCACGTTTTTGTCTCGACCATCTGGCTGGTCGGCAGCCGGGCGGACGGGAAGTTCGTGGTCGTCGAGAAAACCCCGGCGGTGATGAACGTGCGCGAGCCGGAGGGTGATTCGATTGTCTGCCCGAATCATTTTGAAACCGCCGGCTTGAAGGCGGACCAGCTGAACACGAATTACATGGCCGGGGCGACTTCCGTCTCTCGCGACGCGCGGCTGAAAGAATTGATCCGGGAATTTCACGGCTCGATTTCGCCGACGCAGGCCGTGGATTTTTTGCGTGACCGGAAATTGCCCGGCGGCATTTTTGCGGGCGACGGCCATCGCGGATCGCTCAACGCCTTCATCGCCACACATGCGGTCGTGATGGATTTGACGGCGGGAATTTTCTGGGCGGCTTCGCCGCCAAACGGGCTGGGGAAATTCGTCGCGTTCGACGTGAACAATTTCACCAACGAACTGCCGGAGTTGACCATTGACGCCGACCCGACCCTGGCCGATGGTGAATACGAACGCGTGCGGCAGGCGCTGCAATGCCTGACGGACGGATTGGGGGCGTTGAAGAAGGCGGACGCGGCCGGCGCACTGCAACTCGCTGAGAAGGCGGAAACCTTGAATCCGGGTTTCTATCAGAATTCGTTTTTGCAGGGACGCGCCCTGCTGGCGCTGGGCAGGCGGGACGAAGCGGCGCAGGCTTTTGAGAAAGCATTGTCCGAACAACCCGCGTTTTTGAAGGAAACGCAACAACTCCAAGAATTGTTGCGCGAAGCGAGGACGGCAAAATAGACTAAATGATATTGAACCCATGGGACAACCAGAATGCATCCGGGTTTCGTGGCGGTTGAAATTGATCCAGGCGTTGCTTGGATTTTTTTCCCACCTTTTATTCATGCTGCCTTATGCGCGGCGGATTCACGGTTTGGAAAAGATAAAGCCGCCGCAGCGTTATCTCTTCGTCTGCAACCATGTCAGTTTGCTCGACACGATTTTGCTGGGCGCGTTGCTGTGGCGTTCCGGAAATTACCCCATTCTGGTGCTCGGCGCAAAAAACGCTTGGTGCGATTCATGGGTGCGGACCATGTTGAGCAAGCCAATCGGGTTTTTGCTCGAACGCGGCAAATTGAACCCGCACCGCCTCCGCGAACTGGAGGTTTACGCGCGTGAGATCAGAAGGTTCAACCTCGTCGTTTTCCCCGAAGGCACCCGTGGCAACGGTGTGGACGTGGCGGAATGCCAGCCGGGGATTTTTTATGTCGCGCAAACCGCCCGCGTTCCCATCGTGCCCATTTTCATTGAGAACATGCAGTTGGTCTCGACGAAAAACGGGTCGTTTCATCCGCTCGGCGGTTTGCGGAAGGTGGAAGTCCATTTTGGCGAACCGGTTTTGCCGGAAGATTATCTGGGATTGGCGCGTGAAGAATTCACGGATTTCATCCGCCAGAAAATCACGAGGGCGGGAAAGCCAGGGCTGGCTTTTGAATCGGCGGACCAGATCAGCTCGCTGCAACCGTCGCCACCAGCAGCACGTTTGAGCCCCGACCCGCTGCCCTGATGATTTCAGCCGGGCCGAAACCCGCGCGTTCCAAGGCGGTTTGCAATCCGGCCAGTGACTGAAAGTGCAGCCCTTCGCGTGTCTGGTTGAGTCCGAACTTGGTCGCAAAAACTTCCCAGCGATGAATGTGCTGATGCGCCCCGTCGTCTGATTTCGCGCCGTCTCGTAAAATCAGTTTTCCACCGGGGCGCAAGGCGCGCCGCGCCTTGTCCAGAATCAACTGTTGTTTTTCCGTTGCCCAATAGTGCAGGACGTCGATCAAGAGAATCGCCTCGCACGCGGGAAGGTCGCATTCCAGGATGTCCCCGGTTTGAAACTGGATGCGTGGATGTTGCGGCGCGGTGCATTGCGCAATGCGGATCTTGTTTTCATCATAGTCCAAACCGAGGAAACTTCGCTGATCGGTGGTGTGCGCCAGCCAGTGCGTGGCGATTCCGTAGCCGCAGCCCAGATCCAGAATGAAGCCGACGCGGGGAACCACCTTGTCGAGCCAGGGAAAAACTGGATCAAGCTTCATCTTCAAATGGACGAACTTTTCGGTGAAAGCTCCCTGATAGCGGTAAAGCCGTTGGACTTTGCGGCGCAGCACGCGCGGAGTGTTGAGTTCGTCCAGTTGTTTCTGGAGGGCATTGCGGACGGTTTTTTCGCAGTGTTGCATCAGGGCGGTGCTACCGAGCGAATAATCAAAATTTCCCGGGGTGACGCGCGGCAACGCAAATACGGCGGCATGATACGATTCGAACCAATATGCGTCGCGCGGCACACTGGTCCAGGTATCGCATAAGATGACCGGGAGAATTTCCTGGTTCAGCTCGATGGCCAGTTCAAACGCGCCGCGATGGAAACGTTGCACAAAGCCATCGGGCGAACGCGTGCCTTCGGGGTAAAAATGTACCGAGGCGCCGGCGGCCAGCCGTTCGCGGCAGCGTTGCAGGGTGAGTTGCGGATCGTTTGGCTCGACCATGACATGGCCGAGGATTTTGCAACCGATGCCGAGAAACGGCGCGTCAAACACGCGCTTCTTCGCCGTCTGCCGCACGTCTGCCGGCAGGCCGACGACCAGCATCACATCCACGGCGGATTGATGGTTGCTGATGACGATGCACGGCGGTGAAAAAGTCTCCGGCGAAATGTTTTTCCATTCCAGCCGGCCAAAAGGCAATCCCCTGATGAGGCCGCGCGCGAACCAGCGGACGGCGTTGCGCAATTTTTCATCTGCCGTGCGTGGTAAAAAAACCTTCAACAGCGGGCGCAGGACATAGTACAAAAAAACCTGGCTACTGCCGAGGTGCAGCGCAACCCAAACCGTGCCGAGCGGATGCCACCAGTGCGGCGCGCCGGTCGGTTGCCGGCGCCAGAGCAGCAAATCCATGCAGGCGGGCGTGATGACGAGCGTGGCGATGAACGCGCTGATCATGCCGAGCAGAACGGTCGTGCCCATGGAAAATAAAACCGGATGGCGCGCGAAGATTAGGACGGCGAAACCGAAAATCGTGGTGGCCGCGGAAATCAAAACGGAGGCGCTCGTGGCATGGATGCGCGGGGGATGGCCGCGCCATTCGTCCATTTTGCTCGTCGCCAGAAACACGCTGTAATCTTCACCCATGCCGATGACGAAGATGACGAACACGCTGTTCATCACGTTGATCGGCAGACCGAGCAAGCCCATCAAGCCGAGAGTCCAGAGCAATCCAAAACCAATGGGTAGCAGCGTGGCGATAATTAACTCGATGGAGGAAAGCGTGAGATAAACAATCGTGCCCACGGCGATGAGCGTCCACAGCGCGAAATGTCCCATGCCGCTTTTCGCGAGGGCGGCAATATGTTCGGCGAAGTTCCTCTGGTCAATGAGGATGAAGCCCGGCAGCGCGTCGCGCAATTTTCCGGCCTGCGAACGGTCCGCCAGTTTGATGAGTGTGCTGACGGCGGTGTCGTTCGTGCCGGTGGCAACACGTTCATTCAAAGCCTCTTCCAGGGGCGTTCCGCGAAACATATCCAGCGTGATGGGTGCCGGTTTTTCATCCACCGTTTTCCAAAACGCGGTGAAAGCTTCAGGGCGAAATCCGAGTTCGCCACCGACCTGCCGGAGGGTTTGCTGCAAATCCGCCTTGCGGGCCGGGGTCCAAAAATCCTGCCAGCGTTCGATATTCTCCGCCTGCGTCGCCAGCGAAGGGCAGACCGACGCGAGCGAGAAAATTCCGGTGACATTGGTCTGTTCCGCGAGCAAGGCGGCGGCGCGGTCATTTTGGGCGAGGGCGGCGTCTACATTTGTTCCACGGGCGACGACGAGTGTCATGCCCAGCGCATCGCCCCAGGTCTTGGTGATCAAAGCGTCATCCGCCCGGGTGGCAGGCGAGATGCCGTTGAGTTTTGAAATGTCGCCTTCAAAGCGAAGTTGCCTTACCCCGAAAATCGCCACGACTGTCAATGCCGCCACGCCGAGCAGCAGTAACGGACGCTTCCGCCTTTGCCACGCATGAAAACTTTCCATCCAATTCGTGAAACGTAATTGTTTCGGGACCGCGTGTTGTTTGGGTAAGGGGACGAGTAACGGTAGGACGAACAGTGCGAAGGTCGCCGCCATCAGCACGCCGACCGCGCCGAAGAGGCCAAGTTGCTGGTAGCCTTCCATCGGCGAAGTCGCCAGCACGGTGAAGGCGGCGATGATGGTCAGCGCGCCGATGGCCGTCGGAAGCACGAGTCGGCCGACGATCTTGCCCGCCGACTGCCGGTCGAATGCGGCGTTGTCCAGGTGATAGACGACATAAATCCCGTAGTCCACCGTGATGCCGATGGCCATGCTGGCGAAACCGATGGCGATGGCGGAAACGTGTTCCGTCCACAAGACCAGTACGGTTCCGGCAATCAGGGTGCCGAACAACGACGGCAGGAAGGTCACCACTGCCAGCCAACGCCGCCGATACGCGGTAAAGCACAGGATGAACATCGCCGAAAGCGCAAGCACCATGCAACGCGTCCCGTCGCTGCGCAGGAGCCGGGCATTATCCTGCGCCATGCGCTGACCGCCGGTGATGGCGACGTGGGTGCCGGGGAAATCCGTTTGAACTTCCTGCGCAGCCTGCAGCATTTGGGCGACGAGCACCGCGCATTTTTTGGAATCCGAGGATCCGAATTTGGGTTCGGCCATCAGCAAGACATGGCGTCCATCGCTGCTGGTCAGCCGGCCATCTTCAACGTGCGCGTCTCCGAAACCGGTTTGGAGCGGCACGACTTTTGCAATGACGAGTACGCTCATGCCGATGGGGTCGGCGGCGACCACGTCCTTCAAGGCCATGCCTTCCGGCCCGGAGAGCTGGCGGCGTTTTTCCGTGAGATAACTGCGAACGGCGCTGGTTTCCAGTTTGGGCGCGAGCAACCCGGCATCGGTTTCGGTGAAAAGATTCGGCAATGCGCCCGTTAGAAAATCCGTGATTTTGCGCTGGCTGCCGAACTCGATTTGATAAGTGATATGCCCGAACGCGGCATTGGTCGCGAGCCGGTCGTAAAATTCATCCGCCGCGCGCCCGAGCGTGGCAGCATCGTCGCGGTTGATGCCGACGTCAATAAAGACGCGATCAATCTGGTGGAATTTGCGGATGGTGTATTTGTATTCGTCGACGATCCGGTCCCGTTGCGGTAGAGTGGCAAGGATGTCTTCCTCAAAACTGATGCGGGAGGAAATTGCGATGCAGGCGAGTGCGACAATGCCTGCCGCCAGCAGCACGAGGCGACGGTGCGCCACGAGCCACAGATAAAGCCGCGGATAAAAATCGGCTTTCATTTTCGCCGCCACAACCGCGCGGCGCAATAAGTGGTGAAAATTCCAACCGCCGCCACGAGCGCGGCGAGCACGAAACTGCCGACGAGCCATTGCCAGAGGAATTCACCCGCGTGCGTCCGGATTTCCGATGGCGAAATGGTCAGGATTTTCCCGGTGAACAGCCAGTGTCCCAGCACAGTCGCGCCATAAATGATGAAGGGCACCAGCGGGGGAATCGAAATATTGCTCGCCAGCAACGTGATCGCCTTGTTCAAGCGCAGCCAGTGCGCGAGCGTGGCGGCGACCAGCATCTGCACGCCCCAGAATGGCGCGATGCCGCAAAAGAGCCCCAACCCGACCGCGCCGGCGACGCGCGCCGGTTCATGCGCGTATTCGTCAAAGAAATCGCTGATGGTTTGCCACAGAGATTCTTTTCTCCCGAGCGACCACAAGACGCGCAATTTTTTAGGTACCAGCCATGATTGCGCCACCAGGCCGATGTTCATGAACGTAATGTGGGCGAGGTCTTTCACCGGACGGAAATGCGAGAGTCGGATTTGGTCCGGAGCGTAGGTGCATTTCACCGGCACCGGGATGATGCGCGTTCCCACCCACGAAGCTCGCACCATGAATTCTAGTTCAAACGCGTAACGGCCCGACCGCGCCTTCAAATCTTTGGTCAGAGCCAGCGGATAGCAGCGGAAGCCGCATTGCGTGTCGCCCAGCCGGACGCCCGTTTCCACGCGAAACCAGAAGGTGGAAACGGCGTTGGAACGGCGGCGGTGCGTCGGGCAGCCGGCGGCAAAAAAATCTCGCACGCCCACGGTCAGGGCATCAGGCCGCAAGCCGGCGCTCTCGATGAATTTCGGCAGATCCTCCGCGAAGTGCTGGCCGTCCGCGTCCATGGTGATCGCATGGGTGAAGCCCATTTCGCGGGCGCGTTGAAAGCCGGCCCGCAAGGCCGCGCCTTTGCCTGAATTGGTCTCCAGGCGGATGATGGTATCGGCCGCGGACGGTGGTACGGGCGGGTTTGAGCCGTCGTCCACGACCAGCACCGGGCAAAATTTTTGCGCGGCGCGGGCGACCCCGGCGACGGTATCCGGGTGGTTAAAGCAGGGGATGATAACACACAATTTCATCGCAAATCCACAAAGGTGCGCCGTTTGCGCGCTTCCGACGGCATCGCCAATTTTTCAATTTCTCCGGGCGAAGCCTGCCGGATCTGCGGCGCGATTTTTGCCCGCGCCTGGAACGCTTCGCGCAAACTTGCCGTTGAAGCGCCGCCACGAAACAAAACTTCAATCGAATCCGATAGTTCGCTGTCAGTCCGCGCCACAATTACAAACGCTTCCACGTTTTTGGCTTCTTCCAGGACCAACTGCAAAGTCGAAGGGAAAATTGAAGTGCCTTTGAATTTCAGTTTTTGATTTTTGCGCCCGATGATGGGGCCGAGTCGCGGGGTCTTTCGCCCGCACGGGCATTTTTCGTAAAACAGCGCGGCGCAATCACCGGTACGATAGCGGATCAACGGCATGGCCTCGACCCCGAAGGTTGTGGCGACCACTTCGCCGATTTGGCCCGTGGGCAGAACATGACCCGCGTCATCGAGGATTTCGAGGTGCAACTGTTCATCATGCAAATGGCCGCCACGGCCCGCGGCGCATTCGCACAGTGAATTGGCCAGCTCGGTCACGCCGTAGGTGGAATAAGCTTTCACGCCCCACGCTTTTTCAATCCACGCACCGGCCGGATTTAATTTGAAAGTACTGTCGCGGATGGGTTCACCGATGCACACGGCTTTTTTTACAGAACAATTTCGCAGATCAAAGCCAACCTCGCGCGCCTTGTCGGCGATGACACGCAAAAAAGAAGGCACGACGACAATGGCCGTCGGCTGGAGGCGTTCGATCATTTCCAACACCAGCAAGGAGGAGGAAGCGCCGACGCGGACGACCGTGCAGCCGAGTTCGCGCAATCCTTGCCAATACGCCAGCCCAGCGATGAAGCAACGATCCAGCGCGACCGCCACCAGCACCGTGTCGCGCGGGGTGATGCCGGCGCATTGAAATGAAATCTTTTCGTTCACCGCGAGGCGTTGCACATCCTGCTCCGTCAGCATCCACAGCAGCGGCTTGCCGGTGGTTCCGCTGGTGGTAACGATTTCAGCGATACGCGTGCGCGGCACGCAGAGAAAATCCAGGTTGAGCCCGGACAGGACGGTTTTATCCACCGTCGGCAAACTCGCCAGGGGCGGAACGCCTTTCTGGCCGCGAAATAATTCGCGGTAAAAGGGCGAATGTTTTTTCGCATGGCGAAAAGTCTCCGGCCAGAATTTTTCAAGCGCGGTCATTTTTGATGCGCAGAGTTTAGATAATCCGCCGCCAGTTTTCCAGCCACCGCACCGGTCGCAAGGCAGCAACCCATAACCCGCGCACTG